>Ga0123353_10005734_pt1 | contig 16375 bp, 13 predicted proteins | sample TergutLab28metaG_3_FD_92763 | JGI IMG/M metagenome (GOLD analysis project Ga0123353, IMG submission 92763) | Labiotermes labralis P3 segment gut microbial communities from Petit-Saut dam, French Guiana - Lab288 P3 | ecosystem: Host-associated > Arthropoda: Insects > Digestive system > Gut ... | reverse complement strand
GCACAGGTAAAATCTAATATAAGCATTCCTCCCTCCGTGAAAAAAAAGTAAAACTCAACGGAGGAAGGATACTCATTTTGTAAATTCAAAAAAAGACCAATGTATGGCAAGGGACGGTATAGCTGGACCGGATGTCCCCAACTCGCTTATGAGGGTAATCGGTACTGGAGAATCAGCGGGTTATGGTGTAAACCCTGAATTTCGCGTCTGGTCTGGCATAACGTTGGAACAGATACGAAATATGAGATTGGCGGCGTGGGATATGGTTGATTCTCCGTCCGACGAAATGGTGGACATTTATGTGCGTGCTGCTGCCACCGAGGATACAGAGGAACTAGAGACTCTCGGTGAAGAGTCCATCTTTCTTTCACAAGAGTTATCTCAAAAAAGAGGGGAAATACTGATGGCAGAACTTTCACCGGAACAGATTCAAAAACTCTGGGAATTGGAATGGCAAATGCCGGATACTGCCGCGAGGGTCAATAATGAAGATGTCATCATCGGATTTGAACGCTACAACGCTTTGGATTTGAGTAAGGAACAGAAGCAACTTTTGGAAACGTTGAAAAAGGAATTGAGACAAGTTGCATCGGAACTTAAAAAGTTATCGGGCAGGGAGAGAAATCACCGACTCCTTGAACATGTGAAGGCAACACGGACTAAATTGCGGGAGTCGCTGACAGTAGCACAAAGAGAAAAACTGGACTATCTTGTGGCTAACAAGCCCAAGTTTTTGACGCAACCGCCATCGCCGCCCACCGAGAAAGAGCGTGAAGTGTGGGTTCCCGGTCCCGATTCGTGGAAGCCGGGCGATCCGCTACCGCCAGGAGTACTGCCGCCCCCGCCGCCTGCCAGACGATTTCCAAGACTGGAATGATCTGGTCGCTCCGTGCTGCTACGCACACATAAAGCCGACATCTGACATTTTGGAGCCACACTTTGTAATTGTAGCACTGCATCGGAGTACCGGCTAAATCCTACTGCGTCGCAGAGTGGTCGCGGTCCAAATAAAGATTTGCCCAAGCACTTGTTCCTTTTAGAGCGGCATTATAGCAAATCGAAGGAGCAGAAACAGACTCGTCCCATTCGCCGAAATGTTTCAATCGGTCATACACAATAGTCCAGACGCAATCCTTATCGTCCGCTTCGCATCGTCCATCGTTCGATCCGCCGCACGGACCGTTACGTTGATTCTTCGAACAACGATTCATCGGACAAAGGTACGCTGTGTCCGGCAGTCCGCAGTCGCCGCAGTCCGAACAAGAATATAAGAAAAACTTGGAACTATGTTCGATCTGGTGCAGAATCTTTGCCGCACACCGCCGCACCGGAGTTTGTTTGTTAAGGAATCGGTACAACCATCGAATCGCCGGATATAAACAGCGTTCACGCTTAAAGGCAACGGCATGCACAAACCGCGAAAACCGATAAAAGGGGGAAACGTCGAAAACACTCTTCTTTCGCTTCTGTTGGACGGGAGTATCCGAGGACGCAAAAAAGAATTCATTCGGTTTGCCGTATTGAATTTCGGCGTAAAAATCTTTCCAATCGTCCGCAGAATAGGAGTCCGCCAAGTCGATGAGTTCAAAAAACGATTCGGCTTTCTCCAGACCGCCGATGTGTATGCCGGAAAATCCCAAGCCTGTGAAGACGGCAATCTGTTTTGCGGCAAGTTCACGAAAAAACTGTTTTCCTTTGTCCGCACCGGTTGCATATTTTTCAATCCGCTGCATGAGCGAATCCGAAACGACGCAACCGGCAAGTTTTCCGCTATGAAACATTCCGGCGACGGTCTTCGTCAAGACGTAGGTATTGCCGATGAGCGGAACAGAAAGTTTATGATGTTCCAGAAACGCCTGAATATCGGAAAACTTCCGCATGTCGAAGCCGAGTTGCGGAATAATCCATTCGGCACCGGATTTGATTTTTTTTAATAGTTTCCCGTATTGCGGCATTAGTTCGTTTTCATTGCTCTTGAACGAATTCACGGCGGCACCGGCGAAAAAGTTCGTCGTCGGCAGCCGTTCTAGCGTTCCTTTGCGGTTTAACACTGGAAGACCGGCGTTCATTGCGGTCATCATGCCGAGCAGAGAGACCGAATCAATATCGAAAACGCGGCTGCTTAACGTCGGATAACCGTCGGTGGGTAAATCGCCACTCAAGGCGAGAATGTTGTCAAAGCCTTCGGCAGCGTATCGCCATAGTTGCGATTCGAGTCCTGAACGATTGAGGTCCTTACAGGAAAGATGAAGAATGATGTTCGGCGCAAATTCGGCGAATTGTCTTGCCAGCCAGTCCGGCGGTAACTTCGGATGTCCGCCCGGATTGTCCGTGAGCGAAATGTAGGCGATCCGCTCATCGGACAGCAAATCCTGGGTAAGAGCCAGCAACGATGTCGTCGAAGACACTATGCCGCGAGTGTTGACAATTTCCGCTCCGATTAAAAATGAGGAACCTGTCGTTAATGCGCGCCGAAATGAGTCTTTCATGGGTAATAATTATTCGCCGAACAACTTCTCTAATTCCCGCTTGAGGGCTTCGCCCCGCATATTTGTTGCGTGAATGTCGCCTACTTCGTCAAGGAGTAACATCGTCGGCACTTCTTGGATTCTAAAAAACTTGCTTTGCGGCGGTTGTCCCGACTTTTCGGTCAACGCTTCCGAAACAATAATCCACGGCAATTTTTCTTTTTCGACATATGACTTGACCGCCGTGACCGGATCAGATTCTTGCTGCCAGATGTACACCGACACAATTTCCAATCCTTTGTCGTGGTACTTTTCATAGGCTTCGAGCATGCCCGGTATTTCCCCCTTGCAGGGACCACACCACGTTGCCGTGAACTTGACCAAAACATACTTTCCTTGGAGGCTTTCTCCAACGAAGTCTTCATCATTGATCGTCTTTCCGTACAGCGGGAAGTCCGCCCCGACGTAAATTCTTTGAATCTCTTCGGTGGTACCGCAACACGATCCGCCTGCCCGGCTGTTCGTCAACGAATTGAGCAGAGCCAATCCGACGAACATGGCGATCAGCATAATCGCACCCAGTACACAAGCCGCTCCAATCAAGAGGGGGTATTGTCCCGATGGCTGTTGCTCCATCGGTTCTGGAGGAAAAATCGCCTTGTTTGTCACCGGACATCCGCACTGGGGGCAAAATGTCGCTCCGTCCGGCAGTTCCGCATTGCAACGTGTACAGTTCATAAGCGTGAAGAGAAGAAGGAAGTGAAACAACGTTCTGCATCATCGCAAAGAAGCATTGTAGCAAATAATGACGGAATTCGTAGTCCCCAACCCTACGAGGATTGCAAAATCCGATCACAAGATAGTAAGTTTTTAGTGTTTCGATACAACAAAAGTGGGGGCTACCGATACGGAACATAAAACGGTTTGACATTTCCGTCGTAGGTACACATCACTCCGTCCGTAATGAGCCGAATTTCATATTCGTTGCCCGTGAGGAAATTTAACATCGCGTAATGGTGTTGCTTACCCAGCGAAAGAGACAACGCAATGTACGCCGTTTCAATTCCTGACCGCTCTTGCGCAAAAAGCCGCATCGCCGAAGAAACATCCCGTAACAACAGAATGGCAAAGACCGGTTCATTGTCCGCACCTTGCAGTTCACGAATCTCCTCATTCAGTTGCCGTAAAATTGATTGACGCTCAAAAAACGGCTCCGAACACGATTCGACAATTACCTCTAATGCCTCGACAAAAAGCGACTGGTCATGAGACATACGTTCAATCGGTACTTTTTCATACTCACGGAACGCTTGTCTTTCCATAAGTTCCTTCAGGAGATTCGGCGCAATCATTTTGTCGAGATCATGTCGGACAAGATCGGCAAAAAAGCGTTTTCCTTCGTCCCGATAGCGAGTCCAAATAGCGGTGTCTGTCGTTCTGTTATGGATTTGCTCTTCAAGAATTTTGTACAGACATTCGTGGTGTTCATGTTTACAGAGCGGATTCAGCACAAACGACTGGGCGGTTTCCAACATTTGCAACCGGACAAGCGCAGCGACGACACACAGTTCTAACGAGCCGGAAGCCGACAGTTCATCGGCGAGACGATAGACATACCGGACAGAGCGGATCGCATCGTCTGGGTTGCCGCGTTGCAACGACCGTTGGGCAAAAGCACGTTCAACGGCAACGTAATGAAAAAAAGGGGCAACATAGTCTTCGGCAGATAGAGGCGACGGCAAAATTTTGTCCGGTTTCCTTTCGGTCAATGCCTTCTCTAATTCTTTTCGGACGGCAAGCCGCTTCGTTTCAGTGCGTGTGAGTACATTGTCGATTTCTTTGGCATCATCGGAAGACAAGATTTCGATTTCGCCGGAAAACCGATGATAGATTTCAAACTGTTGTCGAATCGCTTCGAGAGTCTCACCGTATCCGCTGACGGCAAGCATCGGCAACATCCAAACAACAGTAATGCAACGTACAATGTTCACGAACGAAAGATAACGATTTCATGAAATCGTGTCAAGATTTGTTGTGCCGTATTTCCTGTTCACCGCACAACCTTTTGAATAATATCTTTGTCGAAATAGTTTATTTCCATACCGGCATCGACGATGATTTTTTGGGCAACGATTCCGCTGGAGCGCGGACTCAACAGAAAGACTGCCGCCGCCGCCGCTTCTTCCGTTTGCACTGCCCGGCAGCGAGGAATCACCTGCTCCGCAAACAAATACGCATCGGCATAGCCCGGGATGCCCGCCGAAGCAGATGTCTTGAGCAAACTCGGTGCCACTGCATTGAATCGCACTTCGGAGTACCGGCTAAATGATTTCGTGAGGAAAGCAAGCGACGAATCGAGTGCCGCCTTGATGGGTGCCATATAACCGTAATTTTCGCTTGCCATGCGAGTAGTGGAAATCGAAATCGTTACGACCGAGGCGGTTTTACTCAAGAGACCGGCGAGTTCCCGGCAAACGGAAATGAGCGAGAAACAAGAAATATCCAGTGCTTGCAAAAACGCTTCTTTCGGCGTTTCGTGAAAAGGTTTCATTCCATCGCCGTAATCGGCAAAGGCGATGGAATGGACGAGCCCATCGTAAGGTTCGCTACTCTCCGATTCGAGAGTGCGGCGAAGTTGGACGATTTCCGATTCATGTTCGACGTTGCAGACGAATACTTTCTGTTGCGGAAAGAGTGGTCGGACCTTTTCGGCAACCGATTCGTCTCGAACGACAATATCGACGACAGCGTTTTCGCTCAAAAGCATTGCAGCGATGGCGTAGGCAACGCTCTTTTTGTTTGCGACACCGAAAATCAGAAACCGTTTGTGTTGCAGTTGGAGAAACATAAGGAAACGATTCACCAGCATTCGGGAATGGTCAACACGCTGAACGTTGCGATGACGGCGGCACCGAACATGATGCCCAGGTGTCCCATAGTTCCGCCAGCACTGCTGCCAAAGGGAATGCCCATGATCAAGTCAAGAGTGAACAGCAAAAAAACCAATGCTGAAATGACCAGCGAAAAAATGCACAACAGTTTCGACATAGTAAACGTGATCGGGTTAGTTATCTTGTTGAAATTCCGGGGCGGTAATTTGCAAGTCAGGAGCGTTGCCTAACTGGGTCAGGATTTGTAACAGCGAATTGAGTTGGAGAAACTTTGTTCCAAATCGATCCACAAACTCGTTCAATCCGAATTCGCTGTCGAGTAAATCATCGGCATTCGATTCTATCTCGCTGGTAATGGTCGAGAGCAGATCGGCTTGAATTCGTTCCAGTTTTTTTGCTGCCCGCTTGCAGTATTCCGCTAATTCTGGATTCGATATTTTCCAGAGTCCCAGTTCGACGAGTCGGCGGCGTTGCGTGTGGGTAACGGTCGCCACTAACTCTTCCATCAGAGTCGTTTGCCGATCCTGTGCCGAAACGAGTTCACTCAACAGTCCGCACAGTTGCGGCGAAGCATCGACAGTGGTTGCTGACGGCACTGAAACTGGCAAGGGAGGGGTAAAAGTCGGGAAAACATTAATTTGCGTATATAACGAAGCAAGGCTTGACGTTGCCATAATAATCTATGTATATAATACGGAGATGTCCCGCGAAAGACATCCCCGGAATGACAGTCGGAAAGACACTATGATAACACGTCAATCGTCTTTTGCAACATACCCCCCTGCAATCCTCGTACCGGTCCCGTTGAATCATAGGGAAAACTATAGTACAATACGTCGGTAGTCCACATCATTCACTCGCACAGAAGAACTCTCTATGCGGCATAACAATAAACGGGGAATTGCCTATTCAGTCTTTCCTTTTGGTAGTTCTCGGCAAATGTTTCTCGCCGGCGAACCGGAAGAACGCTATACTTGCCAAAACGATGTACAAGGACAGGGCAAAACGGTTCCCGACTATACCCGGCAAATCCGAAGTCTACTCGAACATGTAAAAACCGTCTGCGAAGAGCAAGGATTCACCCAAAACAATGCCACGATGTGTCACTTCTTTATTGCAGACATCGGCATGAGGGAACTCGTTCGGCAACTGGCACAAGAGATTTTCCATGAAATCATTGGCGGAGCCGTAACATTTGTTCCACAGGCACCAGCAAGCGGGGCGGTCGTTGCTCTTGAACTCTGGATAGTAAGTGGCCCCAAAGCCCGGATTCGCTGCGAATCGCTGACCACCGGTTTTGCCTCTGTGGCAGAGTACGATGGATTGCGTTGGTGTTTCGGCGGCGGATTCGATTCCATCTCGGGGGCTATCGGTGCATACGAACGGGCGTACAATGCTTTTGAACAAATCAAAATAATGATGAGCATTGCAGAGTTCCGGCTCGAACATGTTCTGCGGACATGGATTTATCAAGGACACCTCGTTTTGCCGGAAGGGGAAACGCAACGCTACAAAGAATTGAATCGGGCGAGAACAGATTTTTTCGAAGATACGGAGTTTCTCAAAGATTATCTTCCCAAAAAGTATAAAGGTACGGTCTATCCGGCAAGCACCGGCATTGGAGCGGATGATGTCGATGTCGTGATCAGTGCCGTTGCTCTTGATACTGAACGGAAAGATGTCATTGCGGTGCCGCTGGAGAATCCGAATCAGACTTCGGCGTTCGATTATGGTGCAGCGTATGGTCCGCAGAGTCCAAAATTTTCTCGGGCAATGGCAGTCGCCGTGGACAAGACATGTTTGATCTTCGTCTCCGGTACGGCAAGCATTACCGATTCGGAGAGTCGGCACGTCGAAGACCCGGTGAGGCAAACGGAACAAACGTTGGACAACATTGCCGCCCTGATTGACGGAAAAAACCTTTCTCGGCATGGCATATCCGGTATGACTTGCAGTTTGGCAGACTTGGAATGCGTTCGGGTTTATGTGAAACGCCCTTCGGAGTTGGAAGTGATCCGGCAAGTTTGCGAGCGGCGATTATCGGCGGACATACCGGTGCTTTACACTATTGCTGACGTGTGCCGACCAGAACTGCTCGTCGAAATTGAAGGCATTGCCGTTTGCCGCTAAAAGTTCCGAATGATGCTGAAGATTCTGTCTATTTCTTACTCGCACTTTTCCAACCTTTCGAATAACGACATAATGCAAATGTTGCAATTTTTTTGGGACAGGTTATATTAAGGCGAATACAGTATAAAAAGTACGGAGACAATCTTTGTTGACCTGCCAGTTTTCGCCGAAAACTTTGGCGAGATACTCCTGCGACTTTTCAACCCAAATCTGCGGAGTAGGACATACCCCTTTTCTGGCTCGTTCGTCTTCGCTCAAAATACGATTGTACTGTTTTGACATTATTTTTTCAAAAATCCGTACTCATATACTTTCGGTTGAATCTTTATCGCCAATTCCTTCACGGACGAACGCAATGTAGCATCAAGTTCATTGAACCGCTCATCGGTTGATTTTGTGTGCATGCGTCCTTTCTCGTCTCGCCCTTTGAAATACTCCCGGATTTCGTACAGCGAAGCATCAACCAATGCCCGCTTTGCAGTTTTGATGGTTTGATGATAGTATGTCCACAACGTTTTTCCTGCATCAAGCACTACCTTCGCTTCTTTACTCATTTTCTTCCGCTTATTTAGAAAATCGTTCATTAGCGTTGACTTGAAATTATCCTTTGCATCAACTTCGCGTGCCGTGAAGGGTATCCAGTGATTGATACCTGCTTTACTGCATATTCGATTTTGATGATGGAATAACGTGTAGATTAGGCAATCGTTCTGAAATCCCTTGTCGATCATGCATTCACCATCAGGACAGAGAAATTGGTCACGATCATTTATCCATGTGGGGGCGATACATAGACGAACGGCAAAGTAAATACAACCCTCGATGATGTTTGTGTCATTAAAGGCATGATAGTGAAAATGCCGTTTTCCTTTTTTGGTGGTGATATAGGGCTGATTGATGCGTTGAAAATCCGGTGCCGGGCAAGCCATATAGGCAATCCCTTGTTCAATATCTTTGCTACTTGGTACAATCCATCGGTTGATAGACTTTCCTGTAACTGCCCAAAACTTTTTTTTCCCCCCTATTCCTACAATGTCTAAGCGAAGAGACTTTGGAAAAGATTTTCCTTCAAAATCCCAAATAGTGAATCCGATGGGAAATGTTCCATTGACGTTGTCAAAAGAGTCCGCCCTCACCATAAAACCGCTCTTAAATTCCGCCTTGAAAAACTTGCGGAATTTTATGAAGTTTTGACTGTTGATAAATTTCAGTTTTGAAAACAGGGCTAGTTTGCCTTGCGGTATTTCACGGTAGATACGCGCCATGAACTGGGCGAAAACTTCGTTGGTTGCCGAACCAATTTCTTCTTTGAATTGATCCCGTGTTTTATGGACTATGGCAACCTGTTCTTTGTTTCGCCGTGTACCTGTCGCAGTCGCTGTGCTTGTTGCCTCTGCATACGGCGGATTCATATAAATGATCAGGTTTTTCCGCTTTTCCTCATCGTTGATAATGTCTTGCAATTCCTTTGGCAATTTATCAAAATCATCATTAAGAAAATCGAAGCGAAAAACATGGGATTCTAGCAGATTGAACTCGTTATTGGCAATGAAATGATGCACAATGTCCACGTCGGGTTGGTCAATAGTCGATGCCCAAACGTTGTACTTGTTTGTGAGACCGACCAAAAGATTGCAGGTTCCCGCACAGCAGTCCCAGATGTAATACTCGTCCTGCCAATCCTCGCCAAACACTTTTTCCAAATATTCTTGGGATTTTTCCACCCAAATCTGCGGGGTGAAGTATGCTCCTTTGATTTCCCGAATGTTCTGCGGCACAAGCAGATCACGGCGTTCGACGATGTGTCCGCGATACTCTTCCGCAGGCGGACGCTCATATCGACTCCAAAATTTGGTGTGCGCCTCTCCTTCATCACGGAAATAGAACCTATCATAAGAATGTTTCAGTTTGTCGGGCAGTTGAAACTTCGACTCGTAATAAGTCATCTGCAACACAACATTCAGTTTGTCCCATATGGTCTTATTTTTTTCGCTCAACAAGTCGGCAAGGTAAAAATCGCAATCTTTGATGCCGTTCTTTTTCAGTTCTTCCCATTCCGTGTCGCTCAAATCAATCGTCGGCAAGACTTCTCTAACCCACTTGTTATAAATGATGACGAAATTGTTTTTGTTAATCTGCGCCTTTGTTGTACCGACTTTTCCGAGAGCAAAATTTGTCCGAATGAATTCCGCTATCTCGACGGCGTTGTCTGCAAAACGATATTCCGTAATGTTGTTCAGGTACTTCGCCACCTGATTTATTGTCTTTTTCGATACCGCTGAGGGACGTTCCGTCCAATCAAAATCGTTAAGACGGAAAATGTCTAGTGCGTTACAAAATTCAGTAAAGGCGATTTTTTCTTTGTCGAACACGCCGAGATATTTCGGCGGCATTTCACCGGAGTCGTATTTTTTCTTGATCGTCAGTAGCAGTTGGGCAAACATTTCAAACACTTCGGTCGGTTTGTCCTTGGACTCTGCCCAAAGAAGTGTTTCGGCAAAGAAACTACCTCGTTCGTGATAGACCAGAAAATCTATGCGTTCGTCTTCGACATCGACATCGTAGTCGTCAAAGAACGCACCACGAACTTTGAGCCGTAGATCGTGTTCGCTCTTGGTTTTGGCGAATTCTTTGACCTGCGAGGTGGTTTGGTTCAGAAAGAGGTTTTGCGACTTTGACATTGCCTTTTAGTGTACCATTGTAGGTGCTAAAATCAAGGTAGCGCACAATCCGGTCGCTCCACATTGCGGTCCGTTAACAAGTTGTGCGTTTACTTTAATCTAGCGTATATCCCTGTCGATAGACGGGCTTAATCAGTTCGGCAACGCCCGGCGTTTTGAGTTCGGCAAGATTCGTGATCGTCATGCTTGCCGAATCCCACTTCACCTTTTCGCCCCATTCGTTCGGCTTCGATGCCGTCCAAACGGCAAGATTGCCAAGCAACATCGCCTCTGTCAGCGGACCGGCTTGAGTCACGAAGTTCGAAAAACAAAGTTCCGGCTTGTTCTCCTTGATCGCTGTCATCAACTCAAACATATTGCGCACATCGTCGTTCTGTCCGGGAATACTGCCGTCCGCTTCGGCATACTTCGGAGCATACTGCACTTCCGGTACGGTAACGCCCTGTTTCTGAACGTGTCGTCCATGTCCTCGTACTCCTTCGCTGCCGATGATGATGTCACCGCCCTCCGGCATCGGGTCGGGATAGTCAAACTGATGTTGCTTGAGAAACTCCCGACTCGGAAACCAGCCGCCGTCATACCAGACGAACTTGAATCCTTTGCGCGTCGGTGTGTCAGGATATTCGAAAACGATTTCGGACGATTGCGGAAACACGTCGAAGTCGTGTCCTGAGGTTCGGGCAACGACGGAGATCGGCGCACTCAAATCGAGGGCTTTCATGTATTTGTTGAGTGAGTGGCATGCAATATCGCCGAGGGCTCCGGTGCCGAAATCCCACCACCCACGCCAGCCGAAGGGATGATAAATGCTCGGCTTCTCACCCGGAAAAAATTCCCGAGGCTTTGCAACACCAAGCCAAAGGTCCCAATCGACATCTCTGAGCCGCCTTTCCGTATCCCTTTTCATGTTAGCGATCAATTGTTCCGCTCTCTCTGGATTTTCCCGACGGACTTTCTCTTCGTATGCTGCCATTGTACGGATCGTTTCCGGTCCTTGGGGCCAAATCGGTCGGTTCGTCCAGACGTGGAGTTCTTTGACATCGCCGTACATCCCTGCTTTGATTTCGGCAGCATCGCGGCGAAGTCCGTCACCCGCACTGCCATGGTTGCCCATCTGGGTACACACGCCGGTCTCTTTGGCGACCTTTGCCATGAGTCGGCACTCGTACATCGTTCGAGCAAGCGGCTTCTGAACGTAAACATGCTTTTTCATTCGCATCGCCATGAGTCCCTGCGGAGCGTGCATGTGATCGGCGGTGCTGATTGTTGCCCCATCAATACTCTTTTCCATTTCGTCAAAGAGTTTTCGATAATCGGTATAGATTTTCGCGTTAGGATACCGTCGATTGGCACCGTTGAGTCGCACTTTATCGGTATCGCAGAGGGCGACGATGTCGGCGAATCGGGCGGCGTTGGAAATATCGCTATCTCCTTTTCCGCTGACCCCAATACCGGCGAAGGCAAGGCGTTCGTTTGGCGAGGCACTGACTTTGGGGGAGGAACCGGCAAAGACCCAGACACCGACTCCGGTAGCAGCGGCGGTCTGTAAAAATTCACGACGTGAAGGTTGATAGAGCATCGAAAATCTCCTGAAAAAAAGAGGATTGAAAAACTTCTCGGGCTCCATTGTACCACAAGTCGGAAAAAAAGGGGAGACTACCTCCGCTTGTTGTAGGCAACGACAATTGGATGCGAAATGACGCGAGGGACAAATCATGCATCGATGGTAACCACATTTTTTCCTTCCCGTTCGCGTTGGAGTATCTTCTCTGCCGCCTTGCGTCCGAATGTCCAAAAGAGTGCCGGTCGAACGAAAAACTCCAACAACGACGACGTAATCAACCCGCCGACGATCACCGTTGCAATCGGATACAAGATTTCCCTACCCGGCACGTCTGGCGAAAATGTAATCGGAAGCAAACCGAGCATCGCCGTTAATGTCGTCATCATTACCGGTGCGACACGATTGCGCCCCGCTTTGACAATCATCTCTTTGGAAAAAGTCTCCCCCTCAAACCGAACAAGATAAAAATAATGGTCGATAATCAAAATCCCATTTCGAGTGGCAATCCCGCAGAGCGAAATCATGCCAATCAAGTTCGGAATCGACCGGCTCTGTCCCGTCAGAACAATCGCAGCAACGGCACCAACCAGCGCAAGCGGTAGCGCAGACATAATTTGCAACGATAAGTTGAAAGACCCGAACAGCCGGCAAAGCACCAGCAAAATACAAACGAGAGCCATAGCAGTCAATAGCACGAGTCTTCGAGATGCCTCCTGTTCGCTCTGAAACAGCCCCGTCATTTCGAGATGGACTCCGCCGCTCGTGAGTTCATTCATGTACGGTGCCAAAACACGGTCAATGTCATTTTTCACATCGACGGCACCGCGCCTCTGCGGATTCATCTGAATCGTAACCTGCGTCTGTCCCGCCTCGTGGTCGATCCGGTTGGGACCAGTAGCATATTCATCAATATCGGCAACGACAGAAAGTGGAATGAGCGTTCCGCTTGGTGTTTGAATCGACATCTGCGAAAGTGCCGCCAGATTTTCCCGATAGTCGTCCGAAGCACGAAGCACAACGTCAATGGTACGCCGCCCTTCGAGAATCTGTGTTGCGACAACACCCTGCATTGCCGTTTCGATGGTTGCATTGACCTCTTCAGGAATGAGACCGTAAATTGCCAAGTCGTCCCGTTTGAGTTTGAATCTGACCTGCGGAATGTCCTTTTGAGGCGGATCAATTCGAGGATTGCCGATGTCAGGAATCCCTGAAATCAGTTGCTGAATCTGCAATGCCCGGCGGCGTAATAACAACGGATCATCGCCTCGAACCTTGATGGCAATTTGTGCTCGTGTGCCTGTACGCAGATGTGCAATCAAATGTTGCAGCGGTTGGTCGTAAAAGGCGACGGCACCCGACATGTGTTCCGGCGAAAGCACGCCGTCAATATCGGCAAAAATTTCGGCGATACTCCGATCAGACTTTAAGTCAAGAGTACACATCATTTCGGACATGTTGACCGGTATGGCATGTTCGTCCAGTTCGGCACGACCCGTTCGACGGACGACAGAAGTAACTCCATCAATTTGTATCAGTTGCTGGGCAATCTGTGTGCTAAATGCTTCACTGGTTTTGAGCGATGTACCGGGCGCAAGCGAAACATTGACTTGCGGTGCTCCTTCGTTGAACGCTGGCATGAAATCACGTTCCAATGAAAAGAAAACAAGTCCTGCCGCAAGCACGATGATGACTGCTCCCGTCAAAATCGTCTTCGAAAATGTCAAACTGAACCGGATCGCCCTCTCCGCACTCCACTTCGCAATTTTCAACACGACCGTTTCTTTGTTCTTGTGCCGTTCGGCTTTCTTCGGCAGCAGCAGATACGCCAGCACCGGCGTTAACGAAAGCGAGGTCATCAGCGAAGCCGCCAGCGCAACGATGTAGGCAATGCCCATGGGTGCGAACATCTTCCCTTCCATCCCCGTCAGAAAAAAGACGGGGCAAAACATCGTTACGGTGATGAGCGTTGCATTGACAATGGCGTTGCGGATTTCCACGCTGGCACGAAACACGACATGAATAATTGTCTGCCGTTCTTCCATCGGTTTGCAAAAGTTTTGCCGCAACCGACGATAAATGTTTTCGACATCGACGATGGCATCATCGACAAGTTCACCGATGGCAACGGCAAGACCGCCGAGCGTCATCGTGTTGATCGAAAGTCCGAACCAAGCGAATGTCAAGCACGTAATAAAAATGGAAACCGGAAGTGCCAGCATCGTAATAAATGTTGTGCGGACATCCAGCAGAAACAAGAAGAGCATGATCGTAATCAAAACGGCACCCAAAATCAGTGCTTCTTCGACATTGGCGATTGCCAGTTCGATGAACGTTTTCTGTTGATACAACGCAGCGATTCGGACATTAGGATGCGAGATGTTGATCGACTGTTGAATTTCTTTGGCGATGTTCAAAATGCGGTCGGTGATTTCCCGGGTATCGCTGCCGACTTGTTTTTCGACGATCAAGATTACGCCGGGACGACTGATCGTGGTGCCGTCGGGGTTTTTGAGATACACGCCGCTTGTTCCGACTTTCGGAGCCGGAGCGGCAGTAAAGTCGGCAACCTGATGCAGTTGAATCGGCGGGTCAGACTCACCTTTGACGACAAGATTTTTCAGTTCGTTTGCCGTTTCGACTCGTCCCATTGATCGCACCAGAATTTCTTGCGGACCTTGGTCGGTCAGAAAACCGCCGGTTACATTTCGGTTACTGCCTTCAAGTGCCTGCTGTATGTCGTCAAAGGTTACACGATGCCGGAACATATCGTCGATGCGTCCGAGAACCTGATATTGTTTGACATCACCGCCGATGACCAGCACTTCCGAAATGCCGCCGGAACCGAGAAGCCGGGTGCGTACCGTCCAGTCGGCAAGGGAACGAAGTTCCATCGGCGAGAGTTCGTCCCTCTCGTCCCAAATGGACAAATACATGATTTGTCCCATCATCGATCCCATCGGAGTCATACGGGGAACGATGCCGTTCGGCAGCCGATCTGTCGCCAGTTGCAGACGTTCATCGACGATTTGTCGGCAACGGACTGCGTCCATGTTCCAATCGAATTCGATGGTCAACACGGCGAGTCCAGCGGTCGATTGACTACGGAGTGCCGTAACCCCAGTCGCACCATTGAGATAGGTTTCGATAGGAGTCGTAACGAGTGACTCGACTTCTTCCGGTGCCATACCTTTGCATTCCGCCATGACGATGACACGAGGACGACTCAAGTCCGGCAATACATCGACCGGCAACTGCATCGTTTGATAACTTCCGACGGCAAGCATCATTGCCGCAAAGACCAAGACGAGGGAGCGGTTGTTGAGGGAAAACCTGATGAAGTGGTTGAACATGATCTTTCGATTGCGGCTCCGATGGGATGATAGTGTTTTTAATGTGTATGATCTCCGTCATGATCATGTCCGCCGCGTTTTACCATTTTCGCAGTGTACGGTACACCATCAATCGTAACCGACGCAGTTGCCTCTCCCTCCCAGCCTTCGCAATTTAGCACTGCCAGTTCCATGTCCGTTAGTGTGAACGTTGCCGGTTGACCTGTTTCTTGTTCTGTCCGTGTCAGGGTAAACGTTTTCGGCTTCCCCTCGACTAGGAAATTCAACCGTACTTCCGTTGCAGCAATGGCAACGGGCTCGAAATGCGCATCGGTAAGGAATGCCGTAACCACGCCAGTCGCTTCGTCGTCGATGATTTCCATGGCGTATTTGTGTCCCGGAAACTCGACGAGGGTCTCGTTGTACTTCGATTGGTGAAGGGCGGCATGATCATCCGTACTTGCCGCACTCCCCGAAACAGGAGCAGACGTGTCGCTGCAACCCTGTACAAACAGGATCAGGCAAGATACCGCAATGAGGGTCAGTGTCGTCATCTTCATAAATTTTCCTTTCTGTTAAAAAATGGTTAAAGTCTCTCAGAACCGCAATCCAAAGACTGCCGCTCTGTTTTTCTGTCAATGCACGTGATCTCCGTGCTGTATTCCACCTCCGCCAGTGACTTGTTGGTTTGCAGCGTTCAAAGCAGCAAGCAGGAAACTCGCCCCCTTTGTTGCGACTCTTGCACCGGGAAAGATGTTACCGTCATTGGCAATGACGACGACATCCTTCGTTTGGTGAATCACATGCACCGGCTTTTTGCGCCAAATATTTTTATCATCTTCGTTGCCCACCCATTCGAAGACGCACATCTCCCGCAAATCTCTGGCGACGGCATCAATCGGAAGCACGATACAATTCGGCAACGGTTCGTATTCGACGTTCAGTTCGCAACGTTGTCCCGGTTTGAAATGCCACTTGGTATAATGGCGCAGATGGCTTTCGCCGTCGACCGCATAAGCCGTAAATCGGTTCTGCAAATCGACATAGCAAAACAATGTTCCACTGGCTGTGTCGATCTTGTTGTCGATGGAACGCAGGGATAATCCTTCGATGATTTCCCGCGAACCGGCTCGGTCAAATGCCGCCGTTACGCGGCTTTTCGATTCCAATGCACGGACGAGAAACCGCTCGGGAGCGTTTTCTAAAACGGGGCGGAATTGCTCTTGCTTTTCTTTTTGAGAATTGGCAGAATCCTTTTTTTGACAGGATTTTTCATGCCCTCACCGCCTCCCTACGACAATCTCGCCGACAT
>Ga0123353_10005733_pt1 | contig 16376 bp, 17 predicted proteins | sample TergutLab28metaG_3_FD_92763 | JGI IMG/M metagenome (GOLD analysis project Ga0123353, IMG submission 92763) | Labiotermes labralis P3 segment gut microbial communities from Petit-Saut dam, French Guiana - Lab288 P3 | ecosystem: Host-associated > Arthropoda: Insects > Digestive system > Gut ... | reverse complement strand
GAACGATATATTTTTCCGTATTCATGACAAGTCCTCCGTGAGTTGGGGCAAAATAGCCCCGACAATATAGAATTTATCATGTTTTTAGTCAACTTCAAGTTTTAGACTTGACACACCACTAGGGACAACAATGGCCATTCTCCGCTTCATCGGGCGGCATGGACTGATAATGTCGAAGCCATGGAATTCCTCGTGTCTCAAGGGGCAGATGTTAATGCCATGAACAACTATGGCATGACTTCGCTTCATTTTGCAGCAGGGAACAACAAAAATAAAAATATTGACGTCGTTAAATTCCTCATGTCCAAAGGAGCAGATGTTAATGCCAAGAGCGACGAGGGATGGGGCTGGACTCCGCTTCATTTGGCGGCGGCATACAATAAAAATGTTGAAGTGGCCAAATTCCTCGTCTCTCAAGGGGCAAATGTTGATGCCAAGAACAACGATGACCTAACACCGTTTGACTTGGCAAAGGAAAAAGGAAACGAGGAGATTACAGAGTACCTTTCCAGCATAGGTGCTAAATCGGGAAAAGAATGATTCCGTGAAATTCCGTGCCTTCCATGGCAACTGAACTTCGTGGTTCTTCGTGACCTTCGTGGTGAAAATCTGCAGCGGTCACAGCGTGCATGACCAATCTCATCGGCTTACGCCGTTGTTTCACGTTGTGATTACGTGGTGACTTGGAACATGAAGCATTTGGCCAATCCGTATACAGTCAAACGGGTCAATGATGTCAATGCCCTTGAAAAATATGCAAGCATCATCATTGAAACCCCCCGATATTTTATTGGAGAATTCAATGATGAATAATGATCTTCCTCACGATGCGGTCGAACGAGTCCGTGAGATTCGCAATCGCCATTATGAAGAAACAAAGTCCATGACCCGTGAGGAGAAACAAGCTTACGATCGGAAACGAATTGATAATAGCGTTGCCGAATTTGAAAAACGAATGGCAAACATCCAGCCGGATTACGACCGTTTTCCGTTTCTGCGTAAAACCGCAAAACCGAACGTATAACCTGGGCACGATGTGAGGATTACGCTTAAGAAAGTGGTTTAAACACCAACCCACTGGCCAATTTCGGGTAAAAATACGTGCTTTTGGGGGGCATGCGTTCGCCCATGAGGCTCAGGGTGCGGATGTGTTCGACCGTGGCGGGCATGACCAGAGCCGCAAGAGGGTATTGACCGGTTTTCAATTCGTCGACAACCTCCTCGATAAGATGCACGTATTTCGGCTTTTCCATGTCGGTCAGGCGGAGGATCGTGTCAACAATGAGCCGGTGCAAGATGCTGACGCCGAGTTCGCGCCATTCGGGGTGATGTTCGGCGGCGGCTTTCTCCATTTCCGCCCAACCATCATCGGTGAGTGTCGCGAGCACCCATTGTTTGTCCTTCGCAGTGTAGAGGGCAATTGTCTGCTGGGCGTTTTTCTTCTCAATCTCGTCCCAAGCAGCCGACGCCGCTTCCGGCCCCTCGCCGACTCGTTTCACGTGGAACAGCTTTCCCAGTTTTCCCATTAACTCATCAGTCGTCCATTCCGGAACCCCAGGGAAGAGCCGATGGGTTGGCAGCACAATGAGACCGGGGTCGTCCATTGCGATGCACATCATCAAAACGTAGTTGGCGGGATGTTCCGGGGTTAGTTCGCCCATGTCACGAATCTGTTTTCGGTAATTGCACGCCGTCTCGTAGCGGTGGTGTCCGTCGGCGATGAAAACGGGGAGTTTTTCCATCTCTTTTTGCACGGCGGCAAGAACGGCCTTGTCGGTCACCACCCAGAGTCGGTTCAGCACGCCGAGATGGTCCGTCGCTTCAAGCGGCGTCAAGTCGGCAACCGCGTCGTCAAGAAGTTTCTGAATTTTATGCGTTTCGTCAGGATAAAGTCCAAAAACCTGACTGAAATTCATCTTACAGGTTGTCGTGAGCATGAGCCGGTCCGCTTTCGGGCCGCTGAGCGTCTGTTCATGGGGAAAAACGAGTCCTTCGCCAAACGGATCGGCCTTGACGCCACACATGAACCCCTTCCGGCAATATTCCCGATCACCCACGGTGTAAACCTGGTGATAAACATAGAACGCCGGCTCTGGCTCTTGAACCACGATGTTCGACGCCTTCCAGTCGGCCAGCGTTTTCGCCGATCGGGTGTAGCGGTTGTTCGCCTCATCATCGGTCGGCAGGATGCGGTCGAGGATCAAACGAATCACGTTGTTCGGATGCTTGTCGTAAAGAGCGTCCTGCAATTCCGGCCCAATCACGTCATAAGGCGGCGCAACGACGTCGGAAAGATTCCCGACTTTCTCAAGATTGTCAAGATTATAACGAAAACCGGCAAATGGTACAATTTCTGGCATGAGCGAAACTCCATGGAGAGAAGGTAAATGGGACAAAAAATTGACGGTTCCAATTATACCGCAACCGATTTTGTTGTCCACAAACACCATGCCACCGATTTTCACCTTACCTTCAAAATTTAGCACCTACACTGGAGAGATACTCTATAATTTCCTTGTTAATCTCCTCGATTTTACATATCCTATTTCTATACTGTGTTAAATTGAGCGGAGTCTGCCCCTTGTTGTTCTTGGCATTAATATCCACCCCTTGAGAAACGAGGAATTGAATGACTTCGACATTGTCAGTCCGTGACACCGCCGCACAATGAAGCGGAGTCATGCCGGCACTGTCTTTCGCTTTGTTTCCACAACCACTCAAAAACAACACCGTGAGGCAAAACAGGCACGACATGAAAAGGGTGTTGACGATTCTTTGGGAAAATGGGCATGTCTTTTTCATGGAATTGTTCCTCAAAAAAATACGCACAAAAAAGGAAGCAAAGTTCATTGTGAGCGACGGCCCACCATCAATAAACCTAACAAACTGCATGAGAAACGTCAAGTCACCGGTTTTTCAGCAAATTTCGCAAGAAAAACCGTGATCAAGATTCTCTCCATTGACGGCACCGCCCCGACAAGGGAAAATGGTAAAAACGGCACTTTTTCCCCTCTCAATCCCAATCCCCTTCCTTAACTTTTACAGATGATGAGGTTGCAGCACCCCATGAAAAATTTATTGACCCTGATTTGCGTTTTCCTCTGTTTCGGATGCTTTGGATTTGTTCATGCCCAAGATGTTCAAACCCTGCCGAACGCTCATTCCCACAATGACTACCGGCATGACCGTCCCACCCTCGACGCCCTGGATCACGGGTTTTGCAGTCTCGAAGCCGACGTGTTTCTGGTCGATGGCCAACTCCTCGTCGGGCACACTCCCTGGGAACTGAAGGAGGTCAACACCCTGGAGGTTCTGTACTTGGACCGGCTGCGGGAATTCTTCCAAAAAAATGACGGTTCCATTTATCCGAACAAGGAGAAGGTCGTCCTTTGGATCGACTTCAAGTCGGGGCCCAAAGAAACATGGCCGGTTCTGGAAAAAGTGCTGTCGAACTATACCGAGATGCTCTCTTATGTTGAAGACGGCAAACTGGTCGAAAAAGCGGTGACGGTCATCATCACGGGGTCATCCCCTTCCCCCGACATGTTCAAAAGCGAGACCGGAAAACGTTACGCCCTCAGTTCCGACTCCCTCGACAGGTTTGACGCTTCCATTCCCAACACCGTTTATTATGCCGTTTGTGAAAATTTTGCGAAATTCACCCGATGGCGCGGATACGGGGAATTATCCCAAGAAGACAGGCAGAAAATCGCGGAGGTCGTCAAGAAAACCCATGACCAAGGAAGAAAAATTCGATTCTGGGGATACCCCGAAAGTGAAAAAATATGGCAACTGATGCTCGACCTGAACGTTGACTGGATCAACACCGACGACCATCAGCGCCTGCAGAAATTTCTCACCAAATGACGGACACCCCGTTATTTATGGTATCCCAGCGATTTGATCACCGCCAACATTTCGTCATAGGTGATGAACCGGCGACGATGACGGAGCTTGTACTGATCAATCGCGTTGGCAAGTTCCTGGGTCTCGGGAGCAAGTTCGCTGTAATTGTTGGTAAACTGCCGTCTCTCGACGCCCGGTGCAGTGCCCGCCGAATTCATGCGACGGTCCGGAAATGTTTTTTCCGGCGGCAACGGCATTCCGGTGGGAAGTGTCGGGGTCTGGGAAAGATTTTCGTTACTCATAACTTTGTTCTCCAAATCAACTTGCTTATCAATGCCATCCAGCACGTTCGATTTATCAACTGTTTTCAATCATTTTTTGATAAATCGTTCAATTTTTTTGTCATCACCACTGCAATGCTTTCGGAACGCGATGTAACCTCAATGTAATATAGGTTATTTGGACATGAAATGCAAAAAAAACCAATTTTTCACTATTTTTTTATGAATAAACTGCAGTGGAAAGCAGGGGAAAAGTTGTCAACAACCTATTGATTGGTGTTGTCAAAGGCCGTGTCACTGGAATCTCAAGGCCGAATTACGAATTACCAACAAACAATTGTCACGTCAGTAACTTGGGGATGTCTCGTTGCCAACAAGTTTTCCATGTCGTTCGTGTTTCTCTAACCGATCTGTCAACTTCATATTACGACATTTTCTCTCCCGAAGTGACCCATACCGGGAGCAATATTACTATTACTCTTTTTATTTAAAAAATATTTCTTATTAGTTCCCCACCTCAAGATACCTCCCAACATGGCTCAAACATGACAAAGCGAACAATGTTTTTGGTTTTCCCTTTTCACTCGATGAAAAAACGGTATAATCCTTGTAAAGTGACTATTCTTACTTAAAACCTGCAGAAATGCTTCACGAATGCAGGCATCAGGAAAAGGAACCCCCGTCGGAGTCGAAACCCATGAAGATCATCTGTGAACGTGAAAAATTTGTCCATCCGTTTCAATTGACTGCCGGTGTCGCCGCGACCCGGGATGTCAAACCGGTCCTGCAAAATGTCAAAATCAAGGCGTTTGACGGCAAGGTCACCTTGATGGCCACGGATTCCGAGCTTGGGATTCGGATTGATGTTCCCGATGTTCAAATCGAACAGGAAGGAGAAGCAATCATTCCGACGCGACGGATGAAGATGATTCTCCAGGAATGCAGTGACAAAACCCTGAATATTGAAGCCGACGCCATTCAGATGATTGTGAAAACAGAACGAAGCCGGTTTCAGCTTGCCACGCAATCAGCCGAGGAGTTTCCGGAGATTGCTCCTTTTGAGGAGGCGTCTTATCACCAGATTCCGGCCAACACGTTTCGAGAATTGATCCGTCGGACAGTTTTCGCCACCGACACGGAGAGTACCCGTTATGCCCTTGGGGGGGTTCTGTTGGAAATGACCGGTGAAATCGTTTCCGGGGTGGCCACGGATGGACGACGTTTGGCCTTTCAAACCATCCGTGGGGAATCGGTCAATGATCATGTTACAGAAAACAGTGCCATTTTGCCGCCCAAGTCGCTTCAGCTTTTGGAACGGGCGATTGCCGATCAGGAATCAATCAAGGTTAATATTTCCAGTCATAACGCCCTTTTTTGTGCGGAAAATATTGTCGTTTTTACGCGATTGATTGAAGGACGGTTTCCCCGTTGGCGGACCATCATTCCCGACACGCAGGGACGGTGCTGCATTGCCATTCAGGTTGGAACGCTTTATCCCGCGGTTCGTCAGGCGGCCATTGTGACGTCGGAAAAGCAGCCGGGGGTCATTTTTCATTTTTCCGAAGGAAAACTCACCCTCAAGGCCCAAGGTGCCGAAATCGGTGAGTCGTTGGTGGAAATTCCCATCGCGTTTGATTATCAAGACATCCAAATCAAATTGGATCCTGGTTTTGTGAGCGATTTTCTCCGCGTCTTGCAACCGGAAAGTTCGATACAACTCTTCGTCCTGGAAGATAATCCATTTGTTTGTTGTACGGAAGATGGATTTACCTATGTCTTGATGCCGATTACTTAATGACCAGCAAAATTTCGAAGGCATGCCTCGACTTTTTTCGTGCTGGCTGAATTTTTTCGGCGAAGATTCGGTGGTGAATTGACTATGAAGAAAGTATTGATTACGGGGGCAAGTGGGTTTATCGGCTATCATCTGGTTCAACGACTTCGTAATAAAGGATACGATATTCATTGTCTTGTCCGTCCGACGTCGGATGTACAGCGTTTGCTTCCCCTTGAGGTTTCTCTCTTGCATGGTGACCTGACCGATTCTGAGAGTTGCCGTTCTGTTGCGAAACATCGTTTTGACCTTGTGTTTCATCTTGCCGGCAAAGTCCGGGCTGTCCATCCGAGGGATTTTCACGTAGTCAATGAAGGGGGAACCCGGAATCTGGTGGAATCCTGTTTGGCGATGGAAACGCCGCCGGTGTTGGTTTATGTTTCTTCGTTGGCGGCAGCAGGGCCGGCTGTTTCGTTGGTTCCGAAAGTTGAAAATGATCTTCCCGCCCCGATTTCCGGTTACGGGAAGAGTAAATTGGCATGTGAACGCCTTCTTGCTTCCCATGCTTCAAAGATTGCTTGTACCGTTGTTCGTCCCGCCATTGTTTTTGGTGAGGCGGACACGATGAATTTGAAGTTGTTTCAGACGATTGAGAGACTGGGGATTTGCCCGATTCCCGGATGGCAGGATCGCGTTTATTCCTGGATTCATGCTGCGGATTTGGTGGAATTGCTTCTTCTCGTGGCCGAACGCGGAGAACGTCTCCAGGCAGAGAGTCTGACCGTGGAAAGTGCGTCGCTTGGGTCCGGAATCTATTTCGGCTCGGCCAATGAAGGAATAAGGCTTTCGGAGATGGGGCAATTGATCGGTTTGGCATTGGGACGGAAACGGACTCGGGTGGTACGGTGTCCGCCGACTGTCCTTTGGGCCATTTCCTCTTACTATGAGATGGCCAAGCGAATCACCGGGAAAGATCAGCCATTTGATTGGGATAAAGCGACGGAAGCAAGAAATCACTGGATGTGCAGTCCTAAAAAATCGCACCGTCTTGGATTTACCATGGACCGGTCCTTGGCGGAACGAATCGGGCAAACCGTTTCCTGGTATCGGGAGAAAGGGTGTTTGATGAGAAAATTTTCTCCTTCGGGCGACGTTTCCCCCTCTTGAAGAATCCACGTTCCTTGTGATAAACTGGAAGGAGTGTTGACAAGGGATTTCATGACCCCTTTTGGAAATGGAGACATTTCGTGTTTTGGGGTGTCGGGTTTGCCGAAAACGAGTCGTGAAACCGCCTCTCGAAATATTACAACGACCACTTGGGAGATTCTTTCATGAAAATGCGTACAATTTTAATGACGTTTGCAGTGCTGTTTGCCATGGGAACCATCATCATGGCACAAGATGACAAAAAGGATGAAAATCTGGAAAAAGACGGATGGGTGAATATTTTTAACGGAGAGGATCTGACCGGATGGGAAGCAAATGATACGCAGGGATTCTTCTTTGTGGAAGACGGAATGATTAAAGGACAAGGGGGACGCTGCCATCTCTATTATATGGAGGAATTGCAGAATTTTGAATTGAAAATCGACGTCTACATCAACGACAAAGGGAATTCCGGCGTTTATTTTCATGCCCCATGGATCCAAAACAACTGGCCGGTGGAAGGGTTTGAGATTCAGGTGAATGCCACCCATTCCGACCCGGTCAAGACGGGAAGTCTCTACAATATTATCAAGCTTTTTGAGTCTCCTTGTCCTCCCGACACCTGGTTCACCTATCACATCATTGTTGTCGGGGATTCTGTGACGGTGAAAATCGACGACAAAGTGCTCTACACCTATGTTGATCCGATGGGACCAAAAGGCGTCAGGGGAATCAAGCACATCAGTCAGCCCGGCTATATTGCATTGCAGCAACATGATCCGGGGACGCATCCCCAATTCAAGAATATTTATCTGAAAAAACTTCCGTAACCTCGGGAGATGCCGCAGAGGATGAATTTTACAAGCCACCCCATTCGTATTGTTGTGTTGGATGATGAGGAGGTGGTGCGGTTTGGTTTATGCGCTTTTTTCGCTTCGATCAATGTTGATGTCGTTGCGGAAAGCGCAATGCCAGGCGATTTACCGTCACTTTATGAAGCGTTTCACCCGGATGTTGTCGTCACGGAAGTGTGGTTTGGGGAAACTTCCGTGTTTGACATTCTGGAAGAACTCAAGCGAGAAAACGAGTCGTTTCGTTGTGTGATCTTTTCATGTTCTGACAATCCGACCAATCTTGCACGGGCCGCCGTGGCAGGCGCGTCGGACTATATTTACAAAACCGAGTCTCTTGTTGATCTTTTGGAGGCCGTCCGTTTCACGGCTTCAGAAGTGACTTCCGACGGTTTGGGCGGTAAGTTACGCGACGTTGTTTCGCAGATGAAGAAACGGACATTAACGGAACAGAACGAATTTTCGTTGACCAATCGTGAGGTCCAGATTCTGCGGCACCTTGCATTTGGGCTGAGCAACAAGGAAATTGCCGGTTCGCTTGAAGTGAGTATTGAGACGGTTAAGGAACACGTGCAGAATATTTTACGAAAGATGGAACTGAAAGACCGGACTCAGGCGGCGGTCTGGGCGGTAAAAAAAGGGTTGGTGTGACCAATGACCGAGAATGAAGTGAAAGAACCTCCGTATCAGATTCTTGTCGTTGATGATGAAGAGTCTCATGCCGAGGTTGTCGCGGAATGTCTCCAAAGAATTGGCGCGGTTTGTGAAACCGTGTCAAGCGAAAAAGAGGCGAAAGCTGCTGTCCTGAAGAAGTATTATGATGTGATTGTGACGGATTTGATGCTGGAAAGCAAAAACAGCGGGCTGGAAGTTCTCAAGGCGGCAAAAGCATCGGCGGAAGAGACGGAAGTGATTGTCATGACAGCTCACGGGTCGGTCGAGATTGCCGTGGAGGCGATGCGTCAAGGGGCGTTCAATTATTTGCAAAAACCACTTGACCTGAAACAACTCCGGACGATTGCCGAGAAGGCCGGGTCCAATTCCCGACTGCGACGGCTGAATTTGGAACTGAAACAACGGCTGGACGAGAAATTTGGCTTCGACGGCGTGCTCGGAAACAGTCCGGCCATGTTGCAGGTGATTGAGCGACTCAAGAGAATTGCTCCCACGGATGCGACGGTGCTGATTCACGGGGAAACCGGGACCGGAAAAGAACTTTTTGCCCAGTCCATTCATCAGAATTCTCCGCGGAAAAGTCGTCCGTTTGTGGCTTTGAACTGTGCGGCACTCAGTGAGAATATTCTGGAAAGCGAATTGTTTGGACACGTCAAAGGGGCCTTCACCGACGCCAGCGCCGACCGTGTCGGAAAATTTGAATATGCCAACGGGGGGACCTTGTTTCTTGACGAAGTGGGGGATATGCCCATGCCGACTCAAATCAAGCTGCTCCGCGTTCTGGAAAATGGCGAAATCACCAGGGTCGGCTCCAATGACACGGTGAAAGTGAACGTCCGTCTTCTTTCCGCCACGAACCGGAATCTCGAAGATGCCGTGGATTCGGGAAGTTTTCGTCAGGATTTGTATCACCGTCTGAAGGTGGTGACGGTTCGCCTGCCGACACTCCGTGAACGAAACAGCGACATCCCGATTCTTTTGGATCACTTCATCAAGGTGTTTGCCAAGCGATACAACAAGAAAATCAACGGCGTTTCCAAGGCTGTCCGTCAACAACTCTGGAGTTTCGGTTGGCCGGGAAACGTCAGACAACTCAGAAATGTTGCGGAAAGTATGACGGTCGTTGATGTTGATCAGTTACTCGATCTTGATGATTTGCCGGAAGAGTTGTGGGGCGGAATTCCGTGTGCCGGAACGTCCGAGATTCATTCCTGTGATACGTCGCTCCAGATGCTCGTCGGCAGGCCGCTTTCCGAGATCGAACAGCTGTTCATCACGGAAACCCTGCAAACCACGCATGGGAATCGCGAAGAAGCTGCAAAAATGCTGGAAATCGGTGAGCGGACACTCTATCGAAAAATTAAGGAATATGGATTGTAAAGATAGCTATTTTACGTTGAATTTTGGAATCTGCTCCCGCTTTGACTGTTTTTCTTTTTCTTCCTTGGTTCGCTGATGATTCTTTTGGTTACTATTGCTACATTGATCAGTACATTGTTGTACTTCAGTTTCATGAAGTTTCGCAGAATTCATTGTCAGATTTCTTTCCGGAAGACCCTTCCTCATACGTTTTCCATGTTGGTTCATAATTTTTAGTTGGTTTTGGCAACTTTTTTGCTCTAATGCTGTGTTGAAAAATGAAAAAAAATTGCTACACTGATGTTAAAATGCGATGATTACATATAATAGCGAATATATAATATTTTCTCAATATTTCATTTCATTTTACTTATTCATACGGACAAAAATCCGCTCCAAAAATCATTTTTCAACACAGTCTCATGTCAAAATAGTTTAATGATTTGTCATGCAACATTTAAGATTTAGTTTGCTGATAGTTCTCTTGTTTTTCGCTACATTTGTCACGTGTAGCGGTGACAATGATACCTATACGGATACTGTTTATCTTTTGCCACAAGGTTTTGAACTTTTTGCATCCATCATTCGATGGAGCATGGTTTCACTTATTGCGATTATTGTGGCATTGGCTTTTAAACACTATTTGCGTTTTTTCTCCGCAGGTATCGTTTTGCTTTTTCTTTTCACATTTTTACTGGCGATAAGGACATTTGGCACATACGCATGCCTGAAATTTTTTGTTTATGGGGTTATGGTCATTGTCATTCCTTTATTTTCCGCAGACATTATGAACAGAATCAGTCTGAAGAGAATCACTCAAACGATGCTGTATCTTTGCCTGCTTTGGGAAGTCATCGCGATTCTGACACCTCTTTACAGTGGTTCCAATATTATTTTTGAGGGAAGGTATCGTTGGTTTACGGGAAATCCCAACAGCTTTGCGGTCATTGCCATTTTTTGGGTTTCGTGGGGGCTGATCGGTTTTGCATATCAACGTTTCGTCTTTCTTTCCATGACGGTCATGCTGATTGGATGCGCGGAACTTGTCTTGACCGGGTCTCGCAATGGAATGGTTGGTCTGAGTCTTATTATTTTGTTTTTTCTGTTTCGTTTTCGTGTTTCCTTAAAGAATGTCATTTTTCTCTTTTTCTATTGTATCAGTATCGCAATCATTTTTTATCTGCATTCTGACATTGTCAGTCGCTTTATATCGGTCATCTCGGCCGTGGATGACACGGGGCGGGGAGAACGTTGGGGTTTTGTGCTCAGTATTTTGCAAGAGTACCCTTGGACCGGTATTGGGGAAGAAGCCTTGTATGCAATGAATGTTATGATTTATAGTTCACACAACAGTTATCTTTCCATACTTTTATGTTGTGGAATTCCCTTGGGGGCTATCGTAATCATGTGTTTTCTGCTCGCATTTTTTTTATTGTTTACAAAAAAAGTGGCTTCTGAATACGTCATCGCTCAATACATACTCTGGGGAACCCTGTTGGCATTTTGTGTTATGTCGTTCGGAGAATGCTTCGTCGTTTATGTTACGGGAAACTACACGATTTACTGGTTGGTCACTTTTGGTTTTCTTTTAGGAATGCCGTTGGAACAGTCAAAGTTATACTCAAACCGGTCAGAAATGCCTGAAGCAGAATACGAAGAGTTCTACGCCACGGAGCATCTGCGCGAGAATGAAGATTACCACTCATATCGGCATCGGTTCCTGTATTATAACAATTGCTTTCAATGAAATCACTTGAAAAAAGTTAATACAGCAAATGTCAATGAAAATAGCAATTTGTGCTTCCAACATGTATGGTGGTGGCGGTTTGGTTGTTGCCAGGGCAATCACATCCGTCTTGCCGCAAATTGCGCCGATGCATGAATATCGAATTGCCGTTCCATGCGGTTGTGACTATGAAAAGTTTGCAGATAAAGACAATGTCCGGGTTTATGAACGTCCGTTGGAAGGATACCTGAAACGAATGCTTTGGGAAAAAGCCTTTATTCGGGATGTTGACGCATGGAAATGTGACTGGATTTGGTATCTTGGAAACGTGGCCTACTCATTTCCGAAGAATAGTAGGAAAAGTCTTCTTGTCCACTCGCCTTTTTGCATGGGCTATCCTTGCCGACATACCGAGGGACATCTCATCAAGTGTCTTCGAAGGCAACTGAGGAGTTATTTTGTTCGCCAAACCGCACGAAAATGTGATACTGTTTATTCACAAACGGCCGTAACACGTGACCGAATTCATCATTATTTTGGTATTCCCATGGAGCGACTGGGGCTTTGTCCGAGTACGGTTTCATTTAAACAACATGAACAATCCGACGTTGTTCCTGAAGCGGCGATGACCATGTTGCGTAAGAAGAATCGCTATAAAATGATTTATGTTTCTGTTGCCGTCTATCATAAAAACTATCATCGCATTGTCGATATGTTCGACCGATACCGTCGGGAATTGGAAGACGTGGTTTGTTTTTTGACCATTGATGAAAACAGTTCTCCCTATGCGGCCAAACTTGTCCAAAAAGTAAAAAGCCGAAATTTGACGGAGAATATTGTATTTCTCGGCCCTGTTTCCCATCAACAGATACCCCATTGTTATCGGGCATCGGATGCGTGTTTTTTTCCGTCTTTACTGGAAACGGTCGGATTAGGACAGCTGGAGGCCATGTATTACGGTTTGCCTGTCATTGCGTCCGACCTCGATTTTGGACATGCCATTTGCGGAGATGCTGCCCATTATGTTGACCCTTTTTCTCTGGAAAGCATGAAAAACGGTATTCTGGCAGTGAAAAATTCCAAAGATTATGCTGAAAACCTTGTGAAAAAAGGTGATCAACAAGTCAACAAGAATACAGAATCATGGGATGATATCGTTCGAGGAGTCCTTGATTTTGAAGGAATTGAGCATTTGTAATTTCGTATGGCGTTGAACATAAAAGTTCGCCGCCGAATCTGCGCGGCGATTTTCTCCATTCCCGTCGCCGGAGCATATTTCGGGCTTGTGAAAAATGCTTCTTTTCTTTTTGTAAGTCTGACTCTATCAAAGATTTATAGAGCGTATTCAGAATTGGTTTGGAGACATAAACCAACTAAGTAGCGACCAACGGGAGCGGACAAGCTCCAGATCAATTTGCAAACGGTTCTAAAGCACGCCCGGAGGGATTCGAACCCCCAACCCTCGGTTCCGAAGACCGATGCGCTATCCAGTTGCGCCACGGACGCTTTCTATTATTTGTCTTAAAGATACCAAATGGATGACTTTTTTGCAATCCCCCTGAATTTGTGAATTCGCATCCGATATAATGGAGGGATGACATTCAATATTCATAGAAATGGCGAGTTGCTTCAAAGATTCGGGCCGAAAAATCAAGAGACGCGGAACATGGTGCAGTCTCTGTATCGTTGTTTGTGTACTCCCGGGACGGAGACGGCTTTGGGGAGGTGGAAAAATAGTTTCTGGAAAATCTACGGGATCAATCCTGATGTTCCGACGCCGGCCTCCGGGGCACTCGCCCAACAATTTGGAATACAGATTTCCTCCGATTCGCCAAGCGCCGCGGTTTTTTTTGCGGTGCAAACGTTTTTTGCCACATTTCTCAGACATGTGATCAAAATTTATTGCCCTGACCACGAGGCCGAATCCATTGATGACAGGTCTTGTTGTGACTGGTCTTGGCCGGGTCTCCTTGAGAATCCATTGTGGAAGAAACATGACCAAAAATTACAGTTGCAGATTAAGCGTTTTTCCTTTATTTCTCTGCGTGGGCAAGATGTTTTTGGGGCACTTTATCGGGAATTGTTCCCACGTTTGGTCCGGAAGCATCTTGGAGAGTTTTACACGCCGAACTGGCTCGCGGAACATTTGCTGAGGATTTCCGGCTTCAATCCGTCTCAGGAAACCAGGATTCTTGACCCGGCTTGTGGAAGCGGCGTTTTTCTTTTGGCGGCAGCTCGTCAAATGTTGGCAAAAAAGGTTCCCGAAGAGGTGATTCTCCAACGTCTTCACGGTTTTGATCTGAATCCGCTTGCCGTGTTGATGACTCAGGCGAATTTTGCCGTACTTTTTGGGCGACGTGTCGCGGTTTCTTGTTTTGACTCCATTTTGGGAGAGTCGGAACAAGTTTCGGCAGACATCATTTTGGGAAATCCTCCATGGGTGCATTGGGACAAACTTCCGGTTGCGTATCGGGAATCGACTCGGGAATTATGGCAACGCTACGGATTGTTCAGTCTTTCCGGAAGTGAGGCCCGATATGGCGGTGCCAAAAAGGAGCTTGCCCTGCTCATGGTTATGCGTGTCGCCGGCCGGTTCCTGAAAGACGACGGACGACTTGCCATGGTGTTGCCGCAATCGGTGTTCCAAACCTCGAAGGCGGGAGACGGTTTTCGCCGTTTTGGAGAGGGGGTTCTTCCATCACCCCTCAAAGTTCTGCGTGTCGATGATTTTACGGCATTGCGTGTTTTTGAGGATGCAGCAGTGAAAACTGCGACTCTCCTTTTGCAAAAGAATCACAAAACGGTCTACCCGGTTCCTTATTATTGTTGGGAGTCTCCCGAACGTTCAAAAAAATGTCAGGCTGTTCCCATGGATCAAGAACGATTGGGCTCGCCCTGGAGAATTATGTCGGAACATGGCTCCACGTTGATGAAAACGGGTTGTTCCGATTATCAGGCGATCCTTGGGGCCAATACCGGTGGGGCCAACGGTGTCTATTGGGTGGAGATTCTTGAAAATTTTGGGGAGAAATGCTTGGTTCGCAACCTTGCGAACTGTTCGTGCCGGAAAATTCCAACCTTGGAAGTGGAAATTGAGTCGGAATTGCTTTATCCCCTTTTACGCTGGAAAGATGTGAGATGTTTTTCGGCAAATCCTTCAGCAGGAATCATCATGGCGCAAGACCCGGTCAGACGTGTCGGGATTGAAAGGGAACAATTTGAACGGAAATACCCCCTGGCAATGCGTTATTTCGAGAATTTTGAAGAAATTTTGAGGAATCGTGCCGCCTATCGAAAATTTCATAAAAATTCACCATTTTACTCGATGTATAACGTTTGTGAGAATACATTTGCGCCAATCAAGGTTGTTTGGCGACGTATGGAATCACGAATTCGTGCGGCGGTGGTGGAAGCGTCGTTTCGACCGATCGTTCCCCAGGAAACTTGTACGATGATTGCCGTGAATTCCCGTGCCGAGGCGAATTATCTGGCCGTGATTCTCAACAGTCAGGTGATTCACGAACGGGTCCGTTCATTCTGTCCCCAAGGAAGCAAAGGGTTCGGGTCGCCGGGAATACTCAAATATCTTCCGATCCCAAAATACCAAAAGGATTTGCTGCTTCATCAAGATATTGCCATTTCTGAACAAAAAATGCCTTTGAAAAACAAAACGGAATGTTTGATTCAAGCTATTTTTGTGTGAAAATTCAATAATTTTTTCAAAATAGTTTGAAAAAATTTATGTGCTTTAATAAAAAAACTTCATTTCCAAAAAAATGTCGGAAATCATTGAAAATAAATTGACATAATTTTATATATATTATATTATGTCTAAGGTTGCAAGACGAGCCAAAATAGGTTAATCTTACTTGGCGTATGCTTTTTATCTATATTATGAGTTATTCCAATTTTTATGTTGTTATCATTGATTTTTGGAATTACGATGTTTTTGTTTGTTTTAGCTAAAACTCTTAGACTTCCTAATCATTTATTTCAAGTGTCCTCTGTCGTTAGTCGATATGTCACTATAAGTATTTTAAGTCAATTTGTCTTTTTGCGCTAAATGAATAAAAAATATCAAGAGTAAGTGGATTCAGAGCAGAGACAAAATGTACCGTTTGTGATAAACTTACAAAGGTAAGTATTCCGAATTCGGATTTTCTACAAGTGAAGTCGACTTGAAGGAGGCAAGGCATGAAGAAAGTGTTGGTGGTGTTAACGGCGGCCCTAGGGTTCTGGCTGGCGACGTTAGCGAATACAGTCGACGCTGGTTTCTGTGGAGCAGGCACCTATCGGGCGTGTAAACCGGCTGTGTGTGACTTTACGGAACAGTGCACGACTGTCATGAAGACCTGTAAAAAAGTGGTCTTCGAAAAAGAGCAGTATACCTGCTATCGAACCTGTTACGAACGAGTTCAGGTTCCGCGCAAGGTTCTTTGCACAAAGTATGAGCCACAGGTTTGTTCCAAGCAGGTTTCCTACACGGTATGCAAACCGGTTTGGGAAACTTGCGTGAAGGAGATTCCGTATACCGTGTGCAAGCCTGTTTGGGAAACTTGCGTGAAGGAGATTCCGTATACCGTGTGCAAGCCGGTTTACGAAACACGTGAACGAACCTACACGGTGATGAAGCCTGTTTGGGAAACTTGCGTGAAGGAAATTCCGTATACCGTGTGCAAGCCGGTTTACGAAACACGTGAACGAACCTACACGGTGAT
>Ga0123353_10005732_pt1 | contig 16378 bp, 11 predicted proteins | sample TergutLab28metaG_3_FD_92763 | JGI IMG/M metagenome (GOLD analysis project Ga0123353, IMG submission 92763) | Labiotermes labralis P3 segment gut microbial communities from Petit-Saut dam, French Guiana - Lab288 P3 | ecosystem: Host-associated > Arthropoda: Insects > Digestive system > Gut ... | reverse complement strand
CGAACTCGGGCGCAGCGACGCCGTTGTGAAGGCTGCCGAAGCAGGCACCATCAATATCGTTGCGGACGGTACGGGCGGTGACACCTGGAGTGGTGATGAGGCGCGCAAGGTCGTCGAAGCCGCCATCCAGAGAGGCGATTCTTTCAACGTCATTTATGCTGAGAACGACGGCATGGCCGAAGGCGCTATGTTCGCGCTTGACGCGGCCGGCATTACCCATGGCAAGGACGGCGACGTCATCATCATGGGCTTTGATTTCAACCGCTTCGCGCTCCGCTATGTCCAGGCTGGCCTTTGGAACTATAACGGCCAGTGTAGCCCGCGCCAGGCCGCCAAGATCGCCGAGTGGATCCAGGCGCTTGAAGCTGGCGAGGAAATTCCCAGCGGTAAAGTATACCTCGAAGAAATTGGCGTTGACTACAACACCATCACCGAAGATATCATTGTCAACCTGGGCCTCAACGACGATCCGGGCCCGCTCAACTAACCTCGGCCCATTTATCTCAGAATTCCCTAACTTGCGCGGTGCGAGGTATACGACCTTTGTCTGATACCCGCACCGCGCTATTCTGTTTGTGCATCAGTGTGGTTTTGTGGTATACTGCCAACAATACTTCACTTAGGAGAGTTTCAATGCGCAATGACGTTGTGTTGGAAATGCACGGGATATCCGTGACCTTTCCCGGTGTGCGCGCCTTGCAGGACGTAGACTTTATGCTCCGAAAGGGCGAGATCCATGCCCTGATGGGCGAGAATGGCGCGGGCAAATCCACCTTGATTAAAGTGTTGACTGGGGTTTATCAGAAGGAATCCGGTCAAATTGATATAGAAGGAAAAAGGGTATCGTTTCGGTCACCGCAAGAGGCGCAGGAAAACGGCGTTGGCACAGTCTACCAGGAAATCACGCTTTGCCCCAACCTCACCGTTGCCGAAAACATGTTTATTGGTCGCGATAAAGGTGTATTTGTATCCTGGCGGGAAATGAACAAAAAAGCGGGGAAAATTCTTGCCGACTTTGGCATTCCGGCGAGACCCGCTCAACAATTGAGCGCTTGCTCGCTGGCAGTTCAGCAAATGATCGCGATCGCGCGCGCAGTGGATATGGAATGCAGAATTCTCATTCTCGACGAACCGACTTCCTCCCTGGATGAAGATGAGGTGCAAAAGCTGTTCGCACTCATGCGGGAGCTGAAGGAACGCGGCGTCGGGATCATCTTTATCACGCATTTTCTGGATCAGGTTTACGAAGTCAGCGATCGCATCACCGTTTTACGCAATGGCGAGCTGGTTGGTGAGTACGAAGCTGGGAAGCTGCCGCAAGTCGAATTGGTTTCCAAAATGATGGGCAAAGAGTTGGATGACGTCGCGAAGCTCAAATCTCTCCGGTCCGACGCTGAAGAGGTTGGCGTTTCGGTGTTCGAGGCTGAAAAGCTGTCAAGCGCGGCGGGAGTTAAGCCCTATGACTTTAGCATTAACAAGGGTGAAGTGAACGGATTTACGGGATTGCTCGGCTCCGGGCGCAGCGAGAGTGTCCGCGCCATTTTTGCGGCCGACAAAGTGACCGGCGGCGTTGTGAGAGTGAACAGTGAGAAGACCCGGATCAAAAAGCCGAAAGACGCCATGAAGCACGGAATCGGATATCTGCCGGAGGACCGAAAGGGCGACGGCTTGATCCCCGATCTGTCCGTGAGGGAAAACATCGTTTTGGCGCTGCAGGCCATGAACGGCTTTTTCAAGCCGTTTTCCCGTAAAGAGGCGCAGGCTTTTGCGGATGAGTACATCAAGCTGCTGAACATCAAAACGGCCTCGGCCGACACGCCTGTCCGCTCGCTCTCGGGCGGAAACCAGCAAAAAGTGATCCTGGCGCGCTGGCTGCTCATCCACCCCAAATATCTGATCCTTGACGAGCCGACCCGCGGTATCGACGTGGGAACAAAGGTCGAGATCCAAAAACTGGTCCTTCAGCTGGCCTCCGAGGGCGTGAGCATTACCTTTATCTCGTCCGAGATTGAGGAAATGCTTCGGGTATGCTCCCGCCTCATTGTGATGAGAGACCGCAACATCGTAGGGGAACTCCACGGCGAGGATATGACCCAGAGTAACATCATGCATACCATAGCCGGAGGAGGTCACGCATAATGCAATCCTCAAGCAAAAAATTCAACCTATCTTCCTTTCAGCTCTTTCTCCCGCTGACGGTTCTGCTGCTACTCATCATCATCAACCTGGCCAAGGGTGGGGGATACTTTTCCATTACTCTTATTAACGGGGTGTTTTATGGAAATATCCCGAGTGTGCTTTTCGACGCCTCCGAACTGGTCATCATTTCCATCGGCATGTCGCTGGTCACGTCTTCCTCCCGAGGGCAGGATATCAGCGTCGGGGTGATCGCCACCATCACCTCCGCCGTTTTTGCTTTGGTGATACGGGAACACCTTGCGCTCAGCCCCGAAGGGGTCGTGACTTGGGGGATCGTGCTGCTGGCTCTGTTCTTGAGTTGCCTGGTGGGCGTGCTCCTGGGCGCGTTCAACGGAACCTTGGTTTCCGTGTTAAAAGTCCAACCCATGGTCGCCACGCTCATTCCCTTCACCGCGGGCAGATCGGTCGCCTTTTTGATCGACGGAAAAGTCTCCCCGGTTCTGCAATACCCGATTGTCAAGCAAATCGGAACCGCGCTTCCCGGGGTTCCCATTCAAACGCCGGTTCTCATCACTGTGGCGTGCCTGATTCTCTTCGCCGTTATTTTCAAGCTCACAAACCTCAAACTCTATGCCCAAGCCGTTGGGATTAACGAGGAAGCGGCTCGCTTAAACGGGATCAACCCCGTCGCGATCAAGCTTTTGACCTTTATCGTTCTGGGCGTTTGCTGCGCCATCGCCGGGTTTATCAGGGTTTGCACAATCGGCCGTCACGACAGCGTAAACATCCTCAGGCTTATTGAACTGGACGCAATATTGGCGGTCGCGCTCGGCGGGAACGCGCTCGGCGGCGGAAAGCTCAGCGTAACAGGCGCTGTGATCGGCGCCTATACGATCACGATCCTGAACCAGACGCTTCTCCGGTTGCAGGTCGACTCAGAGGCGATTAAGCTTGTAAAGGCGCTGTTCATCATTCTCCTGATGATTCTTGCCTCGCCTGTTGTTAGGGAGTTCCTGGCCAAAACCTTTGGTGGGTCAGCCGGCAAGAAACTAAATCCGTCAGTCAAGGGGGAGCTGTGACATGCAGATAAAGAAACGCAGAGAGTCCATCTCCAACTCCAACTTACTCTTTCTTATCGCGATCATTATCTTCGCCGTGATGTATGCTGTGGGTCTTGCAAATTTCCCCGCCAGTTTTAATAACCTGCAGACTTTTGTGGACTTTTTTAACAACAACGCGCCCCTCATCATCCTTACCTGCGGCATGAGCGTTGTGATGATCGGCGGCGGAATTGATATCTCCGTCGGCGGTGTTACGGGCTTGGTCACCATGTGCTGCGCCCTTTTTCTCAACTCCAGTGCAGGTAGCGTACCGGGCTCCATCCTTTTGGCGCTGGGCATTGGCCTTGGCTTTGGACTCATGCATGGCTTCCTTGTTTCCTACCTGAACATACAGCCCTTTATTATCACACTTGCCGGCATGTTTCTGGCAAACGGATTGCTGACCACCATCCACAAAGATCCACTAACGGCGGTATTACCCGCCTTTAAACAATTCCGTGAGTCAGATATCAGAATTTCGTGGCTCGGCACAGTAAACCGGCTTGGAAATTTTATCCCGCTGAAGATCCGCCTGGGTACAATCGTTGTGTTGGTTGTGATCATTGTCATCGCGATGTTGATGAAATGGTCGCGTTTTGGGCGCAACCTCTATGCAATCGGCGGGAACAGCCAGAGCGCCCTGATGTTGGGTATCAACGTAAGGCGTACCAAGCTTTTCTCGTATGTGTTGTGCGGGCTGCTCTCCGGCATCGCCGGGTATACCTTTATCATGCAAACCGGAGCCGGCAATGTAGGCAACGCCAGCGGCTTTGAGATGAAAGCCATTGCCTCGTCGATTATCGGCGGAACATTGCTGACAGGCGGAGTAGGGAATATGATCGGGTCCCCGATCGGGGCGTTGTCTCTGCTGGCAATTAATGAGATTATTCGGGCAGCTGGCATCAACTCCAATTACCAGGCAATTATCAGCGGGCTTTTGCTATGCGTGTTCATCGTCTTGCAGAGCACGGTTGTTTGGATCCGCGGGAACAGTCGGTTAAAGCTTATCCTGCCAGGCGGGTTCACAAAAAAAGAAGCGCCCGGAACGGGCGGTTCTGAAACGGCGGATGCCGCTGACTGATACATATTGCATGCCAGGGAGGGCAACGCCTCCAATACCCTTATGTACGAAATGAGAGCCATTATAAACACCAGCTTTCATATTGCGCGACGCAAGGCAATCTGCTACAATAAAGCACAGCGCCGGAGGGTTCGCGGACAAAATTCGCAACCTTTTGGTTGCATGTACAAAAGCACATCGGAACAGCGAGGGGATACTATTGGGGAAGGTTCACGTTTTTAACCATCCGCTGATTCAGCACAAATTGAGTCTGATGCGCAACAGGGAAACGGGGCCGAAGGATTTTCGGGAGTTGCTGGAAGAAATTTCCATGCTTATGGTGTTTGAGGTAACGCGGGATCTGCCTGTGGAGGAGATGGAGATCGAAACCCCCATCTGCAAGGCCAAAACGCGCATGCTCTGCGGAAAAGCCATAGGACTGGTGCCCATCCTACGGGCGGGGTTAGGTATGGCGGACGGCGTGCTGAACCTCATTCCAAACGCCAAAGTAGGACATATCGGCCTGTATCGGGATCCACAGACATTACAGCCCATTCCTTATTATTGCAAACTCCCAGAGGACGCCAAGTCCCGGGAACTGCTAGTGCTAGACCCCATGCTGGCCACCGGAGGCAGCGCATCCGCGGGAATTGGCACCCTCAAGGAGCATGGCTGTTTCCAGATCCGCCTGATTAGCCTGATTGCTGTTCCGGAAGGGGTAGATCGGGTGCAGAAGGATCATCCGGATGTGGATATATACATCGCGGCTATGGACGATAGGCTAAACGAGCACGCCTACATTGTACCCGGTCTGGGGGATGCGGGGGACCGGCTGTTTGGCACCAAGTAAAGGAACCAGAGGCGTGGTACCACGCATATGACATCTGCTATTTGAGAAAGGAGAATAAGATGCCTTACATTAAAACCATCGCAAACGTTGCCATCCCCGGGGACCAAAGAGATGCCATTAAAACCCAGTTGGGCAAAGACGTGTCCCTGCTCGGCAAGAGTGAAAGCTGGCTGATGGTGGATTTTCAGGAGAATGCACCCCTGTTTTTTAAGGGCAATCAGGAGCCTGCAGCTCTGGTTAACATTGATTTGTACGGCGGGGCCAGTGGAACTGCTTATAGCAAAATGACAGAGGCTATTACCCGGTTGCTTTCAGAGCGGCTTTCCATCACGCCGGATCGGATTTTTGTGAAATATCAGGAACATAAGCATTGGGGATGGAACGGGAGCAATTTTTAAGGGAAATGAGGACTGTGCAGTTCTGATGGGCATTCGCGTTTTTGAAGTGTTGTTCACAAGGAAAGCGCAGTGGCGGCTATGGAGCTTAGGTAAATCAGTCTATAGAAGAGTGTAGAAATACCAAATATGTACAGCAACAAAGTTCGTGATGATGAGTACAAATTTCGCTTGCTTGACTTTGTTCAAAATGATTATGGCATTGACGCTGTCGATATTGTGGCAGCCAGGCGCGGCTTTTACGGTGAAACCTGGAAATTGAATGCTCAGAGCGCTGATTATTTTCTAAAGCTGGTTTATTGCGATAGCCACAAGAATGTTTATAAGCGGAGCTTTTCTGTGATCCAGCATCTTTGTGACCATGGCATTGACTTCATCAGTCAAATTGTAAAAACGAAATCCGGCGAACTGTCAACGCAATTTGACAATGCAATCGCCGGTGTTTTTCATTGGGTTGAGGGTGAAAACATAGAGACAGACGCAACGAAAACCCTTGAATATCAAATGCTGGCAAAAATCTATGCGGTGCCATATGATGGCGTTACTATTCTACGGGAAGACTTTTCTAACGAGTGTTCTGACGCGTTTTTGGCGCGTTGGCGCGTGCTAGATGACGAACAGACTCTCTCATTGCTAGAAAAAAAACGCGAGAAACTTGAACGCAGAGCAGGGAGATTAAACATGTTTTCGGAGTTGTGCCGTGAGGATAAGACGGGTTTCGTTATCACTCACGGTGATGCCGGCGGGAATTTCATTGTGAGTAACGTCGGGAGCTTTATTGTCGATTGGGATGGAGTTACCCTTGCGCCGCCAGAACGCGACGCTTGGTGCATGTGCGGCCGTGGCTGGGCACGAGATGCTTTTCATAATGCGCTACGGCAAAACGGTATTGTGTACAGCCTGCGCTCAGAACGACTGGCGTATTATTGCTATCGGTTTTTCTTTTTCTATCTCAACTCGTTTATCGATACGGATTCGGAAGTTAGTGTCATTGAAGAATACATCGACAGTTGGATTGAGGATAGTATTCGGTGGGCGGATGATTTATAAAACTTGGCTCGTGACGGAGCGTATGCCGTTGCGGTACATTTCCGATATTATGGAGAATCATCCATTTCATTATCGCGCATTGTTCACCTACGCAAGCGATTCACTTCTTCAACGCGAAACAGTATAAGTCACTGCATTATCTGCAGCAGTACCTCAGGGATCTGGGATGTCGCCAGCTCCAACGCGTGTTCCCGCCCGGCGTTCAATTCCACACTGAGCGCCGCCTGACCTGCCCCATCAAGGCCTGCCAGATCGATAATCTCATTGCCGGCGATATCCGCAGGGACATACGCGCCCGAAGCCAGCTGCACCAATACGCGCCCAAGTGCCATACCCATGATGCTAATCTCCGACGCGGTTTCACAGACGAAGTCATCCTGTCCCTCCGCGCGCGTTTCGCTGGCAATATTCAGCATGGCGGAGAATGAAACGTCTCCCATGCTTGCAAAAATTAAGTCCATAAGGTCGTCGTCTCCGGATGCATGGCTCTGGATCTGCCCGTCAATGCGGGTCTTGCTCTCCAGCGTCTCGCGATTCGCGGCGAGGGTGCGCGCATAGGTATGTTTCAGCAGCAATGTGGTGGAAGATTCCTTGTCGGATTGATGGAAGTCCACATGGACAGTTCCCTTGGGCGAAAGCGGATCGCTCATATCATTAGCGGTCTCCAGCGCGAAGGAAGCGGTTCCGGCACCTTCCGCCCGCACCTCTCCTGCAAAGCGGCGCCGCTCTAAGCCTGCATCGTCTAAAACCGTTTGGGAAGGGTTGCCGGCGGAGAGGTGATCGTAGGAGAAGCGGGCTTCATCCACGTCCTCCCCAAACATCGTGGGAACGGTGCCCGTGACGCCGGCTATCCCCCCCTGCTCGTCCATATAGACGGTCCATTCGATGACGTTGTCCGTAAGCACGAAGGTCTGAATCTCCTCCAGAGGTGTTATATCCAGAGGCACAACCTGCATCATCGCAGCGGCTCGCCTAAATTCCTCCGCCCATTTCGAAAACAGTTCTTTCAACTGCCCGGATGTTACGCGAAAGGAGAAATTTTGTACGGAAGCGTCGCGCCATTGCGTGGCCGGGCTTTCCGCTTCATTAACGGTCATGATTCCCTCCGTGCTGTTCATCCAATCGGCGGCAATGGCTGCACAGTTTCCAACACTCGCGCCGAGCGCTTGTAAGTCCTCCGCCAGCATGGTGATCTGCTCCACGCTCCCCTGGAGTTTCTGAAAAAATTCAGCGGCGTCCACCATCAGCGTCTTGCCCGGAAGGAGGTTGGTAGTCACCGCCAGCTTGTCGCCCGCCAGCCACATACGCCCATTCACGATGAGTGTATCCCGCATACGCAGTTCACAGCCGATTTCCAATTGATCCGCATGGACCCTCGTCGCAGAGATCTTCAGTATGGTGGCGCGCAGCAACTCCTTCGCCGCCGCGAAATTTTCCGGTGGCATCCCCCCAAGCATGCCCAGGCTGTCATCGAGATCAAAACTCATCGTAATTTCGATTGTCCTTCCCGCATCGAAGGCTTTGGGGAGCCTGTCGCCCAGCAGGGATTGCGCCCGCGCCGTCACTGGCGTCAGGAAGAGCGCCAGCGCCAGGAAGCCTGCGATCAGTTTGTGAATGATGGTTCTCATGTGAAATCCTCCCTTCATTGGTCGAGAATGCTTCATCACAAGATACCACGAAGCGGTTTTTGTTGCCTACCTGCACATATGCATAGGAAGGGATTTACACGTGCAACTCCTGTTTTTCCCCAAGAACCGTTCGGTTCTCTTCCAAAATGGGTTTTACAACATCCCGCAAAAACTCCGTGACCTGCTCGCTGCTGCGGCCGGTGAACATTTGGGGTTTCAGGATTGCCAGACACTCAGCCCGTGTGATTCCAAAGGCCGGGTCACCCGCGATGCGGTCGATAAGGTCGTTCTGCCCGCCTTCCTCTTTCACGATTCGCGCCGCGGCTTGGCTATGCATACGGAGTTTCTCATGCAGCGATTGTCGGTTGCCGCCCTTTTTGACCGCGTCCATCAGGATGTTCTCCGTTGCCATAAACGGTAGCTCATTTGCAACTCGGGCATGAATCACCTTGGGATACACCACCAAACCGTCACAGATATTCATTAGAATATTCAAAATCGCGTCTACGCCAAGGAACGCTTCGCTGACGGCAATGCGGCGGTTGGCGCTGTCGTCCAAGGTGCGCTCAAACCACTGGGTACCCGCAGTGATCGCTGCGTTCAGCGCGTCCACCATCACGTAGCGGGCAATGGCGCTCACCCGTTCGGAGCGCATGGGATTACGTTTGTATGGCATGGCGGAGCTGCCCACCTGCGAGGGTTCAAACGGTTCCTCCATCTCTTTAAAGCTTTGCAGAAGCCGCAAATCATAGCTGAACTTGCTGGCGCTTTGCGCAATGCCGGAGAGGGAGCTCATCACCGCATAGTCCATCTTGCGGCTGTAGGTCTGCCCGCTGACGGGTACCACCCTGGAAAAGCCCATCTCCGCGGCGATATCCTGTTCCATTAGCTTAACCTTCTCGCTGTCGCCCCCCAATAGCTCCATGAAACTAGCCTGAGTGCCTGTCGTTCCTTTGCTGCCAAGCAGCGCCAGGCTGTTCATGCGGTGCGCCAGTTCTTCATAATCCATCACCAACTCGTTGAGCCACAGGGTGGCGCGCTTGCCCACCGTTGTGAGCTGGGCAGGCTGCATGTGCGTATATGCCAAAGCCGGCAGGTCTTTATATCCTTCCGCGAAATCCGCAAGGAGCGCCATAACGTTGAGCAGTTTGCGCCGCGCGATTTTCAAACCCTGGCTCATGAGGATCACATCCGTGTTGTCGCACACGTAACAACTGGTGGCGCCCAGATGGATGATTCCCGCCGCCTTTGGACATTGCAAGCCGTATGCGTAAACGTGGCTCATCACATCGTGTCGGCATTCCCGTTCCCGGCGCTGGGCATCCTCGTAATTAATGCTCTCTTGATGAGCGGCCATCTCCGCGATTTGCCCGTCGGTGATGGGCAGTCCCTGCTTCTGTTCGGCCTTGGCCAAGGCGATCCAAAGTTTGCGCCAGGTGCGGAATTTATTGTCCTCGGAAAAGACAAACTGCATTTCCGCGCTGGCATACCGGGTGGAAAATGGACTGATGTACCCGCTGTGAATATGGTTGCTCATAAACCGGCTCCTTATGAATATTACAGGGATCGGAAATATGCCACGCCCCCTTCAAACAGAGGTTGGAACATGTTTCCTTCTACATTCTTGTACAGATCCTTTCCAGAGCGTTCCGTGTGCCCCATCTTGCCAAGGATCCTTCCGTCGGGGCTTGTGATGCTCTCGATGGCCCAAAGCGAACCGTTGGGATTATGCCGCAGATCCATTGTGGGCGCACCCGCGAGATTCACGTATTGTGTAGCAATCTGGCGATTTTGCACGAGCTGTTCCAGCACAACCTCATCCCCTACAAAACGGCCCTCGCCGTGAGAAATCGCGATGGTGTGGATCTCGCCCACCCGGGTCTTTTGGAGCCAAGGACTCCGGTTGCTAGCGATTCGCGTGCGAACCAGCATGCTTTGATGGCGGCCAATGGTATTGAAAGTCAATGTCGGACACCGCTCAGAAATATCCACAATTTCGCCAAAGGGCAGCAACCCCAGCTTCATAAGCGCCTGAAACCCATTGCAGATACCCAAAATCAAACCGTCCCGCTGTCCAAGCAGCTCATGTACCGCATCCTTTATGGCTGGGTTGCGAAAAAAAGCATTAATCAACTTACCCGAGCCATCCGGCTCGTCTCCGCCGGAAAAACCGCCGGGGAACACGATCATTTGGCTTTCGCCGATGAACCGCGCCGCGTTTTGCAGGCTTTGCGAAATCGCGGCGGGCGTCAGGTTGTTGATAAGCAGGATGCGCGGCTCCGCGCCAGCTCTCTCCAGAGCCCTGGCGGTATCCGCCTCGCAATTTGTGCCTGAAAAAGCGGGGACAAACGCCACGGGCTTTCGAGCAAGCACTGCCGGCTTAGCCCAGGATTCCGCCCCATGGCTCACGGCTCTCACAGTGACCGCGTCTCCGCCATGATACGGAAACACACTGGCAAGCCTGCCCTCATAGGCTGCTACCAACGGCGCTAGCTCTACGGTTTCTCCATCACGCACCAGTACATAGCGGTCGATGGTTTCTCCGATTCCCACACCGAGTTGCACTGCCTCAGCCTCGCAATCAGCCTCGCTGCCTGCCATCTCCACCAGGATGCCGCCGAAGACTTGGGCAAACAAATCGCCTTCACATCTCAGATTTACGCCGATTTCGTTGCCCAGCGCCATTTTAAACACCGCCTCAGCGATGCCCCCCAACCCCAACGCCCATGCGGAAAGGACCTTTTTTTCTCGAATCAGGCGGTATAGAGAGGCAAAATTTGCCATGAGCTTCCGGCTGTCGTACGGATCGCAGGTGATGACGCGGAGACCGTGGCCAGCCGCCTTCAATTCCGGGGAGATGACCTCGCCGCTGTGGCCGGGGGCGATGGCAAAGCTTACCAGCGTGGGTGGCACATCGAGGTTTTCAAACGTACCGCTCATGCTATCCTTGCCGCCCACAGCCGCTACGCCCAGGTCCAGCTGTGCTGCCAAGGCGCCCAGAAGCGCCGCGAAGGGCTTCCCCCATCGGGAAGGATCGCCGGTCATACGCTCAAAGTACTCTTGAAATGTCAGGTAGGCGCGTTCCACATCAAAGCCCGCTGCGGCTAATTTTGCGAGGCTTTCCACCACAGCTAGGTATGCGCCTTCAAAGGGGCTCTGTTCCATGATTTGCGGGTGAAAACCGTAGCTCATACCGCTGACAGTGGTGGTTTCGCCAACCACGACCGGCAGCTTGGATACCATTGTTTGAATGGGAGTTAGTTGTTTCCGCCCTCCGAATGGCATAAGCACTGTACCCGCGCCGATGGTGCTGTCGAACCTTTCGACGAGGCCTTTTTTTCCACAGATGTTCAAATTGGAAACCATACTGAGAAGCTTCTCTTGAAGTGTGGCGCCCTGAAAAGGCAGGTTTATTACGGCTGCGTCGGGAACAAACACCCTGGCGTGTTTTTCGGCGCCATTGCTGTTCACAAATTCTCGGGATAGGTCTACGATGCGCTTTCCTTTCCAGAACATTTGAAGGCGCGGTTCCCCGCTCACCTCCGCCACTACCGTGGCTTCCAGATTTTCCGCGTTTGCCAAGGCGATGAACGCCGCCGTATCCCCTGGAGCCACCACGGCGGCCATGCGCTCTTGGCTTTCGGAGATGGCCAGCTCTGTGCCGTCAAGTCCCTCATACTTCTTGGGCACTTTGTCAAGGTCGATCCGCAAGCCGTCCGCCAGCTCGCCGATAGCCACGCTCACGCCGCCGGCTCCGAAGTCGTTGCAGCGCTTGATGAGCCGAGTCACCCGATGATCACGGAACAGGCGTTGAAGCTTGCGCTCCACTACGGGGTTCCCCTTTTGCACCTCCGCTCCGCAGGTTTCAATGCTCTCCAGCTTATGGCTCTTGGAGGAGCCGGTGGCGCCGCCGCAGCCGTCGCGGCCAGTACGGCCGCCCAGCAGGATGATTTGATCTCCCGGCACCGGGCGCTCCCGGCGCACGTTGCACTTGGGAGCCGCGCCCACCACCGCGCCGATTTCTAGCCGTTTGGCTGCATATCCTTCGTGGTATATTTCGTCCACAAGCCCCGTAGCCAGGCCGATCTGATTGCCATAAGCGCTGTAACCCGCCGCCGCCGTGGTCACAAGCTTACGCTGAGGCAGCTTTCCCTTCATGGTTTCGGCTACGGGCCTAAGTGGATCGGCTGCGCCGGTTACACGCATGGCTTGATACACATAGGTTCGTCCGGAAAGGGGATCGCGAATCGCGCCGCCGATGCAGGTAGCCGCGCCGCCAAAGGGCTCAATCTCCGTGGGGTGATTGTGGGTTTCGTTTTTGAACATCAGGAGCCAGGGTTCCGCCACTCCGTCGATATGCGCGTCAACCTGGATGGAACAGGCATTGACCTCCTCACTCTCGTCCAGGTTGCGGAGAAAGCCCTGCCTTTTGAGCGCTTTGGCGCCAATGGTAGCGATGTCCATGAGGTTGATGGGCTTGCGCCTGTCCGTATGGATGGTTTCTCGTAAGGCAAGATACCGCCGGAATGCCTTCTCCACAGCTGGTTTTTCGATGTCTGCTCCATCGATGGTGGTCAAAAAGGTAGTATGGCGGCAATGATCGCTCCAGTAGGTATCAATCACGCGAAGCTCTGTGAGGGTGGGGTCACGCCGCTCTGAACAGAAATATGCCTGACAAAATGCCAGGTCATCCTGATCCATAGCCAAGCCGTATTCCTCGATAAACTCTGCGATGTTCTGGCGCGCCAATACCGTAAACCCATAGAGCGTTTTGACGGTTTCGGGAACATCATGCCGTTGCGCCAGCGTGGCTTTCTCTGCCAGATCCGCCTCCCTTGATTCCACAGGGTTGATCAGGTATTGCCGAACGCGCCGGAGTTCCTCCGGCCCAGGGCTGCCTGAGAGCAGGTATATCCTCGCCGTGCGCACGGCGGGGCGTTCATCCTGGCTGATCAATTGAATGCATTCTTCACAGCTTGCCGCCCGCGCGTCAAACTGGCCGGGCAGGTATTCGACGGCGATCACTGCGTCCGCATCCGCCGGCAGCGCATCGTAGGCGATATCCAGAGGAGGTTCCATAAAAACGATGGACATGCATCGCTCAAAGAGCGGCCGGTCAATACCCTCTACATCATAGCGGTTTAGCAGGCGAACTCCCGTCACGCTCTTGATGAGCAAAATCTCCCGGATTTCCTTCAATACCCCCTGCGCCTCCACAGCATAGAAGGGCTTTTTCTCTACATAGATGCGTTCAACGCTCATGGGCAGCCTCCTTGGGAACGCTTGGCTTAACCGCCTCCTGCGCGGCTCTCCCGATATCGGCGCGCATGTGCATGCCTTCAAAAGATATCTGCTTCGCCGCCGTGTATGCGTGGCAGATGGCTTCAGGCAAGGTATCCGCCACCGCCGTTACACCCAGCACCCGCCCGCCCGCCGTCATGATTTTCCCATTTTCGGTAAGCTGGGTGCCGGCATGGTACACATCGGCGATTTTCTCCGCATGAAGAATGCCAGCGATGGACTTGCCGGTTTCATATTGCTCCGGATATCCGCCGGAGGCTAGCACCACACAGCAACTGGCCTCACCGGAGAACTCGCACTCCACCTGGTTCAGCGTGCCGTTGGTGGTGGCCTGCAGGATGGTGAGCAGATCGCTCTTGAGCAGCGGCAGAACCGCTTGAGCCTCCGGGTCACCAAAACGGCAGTTATATTCGATGACTTTGGGGCCGTCCGGTGTGAGCATGAGGCCGAAATACAGGCATCCCTGGAAGGGACAGCCTTCGGCGCGCATGGCCTTCAATGTGGGCAAAAAGATAGTCTCCTGGCAGCGCCTGGCTATGTCCTGCGTATAGTGCGGGTTAGGCGCCACCGCGCCCATACCGCCTGTGTTCAGCCCCTGATCGTCATCCAGGGCGCGCTTGTGATCCATGCTGGATACCATGGGGCGTAAGGTTTTTCCATCCGTAAAACAGAGCACGGAAACCTCGGGCCCTTGTAGTAACGCCTCCACCACCACGCCCTTGCCGGAGGCGCCGAACCTTTCTTTCTTCACGATGGCGGTAACGGCTTCCTCCGCCTCGGTGTTGGTCTGGCAGATGAGCACGCCCTTGCCCAACGCCAGTCCGTCCGCCTTCACCACCAATGGGCAGGGGGCAGTCCGTACGTATCGAAGCGCCTCCGCCGCGTCGTAAAAGGTACAATAGTCGGCTGTGGGTATGCCATAGCGGCGCATCAAGTTCTTTGCAAAGATCTTACTGCCCTCAATCCGCGCGGCTGCTTTGCCTGGGCCAAAGGCCGGTATGCCGCGCGCTTTCAACATGTCCACCAAGCCCATACACAGCGGATCGTCTGGCGCGACGACTACATAGTCCATGGAGTGCTCTTGCGCAAAATCCGCCAACTTTTCAACCTCAGTAGCCTTGATGGCCACGCAGGTCGCCGCCGCAGAGATGCCGCCATTACCCGGCGCGCAAAACAACCCGTCAATTTGAGGGCTTTCCCTTAATTTTTGGATAAGGGCATGCTCCCGCCCGCCGCCGCCCACCACCAATACCTTCATAAAATATAGCCTCCGATTAATGATGAAACAGCCGGAGCCCCGTAAAACTCAAGGTCATGCCGTATCGATCACAAGCCTTGATGATTGCGTCATCGCGGATGGAACCGCCGGGCTCCGCCACATACCGGACTCCGCTGCGCGCCGCTCGGTCAATATTATCGGAAAAGGGGAAGAACGCATCGCTGCCCAATGCGACGTTTGTAAACTCCTCAAGCCATACTCGCTTTTCCTCGCAGGTCAGCGCCTCCGGTCTCCGCTTGAACAGCGCCTGCCAGGCACCCTCGGCCAGTACATCCGCGGATTCGTCGCTGATGTAGCGGTCAATGGCGTTGTCGCGGTCGGGCCGCTTCAGCGCGTCCAAGAAGGGTAGGTTCAGCGTCTTTTCATGCTGGCGATGCCACCAGTTATCAGCCTTGTCCCCCGCCAGCCGCGTGCAGTGAATGCGGCTCTGTTGTCCGGCCCCGATGCCGATGGCCTGTCCATCCTTCACATAACAAACGGAATTAGATTGCGTATATTTTAGCGCGATCATGGCGATGGCCAGATCGCGCTTGGCTTGGGCGGGCAACTCCTTTTTTTCGGACACAATATTGGCAAAAAAACCGTCGTCGATCACCAGTTCGTTGCGTTCTTGCTCAAAGGTTATGCCAAACACATCCTTTTGCTCCAACGCTTCAGGCTCGTAGTCCGGGTCGATGCGCACGATGTTGTAGCCGCCCTTGCGCTTGGCTTTGAGCATTTCAAACGCTTCTGGCGCATAGCCCGGCGCGATGACGCCGTCGGACACCTCAGGAGCGATTAGCCGGGCTGTGGACGCGTCACAGGGGTCCGATAGGCATATCCAATCCCCAAAGCTGCTCATACGATCCGCGCCTCGAGCGCGGGCATAAGCGCAGGCTAATAATGAAGGTGATTCATCCTCTACGAAGTACATTCTGCGCAGTATGTCGGAAAGCGGCAGTCCCACAGCCGCGCCCGCCGGGCTGACATGCTTAAAGCTGGCGGCGGCGGGCAGCCCCGTGGCTTGCCTCATCTCTCGCACCAACTGCCAGCCGTTTAGCGCGTCTAAAAAATTGATATAGCCCGGTTTACCGCTTAAAACCTCTATGGGGAGCGCCCCGGTTTTCGAGAGGATGCGTGCGGGCTTCTGGTTAGGGTTACAGCCGTACTTCAGCTCCAGCTCGCGCATGATTTTTCCTCCTGTCGTGGTTCATTTCACATGTCTGTTCAGGATGCGGGTTTGCGTCTCTCCCGTTTTCAAGTTCATAAAGCGGACAAAGAGGCTCACCCTATTGTCCGCGTTGAGGCTTTCCCAAAGCGCTGCCGCAAAGGTTTCCAATGAGCCGGAAATGGTCACGCGCTTGGGTTCTCCCTCGTAGCTGGGGAGGGGATCCCCGTCTGTGGCATAGGTGTGGAGGAAATGGCCCTCGCCCGCTCTGGGCGCGGAATACTCAAAGAAAAAGCGTTGCGGGCTTTGAGGGTCCCCATCGCAGGACTTCAGGATAGCCAGCTTGTAGTTTGCGCGGCCATCCCGCACTTCCAGCACACCGGAGATGCGGGGCGTATAATTCGGCGCGTCCGGCTCAAATGTGCGGGT
>Ga0123353_10005731_pt1 | contig 16384 bp, 17 predicted proteins | sample TergutLab28metaG_3_FD_92763 | JGI IMG/M metagenome (GOLD analysis project Ga0123353, IMG submission 92763) | Labiotermes labralis P3 segment gut microbial communities from Petit-Saut dam, French Guiana - Lab288 P3 | ecosystem: Host-associated > Arthropoda: Insects > Digestive system > Gut ... | reverse complement strand
TATTTGTTGTTAGCGTGAACGTCTATCTTTGAATTTACCACACCCATTTCCTTGTCCTGGCTCATGAGCCACAATTTCAAGGTATGCGAACCTTCCGCAACATCTGTCAGAACACTGGTGTCCGGTGACACTTTGATCGATTCTTTATCGTCGATCAGAACATCGAGCGGATTCTGTAACGTTAGTTTCTGTGTAAGGCCCCTTTTAAATTTGAATGAAACATTTCCCAATGCTATCCCTCGATTCGTTACCGTCATGCGTCTTTAAAAGACTTGTGTGTTTTGTGAGTAATTATTATAAGACCGTGTAACGTCATCCTTCTTGTGTCCGCGAAAAAAGATGACAGTCCGATCGATGCGAAACGTATGCCCGGTGTGATACTCATCGGTGTTGTAATTATGATCATAGGATTCATTGTCTTTGCATACGGGGTGTATGCTATCGTGATCGCTGCAATGGGGGAGCTCAGCGGAAGCGGACTTCTCCGCGGGTTCGGGATATTCTTTTTCTCTGTGGTATTCATGGCCGTCGGAGGGATATTCCTGTTCGTCGGCATTGGAAGACGATTCTGGGGAAGGAAGCACAGGCGCATCCTCTACTAACACAGTTTTTATAATTCCTTTGTAATGACGGCACATTGGACTCATGGTCTAGGGGTTATGACGGCGCCCTTACAAGGCGCAGACCGCCGGTTCGATTCCGGCTGGGTCCACTCTCCTCTTATTACGTGTTAATCATCGATATTGTTATCGACGCCGTCATCGTCGTCCGTGAACTCCAGTATATCGCCGGGCTGACATCCCAACGTGGAACATATTGCGTTGAGCGTTGAGAAACGTATCGCACTGATCTTTCCCGTCTTGATGTTGGAAAGATTCACGTTCGATATGCCAACACGTTCGGCAAGCTCATTTAACGACATTTTCCGATCGGCCATCACTCTGTCAAGTCGCAGTATTATCATGTTATCACAGCGTCTGATCCGCCTCTTTCTGTAATTCCGCGCCGTGTTTGAACACTAACGACAGACAGTATAACATCAACGCCACGAACAACGGGAACACTCCGAATCCGTATGATTGGTATAACGCGGAATCGATCACCCATTGCACCGTGAAATCAACTGCCGGTATCACGAGCGTGCATATTACCGTCAATATTGCAATGAATACCAAACACTTTGAGTTGTCATCTGTGAATGGTGTCTTGTCATTGCATATGTTCGAGAATAAACGGCCTATGAAGTACAGCATTGCTATCACCAATGCACCTATTATCAGAATGCACGGTATCAGCACCGCGGCCACTTTTGCTATATCAATATCTTCTATCGGAACGCCCAGCGGTTCGGAAACTGTGATAAGATCTATCACAAGGTCCGGGTTCACTGCGATTACCGTTAACGCTATGACGGCTACAGCAATGCCTATCGCCGCGACGATAAGCAGTATCTTTGAGATCAATGCTCCGTACTTGCTTATCCCTATCAGTTTGTTCAATGATTCGCCCAATGTCATATCTCCTGCATTGTGTTGTTAAATTGAGATATGTGTGATGTGTATTTAACGTTTATCATTAAATTTTTCATGTTTAATGTTACATGAACACTGTATTGTATTGAATTATCATCATAACAGAACGATATTTTCGCTTCTTATCACGTTATCGTAGTTCTTGTGACCCAATACTTCATACATCTTGTCACTGTGCATTCCCTTTATCTTGGAGATGTCTGATGAGTTGTAATCGGGAATGCCTTTTGCGATTATCTTTCCGGCACATGTTATGTTTATTACTTCGCCTCTGTCGAAGTTTCCGATAACGTCCTTTACTCCCACGGCGAGAAGGCTCATATGATTCAGCAATGCCTTTTCGGCACCTTCGTCCACTTCTATCGAACCGGATGCGTTCAGGGAGCGTATCCAACTGCATTTCTTTCTTTCTTTGCGGTCTGAGACGAATATCGTTCCTATCTCCTCGCCTGCGACTATCCGTTCTATTACGTTGTCTATGTCGCTGCCGGCGATGATGACGTTACAACCGGCCTCATAGCATATCTCCGCTGCGCGGATCTTCGTTCTCATGCCGCCGGTACCTACGCGCGATGTTGTGTCACCTGCCCACTCTCTTATCTGATCGTTTATACCGTTAACTGTTGATATCAGATTAGCATCCTCATAGAGCTTGGGATCTTTGTCATAGAGACCATGAACGTCCGATAAGATTATCAGAAGGTCCGCGTCCATCTTGATCGATACCATCGCCGATAACGTATCGTTGTCGCCGAACACTGCGTCAATTTCTTTAACGCACACGGCATCATTCTCATTGAATATCGGGACCGCTTTGTATTCAAGTATCGTCTGAATTGCGTTCCTCAGGTTCAGATATTTCTCACGGTCCGCGTAGAAATCATACGTTAACAATATCTGCGCCGCGGCCATTCCGTATCTCTGCAGACTGTCATTCCATTTCTGCATCAACGCGCTTTGACCTATGGACGCGGTCGCCTGTCTTATCGGTATCTCGCGTGAACGCGCTTTTGCGTCCATTACCGAAAGACCGATGCCTATCGCGCCTGACGTTACAATAAGAACTTCTATACCGTTATCTCTGAGATCCTTGACCTGTCTTGATATTGAGTCCATGAACTCTGTTGACGCATTCGGACCGCCTTTCGTTATTGATGACGTTCCCACTTTTATGACGACTCTGCGTGTTCCTTTCAGATATTCTTTTCTGTCCATTGTATCACAGTTCGAGATCTTTGTCTGTTTGTACGTGCTTATACTTCTTCGCATCCCTTCCGGCGTAGTCTTTCACAACATGTCCGTTACCCACCAGGATGTACTTGTATATCGTCAATCCTTCCATTCCCACGGGGCCTCTTGAGTGAATTTTGTTAGTACTTATTCCCACTTCAGCGCCTTTTCCGTATCTGAAGCCGTCGGAGAAGCGTGTTGATGCGTTTATCATCACGCTTGACGAATCCACAAGATTGGCGAACTTCTTTGCATTCTTTGTGTTGGTTGTGATTATCGTATCCGTATGTTTTGAGCTGTGCTCGTTGATGAATGCTATCGCATCGTCTAACGTATTCACGGTCTTTATTGAAATTATCATATCATTGTATTCGGTGTCCCAATCCTCTGCCTTCGCTTTTACCGTCTTCCCGCTCTTTCCGACGAACTTCGCTGTTGCGGCATCCGTTCGAACTTCTACGTTATTATCGGTGAACAGTTTCACCATTTCGGGAATGAATTCCTTTGCGATCTTTTTGTGAACAAGGAGTGTTTCTACAGCATTGCATACCGCAGGGTATTGTATCTTTGAATCGAGTGATACATTCAATGCCGTTCCGATGTCTGCATCCGAATCCACGTAAACGTGACATATCCCTGCGGAATGACCGAGAACAGGTATCTTGGTGTTCGATTGTATATATTTTACGAATTCATTTGACCCTCTGGGTATTAACAGATCTATCTGATCGTCCAACTTCAATATCTCTGAAACATCCTCTCTTGTTTCCATGAGACAGAACGAACCCTTGGGTATCCCTTCGGCGTATGCCGCCTTTGATAATATATCGAATAACGCACGGTTCGTTCTCGATGCTTCCGCTCCCCCTTTGAGTGCGACGGAATTACCGCTTTTGAGACATAATGACATTATCTGCGGTACAACGTCTGGTCTCGATTCAAATATAACGCCAATGAGCCCTATGGGGCATCGTATCTGATATAACGTAAGATCGTCGTCAAGTATCATCGACGACATCGTCTCGCCTACGGGATCCTTCAATTTCTTTACGCTTCTTATCCCTTCGATCATTCCGTCTATCTTATCGTCGTCGGCTTTCAGGCGCTTTACCATTGCATCTGTTAATTCACCTTTCTTCTTCAGCGTCTCCGCTGCCTTCATGTCTTTGATATTAGCGTCGATCACAAGGTTCCTGAATTCGTTCAGTGCATCGGCCATTGCCGTCAGTGCTTTGTTCTTCGTCCTTGTGCTTACCGCTGACAGCGATAATGCTGCGCTCTTTGCACGTATGACGTTCTCTTTGATATCTGCCATTGAAGGATCGCCTTTTTGATGCAACATCTTCTATGTTCTTAAGTGTACCTTTTAATTTAAATAAGCAGGCGGTAATTCAGAGAATGATGACCAACTGCAAGATGGAGATCGTCTGTCTCGACCCCGGTACGTATATTTCGATACACGACCACGAGATGAGACAGCGTATTCTTACGGCGCTCTTCAAAATGACAAGAGCGCACGGACCTGTATCCAAACAGGATCTTGCGGATCGTTTGAAAATAAAGTATCAGCAGCTTTCGTATCAGTTATGCGATCATCTTTCTTCGATGTGGAAGGTCGCAAAGGAAGAGAAGGTGCGCGGAGCGCGCATGGAGTATATCGTACCGTCAAACCCTGATGCCGTTTATATCGCCATCGGCAAGGACAGGAAGATCTATCTCATCGATCCTTTGGCTGAACTGTTCGGACCGCTGTCCGAAACCGGATTAAGATGCGATTCCTGTTCCGAAGAGGACTGTAACGAATGCATGGCGTCCCTCATCGAAAAAGGAATAGTTCCTTCTGCGATAAGCGAAGCGGAAGAAGAGACGCTCAGAATAAACAACCGCAGTAAAGCGAAACCTTTGGATGCTGGTATAATCGTATCACTGAAAGGATTGGCTACCGGTGAGAACTGTGTTCTCACCATTCCGTGCGACAGGTGTACATTCATGAAACGAAAAGAAGAAGGCAATAACAACGGAAAGACGAGGTTCCTCGTACTCGGCGGTTATTTAGGTGCCGGGAAGACAACGCTTGCTGTCAATCTCGCAAGAACGTTAAGGGAAAAGAACGACAGATCCGTTGCGATAATAACGAATGACCAGGGAGACGTTCTCGTTGATACGGAATTCACAAAGGATGCGGGATTCGATGTACGTGAGATATTGGGAGGATGTTTCTGCTCCAATTTCGATGAATTCGTATCGAGCGCCAGAACACTCGTTTCGGCCGGAAGACCGGACGTGATAATAGCGGAACCTATCGGAACATCCACCAACCTCATGGGTTCCGTTGTAACTCCGTTACGATCGCTGTACCCGAATGAGTTCGATGTTGCTCCTTTCACCGTTGTGATCGATTGCATAAGAGCGGCAGATATCATCTCCGGAACAAAGGAAAAGAACATTGAATCCGTTGATCTCATACCCGCACATCAGATAAAAGAGGCGGAAGTGGTCATTTTATCAAAAGCGGATCTCGTACGTCCCGAGGTTGTCTCGGATATAAGAGAAAAACTGAAGACGATGCTTCCCGATGCCGACATCATCGAAACATCTTCGTCAGATCTGAGGAACATTGATAAGATAACGGAAATGATACTTTCCGATCGCGTCAGCACCAAGGCGGCGGAAAGAGACAACAACAAAGGTTTCGCTTTCGAAAAAGCAAAACTCGGATGGTATTCCGGAACATTCTCAATAACTCCGAACGGTAAAGTGGACATGTATTCCATGTCCTCGGATATCATGAAAGGCGTTGCCAAAGAGTACGGTCCTAAGTCGATCGTCCATGTCAAAGTGATAATATCGTCTCCTGAAGCGGCGGCGAAGATGTCCCTTGTTCAGGAGTCGATACAAGTGGACGGGATATACGGTTCACGGTTCATCTCCGGTCCCGGTAAACTGGTATTGAATGCACGCGTTATATCGCCGCCTAAGCGGCTGGAAGATACGATGCGCAAGATAATCGATTCGTTATCGTCATATCCGGCGAAGATCGAAAAGGTCAGCGAGGCTTGCTTTTCTCCGAAACCGGAGTCTCCGTCGCACTTTTTCTTTGAATGAGTTCGCACACGGCCTTCCGTGCCCTGCGGAGGGCCGCTGAATTTTCGTCCTCGCACATAAATTTATATCGTTTCCTCTCTTCCCTTTTCAGCATTATAATATCACGGTGAGGAAAAATGAACGGGATCGAGAACGCGAGATCAACCACGGGCACAAAGACACGTGTCCCGGACATAAGCCCGATAAACGGGATGTGCCCGATATGCATTGAAGACTGTAACGTACTCTGCGAAGCGGGAAAGGCCACATTCAGAGGGAGAGAGGTTCTGTATCCGAGCCCGGAATACTTCGGAACGAGTACCGCCGCATCCAACAAGGATTTCTTCCTTGACTGGTCGCACATACAGATAATGGCCGAGCTCATCGGTGCAAAAGGCATCGAAGCTAACCCCGATGTTGCATTCTTTGAGAACGCCGATATCAAAACGGTCGTCGGTTCCAGATCGAAAAGACCGGTGCCGATGAACATCCCCGTACACATAGCAGGTCTCGGTTCCACCGCCGTTGCAAAACGGAACTGGAAAGGAATGGCGGTCGGTTCAGCATTGACAGGTGTTTGTCAGGTCATAGGAGAGAACATCTGCGGAATGGATTCCGAATCCGTCTATTCGAACGGGAAAGTACAGAGTTCACCGGAAATGATGTTCCGTATCAATTCATTCAGAGATCTTTGGGACGGAAAGAACGGTGCTATCGTTGTTCAAACTAACGTTGAGGACGGAAGAGCAGGCGTTGACGATTACGTCACATCAAAATTAGACGTTGATATCATCGAAAGGAAATGGGGACAGGGCGCGAAGGCAATAGGCGGAGAAGTTCGTTTAACAACATTGGAACGTGCATTGGAACTGAAAAAGAGAGGTTATCTTGTCCTCCCGGATCCCGAGGACAAGGAAGTGCAGAACGCGTTCAAAGCCGGTCTTTTCAGATCGTTCGAAAGACACAGCCGTGTCGGTTTCCCGAATGAAAAGTCTTTCCTCGAAGATATAGACAACTTAAGAAGCAAAACAAAGAACGTTTTCCTGAAGACGGGTGCATATCGCCCTGAAGTTGTTGCATTCACCATGAAATGCGCCTCGGAAGCGAAGATCGATCTTCTTACGTTCGACGGCGCAGGCGGCGGTACCGGAATGTCACCCGTTCCGATGATGAACGAAATGAGCACTCCGACCGTTCACTTATGTGCTGAAGTTGTCGCTTGCGCAAAAGTATTGAAAGAACAGGGAAGGTTCGTTCCGGATATTTCGTTCGCCGGAGGATTCGTCAACGAAACGCAAATGTACAAAGCGATGGCGATGTCCGACCTCGGGGACGGTCCTATTGTCAAGTCAATAGCAATGGCAAGAACTCCGATACTTGCGGTGATGAAAAGCAATCATTTTGTGAAACTTGCGGGAGAAGGAAAACTTCCGTCATCGTTCGCGGAACAATACGGAAACAAACCGGAACAGTTCTTCATCTCATCGCACAACGTACAGGCATTAAGACCTGATGCGAAATTAGGAACGGACATACCGTGGGGTGCTGTCGGTCTGTACACATATTGGCACGACCGTATCGGTGAAGGATTGAAACAACTGATGGCCGGAACGCGTAAGTTCAAACTGAACTGCATTGAACGGGGCGATATAAACTGTCTCACCGAGTATGCCAGCAAAGTTACCGGAATAGAGACGATAGACGCAAGGGCTGCAAGAGTTATGAAGGCACTTCTCTAGAATATCTCAAAAACGTTTCAAAAACCTTTTTCTTTCCTTTTATCTTCTACCCTTTCAGTATGAAGAAGAAAGACCTCGAGATACGGCTGCAGAAAATAAAGGGTTTTACGGATCCGGATCCTTCACTGGAGCAGTATATGACCCCGTCCGTCATAGCGTCAGACATCTTATTCACAGCATATTCGGAAGGCGATATTAACGGTATGAACGTACTCGATCTCGGATGCGGTACGGGAATGTTTGCGATCGGTGCATGGATGCTGGGCGCGTCGAACGTATTCGGTTTTGATATTGACGAAAAGGCAATATCCGTTGCAAAAGAGAACGTGACCGCGTTCGGGGCCGATATTGAATTCGAGGTATGCGATATTTCCGATGTGAACATACAAGGCGATACAGCGATAATGAATCCTCCGTTCGGATGTCAGAACAGAAAAGCTGACAGGGCGTTCCTCGACAAAGCGATGAAATTATGCGGTTCCGTGTACACGATGCACATGGGAACGACGGCGGAGTTCCTTAACGATTATGTTAGTGCTGCAGGTCGCGAAATAAGTTTTCAGAGAAGCTATAGGTTTAATATACCCCATACATTCTCGTTCCACAGCAGAGCAGAACAGAAGATAGACATCGTTATGCTTATTATCAGGTGAATCGTGATGAAAGAGAAGAGAGAAGTGTTTCCGGGTGACGAAGTTGCCGTTGAGGAAGAGTATTTGGCGCTGGACGGAACGTATGCTGTCGACGGGATGATATACGCGTCGCAGATAGGCATCCTGGAACTTGACAGGGACGAGATGACCGCTCGTGTGATATCCCCGAATCCTCCGAACGTTCTGAAGGAAGGTGACGTAGTTTTTGCAATAATCGCCGATACGAGATCGACAATGGCAACAGCTGACGTCATTGCCGTAGACGGCAACTTAAGAACACTCGGCGGCGAAACGTATGCAACGATACATGTTTCTAAAATATCTCCTGGTTACACGGATGATGTTTCCAAAGAACTCAGAAAAAGGGATTACATAAGAGCCCAGGTCATAGGCATTAAACCTTCGTTGCAGCTTGCAACGAAAGATGAGCATCTGGGTGTTGTGAGATCGCTTTGCGCCAAATGTAAAACGGAACTCGTACGTAAAGGAAAGACGCAGCTTTACTGCGAACAGTGCGACCGCTCGTACACAAGAAAACTTGCGGACGACTACGGAAACGTCGTTTTCTGATGAAACTTGTTGCGTTGATATCAGGCGGCATCGATTCTCCGGTGGCCGCTTACAAGATGATCATGCAAAACGCTGATGTAATTCTTTTACACATGGACAACCGTCCGTATACCGACGATCGTTGTATCGAGAAGGTAAAGAAGATCGCGGAACGTCTCAGAACAGTTACAAAAAAAGAAATAAAACTTTACAAAGCGGACCACGGAATGAATCAATCGCTTATCAAAGAAGTTTGCGATAATTACCAATGCGTACTTTGCAAACGCGTGATGATGCACGTTGCAAAGGAAATTGCAATAAGAGAGGGATGTGCGGGAATTATCATGGGCGATTCTTTAGGTCAAGTTGCTTCGCAAACACTCAGGAACATACGTTCCGAGTCTGTGAATTTAGATGTTCCTGTGATAAGACCGTTGATAGGTTCGGATAAACTGGAGATAGAGGCCATTGCAAAAGAGATCGGTACTTATGAGATATCGATAACACAGGAATCACCATGCGGTGCATTACCCATCAGACCGATAACCGAGGCGGAACCGCAAAAGATACTTTCATTCCAGTCAATGCTTGATTTTGACAAAATGATCAAAGCTTCGGCGGATTCGGCTGAACTCGTTCAGTAAAGACCGCGCACTGAACTCAATGCGGGACATGCGAATATCTTTTCCGGATCGTAAATGAGATCTTTTGTTATTCGAGTTATGTAACCCGCCTGCACTATGGAAACAAATAAAGTGAACTCTTCGTTCATCGGGATCCTTATATCAGATCCCTTCGGCGGTTTTATTAACGTCGGTACTAAAGCCGGACCGCTGCATGTTGTGCATAACCGATAATCAATACCTTCTGAGATTATGAATTCCTTCACATCCTCGTCAACAATGATCTCCATCAAGCACGGGGAACCGTTCAACAGTTAAAACTATTGCGACTGTACCTTGATCCCTTTATCGGAATAAAAATTAAGGAAAGGCCGCTTTGCGGCCTGTTCAGAGTTTATTTCCGCATCCGCCGCAGAACTTCATTCCGGGATCGTTCATTGCGCCGCACGCGCTGCATGCGCCTGTCGGCTGCGGCGCGGGTGCGGGACCTCCCTGAAGATTTGTACCGCAGTTGTTGCAGAAACGAATTGTCTGCGCGTTCTTTGCGCCGCATGTCGGACATTCCTTCAGATCCATCGACGCGCCGCAGTTGTTGCAGAACTTACCGGAACCCGCCGGTTTCCCGCAGTTGCCGCATTTTGTCGTTTTGCTTTCGATATCGCCGTCCCATACCGTTGCCTTTGCCGCTTTTTCGTCGATATTGCGTTTCATCGCGCCTGCGTGCGCTTGGGCAACGTAAACTTCCTGTCTCGGGGCGCATTTTGTGCATAATCCTGCGTCTTCGTTCCAGCAGTGGTCGCATGCGTACTTGTTGCAATGGGGACATTGATGGAAATGTGATTTTGATTCATTCGTTGCGCGTGTGAACGCCTGTTCGTGTTCTTTGTGCCATTCGGGTGTTTGTCCCTCGAACGTCTCTCCGACCGCACCGGATTGCCGTTCCGCGGTGTGGGCCACTTTTGCAGCATTCCCTTTGAAGAGTCCGCCTACCGCACCCACCGTTTTCCCCAGGAAACGGGTGCCTTTTTTCTTCTTGTATGTTTCCGACTCAATGAATGATGATTTGTAACCGGTGCCGCATTCGTCGCAGTAGAACGTGAATTGGAACCCGGCCTCCGTGCTGTTGTTATGATAATTTCTTGTGAATGATTGAAGCATGTTCACTTACTCCCCTTTATCAATCTTTTTTTGGCATCCTTTATCGGCTTTCCGCATGCGGTGCATTTGGTGTTCTCGAAGAACTGCATCTGCCCGCACCGCTTGTTCTCACAAGCAAGTGTAAGCAGTTTTCCGCAGGCGTCGCATTTGACCGCGCCTGCGAACGTATTTCCGCCGCAGAGCGGACAGACCACCGTTAACGGCCTTCCGCAACCGGAACACAATGCCTTGCCGCGCTGAACTTCTTTCAGACACGTGGGGCAATTGAACCCGAACGGGCTCGTGCTTCCGCAATTATCGCAAAAACGACAGTCTCTCTCGATGAATTCGCCGCAATATATGCACGGCTGCTTGTAGGTGGCCATTCGTCTCTCCCCCTGTTGCGATCACCGGACCGCTTTCCTCCCCTCGCTTGCCTTGAAAACGCGGAGAGTGAAACATGAAACGTTTTCGCTCTTTAAATACATATTCTCATGTCCGAAAAAAATCAAATACACCGGCGGCTATCCGAATATGATGATCATACTCGACAGCTCCGCTCTTTTTGCTATGGAGGACCTTCCGCAGGAGGATATCGCCGTACCGGAAGGAGTTGTTCGGGAACTGATAAAATATAAAGATGCCAGAGTGGAAAGATGGGGCGATCTTCTGCGTGTATCGGAATGCACGAAAGTTTCACTTGAACGAGTGAAGGAAGCGGCACGGAAGAGCGGCGATATCGGTAAGCTATCAGAAGTTGATATTACCGTGATCGCATTGGCGATCGATCTTGACGGGATCGTAATGACTGACGATTTTTCCATACAGAATGTTTGTGCGCTTATGAAGATCGAATACCGTTCCGTCGGAACTGACGGCATCAGGAAAATAGAGAAATGGAATTATCGATGCACCGGATGCGGAAAATGGTACAAGGAAAAGATGGATGACTGTTCTATATGCGGCGCGTCCATGAAAGCATACCGAAAACGATAATACGGGAACGGCGACAGTTCACGGGAATATACGTTTACAACGGATAAGATTGCTCAGTCTCCTTTTTCCGAGCAGCTTCATGCATATTCCCGTTCTGCGATCGGAACCGAATGCGAACAGGTCCGCAAGCGCTTTTCCTCTTGCAGCTGTTCTCAGCTGTTTTAACATTATCCTTGACCATTCCGTCTGGTAATCCTGTAATGAACGTCCTTCCGTCACGTTATCTGCGGCCACTGAGCCGCATATGCGGCCCGCGATCATTGCCAACGGTATACCGCCGCCGTTCACTGATATCACGTGACCTGCGGCGTCGCCGACGGTCATGCCGTTGTCGGTGAACGTTCGTTTCACGGGACCTTTGCTGGGAACGTATTTTCCGCTCGCTTTTTCGATTATATCGAAATTGTGCTTATCTACGAATTTATCAAAATATTCGGTCAATGTCCCGGACGCGAACTTCGGTGAGAAACCTATTCCCACGTTCGCCTGCCCTTTCTTCGGTATTATCCATCCGTACGCTCCCGGTGCGATGCCGCCGAAGAACATCACCACTACGGGATCAAAATCTCCTTTGGCTTGAGCGGTCACCGCCGGATACGGATGTACGGGCCTCGGGAGTCCGAGACTTCGCGATACTCTCGATCCCGGCCCGTCCGCGCCGATGATCACTTTGTATTCAATGTCCCCTTCGGATGTTCTCGCGATCCCGTTCTCTGCGCCGAAGAACGAGCATCCTTTTATCACCGATGCGCCTGCTTCCTCTGCCCTTGACGCCAGATATTTATCGAATCTGTCTCTGTCCGTCGTGTATCCGGTGAATGGGATGTCGGTCATCCTCATCTTCGGATCGGTGAGCCTTATCGCCTCCGTTTCTCTTACTATGAGGTCATCAGGCATATCGAATAATTCATTCATATTCTCCGCCAACGGGAACATGCCCTCTAATTCCTCGTTTGACGGCATGAACTCCCCGCATCTGACGGGAATACCTATTTCACGCCTTCGTTCGATGACGGTCACGGAAATTCCCTTTAAAGCTGCATATCTTGCGGTCACGCTTCCCGCCGGGCCCGCTCCCACCACGAGAACATCCGTCTTATCCATGGTATTACCTGTCGCGGCCTGCGGCGTGTCTTGCAAGACCTATCAAAGAATTCTTGTATTCGGAGTCCGGGATGCATGATAGTTTCGGTATCGCGGATTCCGCTAAACTCCGTGCTTTGGACAAACATCGATCAACTGCATCGGTACCTTTTATGAGGTTCAGCGCTTCTTTGCGTTCCGCGTCGGTTATATCGCTTTTCTCAAAAATTGCTTTTATCTTTTTTCCTGCAACGGGATCGGACATTGCGTAAATGACCGGAAGCGTCGGCTTTCCTTCAACGATATCTATTCCCACGTTCTTACCGGTGGACCTGTGATCCCCTATAACGTCAAGGACATCATCCGCTATCTGGAACGCAAGACCTACGTCCAATGCAAAGTCGGAAACTGCATTGATCATCTTTTCCGATGCGTTCGCTAGATACGCGCCTGCTCTCGCCGCTGCGAATATCGGCATCGCCGTCTTACCGCGAATGATCCTCATGTAATCATCCTCCGTAACGACGGGCATGTGTTCGAATTCCTTTTGAATGAATTCGCTCTCGGCCATCGCTGCTGACGCGTCGACCATCACATTAACAACTTTCTCATCCGTCGAACCTACCAATTTGAAGCCCATTGCGAAAATGAAATCGCCGAGAATTATTGCTTTTGTTACTGTGTATTCCTTGTGGACCGTTCTTCTGCCGCGACGGATCTCCGACCTGTCGTTGATATCATCATGCACCAACGTTGCCAAATGTATCATCTCGAACGCGGACGCTATCCTGTGTACTTCTTCTGTTCCGGACCCTCCGCACGCACGGTGCGCGAGGATGCACATCGCCGGTCTTATCTTTTTACCGCCGGATGATGTTAAGTAGTCGCACATTTCCTGTAATTCCGGTCTCTCGGACCTGAGCACGCCCGTGATGTTATTGTTGACCTCCTCGAGATCATCTGAAACGGGCGTATACCATTGGCCTTCCATTACCCTTCTTAAAAGAAAGGGGGTACTTAAAACCTTCCAGCTTTGCGGAAAAGAGCTGTCGCTGTGCGTCGATAAAAAGAAAAGGGAAATTAAGGGGTTTTGCTCACGGGGTCACAGGGAAAAGATACGGATGCATCTCTCTCAGCCAATCCGTGAACCCGCCTATGTATACTTGTGCTGCGTCTGCGCACATCTCAAGGACCGGTCCCGGATAGATACCGATGACGATCGTCGCTATGGCGCATATCCCGATAGCTATCTTGAAGCTGTGGGATATGCGTATCCTTTCCGTCGTAACTCCTTTGTCGACATACATCGCCTTTACCACTTTTGCGTAGTAGTATAACGATATCGCACTGTTTATCACTGCCACGGCGACCAACCATATCCATGTTCCGTCAGGTGTCACCGCTGATGAGAACAGAATGAACTTGGCGTCGAATCCTGCCAACGGCGGTATACCTGCCAGCGAGAACATGAACAGCATCATCGCAAATGCGACCAACGGCGCCCTCTTCGAGAGTCCTTTGTAATCCGATATGTTCTCACCGATGCCGCGCATCGCAAGCGCACCGACCACAATGAAAGCTCCGCCCTTCATGAAGACGTGCACGATCATGTAGAACAGACCGCCCATCATCGAATAGTCGGTACCGACGCAAAGCACTATCAGCAGATATCCTGATTGCGCAATTGTCGAATATGCAAGCATACGCTTGATACTCGTCTGAGTTATCGCAACCACGTTACCCACGATCATCGTACCGGCGGCGAGTATACCGAACACCCACTGCAGTTCGTGTATCTTTATCGTTCCCGTCGGGTCGTCAAGTGCATGTAAGTAGTGCACAACGACGAACATCAGCAGGAACAGTTTGAAGAACACCACGAAACCCATCTTCTTCGATCCTATCGCAAGGAACGTTGTAACGGGTGTTGGTGCTCCCTCATACACATCCGGCACCCACGCATGGAACGGAATGACGGATATCTTGAACGCGAATCCCGAGATCAGTATGACCACGGCGACCATGTACGACAGTGTCGGTTCGGTGCTTGCCAGGTGGAATATTATCTCGTTGATGTTCAGCGATCCCGTAAAACCGTACACGAGCGACATACCGTACAGGAACAGCGCCGTGGACAATCCGCTGGTTATCAGGAATTTAACTGCGGCTTCCGACGATCTGGGGTCGTTCTTCTTGAACGCCACAAGCGCGAATGCCGTTATGTTAGCTAATTCCAGACCCACGAACAGAGAGATCATCTCTTCCGCGGCGCACACGAGCATCATACCTACCGTTGAAACGGCCAGCAGTGCGAAATATTCGCCGTGATGCTTCCGTCCTTCGGAACCTGACATCATCGCTACGAGTATGAATACTCCCAGGAACAGCAGTATCATCAATCCTGTGAACGAATTGAAGTGATACAGGTTCTCGAACGAACCGTCATATCCCTGCCACATCAGGACACCGGTGACGATCATTGCAATGGCGCCGGCGATGATCACAAAGATCTCCGTTGCCTTTCCGCTCTTCATACCGATGGCCGGAGCGATCAACGCCGCGATTATCAGTATTATGTGCGGTGACAGCGGTTTGATGTACTCAATGAAACTCATTATGTCCATCATACCGCCCCCAGTATACCGGCGATCTCAGCAACGGCCCCTTCAAGCATTCCCGTAATGAGGCTGGGCATGATACCGAACACCGCGATCAGCGCACAGAGTATCACCAGCGCGAATATCTCGGGCCGACTCACATCGTGTACGTCGTCCATATCTATCCTGTCCGTTTCTTTACCGAATATCGTCCTTTGCATCGCCCATATGTAGTATCCTGCCGTTAACAATAACGAAGCAAGAGCGAATATCATTATCCACAGATACTCCGTACCTGCCAGATATTCGAAGAACGACATGAGTATACCGAACTCGGCTATGAATCCCACCAATCCCGGCAAACCCAGCGAAGCCAGGAAACCGAACATCATGAACGCCGCGAATATCGGCATCTTTCCGGCAAGACCTCCTAACAGCGGTATCTCTCTCGTTCCCGTATTGTGGCCGCATATTCCGCACACCATGAATAACACAGCTGTTATCAGACCGTGCGCGAACATTTGGAATATCGCGAACATTATTCCCAATTCGGATAACATCGCAATTGCCAACAACACCATACCCATGTGACTTATCGATGAGAACGCCACCATCTTCTTCAGATCCTTCTGAGCGATACAGGCATACGCACCGTAGATTATCGCGACCAGCGCAATAACTATCATTGCCGGCTGCCATATATGCGCCCCTTCCGGAAGCACTTCCAAACATATTCTGATTATACCGTATGAACCCATCTTCAGCATAACACCGGCCAGCAGGACACTTCCTGCTGTCGGCGCTTCGACGTGCGCATCCGGTAACCATGTATGGAACGGCACCACCGGCATTTTTACGGCGAAACCTAAGAACATCATTCCGAACACGAATGTCTGGAACACAGGTCCGAATGCCGCCGATGCCGTCTTGATGGCAGCGAACGAGAAGTCCACCGCCTGGCCTCCGTCCACCCACGGTCCTCCGTGAGCGGCCTCCATGGCCATGGCGAATATACCGATCAGCATTATCAAACTCGCTACATGCGTGTAGATGAAGAACTTGATCGCCGCATAGTGCCTGCGCGGTCCTCCCCATCCGCTGATGAGGAAGTACATCGGTACCAGCGCCACCTCCCAGAAGATATAGAACAGGAAGTAGTCC
>Ga0123353_10005730_pt1 | contig 16385 bp, 14 predicted proteins | sample TergutLab28metaG_3_FD_92763 | JGI IMG/M metagenome (GOLD analysis project Ga0123353, IMG submission 92763) | Labiotermes labralis P3 segment gut microbial communities from Petit-Saut dam, French Guiana - Lab288 P3 | ecosystem: Host-associated > Arthropoda: Insects > Digestive system > Gut ... | reverse complement strand
CTCGTGGCATAAATAGACTGATGCCCGTCTCTGAAGGTGTTATCCTGGATACCTAATTTGCGTTTCATTTCTCCACTCATTTTTATAAATCCTCTCTTCTGTTAAATATGACCTTATTTTGTTGCAACATAAAACACTATATAACTTTCCGTTCTGCCCGATACGGAAGAATTCCGCCCGAATCTTTTCTCCGCCCGGAATATGGAATCAGGCAAAAACGCTTATACTTCCTGTTTCCATAGCATTCCGGCGCCCCTAAGAAGTTTTTACCACTGTAACCACAAAAGCAATACAATCCGATATCTCAATAAATATTGGTTCCCGGTAATCGCCTCGTCATTCCATTCTTCACTATGACGGGGTAACTTATGATACCCCGTCATAGATATCCTGATCACGGGTTAAGCAATAGGTTTTACACTTTTAAAAAGATCCAAAGGCAGTCTGCTTACGGTATCACTCGTTCCGGACTCCCTAATGTCGGAGACGGTAATACTATGCCGGCGGTAATACTATGCCGATGGTGATTTGGTCAAGTAAAATCTTTTGGAGGTTTATTTTGAAAAATTAAGAGAAAAGAACACCACTGAAACAGTGGGGTGAAGTTTAATTCCTTATCAATTTTATCTTTTCCTTCTGCACACTGACAGTCTTCTTGTAATGTTTCACGTGAAACATCCATACATTCTTCGTCACTTAATGACAACAAAAAAAGTGGCCTTGCCTCTTTTAATCAGCAGCAAAATATTTCCTTTTGAACCGACTTTATTCAGCTCCAGTTGATATTCCTTTACTGTGTTAACAGGCACTCTGTTTACCTGTAAAATAATGTCCTGAGGATGGATCCCCACTTCATCCGCGGAGGTTCCTGGCTCTACTTCGGCAACAATAACCCCTTTTGTTTCTTTCAGCCCCAAATATCGCGCTATCTCCGGTGTGATATCACGAACACTTATGCCAAATCCCTGTTCGGCATTCGATAATCGGGCGCTCTCCATATGATCTTTCCGTTCAGCAACAATAACAGTAAACAACTGTTCGCGGCCATCTCGCAAGGCGTTGATTTTTACACGATCTCCAACGCGGAACGAAGCAATCAAAGCTAACAATTCATGGGTATCTTTAATTTTTGTATCATTCACTTCCAGAATAATATCTCCGGCCCTTAAGCCTGCCTTATCAGCGGGATCACCAGGAACAACATCGGCAACAATCGCGCCGTTTCGATCCTTTCTTTTAAATGACAAGGCAATATCATCTGTTACATCCTGCACAGAAACACCTATCCATCCCCTTGTCACTTTTCCCTTTCCCTTAAGATCAGATAACATGCTCTTCGCCATATTAATAGGAACGGCAAAACCAATACCCTTCCCCTGAGCAATGATAGCAGTGTTGATGCCGATGACCTTGCCCTCGGTATTAAACAACGGTCCTCCACTATTACCCGGATTAATGGAAGCATCGGTTTGGATGAAATTATCGAAAGGTCCGGCCCCAATAACACGACCTTTCGCACTGACAATACCTGCTGTTACGGTTTGCTCAAGACCAAAAGGATTACCAATCGCTAAAACCCAATCTCCCACTCTTAATTTATCAGAATCACCAATTTCCGCCACAGGCAGACGTTCCGACGGTTTTATACGGATCAGGGCAATATCTGTCTGGGCATCCCTGCCAATAATTTGGGCATCATATTCCCGGCCATCGGATAATTTGACGCGTATTTTATCTGATTTTTCCACGACATGATTATTCGTAAAAATATAGCCATCCGCACTGATGATAAAACCGGATCCCAGACTTTTCTGTTTAAACTCCCGCTGGGGAATATCACCGAAAAACCGCTCAAAAAAATCATCTCCGCCAAAATAGCGATCAAAGGGGGATAACTCGTTAAATGGCATACGAAAAGTACCGCCGGTGCGGACAGTTTTGGTGGTACTGATATTGACAACAGCCGGTTTTGATCCTTCCACAATGTCCGCAAAAGAAAAGAACGGTTGAGGTGAATTTGCCGCGGGTGAAACGGCATTGGCCATTTGAATGTCCCGGCCTGGAGATTTAAAAAAAGAAGATCGCAAAACCTCTATTGCTGAAATGGTAAAAGAAGCGACCAAAAAAGCCAGAAAAAACATGAAAAATGTTTTCCGATTTGTCTGTTTCGAGGACATCCTGATAATCTCCCTTTAAATAGATGAAAGTAATAAATATTACTGGCTTTTAGCATAAGTGAAGAGAGATTACAAATATCCGTTACTATCGTTTTGTTATAAAGTTTACTCATGATAATTCCATTGCTTTAAAGCAGAAATAATATATCCCTTGCCTTTAAAATCCAACACACATATAAACCGTTTTGACAATGGAACTCTTTTCTTTTGCCTGTTACATCTGTGAGGGGAAAATGAAAATCTTTTGGATCAAAGGCTTGGCAAGCGGCTTAGGGTTGGGCTATTCTCCCGTTGCTCCCGGCACGGTAGGAAGTCTTTTGGGAATCCCCCTGTTCTGGATGATTTCTTCTTTCTCGTGGCCCCTCTATCTTCTTACAACTGTCGCCTTTTCCTGTCTGGCGGTGGTGATATCGGATCACGCAGAAAAAGCATTTAACGAAAAAGACTCTCCTCGCATCGTCATTGATGAGGTTGCAGGAATGCTCGTTACATATTTTCTGATTTCTCCTACTATAACGCATATTTTATTGGGTTTTTTGCTATTTCGCTTTTTTGATATTGTAAAACCTTTTCCGGTAAATTGGCTTGATAGACATCTTACGGGAGGAATCGGCGTCGTTACCGATGACCTTGCCGCCGGAGTTTATGCCAATATCATTCTTCTTATTCTGATGTACGGACTCCATATTTAAGGAAGCAGCCATTATGGTTGTGAGAAATAAAGGGCATGCCGGCTGCCAGGTAGGCGCGCGGAACAGTAACCGGAGCATATCAGCGTAAAAGCAAACGGGCATAAAAAAAAGGAAAACGGAAAATGGTAAACATCGGTATTCTGACCATCGGCAATGAATTGATTTCCGGCAGGGTTCAGGACATCAATTCCTCCTGGATTGCCAGATATTTAATTTTTCATGGATTGCAGACATCAACGCTTCTGAGTGTCGGTGATTGTGAAATAAGCATCCGGCATGCCATCAATGTCTGTCTTGCACATTGTAATGCAGTTATTATCACGGGAGGATTGGGATCAACAGAAGATGATATCACTGTCGGAGCTTTGGGGCGGATATGGGAACGCCCCCTTTTTCAGGACGATTATGTCTTAAATCTCCTGAAAGAACGAATCAGAGCGCGAGGATACCGTTGGACAGAGCGTCACGCCCGTCAAGCACTTTTTCCGGAAGGGGCTTCCCTTCTTCCAAATCCGGTGGGATCCGCCTGGGGATTTTCCCTCTTTCACCAAGATCGTCTTTTTATTGTTTTACCCGGAATACCGGAAGAAACAATCCGTATGACAATCGACCATGTTGTTCCGCTGTTAAAACAAACCTTTCCCGATGGCTATTGCCCATCTTTTTCCAGAACATTCAAATGTTTCGCCCTTCCAGAAACCGAAATGGAAGAAAAACTATCCGGTCTTATTCCACAGGAACATCTTATTGATATGGGGTTTTATCCTGCTTTCCCGGAAGTCCACCTCGTGTTGACTTCTCACCACCCTGATCAGGAAAAAGCAAAGCAATACCTCGAGGAGGCAGATCAGGTTATCAGTAAGGCTCTATCCCTTTATCTTTTTGGTCGCGATGAGGAAACACTGGCAGGTATTGTCGGAAATCTTCTTACACAAAAAGGATTTTCCCTTGCCGTTGCTGAATCCTGTACGGGAGGATTGATCGCAGACACCCTGACAAACGTTCCGGGATCCTCCGCCTATTTTGACCGGGGTGTTGTCACCTACAGTAATGCGGCAAAAACAGCCCTCCTGGGTATCTCTGAAGAAATCCTTAAAGCTCATGGAGCCGTCAGCGAACAAACGGCTAGGACGATGGCAGAGGGAATAAGGCTTTCCTGCGGGGCAGACCTGGGAATCAGTACAACAGGCATTGCCGGCCCATCGGGCGCAACTCCGGGCAAACCGGTGGGAACCGTCTTTATGGCTCTGGCGCACAAAGCAGATACACTTTGCCGTGGCTATCACTTTTCCGGGGAGCGCAGGAAAATCAAGACCGTAACAGCCTATACCGCTTTAATAATGCTCCGGGATTATTTGCTTTCCCTTTCCCCATAACACTTTTTTTGCGGAGGGAGAGGAAGGAACCAGCATGTTACGAAGCGACAATCCGATCCGGGCATTTTTAGCCTGTTCCCCTTCTGTTGAAGTACGCAGCCAAATTGCTTCCCTGCAGGAAATATGTAAAAGGCAAATTCCTGCCGGAGTTGTTTCCTGGGTGAAACCAGAAGGGATCCATCTGACACTGAAATTTTTGGGCAATATATTTCCTGCCCAAAAAGAGGTCATCCAATCTCTCATGCCCAAAGTTATCGAAACCATACCCGCTTTTTATCTTTCCGTTGAAGGGATTGGAGCTTTTCCCTCGTTATCCAGACCAAAAGTGATCTGGACAGGACTCAAGGGTGAAACGGAAACCATGCTAAATCTTCAAATGTGTGTCGACAAGGCTTTGGCAACCATAGGTTTTGCCGAAGAAGACAGGCCTTTTCAAGGGCACCTTACCCTGGGAAGGATAAAAAAAACACAGTCTACCAAAGAAATGGAAAAATGGCTTTCTCTCCATCAGAGCTTCCAAGGCGGACAATTTCCGGTTGATCATATTTCTCTTTTCAAAAGCAATTTGACGCCCACCGGAGCTATATATACCTTACTCCACACCTTCTCTTTGGGATAGAGAACAGGGAAGAAAAAATAAGCCTTCGAAAAGAGGGCTTTCTGGATTACCGCGCTCCTGACGTCGCTCGCAATAACGGTTTATAAGGTGTTACGATGGGAATTAACGACTCTAAACAGAGCATCGTACAGGGCACGGCAGGGATTCCCATCACTGATTTATCAGGACGAGACAATTTCTTCTTCTTCCGCGTCATTGCGGACTTGATCCGCAATCTCACCGTTAAGGTAGGAGATGCTGAACTTGATTCAGTACCAGCATGACGGTAAAAAGGTTACATTCTCCCAAGGTCAAGCCCGTAATCCCCCGCGCGAATGCACCGTACGACATGAGATTGCGTCTCGGAGGCCGCAATGGCTGGTTGAAAAGATAGCATTCTTCTTTTGTTGTTTTTGCTGTCAAATTTCCCGAAGAATGATATAGGAATGAAATTGTTATAATTACTGTCTAGCCAAAGAAAAGAGCGACGGACCGATGATGTTCACACACGATTCCCTGCTCTCTGTTTAACAGAAAATTAGCAAACAATTTTTTGTGACCTTATCAAAATTAAAGGGTATACGACACCAAGAGAACAATTTTATGATTTTCACTTGGATTACCAAAAGGAAGATTGCTTAAACGCCAGGAGTAATGCGATGAATTGTTTAAATGTTGCTGTGGTAGGCTATGGGCATGTCGGACGCTGTGCGGTGGAAGCCGTGCTTTCCACTTCTGACATGAAATTAGTAGGAGTCATTGATGTCATTTCCCTTGAGTTGCCTGGAATACCGACGGCAAATGATATCTCGCAGCTAGAAAAAGCCGATGTCGCTCTTTTGTGCGTTCCGAGTATTCTTGTTCCAGAGGTTGCGCCCTTATACCTGAGTCGTGGTATTCATACCGTTGACAGTTTTGATATTCACGGGGAAAAACTCTGGCAATATCACCAAAAAGCGGAACGGATCGGTAAAGAGCATAATACTGTTGCTGTTATCTCTGCGGGTTGGGATCCGGGAAGTGATTCTGTTATCCGAACACTTCTTATGGCCATGGCTCCCAAAGGATTGACATACGTTAACTTTGGGCCGGGGATGAGTATGGGCCATTCTGTTTGCGCCAAATCCAAGGAAGGCGTCAAGGATGCTTTATCCATTACCATTCCCATCGGAAGCGGCCTGCATCGGCGAATGGTCTATGTGGAACTCGAAGAAGGCGCGGATATACAATGTGTTGAACGGGCAATTAAAACGGATAATTACTTCATCCATGATGAGACACACGTTATCGCCGTTTCTAATTTCGATGAATTGAAAGATATGGGACACAGTGTCCACCTGGAACGGAAAGGGGTCAGCGGAATGACCAATAATCAGCGTTTTGAATATCGAATGACCATCAATAACCCGGCTCTGACATCACAAATCATGGTCTCCTGTGCTCGGGCTGCTGCATATCGCCTTAAACCCGGAGCATACACCATGCCGGAAATTGCCCCCCTTGATTTACTGCCCGGAGATCGCGAAACATTACTGAAAACACTGATTTAATTTACCAGGAGGAACTCCATGACAACAGATATGGACAAGGGAAAAGCAGTAGATCTGGCCATCACTCAAATTGAACGGCAATTCGGGAAAGGTTCCATCATGCGTTTGGGTGGCGCAGAAAAGGTGAACGATGTTCCCGTCATCCCAACAGGCTCTTTGGGACTGGATATCGCCTTGGGTGTTGGCGGAGTTCCGCGAGGGCGGATTGTGGAAATTTTTGGCCCCGAATCAGGTGGAAAAACGACCCTTGCCCTACATATCGTTGCGGAAGCGCAAAAACAAAGCGGAATTGCTGCTTTTATTGATGCTGAACATGCCCTTGATGTCTCCTATGCAAGAAAAATCGGGGTAAATACGGATGATCTGCTGATCGCTCAGCCCGACACGGGAGAGCAAGCTCTGGAAATTGCCGAAACTCTCGTCCGTAGCGGTGCTCTTGATATTCTCGTTGTGGATTCCGTCGCCGCTTTAGTTCCTAAAGCGGAGTTGGAAGGAGAAATGGGCGATGCCCAGATGGGGCTTCAGGCAAGGCTAATGTCACAGGCGCTCAGAAAGTTAACCGGAAGTATCAACAAGTCAAGAACGACGGTGATCTTTATTAATCAGCTCCGCATGAAAATAGGAGTCTTTTTTGGTAACCCCGAAACCACTACCGGCGGCAATGCCCTCAAATTTTATTCGACAATGCGGCTGGATATTCGCAAAACAAATACGATCAAACAGGGGCAGGATGTTATTGGTATGCGTACTCGCGTTAAAGTCGTCAAAAACAAGATGGCTCCTCCTTTCCGGGAAACAGAGTTTGACGTTATTTTCGGTGAAGGAATTTCCAAGGAAGGCGACTTAATTGATCTTGGTGTGGATCAGGGGATTGTTGAAAAAAGTGGCGCCTGGTACGCATATAAAGGAGAGCGAGTCGGGCAGGGCCGGGATAATGCCAAACAGTTTCTCAAGGAACATACAGAGATTGCGGTGGAAATTGAGAAATTGCTGAAAGAAAAATTTGGTCTTTTCTCACAGGAACATCCATCTTGACCTTGCAGATACATTCCGAGGAAAAGGCACAAAATCGGGCTTTTCGTCTTCTGGCCCTGCGCCCGAGAAGTGAAAAAGAGCTGCGCGACCGGCTGTTACAAAACTATAACCGTGATACTACGGATCACGTTATACAAAAGTGCAAGAACGACGGATATTTAAATGATAAAAAATTTGCTTTGGCGCGAACCCGTCAACTGGCTTTGTATCGTTTACAGGGGAATCGTGTCATTGAAAGAGATCTTTCCGGCAAGGGGCTGGACCGGGGCATAATTGTCGAGGCAATTCAAATGATTCGCCGCGAGCTAAGTGAAGGTGAAGCTATAAAAAAGTTGATCACCAAAAAACAACAAGGTCGATCGGTTTTAGATCGGCATGAAAAGGGAAAAATGGGACGTTATCTCTTGTCGAAAGGTTTTGCGGCAGAGCTGATTTTTGAAATCCTAAACCAGGAATTGTGCGGATTTCATCATACAGAGTGTGAGGAGGGTGCTTTTCATCATGATGACGGGCAGTGACATCAGGGAGCGTTTTTTAACCTTTTTTGAGGGGAAAGGGCATACCCGCGTAGCCAGCTCACCTCTCGTCCCCAAAGACGATCCGACGCTTTTGTTCACCAATGCCGGCATGGTTCAATTCAAAAACAGTTTCCTGGGTCTTGAAGATCGCGGTTATAAAAGAGCCACAACATCGCAAAAGTGCGTCCGTGCCGGAGGAAAACATAACGACCTGGAAAACGTCGGAGTAACCGCACGGCATCATACATTTTTTGAGATGTTGGGAAATTTCTCTTTTGGTGATTATTTCAAAAAAGAGGCAATTGCCTGGTCATGGGAGTTTCTCGTAGGACTGATCGGCCTGCACAAAGAAAAACTTTGGATCACTGTTTATAAAGATGACAAAGAAGCCATTAAAATCTGGCATGAGGACATGAAAGTTCCTCTGGAACGTATTGTTCCCATGGGAGAAAAGAGCAACTTCTGGATGATGGGCGAAACCGGCCCTTGCGGCCCTTGTTCGGAAATTCTGTATGATCAAGGCGAAGGAACAGGATGTGGTTCCCCCGATTGTGATATCCACTGTGATTGTGATCGTCATCTGGAAATATGGAATCTTGTCTTTACCCAATATGATCGGAATTCATCAGGAAACCTGATCTCTCTTTCCTGTCCTAATATTGATACGGGAATGGGCTTGGAACGTTTAACCGCCGTTGTGCAAGGCGTTAAGAGCAATTATGATACGGATCTATTCAAAGGGCTTATTCGCCACATCGAGCAGATCTGTCATCATCAATATGGATCCCAGCATGAAAAAGATATTTCCACGCGCGTGATTGCGGATCACACCCGGGCCTTAACTTTTCTCATCGGAGATGGAATTCTTCCCTCCAACGAAGGGCGTGGATATGTTTTAAGACGCATTTTAAGACGTGCAGCCAGGCACGGTAAACTCCTGGGGCTCCATTCTCCCTTTTTGTATGATGCGGCCGCTGTTGTCATTGATGAAATGAAGCAGGCTTACCCCGATCTCATGGAAAAGAAAGCCTTTATCCAGAAAGTTACCCTTAGCGAGGAAGAGCGCTTCGGAGAAACCTTAGACAGCGGTCTGAAAATCCTTCATGAAGAAGTTGCCTCGCTGAAAGAGGCCGGAAAAGCCATTATTCCGGGAGAGATTGTTTTTAAACTTTACGATACCTATGGTTTTCCCACAGATTTAACAGCAGATATCGTCAGGAATGATGGTTTTAGTCTGGCCATGGATGGTTTTGAAAAGGCCATGGCCCGGCAAAAGGAAAAAGCCAGAGAATCATGGAAAGGCAGTGGAGAAGAAGCGGTTTCACAAATCTATCAACAGCTTTCCCTGGAAGGAATTAAAACCAGTTTTACAGGCTACGAAGGAATGACAGCGGGATCTGGCACGGTGCTGGCCCTTCTCAAAGAGGGAGCGGTCTGCAGTTCCCTCCAGGAAGGAGAAACAGGAGAATTGATTCTGAATGCAACTCCGTTTTACGGCGAAACTGGCGGTCAAGTTGGTGATACGGGCACAATGGCGAATAGTGGAATGTCACTTCAGGTGACAGATACGCAACGTCCTCTCCAAGATCTGATTACCCATATTGTTACCATCAATAAAGGCACAGTAAAAGCGGGAGAGTCCCTTACACTGAAGGTTGACGACGATACGCGACGGGCAACAGAGGCTAATCATTCGGGAACTCATCTCCTGCAGGCGGCTCTCAAGGCTGTTTTGGGCGACCACATTAAACAGTCTGGTTCTCTCGTTACCCCTGACCGGCTCCGTTTTGACTTTACCCATTTTTCCAGAATCGAAGATCAGGATCTTGCCCAAGTAGAAACCCTTTGTAACCGGTTTATCCGTGAAAATTTGTCTGTTGATACAACGGTTATGCCCCTAAAAAATGCAGCAAAAACAGGAGCTACCGCCGTTTTTGATGAAAAATACGGTGAAGAAGTCCGGGTTGTTAAAATGGGTCCGGTGAGCATGGAACTCTGTGGAGGAACTCATGTACACCGAACCGGGGATATTGGACTCTTAAAAATTGTGCATGAATCGGCAATTGCCGCCGGAGTCAGGCGTATTGAGGCAACAACAGGGCGAGGCGCCCTACAGCACTGCCAAAAAATGGAAGAAGAATTAAAAAAAGTGGCAATATCATTCCGGACAACCCCTCTAGAAGTATCCGAAAGAGCAGAAAAAGTTCTTAAACATCAGAGAAACCTGGAAAGAGAAATAGAAGCATTAAAGGATAAACTTTCTGCCCAGAATTCTTTCGATCTTCTCAGCCAGAAAAGGGAAATTAACGGGATAGCAGTTCTCGCTGTTCGTGTTGACGCATCGGACGCAAAAACCTTAAGAACCATTGGCGATAAACTGAGAGATAGCCTGCCATCCGGTATTATTCTGGTGGGAAGTGAAAGCGGGGATAAAGCCCTGCTGCTCTGTCTGGTCACCAAAGACCTCGTCGGGCGTTTTCATGCGGGCAATCTGATTCGTGAAATTGCCCCCATTGTCGGGGGAAGCGGTGGCGGGCGTCCTGATATGGCCCAAGCAGGAGGAACGAACCCGCAGAAATTAGGTGAAGCATTGGCCAAGCTGGAAACGCTTTTGTAAAATTTACGAGACCGAATGACGGTACAATGTTACGCTCCCACAAAGGACTGTTCCACCTGATGCCGTTCAGAATGATAAAAAAACCACTCCCTTTAAGCGGCATCCCTGGGCAAACCAAAGAAGATTAAACAAAGACCACAAAAAGCAAATCCCGATCCGATGGTAAAAGTCCATGCGGCACCCCATACATCCCAGATCAAACCACTGATCAAGGCCCCGATCAACCCACCCGCACCAAACGACAGACTGGAATACAGGGCCTGCCCACGGCCACGACTTGAACTCGGAAACCAAGCATGGATAGCTGCAACAGCCGAGGCATGTATAGAAGCAAAAGTAAGACCGTGCATCAACTGAGCAACGACCATGATAGCGACGGAGCTGGCGCACCATCCTATCAGTAAGAACCGCAAAATAGCAGTCCAAAAGCTGGCAAGAAGGATGACACGCAAAGAAAATCGTTGCGACAGACGATTCATTACCATAAAAATGACAATCTCCGCTATGACGCCCAAGGACCACAGGTAACCAATGGCCATTTTACTGTAGCCATATTCTGCCAGGTGAATGGAATAAAAAATATAGAATGCCCCATGAGCCGCAGACATGGCAACACAGGCGGTGATTAAAATTTTTACTTTGGGCTGCGTAAAGGTCTCCCAAAAAGATTGTTCCTGTTCCTCCTGGGGTGAAGAAAAAGAATGGCGCGAAGATTCCGGCAATGTCACAGCCACAATCAATACACCAACCAAAAAAATCCAGCATATCCACAAGATACTGTCCGGTAAAAAATAATCTAGAAAAATGCCGGTTCCCATGACGGCGATAATAAAACCGATAGATCCCCAAAGACGAACACGACTGTAACTATTCTGCTGAACTTGCAAATAGTCAAGGGTTAATGATTCCACCAAAGGCAACGTGGCGCTCCAAAAGAAAAACAAAACCGCCATAGCAAACAGCATCCCACCCAAGTGCTGTACCCAGAAAAAAGCTGTAAATCCCAACAGGGTAAGGGCGGAACAAAAACGGATAATGGTCATGCGATGCCCCAATCGATCGCTGATCCATCCCCACACCATGGGACCAAACAGACGCATAATCAGCATTTGTGACATCAAGAGGCCAATTTCCCATGCAGAAAAATAGAGTGAACGGAGATAAAGCCCGAAATAAGGAGAAAAAACACCGATGAAGGCAAAGTAAAAAAAATAATATCCTGATAGACGCCAATAAGGGAAAAAATGCATTTTCAACAGCAAAAAATTTTATGCCGACCCCCTTTGCCCCTCTTCAATCACCATAGGAATCGACTTGGCCGATCAAGAAATTCCCAACCATTTTTGAAAAAAATATAACAACAGAAAAGTACAAGCAGAAATAATAGCGGCGGCAGGAATAGTCAATATCCAAGCCCAAAGAATATTTCCGGCCAATCCCCAGCGTACCGCCGTCATCCGTTTTGTCGCTCCTACTCCCATGATGGCACCCGTAATAGTATGAGTAGTGCTGACAGGAATACCGCTCAGAGACGCGCCAATGATGGAAACAGCTGCCGCTGTTTCCGCACAGAAACCACCCATGGGCTGTAACTTGGTAATCTTGGTTCCCATCGTTTTGACAATACGCCATCCCCCCGTCATCGTACCTAAAGCGATCACAGCATAACAACTGACCTCTGTCCAGAGAGGAATGTGGAAGGTTGAACCAAGATAACCACCGGTAAAGAGTACAAGGGCAATGATCCCCATGGTTTTTTGGGCATCGTTGGCACCATGGCTGAGACTGAAAATGGCGGCAGAAAATAACTGAAACCGGCGAAAAAATTTATCTGCTTTGTTCACCGTGGTATGGCGGGATAAGTTTAAGGTTATAATCATAAAGGTTAACCCCAAAACCAAACCGATTAGAGGAGAAAGAAAGATAAAGCAGCCTATTTTGATAATTCCTTTCCAAACAAGAACCTTTATCCCTCCCTTGACAAGGCCAGCTCCAATCAAACCGCCGATTAAAGCATGGGAGGAGCTACTGGGAAGCCCAAACCACCATGTAATAAGATTCCACACAATGGCACCGGAAAGGGCGGAAAAAAGAAGAGAATTATCAACAACACTTGTGCTGACAACACCCGTACCAATCGTTGTCGCAACATGAACCCCAACAAAAAAAACAGCCATAAAATTGAATGAGGCGGCCCAGACAACAGCCTGCAAAGGGGTTAAAACACGGGTTGAAACAATGGTGGCAATAGAGTTTGCAGAATCGTGAAATCCATTGATGAAATCATAAATATAGGCTGCCACTATGATGAGAATAATGGCAGCGAAAGTGTAATCCATAAAGACCTACAGGTGTTTTCCAGAATATACTTGCCGGCAATTTTGTTATCCGTTTGCCTCAGAAGTAGGGGCTGTTTAACACAGCTTTTACACCACGGTCAAGCTGCTTTTCTTTTCCGCGCATATTTAAAGTCCTCTCTATATGATCGCAAAGCCGGCATATAATCTCATTTTTTTGCCGATCTACAGAGCAAATTTTCCGGATAAGGGGAAATGTTTTCCGGTATTATTCTCTTCAGAGAGTGGCCTGCTGGCAAGACAGGTAATGAGCTACATAATCACACACTGCTTCTTCCAAAGGCGGAAAAGAAACAGGACAACCAGATTGCACCAATTTATCCATTCTGGCTTCCGTATGATATTGATACTGGGAACGAAGCTTTTCCGGCATGGGAATATAGTTTATCTGCGGCACCCGATCCAACGCGGAAAAAACCGCTTGTATCAGATCGTTCCACGTGCGTGACTGACCGGTTCCCAAATTAAAAATGCCATTCACCTCTCTGTGTTCCAAAAGCCACCACAGGATATCAACACAATCTTTCACATAAACGAAATCCCGCTTTTGCTCACCATCACCATAGTCATGACGATGGGACTGGAACAAGCTGACTACGCCTTTTTCCATGATCTGGTCATACGCTTTATAGACTACACTGGACATATCGCCTTTATGATACTCATTCGGCCCAAATACATTAAAGAATTTTATTCCGGCTATTTTTGTCTGAAATTTACAGCGCAGACACCATTGATCAAAAAGTTGTTTTGAATAACCGTACATATTAATTGGACGCAAACTGTTGATCTTACTCTCATCATCAGCAAATCCTTCTTCACCATCACCATAAGTGGCTGCCGAACTGGCATAAATCAGGCGGATGTCATGTTTCAACGCCCACTTTGTCACGTAACAGGTATAGTGAAAATTATTATCCATGAGATAATCAGCATTCTGTTCCGTGGTCGAGGAACAGGCTCCCAGATGCACAATTTTATCCACCGCAAAGGGAACCCGGTCGTCAAGGATCATCTGTAAAAAAATATCTTTGTGGAGAAAATCAGCGTATCGGCGATTGACGAGATTACGCCATTTAAGTGTTTCTCCCAAGTGATCGATGATGACAATATCGTCAATACCCTCCTGATTTAATTTCCAGACCATGGCGCTACCGATAAATCCGGCTCCGCCTGTCACGACAATCATAAGCCCCCCTTTTTTCCTGGAAAGAAGAAACTTCTACCTTATTCCGTACTCCGTTTTTTAAGCATCTTCTTGCCTGTCGGCTTGCCGGCAGACTGTACTCGGCGCAGACCTGGAGCTGCTGTGCGCAAAATCCGCCTCGACCATATCCAATTCAGAAATGGAATCTGCTTTACGACCTTGCGCCAGCATCCATTTCATCTGTCTGCATACCCCCCGAATAATCCGAACTTCACGTGATTGAAGATCGGTGCGATACAAAAACCGGCGAATATGCATCATCCAGTAATCAGGATTTTGGATATTGAGAAAACCTATGGTGATCAGAAGGTCCCTGATCTGACCGTACATCCCTTCCAGTTCCCGTGAGGTGGCCATTTTAGGTTTGAAATGAGCAACCAACAAAAGCGATTGAAAAGAAAAAATTTCGTAGCACAGAATCATAACGGCATGGGAAAGATTCAAAGATTTAAATTCTGCCGTGGGAATGTTCACAATCAGGTGACAGAAACGGAGATCATCATTTGCTAAGCCCGTATCTTCCGGACCAAAGAGCAGGGCTATTTTATTCTCCGCTGATATTTCTGCAACCCGTTCCGCCATTTCCCGAGGCGAGATCACAGGACCCCGTGCACTTCCTAACCGAGCTGTCGTACCAATCACGTATTGAAACCCGGATAACGCCTCTCCCAAATCAGCATAATATTTTATTTCATCAATAATATCAGCCGCCACATGAGTGGCGCGTTGCTTCATCTCCTCCACATCTAGATGATGGGAATCCACAACAATCAAGTGGCTAATCCCCATATTTTTCCCGCAGCGGGCAACGGCACCAATATTACCAGCAAACCGCGGTCGATATAAAACAATGGAAATATGGTCTGTACGCGATTTCATCTGTATAGTACATGCTTAATACTTTGTCTTGTGTTAAAAATGTGGATCTTTATTCCTCCGGTGCATCATGATCCGCTATTAAGATATCTTCTTCTTCCAACTCTTCCGCTAAATCCGCCCCGGAACTCGTATCCCGTTCCGTACGGGCCATACTAACGATACGCTCTTCATCACCCAAACCAATCAGTTTGACACCTTGCGTACCGCGATGAAACGATGATATTTCATCAACCCGCAAGCGTATGATTTTACCGGAATCACTGATAAGAACCACATCCTCTTCACCGGTAACCTGGCATACTCCCGAAACTAATCCTGTTTTCGCAGAAATTTTAAGATTAAGGGTTCCTTTCCCCCCGCGGCCCTGGAGGCGGTATTCTTCGATAAGAGTCCTCTTGCCATAACCGTTTTCGGAAACGGTTAAAATAGCATTACCCTCCGAAAGAATTTCCACACCAACAACATAATCATCAGCACCCATACGAATTCCTGTAACGCCGCGCGCTGTCCGTCCCATATCACGGATATCGTCAGCGTGAAAACGAATGGCTTTGCCTTTCTTCGTCCCGAGAAAAACATCTTGTTGATTGTTTGTCATCTGGACATCAATAAGGGCGTCGTCGTCATCAACAGACATAGCGATAATACCCGATGAACGGGGATTCGCATAAGCGGCAAGAGATGTTTTTTTGACAACACCACGCTTGGTTACCAAAACAACGGATTTTTCCTCCGAAAATTCGCGAACTGGCAGTATGGAAGCTACTCGTTCTTCAGGCAGCAGATTAATCAGATTAATAATGGCTTTTCCTCGTGCCGCCCGGCCTGCCTGGGGAATCTGATAAACCTTTAACCAATATACCCGACCGGTGGTTGTAAAGATAAGAATATAATGATGCGTTGACGTAATGAAGATTTTTTCGACAAAATCTTCTTCCTTCGTCTGCATTCCTACCTTTCCGCGTCCTCCCCTACGCTGGCTGCGATAAAGACTTACGGCGTTACGTTTAATATAGCCAGCATGGGATACTGTCACCACCATATCCTCTTCGACAATCATATCCTCAATACCGATATCATCAATGCTAGCAACAATCTCCGTGCGCCTTTCATCACCGAACCGCTCCTTGATGTCTTCCAGTTCCCGGATAATGATATCCAGAACCTTTCGTTCATTGCCAAGAATAGCGGTTAACTCTTGAATAAGTTGGCTCAGTTCGCCATATTCCTGATCTATCTTGCCTCGCTCAAGGCCCGTCAATCTCTGTAACCGCATGTCAAGAATGGCCTTAGATTGAACCTCCGAAAGACCGAACCGTGTACGGAGACGAACCATGGCCTCCTGTGGGTTTTCTGCGTTTTTAATGATCGAAATTACT
>Ga0123353_10005727_pt1 | contig 16393 bp, 15 predicted proteins | sample TergutLab28metaG_3_FD_92763 | JGI IMG/M metagenome (GOLD analysis project Ga0123353, IMG submission 92763) | Labiotermes labralis P3 segment gut microbial communities from Petit-Saut dam, French Guiana - Lab288 P3 | ecosystem: Host-associated > Arthropoda: Insects > Digestive system > Gut ... | reverse complement strand
GCTATATCATTATATTTTTCAACAGTAAAGTCGGGTACTCCCATACCCGTTTTATTTTCGGTTTTAGACGACCCCTTGAGTGAATCCTTTAAGTAACCACTCATGTTACGCTGGTCATTGAAGTCTTTTTTTAGAATAAGTCCTATGCTCTTTAGTTTTTCTTCAACATAGCGGTCTACGTCACGTTCGTCTTGAAATCGTACCATTGTTTAAAATCTCCTTTATAGCGTTCGCGTTTACATAACTATACATCATATAGTATACCATGTAAAATAGAGCTTGTCAACGGTTTTTACAAAGAATTTTAGTTTTTTCAAAATATTTTTCAGAAATATCCGAAAAGCCCTTGACAGAACAGTTTCAAAAACCTCTACTTGTATACAAAAATGCGTAATGTAGCGGGTATATCGCAGACAGAAGCTCAGAAGTCAACGGACTTGTATCTTAAAAGCCAGTACATGGACGAAATAACAGGCAATAAGGGAAATATCCACGCCACGGGTACGCCAATTTCAAATTCCATGACCGAATTATACACCAACATGAGATACTTACAAACCGATATGCTACGCAGAAACGGATTGGAGCATATCGACAGTTGGGCGGCGAACTTCGGCGAAACGGTGAACTCATTAGAACTTGCGCCGGAGGGCGGCGGGTATCGCGCCCGTACTCGGTTCGCAAAATTTTATAATCTGCCGGAACTTATGAACCTATTCAAAGAATGTGCAGACATAAAAACTAAGGACTGCCTTGATTTGCCTGTTCCCGAAGCCACTTTTCATAATGTTGTTGTTCAGCCTACCGAGTATCAAAAAGAAATGGTAGCGGATTTATCAGAGCGGGCAAAAAAAGTACAAAAGAAGTTAGTTACCCCCGATGAAGATAATATGCTCTGTATAACCAACGATGGGCGTAAAATCGGCTTAGACCAACGCATGATGAACCCGCTTCTACCCGATGAATCGGGAACGAAAGTGAACGTCTGCATAGACAATGTTCACAAAATATGGACGGACACCGCCGCCGACAAGTCAACACAATTAATATTCTGTGACTTTTCTACCCCGAAAAAAGACGGCTCATTTAACTTATACGATGATATACGTGATAAACTTGTCGCAAGGGGCGTACCGAAAGAGGAAATAGCTTTTATCCATGAGCATAATACCGAGGAAAAGAAAAAGGCGTTATTCGCAAAAGTGCGGAAAGGTGATGTGCGTGTTTTGCTCGGAAGTACGGCGAAAATGGGGAGCGGAACTAACGTCCAAGACCGCTTAATCGCACTTCATGATTTAGATTCCCCGTGGAGACCCTCTGACCTCGAGCGTGCGCCCGTAAAGGCGGTATAGTAAATCTACCATTAGCAAGGTAGTAGACAAGTGTCTAAACACCGTCACCAAAGGAGGTGAAAGTAGGCGGTGTGTCTATCATCAACCGACTAACCTGTGAGGGAAACCAAACATCAGGGAACAAAGCACGTCGGTAAAGCCATAAGTCAGTTAGTTATCAAACTGCGACTGAATGGGGAGATGAAACGATAGGTATGAGGATAAAACCCATACTGGTTGAACGGCAGTCCAAATGGTCTGTGTCGGGACTATGACGTAAGATAGCTATAAATCGTCATACCGCAATACTATTATTTCGCTGTTCAGAAATAATAGCAAAGACAGATTGCGGCATATATGCAATAAGCATAAAAGGACGGAAACCGTATCCGACAACCTATCATGCTACGTTACTATACAGCTAAACGGGGATTGCCTAACCCGAAATGCCTTAAACGGCTATAAGGTACAGACCTTTGAATATTCGGTATGGCAACGGAGTTCCCATAGTAGTCCGAGCGTGTTAATGGCACGTACATGGCGAAGGGGAATAGCTAATATTTTTAACATTAATTTAGGAAGGTGTGTGATACACTATGAGAAATCCCGAAAAGGTGTTAAACAGTCTATCTGAACACAGTAAAAACTCTGAATACAGATATGAACGGTTATACAGATTACTTTTTAACAGGGAAATCTTCCTCACGGCATATCAAAAAATCTATGCTAATGAGGGAAACATGACAAAAGGCTCAGATGAAAATACAATTGACGGAATGAGCCTAAAAAGAATTGATGACCTAATCGAATTGCTGAAAAATGAAAGTTATCAGCCGCAGCCGTCACGCAGAACCTATATTCCCAAGAAAAACGGCAAACGGCGACCGCTGGGTATACCGTCTTTCAATGACAAGCTGATACAGGAAGTATTAAGAATGGTTTTGGAATCTATTTATGAGGGGTATTTTGAACCAACCTCACATGGTTTCCGTCCTAACAGAAGCTGTCATACTGCATTATTAAAAATACAAGCAACATTTACAGGCGTAAAGTGGTTTGTTGAGGGCGATATTAAAGGTTTTTTCGATAATATCAACCACAATGTTTTAATCACAATTATGAGCAAACGAATAAAAGATGAAAGATTTTTACGCCTTATACGAAAATTCTTAAATGCGGGATATATGGAAGATTGGATTTATCACAAAACCTACAGCGGAACTCCGCAAGGCGGGATAATAAGCCCTATACTGGCGAATATTTATCTCGACCAATTAGACAAATATATGAAAGAATATGCGGAGAATTTTAATAAAGGCAAAGAGAGAAAAAGAACACCCGAATACCGTAAACTTGAAGTACAAAGAGGAAAACTTGTAAGAAACCTAAAATCATGTACCGATGAAATTGAAAGGAATAATATAGTTTCTGAAATCAGAATAATTGAAAAAGAGCGTTGTAATGTCCCTATGGGTGAAGCAATGGACGAAGAATATAAACGTTTGCAATACGTCAGATATGCTGATGATTTTCTTGTCGGCATAATCGGAAGTAAAGCCGATTGTAAAGAGGTAAAAGAAGATATTAAAAATTTCTTGTCCGAAAAGATGAAGTTAGAATTGTCAGAAGATAAAACGCTTATTACAAATGCTCAAAAACCTGCACATTTCTTAGGATTTAATGTATATGTCAGAAAGTGTAATTTATCCAAAAGAGATAAAGCAGGGCGATTAGTAAGAAATTATGGCAGTAGAATAGTTTTAGAAGTAACTTCCGAAATCATAAGGAAAAAACTTTTGGATTATAATTCAATAAAATTAACTTATGTGGACGGTAAAGAAATATGGAAACCAAAATCAAGATACAGCTTAAAAGATAATGATGACCTTGAAATCCTCGATAAATATAATTCGGAAATCAGAGGGTTTTATAATTATTATTCTATTGCCAATAACAGCGCAATTATTAACAGTTTCAAGTATATGATGGAGTACAGTATGTACAAAACCTATGGCACAAAATATCGTACCAGCATAAAGAAAATAATTAAGAAATTCCGAATAGGGAAAGATTTTGGAGTTAAATTCAAAACGAAAGACGGAAAACAGAAAGTGCGATTATTTTACAATGAGGGTTTTAGGCGAAACAAAACAGCAAGTTTTACTAACTGTGATAACATTCCCGATTACAAATTCATCTTAGCAGGTACAAGTCTTATAGACAGATTAAAAGCGAACAAATGTGAAATATGCGGAGCAGAAAATAATCCGATTGAAATTCACCATGTACGCAAATTAAAAGACCTTAAAGGAAAGAGTTTTTGGGAAGCGTTTATGATTGCAAGAAATCGTAAGACTATTGCACTTTGCCGTGATTGTCATGTTAAATTACACCACGGTAAATTAGACTGATAATTTTAGTGGAGAGCCGTATACAGCGAGAGTTGTAAGTACGGTTCGGGGGCGAGTGTTCGCAAACCTACCATAGTAATATGGCAAGGCGGCGGGCACTTAGCCTACAGCGCGCGGGAAGAATCATAAGACAGGGTAATAAAAATAAGAAAGTTGATATATTCCGATATGTTACGGAGGGTACGTTTGTTGTATGATGATAGAGGAGTATTCTCTACTCCAATATTATAAATGCGGTCAACTCGCTTGCAATCGTAGTTTACAGCATTTAACATACAACAGGGGGTGGTTTATAATTTAATATTTCAAAGGCGGCATTTACAAAATGCCGCCTTGCGATTTTTAGATTGGTTGTAACTGGTAAATCTGTTCCAACGGTAAGCCCGTACACCTTGCCACTTTTTCGGGTTTATCGCCGTCTTTTAACATAAAAATTGCTGTTTCAATTTTTCCCTCTGTCTTGCCCTCAATGAAAGAACTGACGAGTTCCGAATCAATAATAGCTTGTGCTTTTTCAAATGCTTCTGCCACGTTCCTCTCCTCCTCTCCGAGATTGGTATATTCAATAATTTCGCTTGCTTTCTTAATGTAGTAGGGGGCTTCCGGCTTGACTGCTCCTAACGTGAAATAGTCGTGCCAATGTTGTTGATTTTCCGTTTCAATATTGGTTTTTCTCAATTCAAAAAATCCGATTCTTAAAAGTTTTTTATTAAATCGTTTGTTTCTTTTCGGGTCGTATAACTCAAATACTCTAAATGAATCATCATCATAAAAATGCTTATAACCTAAAATATTTAAGGCATAGACAGGACGTAGGCTTGAAAAACGGTCGGGCTTTCCGTCTGAGCCAATTTCCATGCGTTCTGCAATGTTATAATTATCACAAAATCGCTTGAATGGATAAAACAATGAGCGTTCATCAAAGTATTGTGTTTTCCTGATTTGTAATTCTGAAACAAAATCGGCTGTTTTGAACGAAGCTGTTATATCACGGAATGTCTGACGAAGCACGTTTATATCTTCGCTGTCCTTAAACTCCCTACAAACATCAATGCTGTATGGGTTTATAATGGTAATATCTTCTGCTACGATTCCGAAAAAGTCATTGATAAGACCGCCTAAGATGTCCTTGTTTTCCTCGCTTGACAGCACTTTTTTAATCGCTAAATCGCTTGTTGGTGAAATTCTTTTCAAAATCAATCGCCTTTCTTGTGGGAATATATATATTCTATCACATTTTCGCCGAAAAGTCAACATCTATTTTATAGCTGCTCCCACTTCTCGCCGCCACGTTTCACCATGCCGTCAACAATATTCTGCTGTTCAAAAAGCCAAGCGTTAAACTCCGACATCTTCATCTTCCCACTTTTAACCGCCTTTTTTTGCTTGACCGCTCCCCTGCGAAAGTCATTAAATATAGTCATAAATTCGGTCATAACTGTTTCATCAGCGTTCGCCTTTTTCAACCTCCGTAACCGATTATACCAATATTGATAGTGATTTTCATAGGTTTTCTCAATTTTACAATCCTTGTTTCGCTCCTCAAACTGACGTTTAGCTTCAATTTCGTTTACTTTCTGGCACTCGCCACCGCATAACTCGAAATGTCTACTTCTCGCTAAAAAGCGGTTATCACAGACTTTGCAAGACTGAACTACTAAACCCCATTCATTGATTTTATTCAAATAATAGAAAATCATAGGCAGAAACGAAGAATATCCGACTACACACTCAAAGGGTCGTTTACTCATGGGATACCACAATTCAACTTGACTTTCTTCCGTTCGCAGAGCGGTTTGCAGAGCTTTGACCGCTTGTAACTCCCACAGCCTATAATCGCCTAACGCATGAAACGGTTTACACAGCATAGCAGTCATCTCATTGAATAAATCCGCTCCGTGATTGAGGTTATAACATCTTAAATAGTTTTCCCATATTCGTATTGCGGCGAACATTGCAGACGGTTCACCGTTTTCGTATTTCCCTCGAAGAAAGTCAATACAAGGTTTTAGGCTTTTTGGTATTGATTTTGTCGAAAGTCGTACCTTAAAACCTTTTTCGTGAATTTGCATAATATTTTGATTCCAGTTTCGAGCAGGATTAGTTTCAAAATCGAATAAAAAGCTACCAATCGGACGTGTTTCATCATAGAATACTTCGCCGATGTTTCGGTCAAGCCGCAGGCGAACTTCCCCAACTTCTCCAATTACGACACGTTCTGACATTTTCTTCCGATTAACAGTTAAAGCGATTACAACCCGCTCAAAAGCGGGATTTTTCCAGTTAAACTCATACATTATACTATTTTCACCTCATGCAACATACAGGAATATCAATAAAACAGTATTCTCATTCATTATAGTATAGCGTGAAACTATTGATATGTCAAGTGTAATATGCGATGATATGTTCAACAGAGAAAATATAAGAACCGCACGCCGTTAGCCGCAACAAGTTGCGGACGGCTGAGCGAACCTTGAAACCTTTGGTTATAACCGTTGCACTTTACGGTAATGAAGTGTATCGCCCGGGCGAATCGGGGGCGATTCAGAAAGTACCCGACATTAAACAATAGACGGTCATTTACAAATAAAGAAAGAATGAGGTGCTTAATGAAAATAATAAAAAACGAGCAAAATCAAACCAAAACGATTACACGCAAAATCAACGGTATTATTTACGAGGTTACAATCCATTTCAGCAAAACGAGCCGTGAAACCATGAACGATAAAATCTCACGGTTGATTAGAAACGAGGTGGCGAGTTGAAAAATTTTATAAACTCGTTGACTCGTCAACAGCTTTATGTTATAATAAAGGTGCAAGCGAGTTGGCTGTCATTAGAAAGAGGTTCAAGATGAACAGACAGTCAAATCAGAAAATCACGGCATTGTACGAAAGGTTGAGCCGTGATGATGAATTGAACGGCGAAAGCAATTCAATCATCAATCAAAAATCCATGTTGGAAAATTATGCGAATAGCAAAGGCTTCACAAATATTCGGCACTTTTCAGACGATGGATATTCTGGCACGAACTGGAATCGCCCTGCATGGCAAGAACTAATTGCCGAGGTTGAAGCAGATAACATAGCCGTGATTATTATTAAAGACGGTAGCCGTTTAGGTCGTAATTATTTAAGAGTTGGTTTGTATCGTGAATTATTCCGTGAAAAGGGAATTAGATTTATTTCAATCAATGATAATTTTGACAGCGACCAAGGCGAGGACGACTTTACACCATTCCGTGAAATTATTTCAGAATGGTACGCCCGTGATACGAGCAAGAAAATCAAGTCCGTTCTTCACGCAAAAGGCAACAGCGGAAAGCACATGACGAACGCCGCAATTTACGGATATATTAAAGACCCAAATGATAAAAACCACTGGCTTGTTGACCCCGAAGCCGCTGCAATTGTTCGCCGAATATTCAATATGACTATTGAGGGCAAGGGTGCGTACCAAATCGCCCGAATACTCACAGATGAAAAAGTCACAAGACCGCAAGTTTATGTTGCGTTGCGTGACGGCGGGAATTATACGCCCAAGAGTGCGGACGAGCCGTATACATGGGGTGGCAGGTCAGTACAGAATATTTTAGATAAATTAGAATATGCAGGGCATACTGTGAACTTCAAAACAGAAAAATCGAGTTTTAAATCCCGCAAGAAATCTAACCGCCCTAAAGAGGAATGGGTAGTATTTGAAAACACACAGGAAGCAATTATCGACACCGAAACATGGCACACTGCCCAAAAATGCAGAACGGTCAGACGGCGCGGAATAAACAAAGACCCCAATCCGCTTACAGGATTATTATACTGCGCCGACTGCGGCAGTCGGTTATACAATCACAGGGGAACGCTTGTAGGTGTTTATGATTCACAAGACAGCTACGCCTGTAACCAATACTCAAAGTACCCACCGAAGTGTACCCGACACTATATCCGAACGTCAATAGCACAAAGTTTAATATTAGGTGCAATAAAATCTGTCAGCGATTATGTACGTCATAATCAAGATGAATTTATTAAAATCGTGCGTGAAGAAAACGAATTAAGGTATGAGCAAGACACCAAGACCCGCAAAAAGCAGCTTGCGAAAAGTCAAAAGCGATATACGGAGTTGGATAATATAATCAAACGGCTTTTCGAGGAAAAAGTCACAGGGGCGATTATAGGTAAACGGTTTGAGATTTTATCCTCCGACTACGAAAAAGAACAAGCTGAGCTTGAAATCCAAATCGCCGAATTGCAAACAGGCTTGGAACAATATCAAGCGGACGGTGAAAAAGCGGAGCAGTTTATAAAAGTAGTAAAAAAATATACCGACTTCACGGAACTCACTCCGTCAATGCTGAACGAGTATAGTGAAAAAGTTGTAGTGTATGAAGCTGAGAAAGTCAACGGCAGGGTAAAGAAACAAAAGGTTGAAATCTTTCTGAACTTCATCGGCAAATTTGATTTACCGAACCAAGATGAAGAAGTTGAAGAAGTGGAGGAACTTGACCCCGAAGAAGTCAAGCGGGCGAAGTGGCGAGAGTATTATTACAAGTATCGTGAAAAAACTCTTGCTAAAAAAGCGGCTGAACGTGCGGCGGCGAAAGAGAAAAAATTCTCCGAGCAACCGCCGAAGTCACCCGAAGAAGTAGCCGCCGAGCAACAGGCAAGGCGAGAAAGAAAACGAGAATACCAACGAGAGTATCAACGGAAGTGGCGGGAGCAGAACCCCGAACGGTGGGGCGAAACGATAAAACGTCACCAAGCGAAGAAGAAAAAGAAAACAGCATAAGCTGAATATTTGAAAGCGATTCATTTTTACAATGGGTCGCTTTTTCTATTTCAGAGAAAGGGTAATCACCATGAGAAGAAAATCATTAGCACAACTCGAATCCGAGTTATAGCAAATTGAGCAGACCCGTGAATCCTATGAAAAAATATTACGGCAATATCAAAACCAGTACACCCGACTTATGCAAAAGCACAAACACGACCAACTCAGAGCAAGAACCCGCCGACTGATTGAGCGAGGAGCGATTACGGAAAGTTTCATCGAGAACGCACCCGAATTAGATAACGAGCAATTCAAAAATATTGTCGCGGGAGCATTTAACGAAAATAAGCCCGGTGAAGAAACGGGCGAAATCGTCACCGCAGACGGAACAGGATAACTGCCAAATCCCGTAAGGGCGCACTTATAGACAACCAAAGGTCGTCTTTTATAAGTGCGCTCTTACGCAGAGGGCGGCACTTCGTAAACGAAGTGTAAACCGATGTTGCACATCGGAATAAAATCATCTGCTTATCAAAATTATAGCAGATGATTTTATTATCGCCTGTCGGCGAAATATTCCTTGAAAGGATAATCTATATGGCTATATATCATCTTTCAATCAATGTTATTTCTCGCGGTAAAGGCAAGTCGGCGGTTGCCGCCGCCGCTTATCGTGCCGCCGAAAAACTCACGAACGAATATGACGGACTTACTCATAATTATAAAAGCAAAGTCGGTGTGATTCATTCCGAAATCATATTACCCGAACACGCACCGCCGGAGTTTTCAGACCGCTCTACTTTATGGAACAGCGTTGAGAAAATCGAGAAATCCAAAAACTCACAGCTTGCACGGGAGTTTGATGTAGCACTTCCGGAAGAATTAACCACCGAGCAAAATATAGAATTATTTCGTGAATACTGCCGTAAGAATTTTGTTGACGAGGGAATGTGTGTTGATTTTGCAATTCACGATAAAAAAGATGATGAAAACGAAAATATTCATGCTCACGTCATGCTGACTATGCGACCCTTGAATCAAGACGGCTCATGGGGTATTCGTGAAAAGAAAGATTATACACTTGACGAGCAAGGCGAACGTATTCCGATTATTGACCCTGTTACAAGATTACAAAAAGTTGACGGCAGAAATCGCAAACAATGAAAACGTGAATACGTTCAGACAAACGATTGGAACAGTCGTGCTAACGCAGAAATCTGGAGGGAATCATGGGCTGATATGTGTAACGAATATCTTGAAAAATATAATCACACCGAGCGAATCGACCATCGAAGTTATGAACGGTAGGGAGTTGATACTATTCCGAGTATTCACATGGGCGTGGCGGCTTGCGAAATGGAACGCAACGGAATCGAAACCGAGCGTGGAAATATCAATCGTGAAATTAAAGCGGATAATGCGTTGATGTTATTCTTGAAGTCGGCTGTTTCAAAAATTAAAGAGAAGATTACGGAATTATTCTCAACGAAAGAGGAAATAAAAAAAGAATCGCTTATCGAGATTTTATCACAATTCGGAAATCATTTCAAGTGTATGCCGAAACGGGAATTGAGTTTTAATGAAAGGCTTCATCTGCCGAAAGTTTCAACGGCGATTGCGTATGTTAAGCGGTATAATCTATCTACGCTTGACGATTTGCAATCAAGATTAAAAACTTGTAAGCTGAAACACAACGAATTTGCAATTTCAAATAATGAAAAAGTCGCACGGCTTAAAGTATTAGATGATTTAATTTCTAAGCACGATGATTATAAACCATACAAGTCGGTTTATAACGAATAAAAGGAAATTTCAAACGAGAAAAAACGGTTGAAATTCTACCAAGCTAATAAAGATAATATACTCACCGCCGAAAAGTTAAGGGCAGAACTCCCCGAAAAGTTAAGACCCAACGCATGGAATATTGAACGGGATTCTATTAGTTTAGAATTGTCTGATATAAAAGCCGAGATAAATAAAATCGCCGATGAAACTTCTCAAATCGAGGTGATTATTGAGAATGTGGAAAAGCGGAGTTTGAATCGAAAAGAGCCACAACAGAAACAAGAAAGGGGAACAAGTAGAAATTATGAGCCGGAGTTATAGATTAATTCCGGCTTTTTATTCCCGATTATTTTATTAATAATTGAACAACAATCAGCCGAATTTAGTACCTAAAATTTAAAGACCCTAATATTATTTAGATATGGCATTATAATCAGAGAAATTATAACGCCTTATTTATATTGATTTTTATAGAGATATGTGATATAATTACTTTGATGTTGTGACGTTGGAGGTAGTGTAAATGATTAAAATAGCTATATGTGATGACCATAACGCAATTTGTTCACAGGTCGAGACTTATGTTATAAATATTTGCAAGGATTTAAGAATAAAATGTGAAATCGATGTTTATTATAGCGGAGAACGTTTATGCCAACAACTCGAAAAAGGAGAAATTTATGAGTTGATTTTCCTCGATATTGAAATGGGTGAAACTAACGGAGTGGAGGTCGGAAGGAAAATACGTGATGAATATAATAACGAATCCTTACAAATTGTTTATATATCCGGCAAAACAGAATATGCCTTAGATTTATTTAAAGTACGTCCTTTAGATTTTATAATAAAACCTTTAAATAAAGAAAAAATAGAGAGTATTATTAATAAATATTTTAAATTAACAAATCTTTGGTCTGATGTTTTTACATATAAAATTAAATATGATACTTTCAAAGTAAAGTTAAAAAACATAAAGTATCTCGAAAGTGACGGAAGAAAGGTTAAAATCCATTTAATTGACAGAACTGATGAAATATATAGCAGTTTAGAAGATATTTATAATAATCATTTTAAAAAATATGAATGTTTTATTTATCCTCACAACTCGTATATTGTTAATTATGAATACGTCTCAATTTTTGAATATGAAAATCTATTTCTGCATGACGGAACAAAAATACCTATCGCTCAATCAAAACGAAAAGAAATTAGAAATATTCATAAAAATCTTGATAAGGAGAGAAAGTGAAATGAATCTTTCATCGGTTGTTTACATTATTTCATATGTTTTTATAGCGTTTGCTATAGAAAAATTTATGAGAGTGTTTTTTGAAAAGAGAAGAATATCAATCCATATTTATTTAGTATCCTATATTTCTTATGTTCTTGTAATCTGCTTTTCTTTTTTATTATTTAACAAGCCAATTTTAAATTTAATATGCAATATATCTTTTCTTTTTCTAATAACTTTGAATTATGAAACAATGTGGAAAAAAAGGTTTTCCGCAGTGTTTTTTATTTATATTTTTATGCTTGTAGCAGATTTAATTGTAACAAACCTAACAGGGAACTTATACCGTTCTATCGTTGAGCGAACAGAGTATAATGCAGTGTTTGGTTTTATTGCAATCAGTTTGTTTGTTTACATCGAGGCATTATTAGCTCAAAATTTTAAAAACATACGTAAAAACAATCCTGTTTCAGCGATATTTTGGATTTCATCATTTGTTTTTCCGGCTACATCTATTTTTCTTTCTATAATAATATTAAATAATGCAAATCCCACTTTAATTATTATTTCAATAGTTTTAATTTTCATTATAAATATATTAACGTTTTACTTGAATGATTCTTTGTCAGCTATGTATGAGCATAAGTTAAAATCTAAACTTTACGAACGAGAACGAGAATATTATTATAATCAATGCGAACTTATGCGCGATTCTGTAGAGGAAATAAAATCATTTAAACATGAAGTCAGAAACCATTTATCCGCTTTAAATAATTACATAGAACAGAACCAATCCGAAGATGCACTTGATTATATAATAAAATTAATAGGCGAAGTAAACTCCGAAAGCGATTACAGTAGCACCGGAAATATTCCTTTTGACAGCATAGTAAATTATAAACTTCGCAACGCAAGAGAAAACGACATTGAACTTAAAATTACGGTTAATATCCCTAAAAAATTAAAAATAGACGTAACAGATATAGTTATAATACTCGGCAATTTACTGGATAACGCTATGGAAGCTGTGTTAAAAGTAGCTGAAAGAAAAATAAATCTAAGTATAAGTTACAATAAAGGCACAGTGCTTATTATTTCCGAGAACACATATAACGGAATAATCAAATACAGCAATGGCGAAATACTATCTTCTAAGGAAGAAGAGGGACATGGATATGGAATAAAAAACATTCGTAAATCTCTTGAAAAATATCATGGGTATATGGAAACGACAAATAGCGATTCTATTTTTTCAACAGAAATACTTATTTATGCTCAACTAGAATAAAATATACTCACTGTATAATTCGCGCTCAAGGCGCGGATTATTTTATACTCAATATAAATTACTGTATTTTACTACAACAGAATAGGTAAAATATTACAACATTTCGCACTACTATATACAATATGTTAAAATAAAATCAATATTATATTCGTTGTCGAAATATGCCGAGAAAGGAGAAACGCAAGATGAAGAAAATAAAGGTGAGTGCTATTGTTGCAAAAGCTGCATTGACAGTTACTAAGGCAAATGCAAATTCCGCATGTATTTTTATAGCACATCAACCCAAGATGCCCGAAACAGCTAAAAAACTACGTAAATTCTGATGTTCAGCTATGTTTTCGAAAAAATTACCGACAGCATGGTTAAAAACGGCGCGGTCAAGTCCGAAGAAAAAGAAATATATTCTTATGGTGTTCAACAAGGATTATTTATTCTTTTAAATACTGGAACGGCTGTTATTGTGGGTTTATTGCTCGGTGTGTTATGGCAAATATCTATTTTTATGATAGCTTTGGTGACATTAAAAAGCTATACCGGAGGATACCACACCGAAATACCTAAAACATGTTATATCCTGTCAACACTAATAACAATCATTGTTTCCTTGACGATTAAGTATTTATTCTTACATACTTTTATTTATGTGGGATTGATGGTGTTGTCTGGGATAGTTATCATATTGTTTTCTCCGGTAGGCAGTGAAAACAAACCTTTAGATGATTTGGAAAAAAAGGTGTATGGAAAACGAGCGGTTATTATTTGTTTGATTCAAATTTCCGTAGCTATTTTATTACTCTGTTTAAATCTAAAATCCATTGCCGTTTGTATAATTTGGAATTTAGTTGCAGTCAGCGTTATGATTGTTGTCGCTAAATTAATAGCGTGTTCCAAAGTTAAAATGAAAATCAAAAATCAATTATAAGGCTAAAATCAATTAGTTGGCAGTTATCAATAAATTGTTAATGCCGAATAAAACGGCATTACATATAAGTAAACGAGTTTACGAGAGATTAAACAACATGGGCTTGGATTTTCTAATAGCGCAGTTAGAAAATCCAAGCACCGACGAATTAAAAATGGAGGAATCGCAAATGAAGTTAAAACTTGCAAGAAGAATCTTATCCTGCGTGATAGTGGTCGTTTTATTGGTAAGCACAGTAATGTCGGTAAGTGCAACGATAACTTATTCGCCGTTAATGAGTTCGCGGTCGGGTTCAACAACAACTATAAACCATGAACCAAAAGTAAATCTTATATCATGTTATAATCAAAGATGGGCTGATGACACGGGTATAGATTTGTATTTGTCAAATGTCGGATTATCGAGTGGTTTTGTACGTCAAAATGGTCGTTCTTTTCAATTATGGCTTGACGAATTAAACGCTGACGGTAGCATAACAATTATGCGGGAATATAGAGGGCAATTTTCAGTGTATAACGGTTATTATCAACCATCTTCTTATTGGTCACACTACGCGGGTGGTGTAGGTCGTGTACATAGTAATAATATTGCAAGATTACGTGTGACTTACGCTATTTCCGAGGTTTCTGGGGATACGACAACTGCTATTAACGCCGGAGTATTCAGATTTGGAGTGTGGACGTGTTAATAAATTAGGTGAATACTCCCCACATTTATTATTAAATATGGGGAGTATCACTTCTTTAATATTACTTGTGATAAAATGCTTATGATAATATTAAAAAAATGATTTTATTAGGGGTTTCATTAGTATGATGAAAACGACTCTGGTTTTGGTAATTATTATAACTATATCTATAACATTTTCTTCATGTAATAAGAAAGAAACAATAGATATACCTACTATTCTTAATAATGGGAATAGCGATATTCCTGTTTTTAGGAGAGTTGCTCGTGAGGTTTTAGAAAATGGTTGGGTATTTACTTTTGTATACGAGGATTGGAAAGAAGCTAATATCAATAACGATATAGATTTAATAAGATATTCATTCTATGGGATGAATATACGATATAAATATGATGATAATTATATCCAAGAAGTAAATCAAGAAACTGAAAAATCAATAACAGACGCAAATACAGTTACAAAATTTATCCCGCCATTTTTGATGTATGGACAAGGTTCGCCGCAACAAGAAAACGATATAAGATTAATTAATCAAGAGATTCTAAATTCTGAGAGAAGTGTTGAAGAATTACTCGCACTTAACCCCGATGACTATAATTTTGAAGACCTTGATAAAAATATGTTTTTCAAATTAATGAGAACTGCTCTTATGGGTGAAGCTCAGAAAGAAAATACTAATTTATCCTATTGGGATAAGCCATCTCATGCGTTTTTAAGGGAACCCTCATATTTAAATGGATATAGATTCCAAATTGCGTTTTTGCAAGAAACAGGATATGTTGATGAGATTTACATTGATATTCTTTATCGAACCGGAGACGATTATAAGGATTATATCCAACTATCGGATATAATAGATAATAATACAGCAACCGATGAACAGAAAAAAGTGTTTGAAGAAATAACACGAATTAGAAATGAAATAAAAGAAACTGGTTCATATCTCATTAATGCTGATGTATATAAGCAAAAAGTAATTGGAGATATAGAGTTATCAAGGTTATATACCTTTTTAAGTAATATACATGAGAATAATTTTGAAATATATTATGAGAGTCCGCATATTGAGATAATAGAGAATTAGATGAATGAAGATTGAGGGTACTTCTATAAAACCGTGCATAGAAGTATATTTCAAAATAATGCATTGAAGGAGTGTGATTATAGTTTTTATTAAATCGCTAATCTAAATGGTATCAAGAAATCAAACAATATTACCGGAAAACTAAAATAGTATTGGACTGCGGTACGATAGTACCAAAGAAACATTCCGTTTTGACTGATTGATAAACGGATTTTCTTTCTCCGGTATAGAGAAAGGATTTACTTATGAACAAAGTAGCAAACAATCAAGGGTTTACCTCGGCAAGAAGCACACCCCCGCCGTTTTACGAAAAGAAAGCAAAGGAAAATTCAAATAACAAGGATTTTAGTACAGTTTTAGCTCAAAAAATGAAAAGGACTGACGTTGTTACGTTTCCGCAAATTGATACAATAGCACAATATGATACTGTTACATCTTTGCCGACCGATACCGCATTACAAAAACAATCATCTGATGAAACGCCGCAACGGATAAAATTCTCTTATGTTGACGGTTATCTGACACCAAGTTACGAAGATATTTATAAAGAAGCACATCAAAAAGGACTTGAAAAAGGTTTAGTTTCAAATAGTGATGAAATGTGGAAGTTTACACAAAGCTATATGGTTAGTGTAGGTTTCCCTTTCATAGCTGTTCTACCGACTTCAACGGCTCTCGCCGAGGGTGAACGGGTAAAGAATTATGGCGATACACCTCCGACCTATTCAGTTACCGATGAACAAAAAGGCTATTTAAAGGACAAATATGATTTTGCTGATATGTCAATATACAAAGACGGTTCATTTAATTTACAATTCGGCGATTTAATTACCGATTTAATAAAAATGAATGTTATAAACCTTAGAGATTCATACGGCTTTTT
>Ga0123353_10005726_pt1 | contig 16394 bp, 21 predicted proteins | sample TergutLab28metaG_3_FD_92763 | JGI IMG/M metagenome (GOLD analysis project Ga0123353, IMG submission 92763) | Labiotermes labralis P3 segment gut microbial communities from Petit-Saut dam, French Guiana - Lab288 P3 | ecosystem: Host-associated > Arthropoda: Insects > Digestive system > Gut ... | reverse complement strand
GCGGGACGCCGTCGCCCTACCTTTCGGGAGCCGTACGGGTTTGTGCCCGTTCCGGAGGACAAGGAGAAGTTCTAAAGTTCGGGGATTGATTTATAGTGTTTTAACTTCATATTGGCGCATTTCGTACTTCACAATCTCATCAGGGCGAAGCCCTGAAATTCACCAGCATAGGGCGTTGCCCTATGTTACAGGCCAAATACAACAAAGCCCTGTAAGGGCGACATCCATTTCTGCACGGAATGTCGCCCTTACAGGGCTTTATTTCTTGTTGCATCCATACATAGGGCGTTGCCCTACGCTATTGAGTGCCGCCCTTTCAGGGCTAAGAATTATCTGCCAATGTGAAGTTAAAATACTATAGTGTTTCAACTTCATATTGGAATCTATCGCACTTCACAATCTCATCAGGGCGAAGCCCTGAAATTCACCAGCATAGGGCAACGCCCTATGCTGGTGAATTTAGCCCTTTTAGGGCTAAGAATTATCTGCCAATGTCAAGTTGAATTACTATATAGCATGCAGATGGGGCAGATTTTCGCAGGTGATTCATTAAAAAAATCTGCGTCAATCCTGATAATCCGCATCATCTGCGTGCTGAAAAAACGGACGGATTTTTTTTGACAGGATTATGCTGCTGATTTTTTTACCGCAAAGGGCGCAAAGGCAGGGCTCAATAAATAACCTCCTTGCGTCCTTTGCGAAACCCTTTGTGAACCTTGTGGTAAAAAAAGGGGAAAGTAAAACGCCACCGTTGACATTGGGGCAAATATATGCCATGGTGTATCTTCCTTCATTTGAGAACGGTTTTGTTTGTTATGATTCGCTTGCGGCGGACAGTTTCACTGCGGACGTGAAAATTACGGCGGTCCCCCAAGGAGGACGATCATGAAATACGGTTTTAATTCTTTAGGCATCCTGATTACGCTGACTTTCGGATATGGTTCTGTTTTTGGTGCGGACATCCCCAATGAAATCAAGGAACTCCGAGACAAGGCAATTGCCAACAGCATGGAGGTGTCGGTTAGCGCGGAAAAGCTGAAAGCTAATTACACAATCTTGGAGGCAAAAGAGAACGCCCAAACCGCCACATACAAAGTGGCGGACATGCCTAAAAAGGGAGTTCATGCAACAGTGATATACCGTGAAAATTTAGATGATACGCATAAGGTCACACTTGAAGTTGGAGATCCTCCTAAAAAGGCAAATAGTGATGAATACAAGGCATGGCGAGCCGCATTGCATGAAAAGTGGTTAAACTTCCCCAAGCCGTTTCCTGAATCCGTCGTATGCGTTGATGAGAAGGCGGGCATCCAAACTAAATATGTGTTTGAAAAAGGGGCGTTGTCCGTTTATTTACGGCATTACGATGAACTGACGCGAGTGGATGTCATGAGGTTCCATGGCGAAAGCCAAATCATATGCGAGTTTTACAGGGTTCAAAACAATTCCGCCACGGGGTTGAGATATTTTTTTGACGAGAAGGGTGATTTAACCAAAACCGTTGACTATGGGCCGCCACCTGCCGAACGGCGTTCCTCCATACAATGGGATGAATACAGGCAACCGTTCATGTCCTTGGAAGAAAGGCGGGAAATGGAAGCGTTTTTCGAAGAAATGCAAGAAGCTCTGGAGAAGGCGGTTAAGGAAATGCTGGAGGAAGAAGGGTTGCCCAACGATGGCTAGATTAATAAGACACGTAAAGGTAAGTGAGGGAGGGTGCTGTTATCTTTGCCCAATACTTTGTTTTTGACGAGCGTAGTCATCTGCCTCTTGTCGCAACAGGCGCAGGGGCAGAAGAACTGGAGAAACTGAATGAAGGAAAGGAGCGCAACGATGAAATGTGGGTTGGGATATTTTTGGGGAGTCTTGTCTATGACGGTCTTGGTGTCTGGTTTGACCTTTGGCGCAGACCTCCCGCCGGAGGTTCAGGCGTTCCGCGATAGGGCGATTGCCGACAGCATGAAGGTTCGCATCAGCGGGGAAAAGCTGAAGGCCGATTATACGGTTTTAGAAGCGAAGGAGAACCTGCAGACCGCCACATATAAAGTGGAGGACATGCCGAGAAAAGGGGTTCAGGCTACTGTAACGTACCGCATAAACCCTGATGATATCCGTAATATATATAGAGATGCAGGCGAATCGCCCCGAAGAAAAGATGGGGAGGAATACAAGGAATGGCGCGCCGCGCTACATGAAAAAAGGATAAACTTCCCCAAGCCGTTCCCTGAAACCGTCGTCTGCGTCGAGGAGAATGCCGGAGTCCAAACCAAATACAGGTTCTATAAGGGGTCGCTGTCCGCATATGTGAGGCATTCCGACGAGTTGACGCAAGCGACCGTCATCTGGTTTCACGACACCACGAACCAGGTGAGCCGGTTTTATAGAATCCAGAACGGCGACTACACAGGGCTGGCTTATATGTTCGACAAAGAGGGCAGCATCGTCAATATCGTTGACCACGGCCCGCCACCTACCAAGCGGCGCTCCTCCATCAGCTGGGACGAATATACCCAGAAGCTGTTTCAGGACAACACCATGAAATTCGTCGGGAGCAAGGAATTCTTAGAATCCCCCGAGGGCAAAGCGTTCTTGGAAACTCCCGAAGGTAAAGAAGTGAAAGCGTATCTGGAAAGAACGCAACGATAAAAAGGTAGCGCACGGCGTCTCGCCGTGCTTTCGCGGGCATGACGAGGACGCCATGCGCTACCTTTATGGACAGAGCGACTGCAAGGGCCGCCCCTGTCGCCTTGGCGTCTCTGCGAGAGAAAACGCCGAAACGCATTCCGCTTGGATATTGGATGTTCGCGCAGGACACCGCACAAACGGCCCGGCCGGCGGTATGAAATATTTTGATTTTTTGGGTTGCTTTTGCCGAGGGGGATAAGGTACACTATCTAAACACTAATTGATGGGTGGGAGATACCGCAGACCTGCCTGTTGCCGAGGGGGCAGGAACGATAGGCGGCGGGTATCTGCGCGGGTCATAACAGGATAGGCGAAGGGCATGATGAAATTTGAAAAGGATGGTGCAGGAACGCGGCTGGTGGACGTCGGCAGCGGTTGCGTTTTCGGAGGGGAAAGACTGGTCATCATCGCCGGTCCCTGCACGGTCGAGGACCGCATCCAGACGCTGGAGATCGCGGCCGCCGTCAAGGAGGCCGGCGCATCCATGCTGCGCGGCGGGGCCTACAAGCCGCGCACGTCCCCGTATGCTTTCCAGGGGCTGCACGAGGAGGGCCTTGAAATCCTCGCGGAGGCGCGGGAGCGGACAGGCCTGCCCGTCGTTACCGAGGTCTTGGAGAGCGCGGACATCGGGAAGGTGTCCGCCGTGGCGGATATGCTGCAGGTCGGCTCGCGCAACATGCACAATTCCGTTCTGCTCCAGGCCGTGGGACGCACGGGTAAGCCTGTCTTCCTGAAACGCGGCATGAGCGCGCGCATCGAGGAATTCCTGCTCGCAGCAGAATATGTTTTGGAGACGGGCAACGAGCGCATCGTGATGTGCGAGCGCGGCATCCGCACGTTCGAGACCCTCACGCGCTTCACGCTCGACCTCAGCTCCGTGCCGCTCCTCAAACAGCGCACATGGATACCGATCGCCGTTGACCCGAGCCACGGCACAGGCATGACGTCGCTCGTCCCGCCGATGGCCTGCGCCGCCGTGGCCTGCGGCGCGGACGCGGTGATGGTCGAGGTCCACGGCTGCCCCGACAAGGCCCTGTGCGACGGCGACCAGAGCGAGACGCCTGAAATGTTTTACCGCATGATCAAGGACCTTCAAAACCTTTCCCAAGCAATCGGGAGAACCGTTTAACAGAACCCCAAACAGGAGACACGCACACGATGAACGCAACCCGACTTCTTCTTCTCGGACTTTTGGCCGGCGCCTGCTCTGCCGCAACCGCACAGACCTACCTCTCTCCAGAGTACCTGGCCCTCTCGCCAGACGGCAAGACACTCTACATTACGCAGGCCACGGCCGGCAAGGTCGTCGCGTTCGACACGGCCACCGGGAAAATCGCATCCGAGTTCCCGCTGAAAGTGAACCCCTCCGGCGTAACCGTCGCACCCGACGGCACGATTTACGCCACAGCCGGCGAGGTGGACGGCACGCTCTTCAAGCTGGACGCCAAGGGCAAGGTGCTGGGCAAGGCTACGCTCGGCCACACGCCGATGGCGCCGATCGTCAGCGCGGACGGGAGCAGCATCTATGTGCTGAACCGCTTCAACAACAACGTCTCAAAGATTGATGCCGCCACGATGAAAGAGACCGCGAAGCTGCCCGTCGTACGCGAGCCTCACGCCGCCGCCCTCGGCGCCGGCGGCAAGCTGCTGTTCGTCGCGAACCACCTGCCCTACTGCCGCGCCACGGACGACATCGTCTCCGCCAAGGTTACGGTCATTGACACCGCCACCTTCAAGGTCAAAGAAAGCATCATGCTCCCGAACGGCAGCACCGGCGTGCGCGGCGCGTGCGCCTCGCCGGACGGCAAGTTCATCTACGTTACGCACACCTTCGGCCGCTACCAGCTCCCCACCACCCAGCTCGAGCGCGGCTGGATGAACACCGCTGGCCTGAGCGTCTTCAACGGAGAGACCGGCGAGTACGTCAACACCTGCCTGCTGGACGACGTTGACCTCGGCGCCGCGAACCCGTGGGGCGTAACGGTTACACCGGACGGCAAGGCCCTCATCGTCGCACACGCCGGCACGCGCGAGATCAGCGTGATTGACCGCACCGCGCTTCACGACCGCCTCGACAAGGCCGCCAGGAACGAGAAGGTTACCGAGGTTACCAAGTCCGCCGACAGCGTGCCGAACGACCTCTCCTTCCTCGTCTCCATCCGCCGCCGCATCAAGGTCGAGGGCGACGGCCCGCGCGGTGTCATCGCGACCCCCGACGGCCGCGCGTTCGTGGCCTGCTACTTCGCCGACAAGATCGCCTCCGTCAAGCTCAGCGACACCCTGCTCAAAAGCGAGACGACCGCGCTGGGCAAAGACATTGACCTGACCAAGGACCGCGTGCGGCGCGGCGAGATGCTCTGGAACGACGGCTCCATGTGCTTCCAGCAATGGCAGAGCTGCGCAAGCTGCCACCCCGACGCCCGCGCCGACGCGCTCAACTGGGACCTGCTCAACGACGGCATCGGCAACCCCAAGCAGACCAAGAACATGGTCTATTCCCACCTGACCCCACCCACCATGGTTACGGGCATCCGCATTGACATGAAGAAGTGCAACCGCTCCGGCCTCACGCACATCCAATTCGTCGTGCGCCCCGAGGAGGACGCGCTCTGCATTGACGCCTACATCATGTCCCTCAAGCCCGTGCCGAGCCCCTACCTTGTGAAAGGCTCGCTCTCCGCGGCCGCCAAGCGCGGCGAGAGCCTCTTCAAGAAGTCCGGCTGCGCCGACTGCCACCCGCCCGACAAGAAAGGCCCCAACGGCGAGCGCCTCTTCACGGTCCCGAACGGCAAGAAATACCTGCTGCTCGGCATCGGCAACGAAGAGGGCCGCGAGTTCGACACCACCACCCTCGTCGAGACCTGGCGCACCGCACCCTACCTCTATGACGGCCGCGCGCTGACCATGGAGGAAGTGCTCACGACCTGCAACCCCGACGACGTGCACGGCAAGACCTCCAAGCTCAAGCCCGAGGAAATCAAAGACCTCGCCGAGTACATCCTCTCTTACTAGGGCTCGTGCAGGGAAACCTCCCTCGTCGCCGCATCCCGACGGGATGCGGCGACGAGGGATTGTCTTGCGGACAAACACACTTTTTTTCAGTTTTAGTGTTGCTTTAGAAAGCCGAAAGGCGGTATTATGACGTCATGTTTAATCGCATCAAAGGTTTGGGCAGCCGTTCGGGACAGGTGATGCTAGAATACGTCGTGGTGTTCGCGGCGTTGCTGGCGGTGGTCTCGGTGATGGCGCTCTGCCTGTATGCGGTTCGGCAGCAGTCGGAACGGACGATGGTGTTGGTCGGGTCGGATTACCCGTAGCCGCGTTCCGCCGATAAACAACAAAAGGAGGGAGAAGAGAAATGAAAGCAAATCGTTCACGCCGTAGCGGGCAGACGATGGTCGAGTACATCATCATTGTGGCGCTCATCGCCATCACGCTGATTTTCCTGTTCGGCAAGTTCAGCAAGGCGGTCGGCGTAAAGGTTTCGGGCGCGACATCGGCACTGGATTCCGATGTCGGATCAGAGGCTCAGGGTTATGCGGAAAATATTGATGGTAGCACAATACGCAGCCTCAAATCCGATGGCTCGGGACTTGGGAACTAACTCGGGGAAACGCCGTTCACAGTCGGGCCAGGCGATGGTTGAGTCAATCATCGTCATGGTCATGGCGTGCCTTGTGTTCTTCTCGGTGTTCCAGTATGCGAACCTGCTCTCTGCCCGGCTGGTGCTGACCCATGCGGCAACGCGGGCGGCGCGGGCGAAGACCGTGGGACTGAACCATTGGATGGTGGAGAAGAGCGCAAGGGCGGCGGCTATCCCGGTGTCGGGCAAGTGCCTGACGGAATTCCCCGACGCGCCCGTGAACACGGGGGCGATGCTCCTGAACAGGGGTTCGCAGGGGCGCGTCTGGAACGCCGCGCTGAGGTCGTCGCCACGCTCGGCGCGGGCGCAATTTGAGCTCGCGCGGATCCCGGACTACATGGACAGCGAGAACTCGCCGACATCGGAGGAGATACTCAACTATGAGCGGTGGAGGTCCCTGACGGTGTCAGTGGATGAGCCGCTGGACTTTGACGGCACAAGCCCCGGGCAACTGTCGGTAACGGTCCGCCAAGGGCAGCCGCTGCTCATCTCGCTCCTCGCGCTGTCGCAGGGTGAGCTGCGCGCGACGGATGGCGATGAGATGCGCGTGCGCGGCGCCTACTCCATCGAGAGCCATTACCCGCTCTACATGGAGAACATGAATTGGTAAGGGTGAGTGAAGGGGTTGAAGCGTGAGACGCATTCATCACAAGAGGCAGTCTTCGGGGCAGGCGGTGATTTTCCTGTTGCTGGCGTTCACCGTCCTCGCGTTCCTTTTGCTGTCGAACGTGGACCTGCACAGCATCATCCTGCGCAAGACCCAGGCGCAGAACGCGGGCGACGCGGCCGCATTGGCAACCGCCCGCTGGCAGGGCGCGACGTTGAACCTCGTCGGCGAGCTGAACCTCCTGCACGTGCTGGCGATGACCGTGCCAGACGCTGGCGCCGTGGACGCCATCACGAATATGCAGGCGCGGCTCTGCTTCACGGGGCCGCTCGCGGCGTTCTATGCGGCGCAGGTCGCGGCCAAGAACAACCGCATCTATGTGGACCCCGCCTTGACCAAGTTTTACATGGACCACGCGGCGACCGTCCGAACCCAGTACGCAGCCGCACTGAACCCGGCCGGCGAGCTCTACTATCCCGAGCCATGGCCCGGCGCATGGGAGGAATACGCACAGATACTCTACGCCATCTGCGACGACGGCATCGCGGCGGGACCTGACAACGCGCGGTTCTTCTCAGACCCGGGCGCCGGGCACGTCCTGTTCATGAGAGGCTTTTACGATGCCATCATCGGCTCGAACTGGTGCTGGTTCTATCTGTTCCAGCTCAGCCTGCTGGAGTCGTACCGCTCGTTCCACGACTGGCCGCCGATCCCCCCGCTGGAGGCGGACGAATACTCGAACAGCGAGATTTTCAGCCTCGGCCTGCAACCGTTCGTCTCAGGCACGAGGAACCACGGCGCACCTCCCCTCTCGCCCAGCGCGCTGGCGCAGCACATCGAGGATGCGGGGCTGGATGGGCTGCCTGAATACAACCCGCCCATCGTCTATTCGAACGCGGTGGATGCGGTGGAGACCTGGTACATGTACAAGGGCTCGGACTGGCGGGCCTGGAACGAAATCAAGCCGAGAGGCGGGGAGTACCCGTTCCCGGCCGTGGGCGAGATACGCCCGCAGTACGATTATTTGGGCGCGGATTCGGTCCTGCGCGTCTCCGCCACGGTTGACCGCATCATGCCGGAGGGCCGGCGGGCGAGGAGCAGGCGGGGCGGGACAGGGGCCTCCGCGACGGTGAACTGGACGGCGGCGGCCAAGCCGTTCGGCTACCTCGACGCGAACGGGACGCCGGAGCGGCCCAACTCCGCGGCCGGGCTTGTCCTGCCGGCCTTCCGCGACATACGGCTGATCCCTGCGGACACGGCATCCAACTCAAATGCGTTCTCGTCGGACATTGACTGGGTGCTCCACATCAAGTTGCACCTGAACGACTATATGCAGCTTGGCACGCTTTCCCCGGGGTGCCCTTACTGCGCCGCGCTGGCGAAATGGGAGCAGGCGCCGTTCCGCCAGTCGGGCATTGACTGGCTGAATGCGACGAATTCAAGGGGCGTGCCGAACTACAGCCTGTGCCGTATCCCGTCCGGCGGCGGCGGCGGCGGGGGCGGCGGCAGCAAGCGGGGACACTAAGAAGAGAATCAGGAATTGGGAATCCGGCATGAGGGATTATTTCACACAGAAGCGGGGGCGTTGCTCGGGGCAGGCGGTGATTGAGTTCTGCGTGGGCCTCATCGTGCTGTTGCTGCTGGTGATCGGGATGGTCCATATCCACAAGATGGCGGTCGTGTCCCTCGGCATCCATAGCGAGATCCGCGGCGAGGCCGGGCAGATGGCCATGCAGAGCACGCTCGGCCACACGCCCGAGGCGATCTCGGACTGGGACCCCGGCCCGGATAAACTGCGCTATACCGCCGACGATAAAGCCCAGGTCAGCGGCATGGCCTCGCTGGGGATTATCGGGACGCTGGTCGGGTACTCCGCGCGCAACGACGACGACTGGCGCGTAACCACCGACCGCACGCAACTGCCGGTCTCCATGGTGCGGCTGCGCGACCAGATGGGGCTGCCCTTCTTCCTCGGGAGCGCCTATGAGACGGACACGGAAAGGGTGAGGGTGGACCCGTTCCTCCGTCAGCTCGTGCTGGGCAAGGAGGAGGTCAAGATCAAGGAAGAGGTCTGGATCCCGCTCATGGGGGGGCTGTACTGATTTGAACACCCAATCGCCAAAACATGACAGAACACGGGCATGGCTCTGGCTGGCGGTTGCGCTGGGGCCGATGCTCGCGCTCCACGCACCCATCTTCCACAGCTACAAGGGGCAGGTCCCGGAGACGTTGTCCGCGCTGGGCGGGACCAGTGTGTATTCGACCCCCACGCAGGTCAACGGCGCACCCGGCACACTCTCCGCCTATTCATTCACAAGGCAGACCGCCGCCGAACTCTCAGCCGCGCTCACAGCGCGGCTGAAACTCCCGCCCGTCCCGCGCGGCACAACCGGATTCCTGACGTATCAGGCCGACAACCGCGTCCAGCGGATCCTGGTGCTGCCGTCGGCCGACAACACCGACGCCTGCGTCGTTCTGCTGTTCGACCAGTCGGTCGGCGACACCCAGCGCGCCGCCAAGGCGGAGGCCACATGGCCCAACGGCCTCGGGGCGATGCCCGGCACCCCGCGCTTCTCCGCCTCCTGCGACAACACGCGTACCACGTTCGTTACCGCCGAGACGCACGGCACGCCCGAAGACGCCGCGGAATCCGCCGCCGCCGTTTTGCGCGCCCAAGGGTGGAAGGAGACGCCCGCCTCGACCCCGACGTTCAGGCTCTTCTCGGAGCGCAACCGCTTCTGCGCCGTCTTCGCCTCGCGCGACCCCAAGACCGGGGAGACCACGCTCAGCATCATCCAGCGTAACGGCTCACGCTAAGCCTCCGCAGATGACACCGATTGACACAGATTCTTTGTCTTCTGAAGACCGAAAGGGAAAACCATGGACTGCAAAAAGGAAACCAACCTGAGACAACGCTGCAACTGCACCTACTGCGGTTGCCCGCGCAAAGGCGTCTGCTGCGACTGCCTTGCCTACCACCTCGCCCACCGCCAGCTTCCCGCGTGCTGCTTCCCGGCCGAGGCCGAGCGCACCTATGACCGCAGTTTCGAGCACTTCGCCAGACTCGTGGCGAAGGAATGAAGCGTCTTGCATAATCGCTAAAAACCCATCAAACAAGGAGTAGGAAATGGCAAGGTTCAAAATCACGTTGAATATGGAGTTCGTGCGGAGCGCGGACAAGGGATTTGAGGATGGCGTGAAAATCGCCGCCGAGTTGGGCTACAAGCACGTCGAGCCGATGGTGCATACGGGATGGGAGCTGCTGAGCGAGGCCAGTTACTTCCATTCCTACTCGATGGAGAACGACAACCTGCTGATGAAGGAAATCTGCGCCAAGTACGGCGTGCAGGTTTCCAGCCTGAGCGCGCATAGCCCGTTGATGAAACCCGAGGCGGCGATCCCGAGGCTGGTACGCTCCATTGAGTTGGCGCAGGCGTGCGGCTGCAAATACGTCAACACCGACGAGGGCATCCGCCCGGAGTGGATGGGTGAGGCGTTCGCGCATGAGGTGATGAAATATTCCCTCCAGCGGGCGGTCATCTGCGCGGCGCGCCACAAGGTTTTCCTGTGCATCGAGCCGCACGGGGAGTTCAGCCGCGTGTCTAAAGGGTTGCAGAAGATTGTGCGCCTCGTGAAGTCGCCGTGGATTCAGGTGAACTGGGACACGGGCAACTCCTACATCGCCGGCAAAGAAGACCCGTACAAGGGCTTGGAGGCGGTGCGTGATTACGTCTATCATGTCCATGCCAAGGACATTGACATGAAGCAGTCGGCGAGCGAGCGCGGCAAGGTAACGGGTACGCCCGTGGGGTGCGCGTGCGGTGATGGCGTGGTGGATTGGGAGCGCGTGCTGAAAATCCTTTCGTCGCTCGACCGCGAAATCTTCCTGAGCGTCGAGTGCGGAACGATTGAACAGGCCGACAGGAGTATCCGCTTTTTGCGGAAAGTGTTGAAGAAGGTGTGAGGGATGAAAAGGTAGCGCATGGCGTCTCGCCATACCCGAAAAAGCACGGCGGGGACGCCGTGCGCTACCTAAAAAAAGGAATGAGCATGAAAAGAACAATCGTGATGATGTTGGCGGTGTCTGTGGCCGCCGTTGGTTTTGCACAGGTTGACGCGAAAGACTGGGACAAGCAACAACGTGGACAACTCGCGTATCAGCGTGATGGTAAGGATGTCTGGCGTTTTTATGCGAATGCGACGAAGCCGTACTTTGACCTGCGCGTTGCGGACGGGCCGTTGCTGACGTGGTCGCGTCCGGCTGACCATGTGTGGCACTATGGCTTATGGTTCTCGTGGAAGTACATCAACGGCGTGAACTACTGGGAAGAGAAGAACGGCAAGGCGGATGGCGAGACCATTATGGGCGTTTGGTCGGAAGCATTGATGCCGAAAGGTCGGGCAACCCTCTTAATGGAACTTTCGTATCGTCCGAAAGAGACAAAGGAAGACGCGACGGTTCTGAAAGAGGAACGCACGATTACCGTTTCCGCGCCGGCAGAGGACGGCTCGTATTATATGGATTGGGAAATGGTGTTCACGGCTGTCGTGGATGTGAAGTTTGACCGCACGCCGATTCCGGGCGAGCCGAATGGTCAGGGCTGGGGCGGTTACGCTGGGCTGTCCATGCGGTTTGCGGACGGGATGAAAGATGTGGAGACTGTCGCGACGGGCATCGGGCGCGTCAAGCGAAACGAGCATAACCGTCTCGACACTACGGCGGCGGCGGTGGGGCAGAGCGGTCTGATTGACGGCAAGCCCTACGGCGTGACCATCTTCGCGCACCCGTCCAACCCACGCGCCCCCGGCGACTGGTACGCGCTGGATGGCGGCAACTTCAATTTCTTTAACGCGGCCTTCCTGCTGAAAGAGCCTTACACCCTCGCCAAGGGCAAGACCCTGACGCTCCGCTACCGTGTTCACATCCACCCCGGGCGAATGATCATGCCCCAATGGCCACCTGTTGGCGGGGACACGCCTTAATTCCTCGGCGGCTGGCTGCAGAGCTGGACGAACGCCTCTGTAACGCGGACAATCTGCTCGCGTGAGACGGTCAGGAAGCGGTGCAGGCCTTGAGCGTCGGGCGTGAACGCCGTGATGCCCTCGTCTGTAACAACGACACGGTGCGGCGCGGACACGCCGAAATAACCGCGGTCGGGGAACACCGCATACAGCACGCTCGTCAAATCCCACGTCGGGCGGCAGTGCGGCGGCGGCTCGTAGCGGATGTAGCCCTCTTTCACAATATGATGCGGGACATAATTGTAGTCGCACAAGATGCTCTCCGCAGGATACCCGAGGGCCACCCCGATCTCGTAACCGCTGAACACGATCGGCACCGGGCACGCCTCCACCAGTTTCTTCGCGGAGGGGATGTCCTCCACCACATTGTACTCGCGGTGCGGCTTCTCATCGCCGGACACGTTCTTGAAATACCCGGCCATCACGGAGAGCATCTTGACCTTCGCCTTGACCAGGTCAACCCCGTTCAGCGGCGAGGCGTCATCCCCCTGCGAGCCGAGCAGACGCGCGAGGTTGGTCGAGAACCCGACCTGCACAATCACCACTGAGCCGTCCGCCTCGGCGGCCAGCACCTTGCGCAGGACGCTCACCGCATCCGGCACGGCCTCGCCGCTCTTGACCGTGTGGGGGTAGCGCGGCTTACCGTCGTCCATCTCCCGCACCAGCCCAAGATACTTCCCCTCATCACGCGTAACGCCATCACGCACCGCGCCGAGCGGGACGCGCTTGCCGTAAAACGTGTTCACCGCGTCGCAGAGCGGAATCGAGAGCGGATGGTCTTTCGTGGACGTAACCGCAATCAAGCGGCAATGCCCGCGCGTTTCCAGCGCATGAATCAGCGCCAGCGCCATCATGTCGTCAATGTCATTGCCCATGTCCGTGTCGAAGATAATCGGCACCGGCGCCGCCGCGCACGCGACGGACAAACTCAACCCACACACCATCAGCATTTTCTTCATCTTGAACCCTTTCGTTTCGATTGATTAAGACTTCGAGGCCACCAGACAGGCAAGGCCTGCGATGAACAGGACGAACATCGCCGCAAGCAGCCTGTTGACCGCTGGCGGCGCGCCCTGCCCGAGCGCGTAGGAGAGCGCGGCCCTTGGAAAAATAATCCGTTTCATGTCCACCCTCACGACCTCCATTGAAATGGCTGTTAGGTTACCACAGGCCGGCCGTGGATGTCCACGTCAATTCAGCAAGCGCAGTGCAGGCATCGGGGCTTCGGTCAGTAGAGCTTCTCGTATTCGCCCGTGCCGATTTTCTTGAGCTTGGTGAACCCGGCGGCCTTGGCGCGGTCGTCCAGCTTGGCCTTCGAGCGGCCGATGGCCGGCGCGGTGATGCATTTCGTGATTGCGGCCCCGCACCGGGGGCAGGCCGTCAGGCGCGGGTCGGACAGACCTTGGGTCATCTCGAAGCCATCGGCGCAATACGCGCACGCATGGCTGGGGTCCGTCGCGGCATAATCATACACTGGCATAGCTCTCTCCCGAAAAACGTATAACGTACACGACGCCCGCGGATTCGTCAAGCCAGGAAAGGAGCCCCGTTGTATCAACCTCGCCTGGCGCGGAGGGAGTGCTTCAGGTATTCGTCTTCAAGGCTGCTGCCTTGGGTGATGGCAATGAGGCCGCATTGCGCCTGCAGGGCGGGGATGAGGGCCTGATTGATGTCCTGCGGGAAGGCGCCGGCCGGGAAGCGGCAGGTGAGGAGGCGCTTGGCGGGGTCGAAGTCCAGCGTCGCGCCTTCGGGGATGGCCTTCATCAGCGCGGGGATGTCCGAGGGCTCGCCCGCAAGCTGATACACAAGGACGCTGGCCTTGCCCGTGAGCTCGCCGATGCGGGCGAAGCGGACGGTGCGGCCCTTCTCGACGAATGCGACATGATCGCAGACCTGCTCGATGTCGTGCAGGTTGTGCGAGCTGATCATGATGGTCTGGCGGGCCTTGCGCTGGAGGATGAAGCCCCGCATGTGCGCCACCTCAATCGGGTCGAGGCCGCTCAATGGCTCGTCGAGCAGCACAAGCTCGGGATTGCCGATAAAGCACTGCGCCATCATCACGCGCTTGCGCATACCGTGCGAGAGGGAGCGGATGGAGGAGTTCAGGCGGTCGCCGAGATGGACGGCATCGAGCATCTCCTTGGCGGAGCGTTGCGCCACGTCGCGGCGGAGCCCCTGCAAGCGGCCGTAATGCACGAGCAGCTCCAAGGGGCGGCTCGCCAGCGGCAGGTCGGAGTCCTGCGGCAGGATGGCGAAACGGCCGTTGTGGATTTCGGCGTCGAAGAGCCCCTGCCCGAGCAGGTTGATGCTCCCGGAGGTCGGGCGCAGGAACCCGGCGACGGTCATCATCATCGTCGTCTTGCCCGCGCCGTTGGAGCCGACCAGCCCCACGACTGTGTGGCGCGGCACGGTGAGCGTCAGGCCGTCGAGCGCGCGGCGCGCGCCGTAGCATTTGACCAAGTCTCTGATTTCAAGTGCGGGTGTCGTCATGGCTTAACAGTCGCGTTTGCGGAAGAAGAAATACCCGATGCCCAGGTAGAAGAAGCCGAGCGAGATGAGCGTGGTCACGCCTGTCGCGAGCGGGACACGGCCGCTGCGCCACAGGAGCATCTCGTAGTCGGTCGGCAGCAGTGCGGCGAGGTAGGGCAGGAAGGAGCGCCACCCCGTGTAGGCGGAGAAGTGGGTTACCAGCACCGTAACCACGAAGCACGCCAAGATGGCCAGCAGGCCGATGATGGTGGACTTGCCCGGCGACTTCGTGAACAGCGACAGCCCCATCACCAGCCCCACGAACGGCACGGCATACACCCATGCCTTGAGCGCCCACACCAGCATGTTGTAGAGGATGTCAGGCGGCACGTACCGCCCCAGCCTCAGCACCGCGACCAGGTACGCGCAGACCCCGCTGCACAGCACCGCCAGCGCGATGAGCGACAACTGCCCGAAGAACTTCCCCAGCACCCACGCCCCGCGCGTCGAGCGGAACATGATGTAGCGCACCGACCCCGACCCCACCTCCTCGGGGATGCGGTTGGCCGCGACCAGCACCACCAGCATCGGCATATAGAAGAAGAGGAGCCATGCGTAAATCAACTCCACGGGATGCTTGCCGACGATGTCCTGATAGACCGCATCGCTCTGCATGGCGTGGCGCATCATCTCCTGAAAGGCCTTCGACTGCCACATCGTTGTCGAGACAATGCCGGTGCGCTCCGACTGCGGCAGCTGCAGCAGCTTGACCAGCTGCGTCTCCAGCCGACCCACCATGGTGATGAGCCAGTACATCGTGCAGGCCGCAACCGCCATGTAGAGGAGCAGCGCGACCAGCACGCGCCGGCTCCGCACCGCGTCGAACCACTCGTAGCACGTCATCCGCCAGACCTGAACAAGCGCGGACATCAGGGTTCCCCCCGCGGCCGGATATTCTGGAGCTTGTCCTGCACGTCAATGAGCGGCTCAATCACCATCGGGTCAATGAAGTCCGTCAGCTGCATCTTGCTCACGTCGCCGAGTTTCTCGGGTGCGACCACCGCCGCGAGCCCCTCATACGCCTCCAGCAGCGCGGCCGACATCTCGCTCACCGCGCGGACCCCCATCTCCGGGGTCGGTTCCGCGCCGGCCCGCAAGCCATCCGCCACGTCCAGCAAGGTGAGCGCGAGCGACGCGTTCATGGCGTTGATGGTCTCATCGAAGAACGCCTGCTGCTCGGCGGTGTGGAGGTCGAGCTTGTCGAACATCTGCGCCCGCGCAATCTGCACGCGCGTCATCCACAGGTCCTTCGCCTCGTCAATCCGCGCCCGCAAGTCCTCGGGCGAGAACTCCCCCCGCTCCAGCCACTCGCGGCGGCGGCGGTCCCGCCGGGACTCCTCTGCCGCCTCGGGGGCCTCCCCCCCTACCCCATCCTGCTCCGCCACGGCCACGGGCGGTTGCGGCGCAGACGCACGGCGCGGGCGCGACGCCCGGTCCGGGATCTGAATCATCCGCGTCAGGCTATTGAGCGAGTCGTTCCGCGGTGCGGGCTGCTCGACGGGCTTGAGGGACGGCTTGGATGTGCGCAGCTCATCCTTCGGCAGGTAACGCCCGACCATCACACCCAGCACCATCACAAACGGAAGCAGATACCATGTTTTCATACGTTCACCCCATCGGTTGTTCTCGCGCAATCGTTAGACCATCCCTTTGGCGACCGCCGCCAACAGACCGCCGTTATTCGCTTTCGCAACGCAAATGTCCGACGGCCACAACACGAGCATCTCCGCATTCGCGAGGCATGCGGCGAAGAGGATTGATAAGATGATGGTGGTTTTTTTCATAATGATACTCCTCCCTTGTGTCCTACAGATCGGACGCTTTTGTTATGAGCAAACGTGCTCCCTTGTTTTCCTGCAAAAATGAGGCGACATCTCCAGTCAAAGCGATTTCCATCCGGAGAGGGAT
>Ga0123353_10005724_pt1 | contig 16397 bp, 9 predicted proteins | sample TergutLab28metaG_3_FD_92763 | JGI IMG/M metagenome (GOLD analysis project Ga0123353, IMG submission 92763) | Labiotermes labralis P3 segment gut microbial communities from Petit-Saut dam, French Guiana - Lab288 P3 | ecosystem: Host-associated > Arthropoda: Insects > Digestive system > Gut ... | reverse complement strand
GCTCCGACATGTTTCGGTCCTAAGACCATCATCAGGGAGCTATATCGTCCTTGCTAAAGTTACACTATAAAAAGTCACATTAATTTCGCTGTACCAGTAGGGTATTGTGGCAGCGTGCCGTGTTGTGTAATGTTATGTTGCGAAGAGTGTCCTGCTACAGATGTGCATTCTGTGCTTCGTTGCGTGATACTCACGCAACGAAACACAGAACGCACATCCGTAACAGGACACTCTTCGCAACACAACACAACACGGCATGCTGCCACAATACCCAACTGGAACAGTGAAATTAATATGACTTTTAATAGTGTAACTTAAACGAGGACGATAAGGCTCCCTGATGATGGTCTTAGGACCAAAACCTGTCGGAGCGTTTTTAATGTTTTAATGTGTAAAATGTTATAAATTTATATATGCGCAGTGGTTGGTATAATAATTGGGCGCTTTTCAGATATTTCTCAGAACATGGCACAAAAAATCCAAAACCGAATTGCTCCCGGAGCCCCCTTCTTAATGGATGTCTCAACATTTTGCTAAGTTCTGTTGTTGGAGAAACTGAACACGGGTGTTCAGACAACGGTGGAAGATTGAATGATTCCACACCCACGCCAGAATCATATAGAATTGAATGAAATACTAGGAATAAGAGAAAAGAAATGTACGCGGTATCAACTTGATGGTGCTGGTTTCATAACCGCTGCTTCATATATGTTCAGTGGCACCAAATTCTGTGATCCGTTGCAAATTTTGTCCGTAGTTTCCCCTGGCGATGTTAACATACTTCCCTGGTCTGAGGACGATGACTGATTGAAAGTCTGTGAAAAAAATCCGCTGCATAAGAAGCACGTCAATATAGTGCATTAATCCGAAGGGATTCGGTGTAAAAAAGAGGTAAAGTGATCCCGTTACAGGCCCGGTGTGGTCCAGAGGGTGGGTAGAGGTGTAGCTATACTCTTCCATTACCGCGGCACTAGAAGGTGTGAGTGGTCAGCAGCACGCCCCGGCCGCACTTTGCCCCCGGGGAAGACCTGGTAACCATTTTACGGGAGGCTGGATGGGACCCAGGGTCGGTCTGGACGGACGGAAAATCTCGTCCCCACCGGAATTCGACCCCGGACCGTCCAGCCCGTACACAGTCGCTCTACCGACTGAGCTACCCGGCCCACAAGGGATTTGGTGTACATCTGCTAATCCAAGAGAAGAACTTAGTGATTTTGATAGCTTGAAATCTGGTTTCGTACCTTCTGCAACAACGAAGCTCCCATTTAATGTTATCCATGTTTCTTGCAAAAAACTAGTTCGCAATATTTATTTCAACAAATGCAATGCAATATACAGTGGTTTGTTAATGTATGATACTGCTCCTACATGTTTTGGCATGCAGCGGCCATCTGCTTGGAGTTGGTTAACAAAGGTAAGAGTAGTTATGGCATAACTACCTTTTCCTTTATTAACCAACTACCTGAAGATGACTATTGTATGTCGAAACATGTAGGAGGAGTGTCATATATTAACAAAATGTTGTAGTTCTATTGTTTTGCAGTCGTTGGAATAAATATCGTATACTAACCTTCTGTTAAAGGAAAGCGTTGCCATTTCGTCTGCTGTGTTGTCTCTTACGTCACTTTATCATCACAGACACCATTCTGTAGGAACGGAGACGGCGAAGGGAAGTTATATGCGATCCTCAGAGCAAGTGACGTTCTGTTTTTGCAGGGGGACCGGTCAAATAAACTTCCGACTGAAGTGAAGACGGGAATCGTTCTTAGAAAAGACAAAAATTATCGGTCAAACTGGTGACTATCCAGTACGAAACAGTAGAGATTTCTCCTAAATTAAATTGCCATAGTTCGGTGCAAGAACTGTAGTCGGGTTTCCAAGGGAAGCAATAGCCTTTCGATCGTATGTATATCTTGTCTGTGTCCCCACATTAACTTCCACATTCAGCGACGGATATTCATAACTGTCGGTGTGAATATTCTGCTGGTATAAACCACCTCCACTCTGTGTTTTTAATGTGTGGTTTGAACTACTGCCTATATAACTCAGCGGACAAGCGAAGAAGCAGTCCGTCCTGAATTATCCAGCTTGTATCCCCTTAGCATCCAGACAATAAGCAGGTTCTGCAATCAATGTAGATGAATTTCGCGGTGATGCCTATAAGCAGGCCAAGGTCGTTTCCTTCCCCATGTGTTGTATTTCGCTGTATTAATGAATACAATTACAGACTCCTTTCACTTTACACTCAATAGCAAGATTTTTAAATTGAATTTTTGTTTGCGTTTCCAGACCTATATCCTGTGCTCCTCAAAATTATAGTAGCAGCCATTTTATGTCTTATTTAAAACGGCTTAGCTTGTAGATTTTCACCCCTTATTGCTAAACTTGCGTTCTTTTGCTTGCGTGTTTTATCTTATACATTTCTTATCTGTGCCAAGGCTCAGCAACTGTTAAGTTTGGTACTGCCAAACGGGTAGCAAGCTAGATGTTAGGCGACCATATAAAGTAGCCAGCCACAACGAGTCTTCTGCATCCTTTCTCTGCCTTCCAGTCACGTTCTTATTGTGATCATTCATAGCACAGAAACGGCTGTCTTTAATTAAGGCTTAGGATCAAGTAATGTGTTTGGTTTAATTTCGGTAATCAGAGAATGCTAAGCCGGTGCGAAAATTTGGCGTAGACAAAGGATTCAGAAATCGTGTGTTGTGTGACATTGTCAGCGTTTAAATTTCCTTTGTATTTTTGTAATAATATCGTAGTTTTCATTTCTTCAGCATTGATTTCATTTGTTAGTGAAATACAGGCTAAGAGTTAAGTGTGTTTAAACTCGAATACCACATGCGGACGGCAGCACGTTAAAGGAATCTATTTTGAAGGTTAAAAAGGTAAAGGTAAAGGTAAAGTGATCCCGTTACAGGGCCGGTGTGGCCCAGAGGGTGGGTACAGGTATAGCTCTACTCTTCCATGACCGCGGCACTAGAAGGGGGTGAGTGGTCAGCAGCACGTCCCGGCCGCACTTTACCCCCGGAAAAAACCCGGTACCCATTTTACAGGAGGCTGGTTGAGCCCCAGGGCCGGTCTGGACGGGCGGAAAATCTCGTCCCCACCGGGATTCGATTCCGGACCGTCCAGCCCGTAGTCAGTCGCTATATTGACTGAGCTACCCGGCTCGCTATTTTGCATGTTATTATTTAAAAGTTTATTTAAACTTGGAAATGGGCTCCGACATTTATGACTTTATGAACCTGTCCTTTAATAAAGTCTAAAATAAACTTTTTTTTTGTTATTCTTCTTCCACTCTTTCTCCCGTTTATTTCCCCGTCGCTTCTCTCAGATATCCAGGACAGACAAATCTGTACAAATTGTTTCACAGAACTTAGCATCATCTGGGGGGAGGGGGAGGGGGGTTGTAATGTGACTAGTAGATCTAAACACACAAAGTTCTCGACTGGGAAACAACCTGCAGAATGTGCTTTTTTTTTTCTGAGACCAATGTAGATTGTAAGTACAGTGATACTGATATTGTTAAAACGTAAATTAATTTTGTTTACATAATTTTATTTTTCCATTCTGCGCAGGAACATTTTATGTTTCCAATAACACTGTATCATATTCATACTGTGTCCTTTCGCCTTTACCAAGTTTGCCGACGTACGCGTTTCAGCTAAATTTTATTTATTGTCAGCGTTCAGGGTAGGAGACTAAAGTGTATTAATTTGTATTAATTTCGTTAATGCCTACGGTGGTAACAGTGAACAGTTCTGCCTCACAAAAATGCGACGCCATGGATTCTGGTACAAAATGACAGCTGTACCCATCTTTAGGATATCGAACAACACTGTGTTCGAAGACGGAAGCAGCCGGCTTCTCCGGAATATCGGTTAACCTGTACTAGATAGCGTGGCAGCACGTGGTACCAGAAAACGCTAATCTGCACTACATTTTTATCGAACACAGTCCTAATAGGCAGCTTACAAAAACCTCGACACGATGCATTTTTATGCCCGCTGGATCCCCTGCACCAGCGCTCTCAAAGCGCAAGAAGCTGGCGTGCAAGTGGCAGATGAAAGAATGGCAGAGACGCGGTAGCTGGTAGAATTAATAATGAGCTCTAAGCTCCCATATTTATAGCAGTCACTGCGCAGGCGCGTAGGAAAATTAATCTCTTGTACGTGATGAATGTAATATATAATATCAGTGATCGGTTCTAATTCATCTGCTGATGACAACCAACCGGAATGGGAAGACTCGTAATTTGAATTTGAATATCGAACGTTGGCATCGAAGTCTGTTTTATGTATAGTCACTTCACATCATGAGGTCCTCTTCGGACCTTGTTAAGCAGATTATTTATTCTGCTGATTATGTTTTGATTTAACACATAGAAAATCTTCCAAGTCGCCAGAAACACAGCAGCTGGCAGTTATACGGCAACGAGGAGAATGGCTTGCAACAATTCCTGATGGAAAGCTGCTAACCAATCGAAAGACTGAAGGATAAGGAGAAGAAGAAAATCTTCAGTGGAAGTGAGGCAAATAATTTAAATTAAATCCCGCGTTTAAAATCACTTGATAATTCGCCATAGTATGGAAGTAGTGACGGTAAACAAATCGCGAGAAACATCTGAGGACATTTATTTCCCATACAGTCGGTATCCGGGGATTTTTCCTCGGGGGGTAAAGTGGCCAGTGCGTGAATCTGGCCACCCTAAAGAAAAATTAGACATTTTTTGCTCGTAAACCAGTGAAAAAAGATGGATTCTCCATTTTTGTTTCCTTTATCATGTTGTTTGTACCCTGTACCGAGGGTAATAATGGATGGAGCTATGCCTCCACTCCACTCCACTCCCCTTTTCCTTTAGTGGCGTGCACAGGGAGACGTGTCGTTTAATCAAAGTTCTGAAATCCGTGTACGAGAGAGAGAGGGGCTGTACTTCAGATGTATAGAACGTCAGAAGTGTTCGGCTATGAACTTGATTATGGGATTTATTTTTTTATCTATTTATTTATTTGTTTATTGATTGATTGCTCGATTTATTGAAAGATTCGAACCTGATCTAGCCAACGAAACTGATTTGCTGTCTTTCTTTCGTCCCTTTCCCAGATTTACCCCTGCATCTGATAGCACTCAGTACCTTGCTTAGTGATTCCGTCTGGTCGTCACTTAGTTCCGTGCAGTGAAACCCCAGTTTGACCAAAGCCTGTTTAGTTTAAAACGCCCAAAATCTGTAGAAATGTTAAGTAATTTGTGAGTGTGCCATGAAGTGATTCGCAGTTTTCAATTATTCGCGCTTTCTGCTGCCGTTTGTTTCTTTCGTGGGTTTATTTGCCTGGAAGTTGCCTTCCTCTGATTTGTCCCGTAGCGTATAATGCAGCCAATCGTCGTAGCCATTACAGTTCGTTTACTTCGATTATTACATTAACAGTATTTGAGCTCCCTAATGTTAGGATTATGGTTCTGGCCCGCTTGCTCGATATCTCACGTGATCTGAACTTTTCTTACTAAAGCAACTTAAGAATTTCCATACCCTTTCCTTCCCCTGGAGTCCGATCACTCAAAAGGATTTTTTTTCCAGGGTTTTCAGTCTTCCCAAACACATTCGGTTACATTTCCTTTAACAAGTGACCCATAAATTCTGGTCTACATAAATCTCACAGACTATGTGGCCAGTTTCATAAAACAATGTCTGAGAAGGTAATAATTCTAAATATTTACACATATTTCTTGGATCCAAGATCCATATCCATGTTTGCAGCAGACCACCATGCAGTGGATTCTGGACAATCACTGTTCATTTCACGTGTCGATTGTTGTTGTAATACTGTCTGGCTGTGTGTTGTTTACCTGGAGCACGTGTGGTGGCGAGGAGAGATGCAAACAGGGTTATGGCGACTGGATTTGAAGGCAAGAAACCACATGGAGGATCTAAGCGGAGATAGGAATGTAATACAGAAATGTATCTTACAGCAATTGGATTGGGGTGGGGGGGCGTTGTCTGAACTAATCTGTCTCAGGTTAGGGGCAGTTGGCGGGTCCTTGTGAACACGGGAATAAAGTTTCGGGTTCCGTAAAATGCGGGTAACTACTTGACCAGCTGACGAACGATTAACTTCTCAAGAAGAACTCTGCTTCATGGAGTTTTAGTTAGTTAGTTAGTCAGTCAGTTAGTTAGTTAGTTAGTGGGTGAGTGAGTTTGGTGGTGGGTTGGTTAGTTATCTACGTCTTTGCTTCGCACCGTTATCTCTCGTCTTTAAGTGGTTCATGCACATTTCTACATGCTCTGTACTTTCTCCATGGACACTAATCGCCATGCCCATGTCCAGAGTCAGCTTTAACTGCTACAATAATGCGGATTCGTAGGTCTTCAGAGCGTACTAATCGAGGTCTCCATTCTCCTTGGATATGGCGCCATGTCACTGGGGAATCGGCTGCCGACGTTTTGATGAATCATAACGGTCCCGTCTTGTTTCGGAACGTCGGGAATATTTAACCCAGTGACGCGGCTTCGTATTCCAGAAGTACGGTAACCCCACTCGAATAATGACGTTGACAAGTAAAAACTGTGCGGTTGTATCCATTTTCTTTCACTGCCCTTCCGCCCTTCTCAGATCCATGCCACCCTTCCACGCAAATGGGTCAGGTGTTTGTCAAATATCTGCTGCACTCTAACGGCGGACGCCTGATAATTGAATGCGCATAGCACAAATGTTCTTTTTATCTGTTATAAACAAATTAGGCTGGGCCGGGATATCTCAGTCGGTATAGTGACTCGCTACGACTGGACGGTAGGGGGATCGAATTCCGGTGGGGGGCGAGATAATCCGCACCTGACCAGACCGGCCCTGGTGCCCAACCAGCCTCCTATACAATGGGTACCAAGTCTTTTCCGGGGGTAAAGTGGCCGGGACATAGCGTTGACCACCCACCCCATTTAGCGCCGAGGTTAAAGAAAGAGTAGAGGTACACCTGTACTCCCCATCTGGACTTTCGTGGCCTGTTCTAAGGAGAAATTTACATTTATCTTTACCTTTTTATAAATAAATGAATTATGCAGATGCCTGTTGTGACTGAAGATACGCCACACCGTTGGGAGGGGTTTACTGACTGACACTTGGGTGAGCTACTTCCTTCATCGAACTTGTCCTGAGTCATCTACTCGTGTTACAGTGTTCGCGTAACAACAAAAACACAACACATCACTCAGACATAACTGTGTTTGAATAATGGTACCGTACTGTGCTACATGTTTCGATTTCCAGGTGTGTTTAAAGGTTTTGTATGAAATGCCTAACGATGATTCATCAGGAATCGAAACATGTAGCATTGTACCGGGGTGCTGATAAGTCCTTAGCCCTACCAGGTTGGGAACAAGCTCGGAAGCATGTCAGGGACGCGCGCGATTTCAACAACATCGAGACGCGAGCTGTAATCAGGTTTCTTTTCCTGCAAGGCAAGACGTCGAAGGAAATTTACACCATTCGGACAGAAACATTAGCTTGTTTCCTTTCTGGTCGGGATAAGGACTTATCATGTACAGCTCCATCTATTAAACAGAGTTGTGTCTGATTTACGTGTCTTGGGTTTTTATATCTCATTATATGCCTCAGTGATCAGTAAAAAACAAAGCTTCAGAATTTGTCTTGCATTATTTGGTGCCGTTTTGAAACTAAGTAGATTAAGTATTAAATGGTACTGCAAGCCCCTTTCATTCAAGATCTAACCCGTCTCCTGTATTAAAGGGGTTGTAACATAAATCAATATTCTGCCACTTTGCACTTAATTAGTTTAGTCAGCACGGCTTCATCTGCAAGGAAACCATGCAAAGGTTTGTGCGAAAACCTTACTTGACGTTTTGCGCATTAGAAATGGCCCTGCCAGATTCCACGTGCCGATACTTGCTGCTTGTTCAACTTAAAATCGAAAGTTGTGACTTTTGTATACAGCAAGATTCGGAAATTGAATATTTGGAATACTGTCACTGCTGTGGCAGTAGAAGGGGGCACGCGGTGGCGCAGTTGATTGAGGCACTGCGCTACAAGTCGGAAGGTCGCGGGCTCGATTCCCGGTGGTGTCATTGGTATTTTTCATTCACGTAATCCTTCCGGTCGCACTATGGCCCTGGGGTTGACTCAGCATCTAACAGAAATGAGTACCAGGAATATTTCCTGGTGGGTAAAGACGGCCGGTGCGTGAGGCTGACAACCTTACCACCTTCATGTGACAAATGTCTTTAAATCTGCGAGCCTCAAAACTCCTGGAACCCTAAGGGCCTGTCCAGGCCTGTAATTAGATTGCTTTACCTTTTTTTATGGCAGTGGAAAGTGACTGCATATCGATGATAGAGTACAAATTTACTGTGTATGTTATTTTCACAGAAGGAGTAAGTATATGGTGCGTGCTGCTGACACACGATGAATTTATACCACAGAGGTCGATAAGATAGTGTGGCATGATATTTCTGTATTTCACAGGCATTTTGGTGGTTCAAAAATTTGTGCACATGTGCCTAATGAGATCGCGAAGTGAAGATAATGGTAATTACTGAAAATACGAGTATATATGAACAATAATTTCAACTGCATGCACAGCGGCTGATGTTACAAGTTGAAACCCGAGACTATTTTAACCAATGTGACAATATTATATACATTTTAAATGTACTCACAGCATCCATAACAGAACATGGACACATCGTACTGTAGATGGCACATTTTAAGTCCTTTAATAATTTTAAAGCTGTTAATAAATATTGATATAAATATTGATATAAATATTGATATAAATATTGATATAAATATTGATATAAATGGAAATTGGATCCCATATAAACTGATGGTTGTGGCCGAAACTATTAGCCATTAATATAATAAATATATTGTTGTGTTAGACTGACGAAATACATTATTTTATTTTATCATTGTAATGGTCATGAATATTAAAAAAAAAATGGACGCCAATTCGAAATGCTACAGCAGGTAAACTGTTCTACTGCAGTTTGTCTTATCAGACGAGCTCCGGTAAAGTGCTTTTCCGTTGTTGAAAAAATTTCTTTATCTAGCGGTTAATTGTGCTCTATTTTTTACGAGTCAGATTCTGAAGACGAAAAGAATTGTGTCGCCATGAGCCTGTAGACTTCCGTCGCGATGCTGTTGAGGTCTTCGCTGTTCGGGGTGTTGCGTTGCGTCCGATCTTCAGGTGTTCAGCGAATAATATCTGCGAGTTTATGTGGTTGTTTCGTAGAATGGGCCCACCCATATCGAGCGAAATTCACGATAAGTGGAACAAGGAAGTTGTAATTCAGTAGAGTTGCTTCGTACGAAGGTGGTGACATCCGCAGCTGTTGGATGTTAGTCAGAACTGGACAACAGTCAACTGACGTCTTGACCCCTGAAGACAGCACCGATGCAGTGTCACATACAATCGGGAACAACTCTACCGACCAGCACCGCATAGTGTGACCTAAGAGCGACGGCCACAGTTGTGGCTGCCGTTTGGCTCATTCGCAACTGCCCTTTTTGCAGGTACTTAACCTATAATAAACCAAAACATAAATTTCCAGATTTTCCGTCGTGGGTTGTGGCTGCTTGTTAGTGTAACGTTGATTGCATCCTTCGTTGTGTGCTTCTTATTACGTACAATTTAATTGTCACTCGCTTGTCTGCGTTTTACGTGTGCTAGATTTTCGTTTTGCATCGGCATCTCCAATATTTCACATAGTCATTACTCAGCGGTTCCTGCTGCTGAGCAGAATTTCAGGTGAGGTTTCGACATGGTCACTTGAGTGTTTCCGCCTCTCAATTAATTTCATGATTCTCCGTACATAGGGAAGGGGGGGGGGGAGGATACACCTTTCAGTCACAGAGCGACGCAAACTCCGAGAGCGCTTGAAACGTACATTTATACGGTAGCATATGGCAAGATCCAAGAGTGTTGCGCAGTTTGAACCGCGCGCACACGTAAGGACCCTTGCATGTAAAATTTTGGAATCTAGACACCCTAGCCTGTGGAGTAATGAAAGTGTAATAGTGAGGTGTGAAAAGTCTGACTGTCGGTACCCACTGTTGGTATCGTGCACTCAGCTTGCTTAGTCCTGTACTCCCTCCAAACAGGTAGCAGGTGACAAATTCAAAGCCGAGAGTTGTTCCTACTCTAACAGAAACTGTCTGTCGTTTACGTCGTCACTCTTCTCCGTGTCACTTCCTATAAACGCACAAATTTCCCATTAGTTTTTGGCCCAGCGGGAGCCAAAAACCGATTTCCGAGTCTCCTCCTAACGAGGTGTGCTTTTGAGAGATTTCAAGTTCTCGCAACGGTATTGCTGGATGTGCGGGTTGTCTTGAATGTCGACTGGTCAGCAGGTAGAGGCTAGTTGAAATGTGATGGCACACGCACAGAAACCAGATTTCGTCTTTAGGCGAAATGGACGAGTCCATTTAAATTCGGCGGGGGCGTCAGTTCAGTCGCCTACTGGCAGCCGAGGTATGCGCATCGACGGTAGTAATGCTGGATACACCATGTTCCGAGATAGTGTGAAGAGTACTGGCTACCCACTCCACTCGCCAGTGTCCCCTTCACTTCCCCCCCCCCCCCTGCCTCCCCGTGTGCCATCACATTTCAACCGGAGTCTACCGATGTTTCGAAGGACAGTGTTGCATCCATCTTCAGTCCGAGACCAGTGCACGCTGGTCCAAACAGCATGACTTCCCACAAGAAATGATCTTTAAGCTTTTCGTGTAGTGTGTGTGTTCTGTTCCTCTGTAGGCCTGCGTATAAATTGTTCTGGCGCGATTACAATCAACGGATTTCAAATAAATATTATACTGCAAAGTAATGTTTCAAAAGTATTATTACAATAACCTCCCTGTTTGTGCGGTGAATTCTAGGGTTACATAGGATTACAGCTGAAAGTTCGAGTCATTAAGCACTTAATACATTTCTGTAAGTGTAATTTTCATTCTAGTGTTAGTATTGATTTATCTCACAACGTTTTCAGTAACTGAAGACTGTCTCATCGGGTGGTTGAGTGGTTAGTGAATAGTGCTGATTAGTCCTTAGCCCGACCAGGAAGGAAACAAACTAATGTTTCTATCAGAATGGCGTGAATTTCCTTCGGTGCCTTGCCTTGCAGGAAAAAAAAAACTTGATGACAGTTCGCGTCTCGATGTTGTTGAAATCGCGCGCGTTCCTGATATGCTTCCGAGCGTGTTTCCTTCCTGGTCGGGTTAAGGACTTATCAGCACCCCGGTAATTGGGAAGGCTGTGGAATAAAACGGTCACTGTGTAATTAGAAGACGTTTTATGAAACTTTGCGTGACTCTGGAAACCAACGAAGAATCTGTTTGATGAAGGTCGGTCTCTTGGTTGATCGCAGGACCTAACAAACATTCAGCAGAAGTGCTAAACACCCACTGGCGCCATCACTTGAGCTTTAGTTCTTGCAGATGTGGACATTCTGCTTTCCACGTGTGGGGGAAATCAGAGTGATTTTAGAAAACCAAGTGCTGAGGCCAACCAAATCGTAACGTGCCGAATAAGGCGCAGAAGCTGTAAATCTCATATGACGACTGTGGGTTGGAATGCCCGGAATATAATCTCCATGGTCGTATGAACCTGATGGATCTGGTGCTTAGGAGCAGGCACGTTGAATCCAGCAGTAGAGCGAGAGGGCTGATTGCTACTAAGGATATGTCAACACGTGGACCTATGCACTTCTTCAGTTGGTGTTTGATTGAATCACTGCGCTGCTGAATGCTATGCAAATACCCTCATCGTTAGGAAGCGTCTGCTGTTTGCATACCTCCGTCCACCTGCGCCATGAGTAAAGGCGCACGTGGAATAGCAAGTTCTCCTCACGGTAAAAAAAAAAAACGAATTATGCGAAAACGACATATGGCACGTGTCTTGGTACGGATGACGATTGTGCTGCGAAGTGTGGAGTGAAGGTCAGAAAGTGAAAGGAATATGAACAGCTTAAAAGGTCCGTTGTACATTGAATTCGTAGGTCAGAGGGTAAAGGATCCTGGCAGCCATATGACCTGGGCGACTAAATTTTGTACGTTGGCTTCTAATATTTTTAGAATGATTGCAGTTTTCCTCCTTCGTTACAAACAAATGTAGCGAGTTTGCATGAATCGAGCAGCGAGCACCAGGCGAGAGATTCACAGGTCATTCCACAGTAGTGGGTTTGCCTTGTGGAAAACTTAATATCGTCCTTGTGGTGCCTAGAATTTGAAGGTGGCTAAAAGATTTTTGGAAAATATTTGGACCCTTGTCGTAATCCAGGACTCGTAGCGATGTGACGTCTATTCTGATGGGTTATCAGTAATTTTCTTCATATTCAAGTAGGTATGTTATATGTAATTTTAATTAGCCGTTTTTTTTATCGCGAAGCATTCTGCCATGTTTATTCTGTAGCCGAAAGAGAACAAACAGACAAACACCGAAAGAGAACAAACAGACAAACGCCGAAAGGAGGATGTGTGTTATTACTGATGAATATATTTTCAGTTTGTTTTCTTTCGTTAATTGGAAACGTGGAATTGACCATAGAAGTTCGGATTTCTGAACTTGTGGTAGCTGAAAATATTAATTGAAATTATGGAGCAAAATTAGCGGACGTAACGGGTAGAAGAAATTGTATATTGGACGCTTTCGTTATTCGTACGCTGCACTCCTAACGTTACAGCGGTGATTATGTAAAAGAGGTATAGACAGACGGATCGTGTTTCACACTAGGCACAGATTGAATGATGATATTAAAACGGTAATTCATAAGCAGGTTGTGACACTGTTGACTAAATTCGTCACGATAAAAATACAGACTAGTAACGAGATGATGAACATCTGGCTCCGTAAATGTGGAGAAGTTTACTGGCTGAGCTTAGCTTCTGGAGAAGGAACACTCTCGATGAAGTTAGCTTTATTGTGCATTTTATTGCTTCATTTAACGCTTGTAATCCGTTTTTGTGTTACAACGGGCTTTAATTATGTCGACGGACGACAACATTCCCTTCATAGGAACTGCAAAGGCGATTTGTTTCTTCGCTGATGGACTCGTCGGTTTAAATTTGTTGTTCTGTTGACTGCCGTGTATAATGAAACTGAAATCGGCTCATTTCTTTACTCCTCGTTGTCTAATAGGCTTTTCAGTGCTATGTCTGTGAACCAGTGGCACTGTTATATTGCTTAAGTTCCATTGTTCGATGCCGGGTGTCGGCATAAAGCATGACGTCATGTCGTCGCGCTTTTTAGCACAGGTTTCATGATCTCGCGGAATTGCGCAGAAGTACTCGCGCTGTAGTAATGTGCGTTGATAGTATTTTGACAGCGCACGTTAATACTTCGAAATACTACGGGCTTGACGATCCGCATTGGGATTCCTGACAAGGGCAAGAGATATTTTTCTTCTCCAAAACGTCCGGACCAGCTCTGGGGCCCCTGCAACCTTCTCGGCAGTGGGTACCAGGGTTCTTTCCCGGGGATAAAGCGGTCGGGGCGTGAAGTTAACGAATCATCTCCATCTAGCATCGGGATTAGAAATGAGTGGAGCTTCACCTCCGCTCCTCCTCTATGCCTTTCTGATGTGGGGAGCAATAACTTTACCTTTTTTTACTTTCATATTTTGAAAGCAGATTTACGGTATTTATAATATTAGGTAGGTCGCGGGCCATGTACTGAAGGATAGTTTTATTTCCGGTGGGAAGAGGCTAGTGTGAAACGGCAAGCGTGTCATATTCTTAGTCTTAAGCCTGTGTACTCGAACTGCGAAATGAAATACCGGACTGTCCACTTGCTGCTGGCTGATGTATGAGCTCGGACGACAGGTTCTGCAAACTCTTGTAATGTTCACATAGAAGGCTACTGGTGCATTCGAATGATCGGTAAGTAATTCTAATTCTCTTATAATAAAAGCCAACAAGATGCACTATTTCTCAACTTTATTTTGGTAAAGAACTCTACACGTTTCGGACAGACTTACTGTCCGAAACCTGTAGAGTTCTTTACCAAAATAAAGTTGAGAAACAGTGCATCTTGTTGGCTTGTTTGTTATAAGAATATATCACGATGCACGGTCCTATGAATGTAGAGATCGGTAAGTAACTAGGCGAAAATAACATACTTTTGTGGAAGTAATGTACGGTTAGTGTAATAAGAACCAGCAGGATGCACTGTTTACTTTCAATTTATTTGACCATTAACCTCTACATTTTTCGAGCAGGTTTACTGCTTATCGTGTACAGACTAGTACCTCGTGATGACGAGCAGTAAACCTGCTCGAAACATGTAGAGGTTAATCTTCAAATAAATTGAAAGTAAATGCTTCATCCTGTTGGTTCTTATTACACTAATATCCACGATGCACGGTTCACAAAACATTAAATAATGTACGATATTTTCTCTCTAAACTCCTCCCCGTTACAGATATGCTATTAACGCATGTAACTACTTAAAACTCCTTAACAGATTTATCAGTTCTAACTGCAATTAATCGTTAGCCGTAGTCATCACTCGAGAAACTGACTATAAAATAATTAGTGCTGTCGCCACCATGTTATGATTCACAGCTACGCCCCCAACAAAAGTTGATACAGTTTGGTTCTCTTTATCTTTGGATACACAGCATTACAGGATGTCACTTCTTTTAGGCGCCATGTCGCTTATATCTTAACAAGTTCGCACCTACGCTGTGATGGTATTATTTATGTGGAAATAAGATGTGACTTCTAAGTGTGTGACAGCTATTCCAAGTGCCATGAGTATCGGTCAGTTGTTAACGAATTGTGAGAGGGTAGGCCGATGGACATAGGCCAGCTGCGATTTTATGTCACAAGTCGCAATTTCCATAGCGAGGTTTAGGATAAACACCAGACCGGAAGTTGTATTATAGAGCACTTAGGCCTGTGTCTTAAGAGTTGATCTGCGTAATTTTATATTACCATTTTTATTGTCATTAATTTACTGCAAATAAAATGTTTTTTAAGAACTAATCAATAATACAATTAGCGATATGAATTATTTATTTGCCTTGTTAACATTAATTTTAATATTAGTGTTATGAGGCATATAAAACAGAGACTTGTTTTGCTGACGGGCCACTTTAAATGGCGACTCCTGTTTGTTACTAGCAGTTTGTTGAACTATGATCTTACCTTCAGTTAGAAGGAATCAATTATAGTTAACGGACAGAAACGAGACTGAAGGTCATCAGACACCAAAGTGAAACAAAACTTTTAGAGCGATCTGTAATATGGAACTTTCGGACCGACGGACACACAAACTCACATTTTCACTTTTATGCATTCGGTTCGCCATAGTTGGCCGTAGGTATGTGAAGCGCGGTGGGGATATTTCTGGGTTCATTAAGTGTGTTAATCGTGCCTGTCAGCATATCATTCTGTTACTGTTGTGTAGCGCACACAGGATTCCGTGGGTTTGCCTTTCGGTCCCTTTCTTATTCAGCTGTTTTCAGTGCCTGTCTGGATGTGCCTGTAACAAGTTTATGCAACAGTACAGTTGCTTTATATTACTTCATATAAATCGAAACGTCTGCTGGAACTGACAACTGGCTGCACAGCTGGATTACAGTTGGCGCAGTGTTTGATCGTAACATTGTTTTGGCGTTCATTCGTTTGTTTAATTGTAATCGTAGCTCTAGCTCTCTCTATTAAAACACATGTGATTTGTTTCTGTTGATTTTAGTTTCTCATTAGAATTAATATTATTATTGTAATTATTATGTTTTGTAATTAATATCTTTGACAAACTGACATCCTGACTTTCTCTGCCGGAAACTGTCTGCCATTTTGTGCCGACTGTGTACATCTCAGAGGTTTTGTTGACTTTGAACGTCTGATCTACCCGTCCGCTAGATACCCTTCGAAGGCTAATGCCATCAGCAGGGACATTTACCTACCCTCAGTGGCAAGTCTGTTTGCTTGAATATTTCGTTAAATTAATTGTTATATGATATGATATATATATGTTAACTGCAATTGGGTTGACACCCGGTGGCAGTAATACAGTACACATTTACACACAAACAATACATAGAGCAACACAATGAAAACAGAATATACAGAATAGAACATGCATCACATTAAGAATTAATAAACATAACATTAAAAATACATAATTTACAAAATTAAACAAAAGCATACAAAACATTCAACCATATATACAACGATAAAAAAAATGGAACCAGAAGAACATGGAAGAATGTGATAAACGAAAAAGCCATGGAACTGTATGTACAAACAGTTGTGTTCGTTACTCAGTTATTATACCAACTACTGCACATATATAAAATTTATAAAATTTACACATTAAAACATTAAAAACGCTCCGACATGTTTCGGTCCTAGGACCATCATCAGGGAGCCGTATCGTCCTTGCTAAAG
>Ga0123353_10005723_pt1 | contig 16399 bp, 7 predicted proteins | sample TergutLab28metaG_3_FD_92763 | JGI IMG/M metagenome (GOLD analysis project Ga0123353, IMG submission 92763) | Labiotermes labralis P3 segment gut microbial communities from Petit-Saut dam, French Guiana - Lab288 P3 | ecosystem: Host-associated > Arthropoda: Insects > Digestive system > Gut ... | reverse complement strand
TATATACCATGTTTAAAATATTCAGTACCTATATTTGTTGAATAAATATATAAAATGCAACTTTAGAGGTTAGCGGTGCGGTACGACCACTATAGTTGACATTAGGCGTCTAAAGGTTAAAATCTGACAAGAATGACGGGTACTTTACATGAAGATCAAAATATGTTTTTGATCATATCTCACTCACTTCTTCTTAGAATTAGAAATGTTTCAGGCAAAAGTTGGAGAGAAAATCAAAACACGCATTTTAAGTTCAACAACTTCCCCCCCCTCCCCCCCGAACTGCTATGAGATAATGTGTAAAAATATTGTAGAGCCGGACAGGGCACATGACAATGTGGCGCATGCACATTGCCTGCTGGATAGTTAAGGCTACAAATACAAACCCAGAATGTGTAATATTTATTGTTTTTCCACTGCAACAATGATTACATGAACGCGCCTCAGTGTTACGTTATACTTACGTTGCCTGTCCTGTCCTTATCTTCACAAACACATTACCGTAAATATTTAAGGAATTAGTCGAAGACGCATTGGTGTTGTTAATCTGTTAGTACGATGGATGCTGTACGTAACATTTGTTTTAATTTCGCTCCCAGATAGTTTGTTTTGCCAGTTACTGTGCTTGGTACCAGTCTCACAATAAATAGCGATTGTTTCCGCAAACAGCACTGACTTGCTAGTCTTTGTAACAGATTCAGGGCATTTTTGTGGTTAGAATTTTAAATTTGTCTGGTAGAACTAAAACCATCGATTACGCCAAACAAAAGCTTCATTGGTCGATTGAATCGGATCCTTTTGCGACTTAAGTCAAGTGGATCGGCGTTTATCATGTGCATGTGACGTGCTGGTGCTGATCTAGGTCATTCGCCGCTGTCGAGGAAGACCGCAGTGGGCTATATACCAGCTGAATTTGACAAAAAAAAAGTGTGTAATTTCTTGGCTTTGCTTGCTCACTAGTGCATTGTTTCAGTCAAAGAATGTAATGATTAAAAACGTGGCTTTAATCTTGGTATCTATTGTTGGCAGACGAGGAAGTCAGAACTGTGAAAAACAAGGCTGTACAAAACGACTGAAAACACTCAGCAGTGCTTAAATACGCCGGTTACTTTACGGGGAAACCGGGTTTCGACGGCGCAGAATTCCAGTCTTACTGATATGGATTTTCACGATCTGGATGTGTATTACTGTGTGTGCGTGCGCGCGCGCGCGTGTGTGTGTGGGAGACAGAGGGAAAAGATTGCGCGGTATATTTAGTCGGATGGTGAGGGGGTGGATGGAATTGGAAGACCGAGGCGTGGATGGGAGGACAATATTAAAATGGATCTTCAAGAAACTGGATCGGGAAGCATTGACTGGATTGATCTGTCTGAGGATAGGAACAAGTGGCGGGCGCTAGTGAATACGGTGATGAACCTTCGGGTTCCATAAAATGCAGGGAATTTATTGACTAGTTGAGGACCTGGTAGCTTCTCAAGAAGGATTCTACTGCATATAGTTAGTTGTAAGTGAGGGTAGGGCGGGAGGGGGGGAGGGAGTGGGGGCTCGTATTGTACGATTCGGCAGATGAGTGAAAGACTGCTAATCGCGCCGAGAAATAAAATGAAGCTGTGTTGTCAGATGTAATTAGATTCTTCGGAGACCGTCATCGGTAGCTTCGTACTGCAACGGTAGAATTTGGAGAAGTAAATGAACACAGGACCGTCGGTTGTCATTTCCGTTTCGAATTATGAACTGTTAGTTCAGAATGTGCAAGCCACAGAACATAACTGTGCAGTTACTAGTGGAACGAAAAGTGATGTATGTCTTTACTTAACCACCCTGTCAATATCTGAGACTATAATGGCGTCGTATGATTGATGTATGAATAATGAATTGGAAATTGCATGAAAGTAGGAGATCGTGATGTAATTTAAGGTACTCTTCCAGTATTTGGCTTGAGGGTCTTAGTTAAGGGATGATAAAAAAATCTCTGGCAGATCGGCCGATATTCTTACCGACAATTTAGCTTTTGAGTTCCAAAATGGTAGTCAGGGATGCTACCATGTCCGCCGCTGCGTTTGGTTGACTGGTGATGTAATACTGCATGACACTGCGCCACTAAATCTCTGGGCAAATGACATTTTTTCCCCCAGCAGATCCATATCCACGAAGCTGCGACATGTCCGTCCCTTTCGAAATCTGAGCTCGTTCTTGTTCTCATGTAGTGCTGCATCTTAGCTTTCGTCTTGCGCGAGCCACAGGCAAGATAACTTTACGTGAACCTCGTATATGTCATTGTTTTTTAGCAAAACTGATCGTCTTACCGCAACTTTGGACGGTTTAGTTACAAGTAATTGTGTAGTTTGTGTAGATTTAAGCTACATTTGAGTGCCATCAGTGAGAAGACCCTGTTCGGCAATGTTGGATAAAGAAATGTCGTTTGGGTGTGTTCAGTAATTGGTTTGTGTTAGTAATAGCCATGAACGGAATCGGAAGAGAATGTTTTCTGAATGGATAATGGCCGCAAGTTGCTGAGCGCTTGCTGTGCTACTGTGTGGGTTTAGCTTCTGCAATAAAGAGCCACCGCAGGATCTGTTATAGAGACAACGTAACTTATGGATTTTGTAAAGTTGCGGTCCATATTGGAAACCGTGTGTCTGTGAGTTGGTTCCGAAGTTGGGAGCAGTCGATGTGTATTGGGTTGCGAGTACCGGGGAAGTGTCTGAATGTGAGAGACGCATCTTCTGACCGTCTGTTTTATTATCTTTCTTTAGTATTTAATTTGCATTCATATTACGTCCTTCGGAGTTACGACACTGTGTAGTCTGCAGCGAGGAAATGTACAGCGTACATCACCCGGTCACATCTTTGCTGAAGGCGGAGGCCATATGTTCCTCTAAAACGTTGCTGCCCATGTTCCAGACTGTACGATGTCATTGCCCAGAAGACCACAATATGAATCATCATCGCTGTGGAAACCTCAAATCGTAATTTTGCATTTGTTTAAATTTTAAACCAATTGCATATGATGGAATAAAGGAAGATAGTTGATGAATGCAGACACTTTGTTTAGGAATGCAGCTGAACACTTAATTAGGATCGGTGGACGTCTTACCTTTCCTGTTTTATGTAACCACACATTCCTTTTTAGTTCCATGTTGGGGCAGTGGGAGTGACTGCTGTGAGGAAATCTGACGCTGAAGGATATATGCAGTAAATGAGACGGATACGACACCGTACATTTATGTAGGTTTTCCCAAAGTCGCAGGTTTGTGGAAAGCGCTGGTAGGGATTTCCGCAACAACAGATGTGGTGTGTCGTATTGCACGTGGTCATGTCCCTACCCCGGGCTGTAAGGAAGCCAAATGTCTGTGTCAGTATTGTTCATTTTGCAGTTATGTACTTACTGTTTTTACTTGTATTTCATATCGGTTTCTGTACAAATGAAGCATGATGCATCATGTATTGTTTTAATTACATCATACCTTGTAGTAATGTTAATGAAACACAGTTGCACTGTCAAGTCGCTGTAGGTCTTGCAAAAATGTAAAATAATATTCTTGTAATGTAAAGTATTTCTAATTAACCTGTGCGCGCTTAATTCATGTAACGTCGAGAATTATTTGGTCCACATATAATATATTGATAAACCATATTTAGGAATGGCGTTATCGGAGATAAAGAAAGCTGTTTTTCCGAAACGTCGTTAAATACCTACGTAAAGACTCGGTACCCCAGTTAAGAAGAGTAAGTGTCTTAACTTCGCCGTTGTCTGTGCCTTACATTTGATATTTTTAGCAGATCTTATAACTACCGTACTATAGACTTATAACTACCGTACTATAGACTTATATACATTACGATGTGTGGGGTTTGCTTTATACGTGCTACTTGAAGCAGTTGTGCAAAATCTGTCACGTAAGCAATGTACTTCTGTAATGAAACCACTTTACCGATAAGCTTTGCAGGAACTCCAGTGGCTAATGGCAGGAGAAGATAGACGTTTGTATTATGACTGTGGCTCTTACCATAATTCATCTCTTAAATCGTCAAATGAATTTAAAATACTTTTGGCGGTCGCAACGGTTGCTTAGTTTTACTTACGTTCAGTTGAATTTAGTAAGGAATGTACGTGATGCTGCAACAATGTTTTTATCGTGTTTGTCAGACGCACACTAAATGAACACCGGCGCTGATGGGGTACTGACTGATTAAATCCACTGAGAAGACTCCTTGAGAATCTGGTAGTTTGTCACCTAGCCGACAATCTTCGAATACTACGTAACGAGAAGATTCATTGCCGTGTTCACAGGAACCCGTCACTGATCCCTATCCTGAGCCGTGTTAATCCACTCCACGTCCTTCCTTTTCTCTAAGACGCCATTTTGTATTCTTTCATGTACGCTTAGGTCTGTAAGAGTCGTCTGTCTTCAAAGTGATATACGCATGGTGGTAAATAACGCATTTTGTGTTGGTGCAGCCCACAAGGACCGTGTGGTGTGAAACAGCTCTGGAATGGCACACAGCATTGTCCCCCCACCCACCCTTTTTCAGTTACCACATTCCGAATCGCAGTGGCTATATGCATTCCTTCACAGTACAGTGGTATTTGTGGATTCAGGAATGTGAAACCTGCGAACTTTGTTTTCTAATTAATCGTCCCTCCAGACAGGTCTCATTCTATGGCTTTCGTATATTTTATATACTGTGTCGCAGGAATGAGTGAGACGGTTGGATGTGTTTCGATGCCCTAGAGGAATGGCAGTGTGCAGCAGGCGCGCAGTGTGTGCTGCGTTCGGGGCTCTGGAAGTCTTCAGACGATACTGTCACCCGCAGCCTAATGATACCGATATCATTAGTCGCGTGTCACACCTGTACCCCTAGCTATGCTACGAACTGTGACAGGTGTAGTTTGTAAGCATGATATTTCATAATACTCTAGAAGGCACAGGTTAGTAGTTACATGTATGGGAACTCTGGTGGTCAAGGAATTTGCGCTGCATGTTCTGTCGGACTTCCAGGCAGACGCAATTCTGCTAAGATCTTGACAGTGCTCTGTCATACTTGAATCATCTGTTTGTTGAACTTCTTCTTTCAGCTCTTATGGAAACAAAATAAAGGTAATAAAAATAAAACCACATTTCGGGGACATCAACAGTCCACGTCCGTAGCTAAAAGTACTGTTAATAGTTGATTTCTTGTAGTACACAGCTAAGTGTTAAGTGTGTTTTCAGGCTACCGCCGCGAATTAGATGAGAACTGCTATCTTCTGGGTTATTACACAGCGACTAGTGGTAATTTCTTACCGACGTTTAGGGACTACCTACCGGTCCCATCTTCATGGGTCAAGGTGGGGCCCGTTAGGTTTTCCCGAAACGTCGGTAAGAAATTGCCACTATTCGCTGCGTAATAACCCAGAAGAGCGCAGTTCTCAACTGTTAACCTTATTGTTTGGTCTTAGGACGGGGACCGGTCCTGTCCCGGCAACGTGGTGTTTTATTCATTAATTTTTATTATTTATATCAGCTGTTATCGCAAGACGATGGGCAAGGTACGTGAAGTACGTAGACGATTGCAGGCAATACTTTTCGACAAAAGATTGGTCGTCGAACTGTAAGTATTTTGAAACGTCGCAGCTTGAAACTTTAGACGCGTTGTGTGTTTGGGATGAATCTTCAGACACTGGCCAGACTTCGTGGGCTTATCTTGGCTGTTTGAAACGAGTTATTTCGAAGTCTAAGAAACCGCTTCGGTCGACCTGTTATCATCAGCAGTTTGACGGTCAGGGCTGCCAACAGTGAAAGCGTAAACCACATTCAGAAAGTTCAGTACTAGCAGTTCATGTATTGTTTTGAAGTGAAGTGCTGCCGGAATGTTATTCCTTCCTGGCACTGGTTTTTTTAAATTTATTGTGTGTGAATTCGTTGTACCGCTATGCTAAATTTGAGGTTCTTGCAACGTCATTATGAATATTGTAACGCGCTGTCCTTAACTGTTAAATCGGAGGAATTGGCAGGTCTTTAACTTTCCCAGGAAGCCTTACCTTGTACGATGGGCATAAAAAAATCCCCGATATTGACACAGGACAGGGCTGTGGCTGTTTTCCTTGTCAGTTAGACGGGCGGTTTCTCTGTCTGCATTGTAACCCTACATGTGGAAATCGCATGTTGCTACACCAGACCACCATCTGGAAAAATTCAAATGTTTGCTTACAGAATGTCTGTCTAGAACATTGTCTGTTTTTTCGCTTACGCTATCCTGTACTCTGTTTTCATAATTGTATCATGTAAATGCGATTTAGTAATCCAGAATATTAAAACAAAAAGTTTGTATACAATAACCACAGTTTGGGTGGTTCACTCTGCCGTTTATATCAATGCTCCCCGTGTTTCCGGCCAGATCTCTTAGTCGGTGAACATGACCTTCACTCGGGGAATATCACTTGAGTTTGTGGTCACAAGAGATAAAAATGTAGGTCTATGGGCACTGATTACCAGACTAACTTTGTCACATCCACAGTGCTTATTAGCACTTATTTATTCGTCTTGCGAGTTTTATCTTCCCAAACCCAAAGTCAGCTGCGTACGACACTGAAAGTTTTAACACCACGGGTTCCTTAGCATTCCCATTCTCTCGTGTCCCTTGCCTGCGCGTACGGAAGTATCTCACCAAGTATATCCCGGACCCAGCTTGGCCTGCTCCAGACCATTTGCCCCATCATAAAACAGATGCCCTTCTTGTGCGCTTTGGCCTAAATTGCAAATCGTGGTTTTTGTAGGGATTAGAGTAACAAAAGCCGCTACTAACACTCAGCCAGGGTAGTCGAAATCCTTCTCGAGACAAATAAGGCCATAAACCTAACAGTAACGCCTTACTCACGATGTTTTAAGTCCTTGAGGTCTGTACCTCCCTGTGTGGCGCTTAAACCTCGATCCAATGAGCCGGTATCCATTTCTCGCGAATTCTAATAAATTTATAATTAATTCAGCCAAACGAAAATTTACCTACTTACCTGCAGATCATATTTCTGATCTGGTCTCGAATCAAGGATCACTGCTAACACTGACCTGGGTCGTAATTCACTGCATGTATCTTCTGTGTACGTCACCACAGCAATATACTCCATGTACACAACAACTTGTTATCGTGTAATGTTTTATACCCATCTGTACGATAGTCCTTTAACCCTGAATTTAATCAAAATTACGTGACTTTTAAACTGTGGATTGACCCTGACACATTGTTATTGTAATTGTAATTTCACCCTGAAGATAGCCGACCACATCATTGAACGAAACATGTCGGTGATCACTAAGTAATAAAATTACATTCATACATTCATCTCCATTGGTTGGTCTTGTACAAAATTTGATACACATAAATGCATTTGTTTGTTAGTCAAAGACCTTTTTTTTTTTTTTGGTGAGATACAATAATTCACGTACTCATTAACTTTCTGTCGACTGACGGCTGTTTCATTCAATTAATTATACGTAATTATGTTTTTTGGTTGGTGTCTAAATAATTAGGTCATTGTTACTGGAATTAATGTAAATGCAAATTTCTTTAGTCGGTTACATCATTATACGGAAAGCTAATTCATTTCTTCATTTTCCCTTTTCTCACACTGCAATACAAAAACAGAGTGGGGACTGGAATTACTCTCCCCCCTTTGCACACTGATGGATTGCGCGTTCTGACGTTTTAATGTAGGAATAACACGTTTCTTTTTAATCTTACCGGTCACAGAAACAACAAAAAAATGGCAACTTATTAGAGGCTGCGTGATCCTCCTCTACTGCAGTGCCGATCTAATTTCTGAGTAGCTGCAAGTTGTGCCTCATTCTGCTGAATGATAACGTGAACGGTTCTGGGGAAGAAGATTAATTTTGAATAAAGGAAGTCTTTCCTTAGCGGGGTCTCCCATTCCCTTGCTAGGGCAAATCTGCTTGATGAAAATTTAAAACAGACCCGGGCGCTGCAAAGATTGCAGATAGTCTACCCTGGTTCCCTGTACCTATTATGTTTACTGTGAATACTTTTCTGTGGTTCGATTTGTTTGCTCATTAACCGGCTGTTCATTTAGTGTCAAGAAGGTCGAACTCACAACAAACGAGTAGGCATCACATTCATACAAATTATTCTTCGAATATCAGTTATTACGTTGTATACATTTTGGTCTACCAAATACGGTTCTGATTGACATTAATGTTTCGGTACTAATGTGCACAGTTATCTGCAAATGTTGATACAGCTTGTCCTCTCAGCTCACCGACTAATGTGGTCACGAATTTTTTTCTTAACATTGAGTGTTTTGATTGCCTTCTGCTTCGTCTGTCTTGGCCGTCGTATTTGAATTGTCAATGTTAGATACCAGAAACGTTTTATTCCTCTGTTTCCCTCTTCCCACTCGCCCTTTCAGAGTTACCTGGTTACTCATCATCCATCTACATAACTGCGCAATTAACGCTATTACTTGGCGTCGGGTACTGTTCATATACACTAAACATAAGAACCTCGAACAGATGCGTTATGTTCTATAAGACACTGAAATAAAAATCCATGCATTTTGTTGAATTTCACTGGAACTTTCAGTGACACTTCATTAGTGTATTTTAATTCTTTATTAATATCTTGGAAGTAGTATCACTTATGTTGTTGGATAATATTACATTCCTTACCATTTTAGAGCCTACTGGTTTTGTGATTCACCAACAGGTTTACTATTCAACAACTGTATGCTGTGCCCAAACTGTGTTTATGTGTTTTCTATTTATCTGAGTACAAACAGCGACTTGTGCCACTTACATCATAAAATGATTGATTTTTATAACCGAGATGAAAAGTGTTTACAGCGCGGTACGGACTGGGTCTTTAAATAAACCAGTCTGCCATTCATCTTTAAAGAGTTAATATGAACTGAGTTATCCTAACATTTTTAGGCCGGTTCATTTGTTTTACAGTGCTGTCTACTTTGTTCTTGTGAAATAAATTCTCTTTGCTGAAGATTCAGAGTCTGATGTAGTCTTCTGTTCCGGACTGGTAAACAAAACGAACGGTTAACAGCAAAGTAAATTGTGTAATTTGCTGATATACATAGGTAATGAATTACAGAGACAGCGCGACACGCAATTTCCAAGAATATTTCACTAGGCCTTACGTAGAAGACGTTACAGTAGCTGTTTTGGGGAAGTCATGTTTGTGTGTGTGAGTCTGCGCTAATTTATTCAGTTAGTCAGATGTGTGTTTCATTACTGCGACTCTAGTAAAATGGTCGAAGAATCAACCGAGCTGTTGTTACTGCGTCGTTACTTATATCGTAGCGGAAGTATAACGGTTAGTTGTTATTGTGCATATAAACTGGCTTAATTGTTAGAGTGTAGGGAGCCTAATGGCACGTTGCTGCGAGATGGAAGCATGTATAGGGAATTGACCAGAGCGTACGTTTGTACAGGATGTTCATTTAGAGTTTCTGTAAGCTCCGTGTGCGAGAGGGACTTGGTCATTGTGTAGATATCCAGCACCTCAGATCGTTAAAGTGTTTACCCATGACATCCAAGTAAACCGATATTTTTCAGTTTTGTAACGGAGTTCAATACGGTGGTTTGATCAGGCAAAGTGGGTTCTCTGCTTTTCAGCAAGTGATTCTTCTGGTAGTACATTATTTTGCTACCAGATCGTTTGTATTATATAGCGGTAGGAATATTCTTGGCCATGTACTGAATTGTGTGTATTAATTTTTATATTTGATGCCATTCACAGTTGTACTAATACGAACACACACACACACACACACACACACACACACACACAGGCACACAGCAAGTTGTGTGTGAGTTTTGGCCGTGTAATGAAATTGCTGCGAAAGTTTACACAATTACTGTCTGGGGTAATCTGAATATCTTCATAGCTGCATTTTCTCCAGACTGCAGACTGCACTGAAGAAAATTAGCATTAAAACAGACGATGCAGATTTAACGCTTTCTAAAAATGCGGAAAAGTCTGTAAAATTCCTTTCCCTCCGCATATTGATTCATCATTCAGAGGTCTGTTTTTCAGCGTGTCTTCTCGTTCGTGACACATGTACCTTATTCAGAGGATTCATATGTGAGTGGGTGTTTTTGGAATCGATGCGTATAATTACAATCAATGCGTATAATTTTAAGAAATACGTGTGATTAGAATCAGTACGTATAATTAAAATCAGTTCATACAGTGAAGTACAATGTGTGTACTTAGAATCAATGTGTATAGTTGGAACGTATTATTAATATGGTAACAAACCCGATGTAAATGAACCAAAATAGTATCACCTGATGAAGCATATATGTCGCCGACTTAATCGTACATGTCTATTAATGTTAATTTTTCTCGTCCTTAAACGCGAATTTCGAAATACGAAGGGTAACATTTCGGAGAAGCTTGCTTCTGCGTGTGTTGAAGAGTTTTAGTACTTCAGTTTGTATTCTTCTCTTCTGTGACACTTTGTAGTCTGGCACACTGTTACCACCGTTTCGGAGAAGCTTGCGGGCTCCATATTCATTGCTGTGGATATCTTAAATCTCCTTGTAAGAAGAATAGACCAGGTGCTGGGTCCATAATGACGCTATTGATCGAGCGGGTTATGTTCATAAACCCTGTGGCATCTGATCACATTCTATGCTCATAAACCCGGTGGCAGCTGATCATATACTATGTTCATAAACCCGGTGGCAGCTGATCACATACTATGTTCATAAACACTGTGGCAGCCGATAACATTCTATGTTCATAAACGCTGTGGCAGCCGATAACATTCTATGTTCATAAGCCCGGTGGCAGCTGATCGCATTCTATGTTCATAAACCCTGTTGCAGCCGATCATATACTATGTTCATAAACCCTGTTGCAGCCGATCACATTCTATGTTCATAAGCCCCGTGGAAGCTGATCACATTCTATGTTCATAAAACCTGTGGAAGCTGATCACATTCTCGCTGAAGGGGGAAGTAAATTGAAAGGGCAGAAATGAACGAACGCACAAGTCTACTTTCATAGAATGAAAAGTCAATTCTGCAGAAACTTACTTCTTTCCCTTTGAGAATATCACTGAAAGATCTCCATTTCCACCGAAATTCTCCTTCTTTTATGCGCTTTGCGGTTCTGTCTTCCTGTGGACGAACATTGCTTTTCCCAATGACGTATTTTAAATTTCGTACACTTCATCCATGTCTGTTTTATCGCTACGAATGGGAATAAAGACCACCAGATTTAGGGCCTTGAAGGCGTGCCTTGTATTGCAGTCCTTTTTTTGGGACTTGTTTAGTTGCTACTTATAAAAGCCAGTTTTATGCATGTATATGTGTGTATGTGTGTGTGTGTGTGTGTGTGTGTAAGCAGGTAAGCCTGTGCGTGTGGGCTTGTGTGTATTTAGGTATGTATGTTTGTGTATGTATGTGTGTATGTAATGTGTTTTTGTATTGTGCGTGTGTGTATGTATGTATTATGCATGCATGTAATTACTCCCACTGTGAATAACTAGCAGAGTGCTTCTCTGGCAGCTAAAAGTCACTCAGTATTCCCCCCCCCCCCCCCCCCCCGGTATATTTTCGGAACCCTAAGTTTTAATGCACTTTACGTGAGAACATGCGCACAACTCGAGCGTGACTCACTAAATATATGGGGGGGGGGGTGAAAATGTTTTGAACACCGTTGAGGGTAAAACACTTTGTATGTCACATGTATGTAGGGCTTTCGGAATAAAGATAAGACGTTTCTTGCATTGTGCAGAAAAAAATAAAAAAATGCGCAAGAATTGTTGCGTTGTGCGCTCACATCCTAACTTATTTAACAACCACACCATTGTATCTAATGATGGATTATATCGAAGTTTGCTGTGCGAGATCAGAACTGTCGCAGTTTTCCCTCCATTGGCACAAATAGCTTTTTTGTGCAGTCACTCGTGTCAGCTGCACCAGATGTTTACTTCAACGAGGGAACAAGGTCGTGACGTCAACAAGAGGCTGAATCCTATTCATGGTGGTCTACTTACGGGGGGGGTTACTGAAAATTTTGTATGTTTCATTGCTATGGTCATTCCGGAATACGTAAAACGGGGAAATTTGAGTAGTCACAGGGTTACTCCAGTTCTCATTTTGAACGCTGTGATATGTAAACGAATTACCAACTTTAACACAAGAAATATTTTTTGTGCCAACAGAGCGCTTATTTTGCTGTGTGTAGTTCTTAGAGCAAACAGGGACGAATGATTTTGAACGTCATTAACTAGTTTATCTGCTTAATATTTATGTAGTGTTTTTTCTATGAGGTACGAACTGAATTTGCAAATGTTATTTAGATTATTTCCGTGTTGGAAAGGGTTTAAAATGTCTGTGTTCAAAAATCGTGGCAGTGCACTGGAGAAAAGAGTACTGGATGATGCAACAGGTACTGAACACGATATTTTGCTGTTGGACTTTGGGCTGCTATTTTCACCAGTATATCTCCTGCGAGTTGAAATGGAAGCATTCGGAGATCAAGGTGTAAACACTGTTCATTCAACCCATTATAATTTACTACACCTCGAACAAATATTTTAAAAGTCAATTTTTCCCTCACAAAGAATCCTGCGTGCCCGTTATAAATACCTGTCGGTTGATGCTTTTGAAGGAGAGAATTAACTTAAGTGAAATCTTTAGAGTGCACCTTATGATAGTCTCTACTACCTGTTCATTCACTTCACGTTTCGGTCCTTTCAAGACCATTGTCAGGGAAACCTCCATAAGCTTACGTGGAAAACAGTGATATGAAAGGCTACATTGACAAATGTATAGATTAATATGAGTATGTCATTGCATTGAGAGCGAGGTGTCGGAAACGTTCTCTTTACACTGAACCCCTGAACCGAAATGTATGTTCCGTATTTCAAGTTTATAACCAGAGGGTGGAGAAGAAAACGTTAAGGAGGATCATTATGATCTGTAAAGGTGAAGCAATCCCTGTACAGGCCTGGGCAGGCCATGAGGGTTCCAGGAGGTTGAGGCTCCCAGATTTCAAGACATGCGGCACATGAAGGAGGTTGTCAGCCCTACGCATTAATCCTCACAAAATATTTATTGGGTCATCAAATCAAGAAGAATGAGATGACTGGTGCATGCAGTAAGTGTGGGGAGATGAGAGGTGCATGCAGGATCTTGGAGCCGAACCTTCTGTGAAAGGAACCACTTACAAGACATGGTACCAGGATAAGACGCATTTGACGTAATATCTAAACTTAGAATATTGTACAACGTCTTACATGGAGTGTCTTTTGTCACGTCGGATATATTCGACTTAGTGTTACAGGGATTTGTTTCGTTAGATGAAACGTAATTGTATGTACTGTACGCGTGTTCCGAAAAGGGTAAGGTATATTTTGTTGGATCTTCATTTGAGTATTAGGTCATACCTGAATTAACCGTCAACCGTCAGTCACTGTAATACATAATCGATGTTAAATGAGCGAATCACTGAGACACATGGATGCACCTTGTGATAGAGCAGAATGTTGACTTTAAATGTATTGAAGCAGGTGGTTCGTATACTTACCAGTTTGCTTAAGGTGAACACAGCACATTGTAACATACTATATTGTTACATGTGCTAGTGTCATAAGGATATTACAATTGCGACTTTCATTCCTGTGTTAATATCTTCAATTTCAAATCCATCATCATCATAATCATAATCGTCGTCGTCGTCATCATCATCATCATCATCCATCACGACTTGGCCTTAATAGGCCTATTTCGGCCTCGTCTAACAGTTGCTTTAAAGGTGTTCCAAATCTTTTTCGTCCATTCGGTATATAATTCAGCATTATTTTTGGCATTCTGTTGTTCATTCTTGTTACATGACGTACACAAGTTTGTTTGTATCTTCTTAGTTTCTTGTCAACTGGTTCTTCTTTCAGCTGTGCCAAAATTCCTTCATTCCTTTTGTGGTAAAAAGGGTGAACAGGTTCCTGTTTTTCTGAAACCCTTTATCTCGATTGATGCCACTCGTTTTTAATTATTTTTTTAAAGGTCCAAATTTCGCTTCCATTTAAAGAATGGGGGGAGTGCCAGTGCATTATGTACGTACCCTTATTCTTGAAAATTTCTGGACTAAAGTTGGTGTAAATGTGTTGTGCAGGATTCCTAGTATTTGAGCAAATTTTGCTAGTTTTTTTTTTAATATTCTGTATTTTTTTTAAGGAAATTTCACAACCGATATATTAAAAATTCTCTACTTGTAAACATATCTTGTCCACAACGATATTCCATCATACTGGGTCTTGTCCTAAAAATGCCATCGTCTAAGATTTTTTCTAGTAACATTTCCATTCCAAAATTGCAAGATGTAGTGAAGTGAATTCAGTAAACTCTCCTACCCAAATCCAACCCTCACCTGCCCATGGTGCAACCTTTCCTAACTAACGAGGCTCTGGAGACCGACTCAAAGCGGTATTACTGTTCCACCATCCGCAGAAGTGCTGCAGAACACGCCTGTCCAGAGGCTGAAAGGTGGCAACCACACCACTGTACTACCTAGTGGTAGGCTAGTAACTCGCCCTTAATTACGCATTACTTTTAAGCCTCAATGTAAATACAACAGTTCAAATTTAAGATAGCCTTAAATGTAAAATACTGAAATAAATCACTTGGATTTCCAGATTTCTGGGCTTGGTCCGACGGTTTGGTATTTGAAAAGAACACAGCAGTTAGGGGAATATGGAACGTTATTCCACTGTCCATGCGATTAGTTGGAAACATTTCCCGTGCGGCCACAAGACGACCAAATTCTGTGAATACTTGCCTTTATGACTGCACAGTGAGGCATACCCTGAGTCTTACGTCACGTGTTAGTTCACTGCCGTTTGTGTTCGAATATTTAGCAAATCCGTTCTGTCTCCTGTGGTGGGCTAGTGTACTGCGTTAGTTCAAAGCTTAGTTTGTTAGGGACGAAACACAAGTACAGATGTTCCATATGCGAATTTGCAGTGGAATAATTTAGTAGAGTACTAATTACGTAATTTTGCTTGTTTCCATAGTCTGTATCGTCGGTTTAAGAGAAATAGCCAGAGTATTTCTTAGCTTTGCCGAACCCGGTGGCCGCGCGGTCTAAGGCGTGGGTCTGTGGGTACTAGCTTGTGAGGATTGTGGGTTCGAATCCCACCTGTGGCATGGATATCTGTCTCTTGTGACTGTAGTTTGTTGTCAGCTGTGGGGCTATGCGACGGGCCGATCACTCGTCCAGAGGACTCCTACCGCAGATGGTGTGTCTAATGCAGTGTTACCCCGAAACTCCGACAAGAAGGAGGCCATGGCCCACTAGCGATGTCGAGCCATAAAAAGAATTGTAGCTTCAGGATAGAAAACAGAAATAATCTTTCACTTATATATCATATTTTTAAGTCAGAAATTTGCTTACTGTTTTCTTATATAGTGTTCAACTTTATTAATAGTAGGTTTTATTTTGGTAATTTAGTATCCCGTCATCAAGATGGACGAATATGCGATGTGTTTATTAATTATGCTGCCGCTGGGTTGAGTGAACGAAAAATTCGTAACTAAAACCTGCCTGAGAGGTCACAGCTTATTCTGTAGTTTGAAGGAGACCGAGCCTGTTTGAATAATGGGGGAAGCGGTAGTTACGAACAGGTGAGAAACAGAGAGCGAGTGGTAAGATGTGTTCTCTGGACTACATACATTTTATGTTTGTATGTTTTTGCATGTGTTAATGGCTCTGCATCTATAATGTTGCGAAACCATTCTTGCGACATGTAGCACATTGCGAAAACAAGCCTTAGTTTTCCATGTATTTCTTTAACCCTTTAAACTCCGAGTTAAATCTCATCTGCCATTTGCTAATATTATTAGGAGCTCACCATATTCTCCACGTTAGCAGGATAAAGGTTAAACAATTGTCATGCCAACAGTAGTTTTGGAACGAAAATTTTGCTGTTTTTTATGTGTCATATATCTTTTGGATAAGGCATTTTTTAGAAAGTCTGTGGAATCAGCTTCATCTTTGTGTTAGACTAGTACGTGTCGAAGTGAATGAAGAGTGTTTTATTGCGGGGTATAATGTAGTTTGGGGCCATTGTTTGGGAGGACGCCCCTGCTTGCGTTTTCAGGTTTGAACTAGGTTATTATTTCCACTTAAAATGGAGGCAACAGTTGTCTTCGAAACCGTGTTGCCTGTCCACCGAACAACAGGGCGTCAGATCCAAAAAAGCCACTAGTCTTATTAAACTCCGTGGCCTTAGTCCGCACGCGAACTATACCGACAGAGCGGCCGCCGCCGGTCGGCGAAGTTAGTGTCAACTTTTGCGGATAGAGGGGTGTCACGTGGTCAGCGCAACGGATCCCCACAGCCGTTAATCTCTGTTTTCTAGACCTGGAGCCGCTACTTTTTT
>Ga0123353_10005722_pt1 | contig 16399 bp, 11 predicted proteins | sample TergutLab28metaG_3_FD_92763 | JGI IMG/M metagenome (GOLD analysis project Ga0123353, IMG submission 92763) | Labiotermes labralis P3 segment gut microbial communities from Petit-Saut dam, French Guiana - Lab288 P3 | ecosystem: Host-associated > Arthropoda: Insects > Digestive system > Gut ... | reverse complement strand
TTACTGTGCACTGTAAAAATGTTTTTTATAAATCCTGTCATGTAATCCCGTGCAACAAATATTGCCATAAGTATTCCCGCGAAAATGAACACCATATCTATGGTAGCAAAGCCCGCCATACCATTCACGGCAAAAGCACTGCCCTTCGTTGAAACAAGCTGCCACACGTTATCTATTACCAGCTGCGGTTCTTCGCCATTAGCGCCGTCTGCCATACCCATCGTCAAAATCAGTGCAGGGATAAGGGCCGCAACCCCAAGCATGATATAAAATACCGGCGAATGGAACAATCTGTAAAAGTCAAGGCGCAGCATCGACTTTATCCGCTTTTTAAACGGAGGTACCGGAAAGTCGGCATCCGTTGTTTTTATCGCTGCTTGTTTCATGTTATTTATCCCCCTTTCGTTGCATGATTCGCAAATAGTATTCTTCAAGTCCGATTTTTTTGAATGCAATTTCTTTTACGAAAATTTTATTGTTGAACAGGTATTCACTTACTCTTGCACTGTCTTCTTCGTCGTACACACGAATTCCTTCATCTTTGACTTCAACGTGTTTGTATTTCTTTTTCAAAACAGAAATGGCATTTACATCGTCACCGGTTTTCAAAAAGACAAAATCTTTACACTCTTCACTCATTTCATTTGCGTTTAATTCTTTTATCAACGTACCGTTCCGTATAATCCCGTAATGGGTAGCAATTTTCGAAAGTTCGCCAAGCACGTGTGAACTTACAAGAATTGTCATGCCCGCTTTTTGAAGGTCAAGTAATGTTTCTCGGACAATTCGCATACCGTCTGCATCTAATCCGTTAATAGGTTCGTCCAGGATTAACAGTTTTGGGTTGCCAAGCAGTGCTTGTGCGACTCCGATTCTTTGTTTCATTCCAAGTGAACAATTTTTAAACTTTCGATGTGCCGCGGTGTGCATATTAACAAGTTTCAAGACACGTTCAATTTCCGGCTTGGGATTTTCAATGCCAAGGTTAAGTGCCTGCATCATCAGGTTTTGCCAAACGGTGCTGCCCGGAAAACAAGCAGGCGTCTCTATCAGAACCCCGATTCTTGCGCGCACCCCGGGGTCGGTGTACGATTTACCGTACAGTAAAATCTCACCGCATGTAGGGACAAGCAGCCCGGTCAGCAGTTTTTGCGTTGTGGACTTGCCCGAACCATTTTCACCGATGAAACCATAAATCGCTCCTTCCGGTACACGCAAGTTCAAATCCTGAACAGCTGCGATATTTTTGAACGATTTACCAAGTCCTTTAGTTTCTATTGCGTACATAATTTCTCCTTTTAAACATCAGAAGGCAAACACCGAATATACAAATGCTGAAGAATATGCCTCCGATTGCCGTTACCAATCTTGCATGGGGATAGCCTGCGTAATAAAGTATTGCTCTTTGCGCCAATGAAAGCGAAACCAGAATGTTAGACACGTCAATAAGCCTGATACATTTGAAAATGCTGCTTTGGTTTTTGGCGGCTCGTATTATGTGTGCTCCGGCAATTACCAGGTTGGCAATCGCCATAGTCCCAATCCAGTAAATAAGCCACAAACTGTAATTCGCCGGATTTTCTTTGTGAAAGAAGGTTATAACCAAAATGAAACTTAGATGCATAAAGGACATAATTGCAGCAACAATTGCGATTCTTCTTGTAACCAACCATTCAATTTCTTTAATCGAGTTTTTATTGTCAAAGGTTTGTATTGTCTTGTACTGTTCATATGCAGTGAATTTTGTAAACCCGAAAACAAGTAAGTATGCTCCGGTGAATCCTATGAAAAATGACAATTGAAACCCGCCGATTACTGCTGTCAAAAAGCCATAGGTAATAACAAGAAACATTCCGGCATAAACAAACGGCTGTTTTTTCGCTCTTTGATATGTTTTCGCAAAGTATCTTTGTTCCACTTTATCTTACTTTTTTCACTTCGTCACAGATATCGGCAAGTTTATTGTATTCTTGCTCGATTAACGGGTCGATTTTGTTTCCTTTGCTTCTTTTTACCTTGGTTCCAAGAAGCCAGCCAAGGAAACAGATTCCGATACCCACCACTCCAACAGCGATTCCACCTATTGTCCACCCTATGGTCCCGCCCAGTTCCATAACCATCGCCATGCCACTGCCCAGTGTAAGTGCCCCTGCCGTACCTGTGGCTATGCCTGCAGTCATTCCGGCCAGTTTTTTCTTGCTCATCAACACTTCAATGTTTATGATTATCAAGTCTACCTTTTCCTGCATTTTCAAGAAATCTGTTTTGTTGGCAATTTTTCTGTCACGTTTGAATGACAGATTCACGTGATAGATACCACCTTGAGAAACACTGCTGCCCGTCATCTCCCAGCCAAGAGCCTCGTAAGAATCAGTTATTATTGCTTCAAGTTGCCGGCGAACCCGTATTGTTTTATAGTCGTAACTGATGATTTCTTTTTGCATTTTCTTTTTTCTCCTTTTTCTTTATTTCCACAACGCGTGTTGACTTGTTGAGGTTACTTGGATTATAATCAAGGGCCAGGGAAATGAATTCGACAAAAGTTCCGTAAGTGTTGAATTAGCATAAAAATTGCCCAACAAAAAATTGTAAAGTGTTGAGATAAAGGAGGGAAACTGGTTTTGGACTTTATAGGCAACGTGCGCTATCAATCTACCGAAGAGAGTATCGAAAAGGCAGTCATGACCCTGCTTAAACGAAAACACTACGACAGCTTTTCGGTGAAAGATATTTGCATTGAAGCCGGGATTAACCGCACCACCTTTTACGCGCATTATCAGGACATTAATGACTTTATGATTAAGTTTGAAGGCAACCTGTCGAAAAAAATGCAAGCAATCTGGAAGCCCGACGGGACGTCCACTGTTTTCGGTCAAGATGTCTTTATTGCATTCTTTACTTTTATCCAAGGGTATAAAGTTTTTTACAAAGCATTTTTAAAAGACCATATTCCAAGTTTCCTTGCGACCGATATGCTGAAAAAACACAAGGAACTGTTCAAGCAAACCATGTTCAGAAAGGGTTGGAATTACACAGATGCGGAAATAGATTATCACTTGCATTTTTTCGGGGGCGGATTAAAGGCCCTCAGCGGCCGTTGGATTCAAAACGATTGCAAAGAAACACCCGAGCAAATGGCGAAAATTATCTATGAGGAATACGCGAATAAATCAACACTTTTTTAGAGCATTTCAAATATATCTTCTTCGCACAAAAAGAAATATCCCCGTTCCAAGCAAAGCCGCGCCGGCTGTGCTTCCAATTACGATACCGGCGATTGCCCCTGCACCAAGTCCGGTGCGCCCGCCGCCTCCGTCATCTTCTTCACCCGAAATTGTTACATCAAGTGTTGCAAGTTTGTAACTTAAACCGTTTGATCCGTTTATCGTTATGGTAACAAAACCGCTGTATTCGCCCACCGCCGTGAGAGTTACTTTGTAAATGGCGTTGGAGACGTTTGTTTCCGTGATGGTTTCAATATATTTGCCGTCAACTTTTTCCACCTTGAAGGCAGAGTTGGTTATGGACTTAAGTTGTTCTTTAAGAGAAACAGTGCCTTGGATACAATCATTGTCCGCCGACACAGATAATTCCGTTACATCGACCCCCACCCCGCGTAATTCAAGCGTCACGGTGTCCCCTTCCTTTATATCAATACTCTTAACGTTGCCGGGGTTTTTTATAAGCGCCGGTGCTACGTCATCAAGTCTCCAAACCTGGAAACCGGTAAACGGATTGGCGGTTGTCAAAAACAAACCGTGCTTTGTAGGAAGGATAACACGCCCGCCATAGTTGGTTGGGTCTCCCAAGCCGGTAACGGTATACGGTTGAAATGTGACACCGTCGGAACTTACAAACAAATCGAAGCCGGGGGGATTGGAATTGTCACCAAGGAACAGTGCGCTTGCCATTGCCGCCGCGATTACAGACGCAAGGGGTGCGAAGTCTTGCTGGATAATATCATTCATTATTGGCATTAATTCCTCGTCAACCGCGTACCGTATAGCGTCAAGAGCCTCGACTATTGATTGCGTTTCAAGGTCACTTTCCGCAAGAACTTGGCGCATATCATAAAACAGCGTGTCAATTACATCATAAAAATCCGAGATTGAGGTTTCACGTGCATTACTTATAAAGGTTACAAACACCTGCATAATATCACCAAGCAATTCACTTGTGTCTTCGTCGCCGCTGAACAATGCGATGACTTCACCGAATAACGTCATTGCACCGCCCATAATCTCCATGAGAGGCGGAACAATCTGCGCAATAATTTCGTCGGTGTCGATTTCCCCGAAATCAATATCTCTTAAAGCCTCTATAAGCATAGCCGCAAGTATGGTGGGAAGGTGTTTCCGGAATACCCCCTGGTCCCATGTGCTTGCGTAAAGTTTCCCTTGGTGCTCTGCCATCCACCAGATATATTGATTAGCGGAAGCGTTCACCGTACCTTCCTCACCCGGGAAAAATCCCGCGCGCATACCGGCGCCCGGCGCAAAGGGAACAGGCTGGCCATTTGTCTTTACCGCCAAGTCCTTGTCGCCGACGATTACTTCCCAATTATCATTTTTATCAAACCGGTAAATTGTCGCGGGTTGGTACAATGTTTCAAAGGCTTCGGTTATATTGCCTTTTGCCATTTGCTGTAAAAATTTTGGCCCGTTTGCGAATGTTGAAACGTAAACATAGCCATCATAAATAAAGGGACTTGCCGCGACGTGTTTGGCAAGGCCAAGACCGTCAGGATATTTGGCACCCTCGTCTTCCCCAACAATTTGCTCGCACGTGAAATCGGTTAAGTCGATTTTATACACGTTGAAACCTTTGCTGTCATTTTCAAATCCCACGAAAGCGTACAAGTGAGCTTCAAAACCGATAATGTCCCAGATACCTCCCCCGCCGGGCAGGGAAAAGTTCTGCCATCCGGTTGCCTTGTCGCCGGTATTGGGCGTCAGCGCAGTAATGTCTTTGCCGTCGGTATGAAAGATTTTCCCTTCAAACGTTCCGACATAAAGACGGTCGTTATACACAGTTGCCGCGCGATAATATCCGCCGGCGGTGGCGGCATTATAAACCAGGTCAATTTCGCTTTGACTTATTTCAAGTCCTTGTTGGATTTTCCATGCCAAGGTACCCAAAAATGCCGGGGTTGCCCCCATGGCAAAACCAAGATTTTCCCAAAGCACAACTTCCGGCGTGTCCCCCGGTTTAAAGTTTGGCCCGAAACGGTAAACCGCACTGTATCGTTGCTGTATGCACTGCAGTCCATACGTTAAAAGGTCAAGCCCGCCCTGAGGGGGATAGGTGGTAGTTCCCGCAAACACGTACAAATCGCCGTTAAAGACAACCATTTTGCGGTAACCGTTAATCATGGGGTCGCCTTCCCACATAAGTTCCCATTTGGGTTGGTACGCGTCCATTTTATAACGATAGATTTTGCCGACATTGTCCGCACTTGCAAGCGGGACGCCCAGCATCTTGCTGAACTGCTGTTGCGTTGATTGCTCTATTCCCGAACCAAACAGTATTGCCGCCCCAAGGTCGCGGTTTGTGCCTACCCAAAGGTAATCGCCGCTTGTCTGGGTAAACATTTCGGCACACCAGCCGTAACTGTTGTGGATACCTGTGTCCTCCCGCTCGTCAATCCCGCCGGTATCGGACAGTTTTTGTGCGGCCTTCAGTGAAAATACTTCGCCAATACCGACGAAACAGGGCAAAATTAATGCCGCGATTGCAAGAAAAACCAAGACCTTACGCATTGACAGTCACCGTATGCGTTGCAATGTTGGACATGTTTGCCGCCACAACAAGCATATTGTTTCCGCTGCCGCTCATCCAGTATACAATTGTGTAAGTACCGTTTCCAAGTGCCATGAAAACCGGGTTTTCGATTGTAAAGCTTCGTCCGAAACCTGTGGGTGTTACGACGGTATGCACAACGTTCCCCCCGTCATCAAGAACAAATGCCCGCAAGTTGTTTCGCGAAAACAAACTGTCGCGCAAATCTATTGTAACTTCGCCGGCAGCATCGGTTACAGTCGTCGCGTCGTCCGAAAGAAGGTGGTTGCCGTTGCCCGTGTCGCAATAAAGAACCTTGAACGTTGTCCAGCCGTGTTGGGTGAAAATTGTGTACGTAATTTCGTCCCCCCGGGTCGTCTCGCCCTCTGTTACAAGTCCGTCCGCGGTAACAGTCAACTTGCTTGTCCCTGCGTTAAAAGACCAGTCGGTGATTTGCTGCCCATTGCGCTCGACTTTTGTGATGTCTTGCGCCGTGTTCAAATCAATATCAATTACAAGCGGTTGGGGCCAGTCCAAATCAACACTGAACATGGCTTGACCGTTGTCACGCAGCAAGAAACCGCTGCCCCCAAGTACTTTGGGAGTAAAGGTTCTGTTGTCCGTAATCTTTAGTTCTGTGTAACAAATGTTGTATCGGTTTTGCACCGCCACGGTGAATGTTCCTACCCCAAGTTTTTCAAGTTCCGCCGCCCGGATTGTGATTGCGGTTACGTATCGGCCTTCGACAGTACCAAGGGCGTTGGTTCGGCGTGCGGTACCGTCGGTGGTTTCAAAGGCAACGGCCGCACCGGACATAATTTGGTTGCGGGTATAGGTTGCGACCACTTTGCCGGTTGAATCATAGATTGCAAGGATTATTGTGTTACCGTCATTTTCGAAACTGCTTGCCGTCCAGTCCGTTGTTGCCGGCAAGAAAAGCGGCATTTCCTTGTGGTCATACAAGTATATCGGAGCAGTAAGACCAAGAAGCACCCCGTCAACGCTTGCCAAGTTTGCGGTGATTGCGTCTTGGGCAAAGTTAATTGATTCACCTTCGACGAATGGGTCGTAAATGCGAACCGTGAAATTGTTGTTTTGGACGCCATCAGAGGAAACACCGGTGTATACCGCTATACGATATTGTTGGGTTACCGGCGCGGCATTGTTTCCGCCCGCAATAAAGTTAAACGTTGCGGGAACAAGCCAAGGGGTTTGTGCGATAACAGAAGCAGGAATTGTAAGTAAATAATTTTCCGACCCGGGTTTTTGCGTAATTTTGAATCCCCTGCCTTCGTCGTATCGGATTACCGATGATGCGGTCAATGCCGGTGCGGTGTCGCCCGTTGAAAAGGCAACCCCAAGAATGTTTTGACCTTGATAACTGCTTAACTCTACCACCACATCACGGAAATCCCGGTGTCCCGGAGACTTGTTCGTATATGAGGTCACGCCGGCAACCGAAACGTTACTTAAACTGCCGACAAGTACAAGATTTGTTTTAATAAGGCCGCTTGTGTTGGTTATCTTTACCTCGCAGGATTGTCCCGCGGTATAACTTGCTCCGGTCGCGGCCAGGGTACTTTGAACGGTTGCGTTGGAAATGGTGATTCTTCGGTCGTTGCGGCTGAACGTGTCTATGTTGCGGCCGTTTATGGAAATTGCAAGGCCCTCCGTACTTACACCGCCGGCAAGGTCAATGACAAAAGCGGAATTGTTTGAAATGTTCACTGCGTATGCATCCGCGAATACCTCTTTTTTATCAACGTTCTGAGTTATAATAAGCACCCAGTTGGTTGTTTCGACAAGTATTGTATTTGCGCCGTTATAAAGCTGTACGCCTTCAAATCGGAGCACATTATCCGTAAAAGTATAATCAAGCGGCATGCGCGGAGACAAAGTAACGGCCAAGAGCGTGTTACCTCCCTCAAGCGACAATCCGTATTGAATAATGTTTTGGCCGGTGTAACCAATTGAACCCTGGACGACATTGGGAGCGTCTCCTTTTGTACCTTGCAAAAGAATACTGAACGACGATACCCTTTGACCGGTCTCGGTATTTACAAGGTCAAACCCGTGTATACCGAAATCTGTTATACCCTGTGCAATCAATTCGGCGTGTGTTAATACAAAGCAATCTTCCGCACTGCTGTAGGTACTTGTTACCGCTTTGCCTTTATATTGGATGCTGTGCCCCGCCAAAGTTATAGGTGCCAGTCCCGATGTTACCTGGCCTTTAAGCGCGGAATGAAGTTTGACCGACGTTTCCTCCCCGCCAAGTGTTACAACGGTTTTTGCAACCACCATCGGAGTTTTGGTGCCGGCGGGGGTCATGCTGTTCATGCGCATGTTTATGTTTTCGGGGGTAATTTCTTCTGCGCGGACAAGGTTGGCCTCGGCAGGTGCGTTGGTTGGGGAATACAACATGGTAAGATGGAACCCTTGGTCAAGTCCCATGTTTTTTATGATATTGCCTTCAAAGCCGCCGAAAGCATCCGAGACTTTTGCAAAATCATCACGCATATAAGTTCCGATAGAGGAATTAGCAAAAGAGAATGTGTTGGTAATCGGACTTCCTTCTGCGACAACCGCAATCGCGGGAACATTTACAAGGTAAACGGAATTGGCTTTGTCTTGCCAGTATTGGACATCGTTATTATTTTTTTGGTCAAAGTGATTTTTTCGCTCCTTGTCGAAAATATAATTCATTATCGTCGGAATGTTGCTGTTAAGATTTCCTTTTGCACCCATAATGGTCATTATGGCAAGGCCTTCGTTATTGGGGTGTTTCATCTCGGGGAATTGAATCTCGTTACTTTTAAGCCACGAGTAAAAATAGTTTTCATTCCCGACAACATCAAACATGGTTCCCGAGCGGCTTGGCATCGATAAAAGCGAACTTGTGGAAACGTCGTGGTAAATACTGTTACGCGCCACTATGAAGTTGCCGTGCAAACCGCCGTTTCTGTTTGTGACGGCGGTCGTGATTTGTTCAAGAGTTTTTTTGCCGTCAAGGAAATCTTTCCGTTCCTGTTCGTCCCTTATTGCAAGGTGATTTTTTTTGGAGACTTGTTCGCCTTTTTCGGTGTCTTCATCGTTAAGGCCTCCGCCATAAGCGTTACCAAGAATTGCGGCAAATCCCGCAAACCGGAACACATTTGTATCCGAGACGCACGGATTATTTACATCGGGGGCAAAACTTGCGCCAAATAATGTAAGTCCTTTTTCAAGGATACTGTTCTGCACCCTGATTCCTTCTATATATAGGCCCTTGACAGGCACACCGTTTACATGTGCGTTGCCTTGCGAGAATACCCGGTCTTTACCATGCATTGTAGAAGTGCCAAGAACACCAATTTTTCGGAATTGGTTAAGTTTAATCGCGCCGCTTCCTTGCGGGATATCTTCGCCGGTCAAGGTAATATTGTCAATGGTAGAGTTATTTGCCAAAGCATAAAACGCATAGGCTTCGCCCCAGCCGTATCCCGGAAAGAATTGTTTGCCGTCAAAGCCCAAACTCTCACCATGGCCGTATTCCGTCCCCGGCTCGCGCCCGCGCATGGAATGAGAATTGCGGTATACCCCTTCAAATGTATAGTTGCCGTCCGTGTACCCCGCCACTCCGCCGCGCGTATAGGTGGTTGCGTTGATTTCATAACCGTTGCCGTAAACCGAGCCAAAGAACCATGTGCTTTCCGCCCAAGTGTACATTCTTCGGGTTTCTTCCGTTTTGTGGGCGGAACGAATTGCCAGGTCTTTGTGTCTGTAATCGGGGGCCCACAGATTAAACTCGTTAAAAAAGTATCCGGGAGATTGGTATCTGTCGCTGTTGCCGCCCATGTCCGCGGCGGTGATACTTGATTCAGCCGGATACGGTGTTGCGGTTTTTTTGAAATGCTTGCTTAACAGTCCGCTTGGGTCGCCTTCGGTATATTCACCAAGACTTGCACCGGTACGGATAACCCCGCCGTCGTCTTGGCGCTTTACACCGTTGGTAATATAGTCATAGCGGGCAAGTTTTTCCATCAATTTTATGTCGTCAAAGTCACGCACGTTTACCGCGTCTACGACTTCGTATATATATTCGTAACGGGCACACAAACCATCACGATATGGGATTTGGTTTTCCGCGATTACCTTAAAAGTCCCTGCCTTGTTAAAGTTTACGCGGACGCTTTTGTCGCCGTCGTATTGGACGGTACCTACATTTGTGCCGTCGATGTCTACCGCACGGACATCTATGCTTATACCGGAACCGCGATAGTTCCAACCAAGCCGGAACTCGTCAAAAGAGTTTTCAAAGATTACCTGTTTAAAGTTTCCGGTATTTACCGGCAAGACTTTACCGTCCTCGTCTTTGGGAAGGTTGATATCATACAGGCCGAACACACGGCTGCGGCCGATTCCCTGGCTTATATAATCTATGTGGCCGCGCTGGTTGGAACTTAGTGTATCGAAAACGTCACTGCCCTTGTCTGTTACGTTGACGGTAAAGTCAAGAGATACCTCTGCCCCCTTTGAACCTTGGATTTTGGCGGTGAATACTGCCGTAGCCTTATCCGTTCCGGCGTCCACGTCAATCGGATGTAATGAAAAGTTTTTATCGTCGACAAGGGACGCGACTTTGTATTCTTCTGATGAACCCGATTTATATTCCCATTGGGCGGCAAAGTCCGGGTCATTGGTTTTGATATCAGGCAAACGAAACCGGACATCTTCCGACCGGAATGTCGCATTGGTCATGGTGCGTGAAAGAGTATACGTGAAATCGTCGTTTGATTTGGCGTTGGAAACAACCACTCCGACGGTAATTGCCGGCACAGCAACGACAACAGCGCCGATTGCAGACGCCATAATTATAAGTGTTCTTTTTGATAACCTTGAAATAAAAGCAAACATTCCCAATATTCTCCAGTGTAACTTTAACAGGACAGGACAAGACAAGACAAGACCCCTGTAAATTTTATTAAGTAAAGACTGTGTATATTTTAATAATAATTGCCCTGCAAGACAATGTCTATTTATATCGCAGAAAGCACCCAAAGTCAATAGTTTTGTTATTGCTTTTGACTGTGTCTTAAAGTACACTGGTTTTATGGAAAGAATTAGAGAGAGAGAGAGAGAGAGAGAGAGAGAGAGAGAGAGAGAGAGAGAGAGAGAGAATTATCTGCGGTTATCCACAATCGCATAGATTTCAATAATCCAAGGCACAAGATACTCTTTGAAAAATTTTACCACGAGGTATACCAGAACGAATTCCCCAAGGACGAGCGCGAAAGCCTTGGCAATATATACAAACAAGCAACCCGCCTTGCAAACGCACCTAACGCCGAATATTATTGCAGCGTTGCAACGCAGGGCGCGAAAATCATTGGCGGGATAATCGGGGATTATTACCCGCGGACAAATGTGGTCGGCGGCGAATTCATTGTCGTCGCACCCTCGGAACGCGGCAAAGGCACGGCGCGGGCTTTAATTGCCAATATGTTAAAAGATATGTCCGTGTCCCGGGGCAGAAAAGTTGACACCCTTATTTTCGAGGTGGAAAACCCCGCCGCCTTTACCGGCAAGGAACGCGATGCGGCGAACAAGCGACTTGGCATCTATCAAAAGTTTAACGCAAAGGCGATTGACAGTGATTACTTTACGTATGTCCAACCGCCATTGGAAGACGGCAAAAACCCGCTTGATAACCTTATGCTTTGCATGATACAGACCAAAGACGCCGCCACGATTTCAAGGACGACACTTGAAACGTATCTATATGACGCATTTGAAAATGCTTTTGGTATTGAAAACGTCGCCGACAACGAACATTACAAACAAAACGTCGCGTCAATCAAAAGCGACCAAGTTCCGCTTGTGCCTGTTATCAGTAAACAGGTTGGTCCCAAACCTCAAGTCACACTATGACAATAGTCATTTTTATTTCAGCAGGGGTTTCGGGCCAAGTCGTTTTGATGGTGACAATAACTTCGCCAATGTCAAGGGCGGTTGCGTTGAATACGTTCAATCCGTCCGCAGTCCCGGATGTAATTGACAATTTGGCGGTGTCGCCGGATTCAAATGTAAGAGAATTAACAAAGTTGGTGCGGTTGGGATTAACATTGTACAACAAATCATACGGTGCGATGTCCAAGCCATCACGAATTATCTCGCCCAAGGCAATTGTTGCGGGGGCTTTTTCTTTTGTTATTACAAGTTGGTTAATTGCACTGACCTCGATATAATCAAAATTAAGTGCGGCGACCCTTGAACGAAGCGCGGCATAGTCAATACCAAAGTAATCGAACCTTGTTGCGTCAACCTCTATCACAACGTAAACCGTTACCCATGGTTTGCTTTCTTCCCCAAAGTATGCCTTTATTTCAATGTCGCCCTTGACCTTGTCGGACGAGCGCATATTTTGATGGACGATGATTTTGCTTCCGTTGGGTTTAATTTCTACCGCTTCGGGATTAGAGGACGAGAAACTTAGGTTTGCAAACCGGAAATTGGGGCTTGAGGATTTTACCGTGAAGAATTTTCCAAGGTCGAACTCGTCGGAAACATTGGCGTAAAGTATATAACTGCCCGTGCCGTATTCTTGGTAACCTTCCTGCATGAATTTGTCCCAATCCTTGTCCGCGACATAAACCGATTCGATTACGGGATAAATTGCGGTACGGATAACACTTGCCATCAAAAAGGCAAACGAAACGATGATTACCGGAAGAATTAACAAAAACAAAAGTATGACTTTTTTCATTGCCCCTCCCCCCTTATTGTTCCAACTTGCGGTATCGCTTGGACCCGTTAAGGAACAACAAACAGGCCGCGCCAACCGCAAACGCAAAAGAAATGCAAACGGTGAAAATCTTGAACGCCGTTAAACTGAAATGGACACCGAAATCACCCGCAAACGAAGTGAACATGCTGAAAAAACCAAAGGCCACACCTATGATAATTCCCATAACCATTATAAAGTTTGTGTGCGCCGTACCTTTGTTAAGCTCTCCCGCGCCGACCTGGTTACATACGGGTTTTCGCAAATCCAGGTACGTCCCAAGGCATATATAACCGATACTTAAGAAAACCGATATTGCAAATACCGTCATGATTTCCCCAAACCCGAGGCCGCGCAATGTGTTCCCGGTGCTTATGTTGTTTTTAAGAGCCATAAGGCCGCAGCTTACCGCCAATGATACAAGCAACGGTATGAAAACTATCATGGTTTTTATCAGCAACTGCTTTTTATATGGAATGGGAATAAGTTTAGTATGATAAATGTTCCACCCCTCGCGCGATATGTTGGACGCGGCGAAACTGCACGCAAGCGGTATCAGCACCATAATGATAAACAGGCAAAGCGAGAATATCATTTGCTGGCTTGAATCTATTTGGCCCGCGTCGCTTAGTGATGTGTTTACCGCATACCCCGCGATACGTGTACAAAAATACACAAGCAGCGGAGTTATGGCGATTATCAAAAGAAACTGGAAGGTATAATTGGACGAGCGGAAAATATTTTTGATATCCTTGCCAAGAACGGCTGTACCCGGTTTTTGTGATTTAAGTCCGATGTGCTTGCTTGGTTTTGGATATGATACCCGTTCCGTTTGGTAAAACTTTTTGTATTTTGCCCCGGCAACGTAATAAGCCACGGTCATAAGCGCAACGGAAACAAGTATAATCGCCGCGAAACTCCAACCCGCCGTCAGCGGAGTCGTATCAAATAAATTGGCAAACAGTTTGGGAGGGTACATAAACTTGGCGGTGTTTTTAAAGGACGCCGCGTTCTTTTCAAGCGCCCCGGAAAACCCGTTGTCCGCGATTGCATAAACCACTCCGTTAATCAAATACATATAGCCCACAATCAACGCAACCAATCCCGCAAGATAAGTAATTGTGGTCATCTGGGAACGGTTGCGCATGAACTCGGCAACCTTCATCACGGGAAACAGCACAAGTATCGCCAAACAAAACGGCGCCACGGGAACAAACACCAAAACAACGGGTATCAAAAAGAAGAACCCAACACTCATGCCTGATGCGAATCCGTATGCAATTAATATCGGGAACAAGATTACCGCCGCAAAAACTATTTCATACAAATAGGCGACAACAATTTTCGATGTGAAAATCTGATTACTTGACACAGGTAATTTCAAAAGCATTTCACGGTCATTATTGATGTCCAGCGTTTTCATAAGCATCGGAATCAAAAATAAGGTTTGCAAAATCATAAAGGCAAGTATTGTGAACACCAAAAACTCGTGACGCAGGTCGCTTTGCAGTCCTTTTTGGGTCATAAACTGTTTTGCCACCAAATAATAAACCGCAACAAGAACCCCCAATAAAATCGCGCCAAAAAGTATCACGGAACCCACCTTTACCGCGGTTTGTATGGGCTTTTTGCCGTGCTGGATTCGTATGCCCGCCTTGAACTGCAGACTTATAAGCGTTGCAATCAAACCCCACGAAGACTTTAAGTTTTTGAATCTTGGGCCTGCCATTACTTCTTTTTCTCCGTCTTTTCTGCTTTTTTAATTTCTGCCATTACCTCGTCATATACCTTCTTTTGTATCGTGCGAATGGCTTTTCGTTTACCAATAGTTTTTGCAAGTTCCGCCTCTTCCTCTGCCAGCAATTTGCGCGCCTTGTTTTGTTTTTCTTTGGCCGCGGCGGTAAGACTCATAAACTCGGCCTCTAAATCTTTTCCTTTTTTGCGGTATTCTTCCAAGTCCACCAAACCAATCACCTGCCCGCCGTGTACAATCAATGCCCTGTCGCAAAGTTTTTCAACGGTATCCAAATTATGCGATGAAAACAGCACCGAGTTACCGTTTTTGACGTATTCTTTCATATAGTTCTTGACCTCGAAAATCGATTGCGGGTCAAGTCCCACCATGGGTTCGTCAAGTATCCAAAGTTTCGGCTCGTGGATAAGTGCGCCTATGATTGAAATCTTTTGCTTCATACCGTGACTGTATGACATGATTTGATTGTTTACCGCGGATTCAAGGTTGAACTTTTTCAACAAGTCCGCCAATATGACTTTACGTTTCTCGGGCTCTACCTTGTAAATATTTGCCATATAATTCACAAATTCGGTACCCGTCAATTTTTCATATACCGCATGGTTATCGGGTACAAAGCCAAAGTTGCGCTTTGCGTTGTATGGGTCTTGGTTAATATCATGCCCGCAAATCTCGATTTTGCCCGAGGTAAACGGGATAATGCCGGTGATACATTTAATGGTGGTACTTTTCCCCGCACCGTTAATTCCAAGGAACCCGAAAATCTCGCCCGGGTTTACCTCGAAAGATATGTTTCTTGCGGACACATATTTAGCGTTTTGATATAACTTAAAAAGGTTTTGTACTTTTAAAATGGCCATGCGGCGAGTATAGCACCCCGTTTTTAACAAAGTCAATCCCGAATTAGTCCAAAAACGATGTTTGTTTCGTTTTGCTCTCGTATTTTTGCAAATACGCAAAGATTTCCTTTGGGTCGTGCATGATGCCATGCCCTTTGCAGGTTTGTTTGAAAATTTTGACAAGCGCATCGTTATTAGGGCTGTGGCAACTGTATGAATTGCCATACTTGTTTATATACTTTTGCTTCATGCCGGGAAATAACTTGTCAAGCGAGTTATAAAAATACTCCCGGTTTCCGTCGCGCATCGTTGTACCAAATCCCCACGCGAGAATGCCTTTAACTTTTGCCCGAACACAGTAATCAAGAATGCCGCGCAGGTTTTCCTCGGTATCGTTGATAAAAGGCAGAATCGGGCAAAGCCATACAACTGTCGGAATGCCCGCATCGCGCATTACTTCCAAGACTTTAAACCGTTCAAATGTCGTTGATACATTGGGTTCAAGTTTCTTGCACAGTTCTTCGTCAAAGGTCGTAAGTGTCATGTTCACAACGGCTTTTGTTTTTGCATTGATAGCCTTCAATAAATCAAGGTCACGCAGTACCCGTGCCGACTTTGTTAAAATACTAACCCCGAAATTATACTTCAAGATGAGTTCAAGTGCCCCGCGCGTAATACGCAATTCGTCTTCCGGCGGTATATACGGGTCACACATCGAGCCCGTGGTTATTTGCCCTGGTTTTCGTTTCTTTCGAAGTTGTTCTTCCAGAATTTTAAGGGCATCGCGTTTTACTTCGATATCTTCGAACTCGTGGCCAGGTTGCTTGCCGCCATAGTAACACAGGCTTCTTGTGTCGCAATAGATGCACCCGTGCGTACACCCGCGATACAGGTTCATGCCGTTGCTTGGCGATAATATCGTTTTGTAATCCGCGAAGCGCATGTCCTAATGATACCATGAGCATTATGCAACCACTGACATTTTTTCTTGATTTCAATGCGCATATCTGCTATACTGGCAAATAACCGTGGTGATGTAGCTCAGTTGGTTAGAGCATCGGATTCATACCCGTGTGACTAGCAGTCACGAAACCTCCGCAATTACGGCATTTCTGGTACCTTTTGCCGTAAAACATGCTCCGAGGCACCACAAAAGGCACCAAAGCATTCCTGGCCACTGTCATGGTGGCGTACCTCAGTTGGTTAGAGGGCTGGATTCATACCCCAGACGTCGGTGGTTCAACTCCACTCGCCACTACCAGGAGT
>Ga0123353_10005720_pt1 | contig 16400 bp, 11 predicted proteins | sample TergutLab28metaG_3_FD_92763 | JGI IMG/M metagenome (GOLD analysis project Ga0123353, IMG submission 92763) | Labiotermes labralis P3 segment gut microbial communities from Petit-Saut dam, French Guiana - Lab288 P3 | ecosystem: Host-associated > Arthropoda: Insects > Digestive system > Gut ... | reverse complement strand
TGAGCAATCAAGAATTGCCACCCTCTCTGCTATGCTGAACAAAAAAGCACCAATTGTAGTAATGTCGATTTCAGGCGTACTGCAGCGCACAATTTCTCCGAAACAACTCCTTGACGCCTCCTTGACTCTAAGAACAGGCACGACATATGAGATACCAGAGCTTACGGAAATTCTCACCACTTGCGGTTATCGCCGCTGTGAACAGGTTGAAGGCGCAGGTCAGTTTGCTGTTCGCGGCGGTATTTTAGATTTCTTCTCCCCTACTCATGATTTTCCTGTCCGTTGTGAGTTTTTTGGAGATGCGCTTGATTCCATGGGTCTTTTCGATATTTCTACACAGCGGAGAATTGAAGCTCTTAACGAAGCGCAAATTGTGCCTGTTGCAGAAGCTCTTCCGTCTCTATATAGCGGACCGGGCAGTATCGGTGTTGAGGGCCTGGTTAATGAGCTGAAGGAGCATCGTCAACGCCTGGAAAAGCGCCGCACAACGAATCCGCTCCTGCTGGATAACCTTAATTCTGACATAGACAAGCTTTTAAGCGGACGCATTTTTACTGCTTCCGACAGATATTTTGAACTCATTTCTCCGATGTCAACAGCTCTTGATTATATCTCAAGAGATTCCGTTGTTGTAATTTGTGAGCCGCAGCGTGTAACTGAAAGGGCTGAAAATTCACTAAAACTGCTCGCAGAGGAATGTGTCAGTCTTCTTGAGTCGGGGATTTTGGAAAGCGGGCTTGTCAGATTCTCAGAGGATTGGGAAGGATTCCTTCTTCGCATGGATAAATTTCCGGTTGTGATGACAGACAGCTTTGCCAGCTCTTCATATCCAATACCTCCGAAGACAAATCTTCATTTGGATGCCAAACGCCTTCCTTCTTACGGCGGTAGCCTTGACACTGCCGCCTCTGAGGTTGCCCATTATATCAATACCGATTTTCGCACTGTTATCTTATGCCAAGATAAGCGCAGGGCAACAAGGCTTCGTGAGTATTTAGAGGAACGCAGCATTTCGACTGCTTTGGACAGTACACTTCAATCGCTTCCGGAATTTGGCACTTGTGTCATTTCGATAGGCGAGCTTTCTGCGGGCATGGAGTATCCTACTATAAACCTGGCAGTTATATCTGAAGGGCAGATAATTACGCAGGCTGCGCCCCGGCGTGTTATAAAGACAAAGGAGAAATCGAACAGGGAACGCTTACAGAGCTTTGCAGACCTTTCTCCGGGCGATCTTGTTGTTCATGACCATTATGGTATTGGCCGTTTTGTAGGCTTTAACAAGCTTCGGGTTGATGATGTCGATAAGGAGTATGTAAAAATCTCTTTTGCAGGGACAGACTCTCTTTATGTACCTGCAACGCAACTGGATCTGGTTGCAAAGTATATCGGAGGCGGCGAAGATTCGTCTCAGGTCAAGCTTTCTAAGCTTGGCGGCACAGAATGGACTAAAGCAAAAACAAAAGCAAAAAAGGCTGCCCGTGAGATGGCAAAGGAGCTTATAAAGCTGTATGCTGAAAGACAGCGTGTTGCGGGCTTGCCGTTTAAAGAAGATACTATTTGGCAAACGGAGTTTGAGGATAAGTTCGGTTATCAGGAGACAGAGGATCAGTTGAAGTGCACAACAGAAATTAAGCAGGATATGGAAAAACCAATACCTATGGACCGTTTGCTCTGTGGTGATGTCGGGTATGGTAAAACAGAGGTTGCTCTTCGGGCTGTTATGAAGTGTGTTCTCGGCGGTTACCAAGCTGCGATTCTGGTTCCCACAACAGTTTTGGCAGAGCAGCACTATATTACCTCTATGAGAAGATTTGCGGGATATCCGGTCAATATCGAAGTGCTTAGCAGATTTAGAACCCCTGCACAAATAAAAACTGCTCTTCATGACATAAAAAACGGCAGTGTTGATTTTGTTATCGGTACGCATCGGTTAATACAAAAGGATGTTGAGTTCAAAAAGCTTGGACTTCTTGTTGTTGACGAAGAACAGCGATTCGGGGTTTCACATAAAGAGCGGCTTAAGTCGATTTCCAAACAGGTTGATGTACTGACACTCTCTGCGACTCCGATTCCTCGTACTCTTAATATGGCACTTTCCGGAATTCGGGACATGTCGTCTATTGAAGAACCCCCGCAAAGTCGCCGCCCCGTTCAAACATACGTACTGGAACATGATTACGGGATTTTATGCGACGCTATCCGCCGTGAAATTTCCCGTGGCGGGCAAGTATACTATCTTCATAATCGAATAGAGAATATTGACCGTATTGCAGGAAGCTTGTCTGAAATGCTGCCGGATATACGCTTTGCGGTAGCTCACGGCAAAATGGACGAGGATAGTCTCAGTGATGTAATGGAGCAGATGACATCAGGTACTGTGCAGGTTCTTGTATGCACAACAATTATTGAATCAGGAATAGATATTCCTAATGTAAACACCTTGATTGTCGAGGATGCCGATAAGCTTGGTCTTGCACAGCTTCATCAAATTCGCGGACGTGTCGGGCGTTCTCCCCGCCGCGCTTATGCCTATTTGACTTTCAGGCGGGGGAAAGCGATTTCGGAGGTTGCGGAAAAAAGACTTACGGCTATAAGAGAATTCGCAGAGTTTAATTCCGGATTCAAAATAGCAATGCGGGATTTGGAAATAAGAGGAGCAGGCAGCTTGTTAGGCTCTGAGCAGTCAGGACATATGATAAGCGTTGGGTACGATATGTATTTAAAGCTGCTCGAAGAGGCTGTTTTAGAGGAAAAAGGAGAAAAGTCTTCAAAGAAAATCGAGTGCACGGCAGATCTTACTGTTTCTGCCGGGATTCCGGAAAAGTATGTCCCTTCCGCTCAACAAAGGATGGATATTTACAGGCGTATTGCTCTTATCAGAACAGAAGAGGATAGTAATGATATTTTATCGGAGCTGATAGACAGATATGGCGATCCTCCGATGCAAGTGCTGGCACTTACTTCTGTCGCAATGCTCCGCAGCGAAGCTTCGAGCTTGGGTATAAAAGAGATTTCACAAAAAGAAGGCTGGCTTAATTTTAAGCTTTTGGAATTTAGTATGGAAAGTATTTCCAAGCTTTACACTTTACCTGACTATACAGGACGCATAAAAGTTCTTGCTGGTACCGACCCTGTTATTGCACTAAAGCTTGTTGGCGGCTCTGTTGTTGATGATGCTGTTAAATTCGTAAGAAGCTACTCTTATGTCTTGCCTTCACTACCACAGGAAGGCATTAAAAAGAAAGCAAAGTAGTTGCTTTCTCCTGATAATAAATATATAATCGTGCAACGAGATGAGAGGATGTACAAATTACTATGAAAATAAAAAGAATTTTAGCAATATTTCTTTGTTTATCTTTATTACTGATACCAATAACCGGATGCGGTAATTCCGATGACGACGAATATAATTATGACAACGGTGAGAACGAGTCCCCTGAAGATACTCCCCCTCCCGTTTCAAGCGACAACGATGAAGACACTGATCCTCTGGAAGAGGCTGAAAAAATACTTCGATTGCTTAATGAGCAGATTGGTTCAGATGACTTTGTTGGATTTTTCCATGAGATGGTGTTTGAGCATAGTGAAGATTTGGGTGGTTTGATTAACTTTCCTGACGGGTATTTATTCAGGGAAGGTGATATGGTTTCTGAATTTTTTGAAGCTGCCAAAGCTTTGGAAATCGGAGAGATAAGCGGCATTGTTGAAACGATGTACGGTTATCATATTATTCTGAGATTGCCGATTGACTATGATAGTACTCCTATTGAGTTTTCTGGCTATGAAAATCCCCCTTCATTACGACTGCTTGCCGCTATGGAAGCTTTCAGACATGAACGTTTTCAATGGAGGAATGCTTTGGAATTTGAATACTCACAGGAACCTGAAGCTCTGGACATAGCAACGATATTTGAAGAAGGACCGGATTTTGATACATCATTCCCAAGGTTTGCCCATGATACTGTGATGATAACTGCAGGAGACCTAACACTTTCGTGGTCTCATCTTTATGCATTCATGTTTCCCGTTGTTTCTGAGGTTTATCAGTTACATGAAGCTAACGGCATGGAGGTTGATTGGCATGAGGATGCTTTTGATGGTTCTACCTGGGCTGAGTTGGTATTGGAGTACGCTCTTGACGAAGCAGAATCAATACTCGCATTAATGTATGGTATGAAAGTAAATAATGTTACTCTAAGCGATGATGAGTTGCAGGATCTGGATGAACGCATTGAAGAACAAATTGAAAGACATGGCAGTAAAGAGGCTTTTGAAGAGCATTTTCGTGAACATTACGGGTTTTATAATTCTGAGGTTTTAATGGACTTAACCACAATTGAATTAGGTTATGGTGAGTTGTTCGATTACTTATATGGAACCGATGGCTCTGAATTTCCGGACGACCTTGCCCGGATGTATGCGGAAATAAACGGATATTTAATGGCTATGCATATATTACGTATGAAACCCGGATTTTAGATGTGGCAGTTTTTGCTTTGTATAAGATAATCAACAAGGGGAGCATATCAATGATATGTTCCCCTCTGCTTTCGGCCTGTTACTATTTGCTATGAAATAGCCGTTTGTTTTGATAAACCGGCTCACATGTCATGCTCACACCCAGTTGCCTGAATACTGACATGTTTATTTGCGAGAGTATAACACTCGAATGCGCTTCAGATCGTTTTAGCTTGGTAAGCTGCTCCAAAACCAGTTCGGCTGCTTCATTTGTAACAACATTAATTGCCAGAGCAAGCAGGACCTCATCTACCTGCAGTCTGGGGTTTTCGTTGCCCAGATAACCAACCTTCAGCATTTGAATAGGCTCTATCTCGCTTCGAGAGATAAGCAGTATGTCTTCGTCAAGTCCCGCAAGGTGCTTTAGTGCATTAAGAAGTGCTGCGGATGCGGCTCCGAGCAAGGGTGTCGTTTTTCCGGTAATAATTGTGCCATCGGGCAGTTCTATTGCAACACAGGGAACTCCGGACTCCTCTGCTCTTTTTCTCGCAGGCTTTACCGGTCGTCTTTCCTCGGGTAGTATTTCGGAGTTGTTCATTAACAGTTCAAGCTTTGACACGGCTGATTTTTGAACCTTGCCCCTTGCATAATCGACTTGTGTGCTAAAATAACGTCTGATTATTTCTTGCTTTGACGCTTCTGTGCATATTTCGTCATCAATGCAAAACCCTACCATATTAACACCCATGTCCGTTGGGGACCGGTACGGGCTTTCTCCCCAAATTCGTGTAAACATTGCGTTGAGAATCGGGAATACTTCGATGTCCCTGTTATAGTTTACGGCGGAAACACCGTATGCTTCAAGGTGGTACGGGTCTATCATGTTCACATCGTTAAGGTCTGCCGTTGCAGCCTCATATGCCAGATTAACCATATGCTTCAAAGAACGGTTCCAAACAGGAAAGGTCTCAAACTTTGCGTAACCTGCTTTAATACCGCGCTTGTTTTCGTGGTAGAGCTGAGAAAGGCATGCAGCCATCTTTCCGCTTCCCGGTCCCGGAGCTGCAACCACAACCAGAGGTCTTGTCGTTTCTATGAAATCATTGTTGCCATATCCTCTTTCGCTTAGTATCAATTGAACGTTAGCGGGGTAGTCCGTATCGGGGATGTAGTGTATTATGTAAACCGTTATTCCGAGGCTTTCAAGATATTCTTTGAATGTATTTGCGGCAGGTTGCCCTAAATACTGAGTGATTACAACACTTCCGACATAAAGATCGTATTTTCGTATTTCGTCTATCAAGCGTAAAACATCATCATCATATGATATGCCTGTGTCTCCTACTTCTTTGTTTGAATCTATGTTTGACGCATTTATAACTACAACAATTTCCGCTTTATCCGCCAGTGTTTTGAGGAGTTGAATCTTAATGTCGGGCTGATAACCCGGCAGCGTACGTGTGGCATGGTAATCATCAAAGAGCTTGCCGCCGAACTCGAGATAGAGTTTGTTTTCGAACATTTCTATCCGCTTAAGTATCTTTTCGGATTGCAGCTTCAGGTACTTGTCATTATCAAACCCGATGGAATACACTTCACCACTCCTGTCATTCTGAATGCTATTTTGCCGCATTTTCTATCATGCATTCTAATGGAACATCATGCTCTTGTCAAGCAATGAAACTGTTGACACTGTTTGTTGCTATTGATATAATCGAACGAAGCGAGAGTCGCGGCTGAGTTTACTCAGACATGACCGAGCGAGGGATGATTTGGGCTTACTCATTAATCGGTCAGGATGTGCGCGGGTGGTGGAATTGGCAGACTCGCTAGATTCAGGTTCTAGTGTCCAATACGGACGTGGGGGTTCAAGTCCCCCCTCGCGCACCAAAATCACGATTACTCGAACCCCTTTGTTGTAGGCGACGGGTTCGGGATAGTCGTGTTTATACAACAACTGTAGCAGCTAAAGGCGATGCGGCGTTTTGTTTTGCTGCATCGCCTTTTTTCCTGTGCGCGGTTATCTGCCCATCATTTCCAGGACAGCTTCATAGATGCCGTCTTCGTCGTAGCCGTATTTGTTGTGGAGCTGCTCGGGGTCGCCGATGACTGAAAACAGATCAGGGACACCGAGGCGCTTAAATTTGGTTGATATGCCGTTTTCTGCGAGGACTTCGGCGACTGCGCTGCCTAGTCCGCCTATGATGTTATGGTCCTCCACTGTGATGATTCCACCGGTCTCCGCTGCTGCTTTCAGGATAATGTCTTTATCAATTGGTTTGATGGTGTGCATGTCTATCACACGTATGTCGATTCCGTCGTCTTCTTCCAGTCGTTCGGCGCAGAAAATGGCGTTCATGATATTAAAGCTGCATCCGATGACTGTAATGTCTTTCCCGTCTTTTTTTGTAATTGCTTTACCTATCTTGTATTCGTACTCTTCATCCTCCGGGTAGAGTACCGGTTCCGCTCCGCGTCCGATGCGCATGTATATCGGACCTTGGTGGTGCTCTGTTTCCTGCAGAATGCGTCTGCACTGCATGGGGCAGGCGGGTACTATGACCGTCATGTTAGGGATGCTGCGCATTATTGCAAGGTCTTCGGTCGAGTGATGAGTCGAGCCGCCATTACCCATGGATAGCCCCGAGTGTGTCGCAATGATCCTGACGTTCAGATTGGGATAGGCTATGTCCGTTCGAACCTGCTCGCATGCGCGTAGTGAAGCAAAGGCTGCCATGGTCGATACATATGGGATCTTTCCGCAGACTGCAAGACCTGCCGCCGCTGCCATCATGTTCTGCTCAGCCACGCCGAAATTGAAGAATCGTTCCGGTGCCGCTTCCTTGAAGTCTCCGGCTTTGTTGCTGCGTACCAGGTCCGCAGTCAGCATAACTATGTTCTCATTCTTTTGAGACATCTCAGCGAGTGTTTTTCCGTAGACCTCACCGGAGGACAGCATTTCAATTGTTTCAATGTTAAATACGTAACCCGACATATCTCTACCTCCTCCCTGCTTCAAGTTTTTCTTTGAACTGCTCTATTGTTTCTTCGTCCAGCCCTCCGTAGTGCCAGCTTGTGTTCCCTTCCATGAAGTCACAGCCCTTGCCCTTAATCGTGTGAGCTATTATCACAGAGGGTTTGCCGTTGCGGCTTTTTGTCACCTCATCCAGCGTTTTTACAATCGATTCCATATCGTGGCCGTCGGTTTCGTATACGTTCCATCCGAATGAGCGCCACTTTTCGTCAAGTGGTTCAAGTGCCATGATTTCTTCCGTCGGTCCGTCTAGGCTGAGTTTATTCCTGTCTATGATGCCGATAATGCCGTCCAGTTTGAAATGAGCTGCGCTCATCGCTGCCTCCCAAATCATGCCCTCATCGTTTTCACCATCGCCCATTAGTACAAATACCCGCCAGTCCGCTTTATCCAGTCTTGCCGCCAGTGCCATGCCGACGCCGACGGACAATCCATGTCCGAGCGAGCCTGTCGACATGTCAATGCCCGGGATGTAGTGCATGTTGGGATGCATACCAAACGCGCTTTCCAACCCATTATAGTTGTCTGTGAATTCCTCGTCATAAAAGCCGGCGTCCAGCAATACGGCAGCCAGACCAAGGAGCGCATGCCCCTTGCTCAGAATAAATCTGTCGCGGCTTGTCAGGGACGGGTTTTTTGAGTCGTATTTCATTGTGTGGAAATACAATGCGGTGATAATATCGATCACGGAGAGTGAGCCGCCGAAGTGTCCGCTGCCGGCGCGAAGCGATATGTCGAGCATTTTTTTTCTGATATCGATCGCTTTGTTATGTAACTCAATCACATTCACATCGTTACCCCCTTTAAGTTTTTATGAGTATTTTGCAGTTGGTGTTATCTTTGTCCGCGTTAAAGGCTTCTACAGCGTTATCTAAGTCATACACCTTGGAAATGAGTGGTTTTATGTCCAAATACGGCAGCATGGCTAGTGCGCGCGGAAATACATATGGATAGAAAAACGCGCTTTTTATAGTCATTTCTTTAAAATACATGGTTGGCAGATGTATTGACTGATAACAATCCATAGGGTACACACCAAAGTAAACAAGAATCCCGCCTCTGCCGATGATATTGAATGCGTCTTCGGCAGCTTCCGGAGCGCCCGAGGCTTCTATAATGCGTTCAAACCCTAAATCATTCGTTGCTTCCATGGCGCAGTCAAAAAGGTCGTCCTCCGCAGAGTTTACCACTATATCAGCTCCCAGCTTTTTAGCCAGTTCAAGCTTTGAGTCAACAATGTCGATGACCATGATTTTTGATGCTCCGCACTTTTTAGCCAGTTGCAGTTGCAACAGCCCCATAGGGCCTGCGCCAAAAATACACAGGTTGGTGCCAGGCTTGAGCTCTGCCCGCTCTATTCCACGCATGGCGGATGCTACAGGCTCGGCAAAGCAGCCCGTTTCTAAGTCTATACCCTCCGGTAGTTTGAATATTTGCTGCTCTTTCCATACCACTGTTTCTGCCATAGACCCCGGAGGTATATTTGAGATGAATTGTTCGCAAAAATTCTCATAGCCTCCCCGGCACATGTCGCAAGCTCCGCAATAGTATGCCGGTGAGCCTGTCACTTTATCGCCTACCCGCAGACCCCTGATTTTTACTTTTTCGCCCATTTCTACGATAGTGCCTGACATTTCGTGGCCCATGATAATCGGGTAAACAGAAGACGCGCCAAGGTTTCCGTCAACAATGTGCCTGTCGCTGCCGCAGATGCCGTTAAATGCAGTCTTGACGCGCACCTCATCCGGTCCGAGGGGTTGCTCGTTTATCTCGCCGACCGCAAGATTGTTGAGATCCCTGAGTAGTGCCGCTTTCATAAAACACACCCTTTCAAAATAAAAAAGTGAAATATAGCTACGTGATTTACAAGTTTTAGTAGTTCTTCACTGCATTTCAAGTCTGCAATGAATGGTAACAGATATAGTAAATTTGCACATATTTAGCACATATTTCCTTGACATGATTATATGCTGTGACCTATAATTATGTCAAGGTGAGTTTTGCATTTCTGTTGTTTGTTTTGCGTAAGCAGATGCAGGAGCTGCCGGAATATTGAGGAGGTATTACAAGTGGAAATCACAAAAAGAAGCAAGGTCAAGGATATAGAGAAAATTCCGGGTGTTGTCGATATCATCAAAGAGCATACGGGACAGGTAATGGCTCCCGCCATGTTTAAAATGGCAGCCTTTATGACGCTGCAGTCGGCGGCAAAGCAGGCAGGCTGGGGAGATGACATACTCGAAAAATGCATTACGGATTTAAACGCTGCCTTGGCAAAATAGCAAGCATAGCGATGGATGAGAGTGATTCATATTCCTATTCATGAACAATTGACAAAACAAACCCACCAAGGTAAAAGTACTCCCGGTGGGTTTGCCTATTTACACTCAACCAAGGGCATTTCGCTGAACAATGATGAAAATACCTTGTATAACCGCATGGTGTTGTGTATTATTAACATACAAAATAAATAGTGCTCCTTAGCCGTGCGGCATTTTTTCGCATAAAACTTGCCGGCTGAAACGAAAAGAGGAGAAATATATTGATGATACTCACGATACTTGCCTTTACATTGTCAATAATAATATGCTGTGTAATTGCCTATATTTTAGGCTTATTGTGGTTCAGCGACATTCGTAACCGGCGATTACGCAGCTTCTTTCTACTTGGCATCGAGGTTTTTCTATGGACACTGTTGAATGCCATTTCCATGCTAAGCCCTTCCGGTGATTATTTTCATTTCATTTTTACGGCACGCCTGATGTTCGTCTATATTATTCCGTTTGGAATCACCTGGTTCATACTGGATTACACCAAGTCTCCTTTATTCGGCAAAACATGGGTAAAGTATACACTCATATCTTTAGCGACGATTGATGTTATAATGATTCTTTTAAACCCGCTTCACAGCTTGTATTATACTGATTATATACCTACGCCGCTGACAGGAACGATTGCTTTTGGGATACGCACAGTATTTCTTGTCATTTCGTTTACCTTACTTATCAGATATATCATAAAAGGGTCAAAAAAGAATCCGTTACTGATCTTAACAGGGGTTGGATTGTTGATTCCGTATGTTCTTAATTTTTTGTTCAGCTTCGGGCTGAAACCTTTCCCGCACGATCTCACTCCAATAGGCTTCTTTGTCACGTTCTTGCTTTTTGTGTATGTCGCTCAAAGGTCTCAGCTTTTCGACATCAGCCAGCACAATCTCTCTAATAAATATGAGCTGATGAAATACAGGCTTACAAGCGATGCTTTGGGTATTATATTATGGGACATGGATTATATAACCGCAGATCCGCTCAGTTCGGCCACTGAGTTTACATGGTCGCAAGAGTTCCGGGATATGCTCGGCTATTCAGACGAAAATGATTTCCCAAACCTGCTTCGAAGTTGGAGCGACTTGCTGCACCCGGAGGATAAAGCAAGAGTGCTGGATGCTTTAGTGGCTCATCTGAACGATTACACCGGACAAACGCCATATAACATAGAATATCGACTCAAAATGAAAACGGGGGATTACCGTTATTTTCATGCGTTCGGAACAACACTGCGAAACAATGAGGGCATTCCGCTCAGAATGGCCGGCGCAACATTGGATATTGACGAGAAAAAGAAAACTCAAGAGGCTTTAAGCCAAGCTTTATTTGAATCGCGCAGAATCCTTGAAAACATGCTTGTCATATTCAATAAATCAATAACTATGATTTACATTACTGACATAGATACTCATGAGATTTTGTTCATTAACGACCCAATGAAAGAACAGTTCGGCATTAAAGGCAACGTAATCGGGCAGCCTTGTTATAAAGTTTTGAACGAAGGTATCGACAAGAGATGTGATTGGTGTCCCTGCCACCGCCTTGATAAAGAGCCGGACAAAGAAGTAATTTGGGAAGAACACAACACAAAAACGAAGCGTTATTACCGGAATTTAGACCGGTATGTTGATTGGCCGGATGGTAGAAAAGTACATATTCAATATAGCCTTGATATCACGGATATTATTGTAGCGCAGCAAGAATTGTCAGAAAAGGAAAATGAGATAACTTTTCTCGAAAAAGAGGCAGAGAAGATTTTTATAGACCCGCTGACCGGGATTTACAACAGGCGTTATTTAGAGGACATCTTAAAACACCTGCTAAAGTCTTTATCCCGTTCAGGCGGATTACTGAGCTTGATGATGATTGACATTGACAATTTCAAGAAATATAACGATACATACGGGCATAGTGAAGGCGATAAGTGCCTGAAAACTGTCGCTACTACACTTTCAGAAAGCATTCCCAGGGCGGATGACTTTGTTGCACGTTACGGCGGAGAGGAGTTTACAATAGTTTTGCCGAATACGGATGAAAACGGCGCGCGGTTGATGGCAGATAAACTATTGGAACGTATTCGCAGCAAAAATATACCTCACGAATCAAGTGACATTACAAGTTACGTTACCTTTTCCATTGGCGTGGCCACAGGCAGGGTAGAACATTCACAAAGCGGTGAAGATTACATAAAAATGGCTGATGAAATGTTATATCAGTCTAAACAGAGCGGACGCAATAGATATTCTCATAAGAACATAACATAACGCGCAAATTTCTAATCTGCATTCATTGACACATACTACGAAAGGAAATAAACCGGACATGAAGAAGATTACTGCACTGCTGCTATTGATAACCTTTGCATTTAGTTTGCTTACTGCATGTGCAAGTGAAGAAGAAGCAGGTAATACAAACCCAAACACAAACACAAACACAAGCAATAGCACACAGCCAACAGACACAGCAGATGAGATCATAGAGTTATTTGCTCCTGCTCCTGAAAATGCTCCAATAGCCCCTCTTGCACGATGGTCACCAAATGAGTCAAACAATTCAATTATCTGGGGAGATTACATCATAGATAGCTCTTCTTATACACAGATATTAGGGATTAGCTCGGTAAATGAAGAAGGTCTTAATGCTTTTCTGGGTGGCATGGAGTTTGAGATAATAGCTACCGATAATCACGATGAAGACGAGGTATCCGTACTTCCGTTAAGCATACAAACGGGACCAAAAAATGTAAACCATCGATTTGACGATAACCTTGCGAAACAAGGATATCGTTTGATCATATATCAGGTATACAGCAAAATTGATGAGGAAGCTATTAATTTATTTAAGCCATATAAGGTCGAAGGAAATAGAATAATCATATATCCGGAGTGGACACATGAGTATATAGACGCTGACGTCCATACCGATGATTATCGCGGGAGTTATGATGCAATAGTAACTGTCAACACAGAAAAAACTATTGAGCTCGAATACTACTTTGACGAGCTTAATATGGTTTTATCCCGAAACGGAGTATCTGTCCGGATGGTGCCGCGCGATTGCGTGAATGAAGAACCCTGGGTGATGCTAACTCATTTTGCGAATGATCGGCAAGGATTTAATAATATGGTATATATTGAGCATTTTGTTTTGCCGTTGAGGCATGACGGCTCTCGCAGACTCCTCGATAATCAAACAAGAATCAGTTTCAGTGAAGAACGTTTCGCCAGCATTGATAATCCGATTGATCCGGTTATAAGGTTATACGGAAACGGTTTGATGCAAATTAGCTGGGAAGAGATAAAAAGAGAAAAGGTTTTACTGCCCTCCGAACCGGGGAGCTGGACTTTAGTATATGATGAAGAATCGGGAATAGAGTCAAATCCGACAGATCTCTGGTTTCGTTATCTCTGGTGCGGAAGCGACGGAATAATTCTTATTGATGAAAACGAACAACATTATTTTTATCAAGTACACAGCTTGGATTTTGATAAATCAAAGCTTGCTGATAGCTTAGGTGATGATGTAGAATTTGAAGATTTAAGCGAATTTGTTGTTAGGCAACTGATAGAAGAGCATAGCAATGTCTTGGAAACCTTGCAAACGGCATTCACCGATGCGGGCATCGAAGTAAATATTAACACATTGACAGGAAGAGTTACATTAGATACAAGCTTCTTATTTGGCATTAATGAATATGAATTAACTAGTGATGGAACAGCTTACCTTGACGGATTTCTTGATGTTTATGCAGATGTTATTCTCAGTGATGCATTTACACGCAGTATAGCCGAGATTATAGTTGAAGGACACACATGTTCTGACGGTTCTCGTGAGATGAACCAAATACTGTCAGAAAGCCGTGCCGCGGCAGTTGCGGATTATTGCTTATTAAGACAGCCGGAGCTTGCTGAAATAGTAATATCAAGAGGCTTGGCATTTGATTATCCGGTACTTGATGCAGACGGAAACGAAGACAAACCCGCATCAAGACGCGTGGTATTCAGGTTTATTTTGAGTACCTGATGAGCATAGAACATAATAAAGTCACACCCCCAAAACTTCACAAGTAAACAAAAGACTACCACATACTATTTCGCAAACCGGGTTTATTTGTTTTTACAGATTCACAGACAACGCAAACCCACCAAGAGAAAAGCATTCTCGGTGGGTTTGCCTAATATTGCTTTGGTGGACGAACCCATGTTAAAAACAAAACCGCAAGCAAACGCATATTACTTTGTTGGCGGGTTCGCTGTAACTACTTGGCTATAGAATATATTTATTTGAATAGTGTAGGATAATTCGTTGTGGCAGCTATCCATTGAAATACACTTTACCAAGACCTATCCGCTCAGAAACAAAATCATATATTCGTTTAGCACTGTTAATTCCTCTCGTTGCATGAGAAGCATCTACAGATACAGTAAAATCCGGATATTTTATATTCCAAAATGTATCTAAATATACACAATGGTCAATCATCCGCTTGCCATTAAATCCGCTGTCATATGCTGTACATGCGATTCTAAGAAAATCCAAAACATGTATTTTGTCGAACTTTCCGGAAAAATACAGTAGATATGCCTTTAACATTTTTTCAGCGCACTGGTGACAGTGATGTAGTATTATTTCATAAGGACGTAGACGAGGATTGCGTATACTGTTCATAGCAAGCAATCCCATTTCTAAATCATTACGCGCATAATTAACCCACGCCAAAACAACATCATTGGGCATATAGTAACACTCCATTTTCTTTTATGCTTTTTTGGAAAGGCTGTTCTGTTGAAGCTTTTTCAAAGGCATCTTTTTTGTTTACCACAATATCAAACATAATATCGCTACCAACAAGGCTTCTTCTTATCTTAAAAGCCGTCTTAAATGGATCCATGCTATTCTCGACAACAACCATTAAATCAACATCGCTATTATCTTTTGGTTCACCATAAGCATACGAACCAAATAGGTATATTTGTAAAACTCCAGCAAATGCAGATATTGATTCAATATACTTGTCAATTTCCTTTTTCATTTCTTCACTCATAACTATATCCTCGCATAAAACCGCATATTGTTTTTCATTATTATACCAAAGATTGCTGAAGAATGGGAGTGCTTTTTCTTCGAAAAAATCATCTCGCTTAGTATTTATTCAAATATAATAACAGACAACGCAAACCCCCGAGATAAAAGTATCCGCGGTGGGTTTGCTTAATATTGCAGTGGTGGGCCTTCACGGACTCGAACCGCGGACCGGCCGGTTATGAGCCGGCTGCTCTAACCAACTGAGCTAAAGGCCCCTGTTTGCTTTTGCATCACTTCTAATGTATACTCGTGTAGCGATTCAGCGCCGCTTATCTTAGCATAGTTCCTGAAGAAATGCAATAGGTAAACGGTGAACTTGTTACTCAACTCGTGATATTTCCAGAAAAACCAAAAAGGGAGGCTTCAAAATGCCATTTTATGATCTTCGCTGTTTAAACTGTAATCAAGAGTCCAACATCAATGCAACAATTACTGAAAAAACAGAACACCGCATTAAATGTCCGCAATGCGGCTCTACGGATATGGAAACATTATATTTAGCCGCACCTGCTTATATTAAAAGCGGTAATGAATACGTTCAGACATGTGCAGGCAGTAGTTCTTGCGGTAACACAGGGTGCCGGTTTGCAGGCTGAGATTACTCATTCTAAATGATTATAAGTGTACAATAAACGAACATCTTCATTGTAAATATCGCCAAAAATGCAATAGTACCACCAGGTAAGTTTAGTGGATTTTATGAACTTTTTGGAAACAAAACTCTTGCAAAAAAACACAAATTATTGTACAATAGCACAAATTGGTTACAAAATGTTTCATTTTTAAAGAATTCCTTAAGCTATGAGGTGAGCCTGTGACAAAATATGTCATAAATGGCGGAAAACCACTACACGGAGAAATTGAAATAAGCGGTGCTAAAAATGCCGCTGTTGCTATAATTCCCGCAGCACTAATGGTCGATGGTGTATGTAGAATAGAAAACCTTCCGGAAATTTCCGATGTCAAAACTCTATTGCATATTCTTAAAGAAATGGGTGCCAAGGTACGTGTTGTTGACAAAAGAACCTTGGATATCGATTGCTCACGTATAGGCACATCACATGCCACATTTGATATGATGCGCCGTATAAGAGCCTCTTATTATATTATAGGCGCACTGCTCGGACGTTTTGGAAGAGCAGATGTTGCAATGCCCGGCGGGTGTAACTTCGGCGGAGTAAGACCCATTGACCAACATATTAAGGGGTTTACCGCAATGGGCGCAAATGTCAAGGTCAGAAACGGTATAGTTTCCGCAGTAACGGGAGATGGGCTGCGTGGCGCAACAATTTATCTCGATGTCGTATCGGTAGGTGCAACAATTAACTTAATGCTGGGGGCGGCACTGGCACAAGGCATAACAATCATAGAAAACGCCGCAAAGGAGCCGCATATTGTCGATTTAGCAAACTTCTTAAACTCAATGGGTGCAGATATCCGCGGCGCGGGAACAAGTGTTATTAAAATTCGAGGCGTAAAACGTATGGCGGGCG
>Ga0123353_10005718_pt1 | contig 16401 bp, 14 predicted proteins | sample TergutLab28metaG_3_FD_92763 | JGI IMG/M metagenome (GOLD analysis project Ga0123353, IMG submission 92763) | Labiotermes labralis P3 segment gut microbial communities from Petit-Saut dam, French Guiana - Lab288 P3 | ecosystem: Host-associated > Arthropoda: Insects > Digestive system > Gut ... | reverse complement strand
TGTGGATATACTTTTGATGCTTCCCATTCTCCCATCTTTGCATTTAAATAATTACGATTCTTTAGAGAAGTTAACATATCTGTATATTTATGTCTATCTACTGTTCTTACTTTTTTCAATTTCTTCTTACGTTTTAATAAGAAATAAATGATTGCTAAAATTACTAAAGGTATAAATATAATTAATAATATTGTTGTATATACTTGTTGGAATGTTAAATCTTGGAATATAGAAGCATTTAGGCTTTCTAATCCATTATTTCTATAATTATGATAAGAATTGGTATTAATAATATAATTAAATAAATTATAGAATGCTTCATTATCATTTTTAACCATAAATTTATAATCATTCATCATGGTATCCATATATAATAAATCTAAACGATTTAATTTTGAACTTTGATAAAATCCATATACTTCACGATCTACTACAATCATTCTATTTCCAGCATTTCTTAACATATCATTTAATGACTTATATGTTTTTATATTCGCTCTAGAGTTATTTTCAAAATAATTATTTAATAAATCTCCTTCTAGCATTGCAATATCTCGTCTTTTTAAACTTTCAAAAGAAGTAACAATATGTTTATCTTGTCTTCTTCCTAATACAACATAACTTTCAATAAATGTTGATATCGTTTTTAAATAATCATCATTACTAATATTGTAATAATCGAAGTAAATATCAACTTCTCCTTTATTTACTGCTTCTTCTAAAGCTTCTCTATTTGGATAGCTTTTATAAACAAATTCAATATCGGTAAGTCTTGATACTCTATCAATATATTCTCCAGCAATACCTGCTACTCTTCCTCTTACATTTCTTTCATATGGTGGGTTATCAATATAACCATAAACATAATTTTTAGAAATTAAGGCTGCTTTTGTTTTTGCATCAATATTATTTTTTTCTATATAATAATTAAAATACGCTTCATTGTATTCATGAATATAATTATGAATCTTCCATCTATTAAAGTATTTTTGTACAATGTTATTTAATTCTTTATGATTATCACTTAATGTTAAAACTATTTGTTTACTCATTTCTGTAAAATAGTAATTAATTGAATGATCTTGATTAGCAATTGTATAATCTAAATACATAATATGAGGAACGATAATCATATTTACTTCATCATTTTGTAATGCTTCATATAATTGGTCAATTGTTTCATATGTCTTATATGAAAGATTTGATCCACTCTTTAAATAATAACTTAATTCTTCTGCATCCTCTGCGAATACTCCATAAGTTATATTTTTCATATCTCTAATAAAATTAATTCTTTGATATTCTTTTCCTATCGCTACATAATTGTCTTTAAAGATTAATAAATCTTTATCTGTTAATTCTGCATCATTATTTAAAATACGGATACGAAAACTATCTGTAGTTGGTTTACTATCTTTTAAATAAGGAATCTTATTAAATTCTAATCCAATATCTTTCTCAAAATCCGAAATAAAACTAAAGAAAACTCCTTCTCCATTCATTCCATATAGCGGATAATCATTTACTACTTCAAAGTCAAAAGCTGTTCCTGTATTGTCTGCGACCCATTTTCTTTCTGAAATTGTTAATGTTGTAGTACTATCTTCATTATTATAATATCTATAGACCATAACAAAAGCAATTGCCGCAATTATGATAGGTAAGATAATGATTATTTTCTTTTTCATTCCAATCACTCCCTATCCTTTGTCCATGAAAAGTTTTCGCTATTAGAATGTTTATAACCTATAATAGGAAAGTTTGTTGCATCACTATCCTTTTTAATAAAGATTTGAATATCATAGAAGTTTTGTTGTTCTTTACCAATATGTTCTAGTGCAACACCAGATAAACCTCTAGCATCTTCTACGGATACTTCATCTTCCACTGTAACCATGAGATTCATAATTTTTCCAGTAATTTGTAGAGATGCACTTTTTACTCTTCCATCACCTTCTAAGGCACTGGTTAATTCTTTTTTAGCAGAAGCATCTGGTCTTACCGCTTCTTCACCTTTTAAACGGTTACCATAAATCGCATTTCCTACATTAGGAAATAACATGTTAACTGCTTGTACTGATAATAAAACAAGCACAAGAAAAACAGCAATAGCAATTAGTATAAATTTATTCTTTTTAATGAAATCCATATTTTCACTTCCTCTATCTTTTTTTATTATAGCTCAATTTATCTTTTTAGTAAATCCTCTAATATCTTAGATGTTAATTTTGGATTGGCATTTCCTTTTGTTTCTTTCATAATCATACCCATTAAATATTTTAAAGCACGATCTTTTCCAGCTTTGTAATCACTAACACTTTCTAGATTATCTTCTAGAATTCTTCGGGTGATATCAACTAGATAACTTTCATCTGATATATTACTGATTCCTTTTAACTTAATAATTTCATCAATTGTATTATCAGATTCTAATATATCTATCATAATATCTTTTAAGTTTTTACTACTTAATGTATCATTACTAATTTTATGAACTAAATCTATAAATTTAACACTATTTAATTTTGTATCATAAATAGATACAGATTCTTTATTTAAATATGCTTTGATATCTCCAAGTAATAGATTCGATGCGATAACGAAGTCCATATCTAAGTCTAAGAACTCACCTAAATAATCACTTATTTCTTTATCTAATATTAATTTATTAGCACTATTTAATACTATGCCTTTTTCTAAATACTTTTCTCTTCTTTCATCGGGCATCATTGGAATACAATTTCTAACAGCTTCAATCTTGTCATCACTAAGAATTAAAAATGGAAGATCTGGTTCGGGGAAATAACGATAATCATTTCCTTTTTCTTTCATTCTCATTAAAACAGTATCTTCTAATTTTTCATCATATCTTCTTGTTTGTTCTTGTAAAACTTCTCCATTATCCAGAGCTTTTTCTTGACGAATGATTTCTTTTTCAATCGCAACCCCTACACTCGATACAGAACCAATGTTTTTTACTTCACATTTTGTTCCTAATTGATCAGAATCATTTTTTCTTAGAGAAACATTGGCATCACAACGCATGCTTCCTTCTTCCATTTTACAATCACTAATTCCAGCATATAATAATGTTTCTTTTAACTTTTCAATATAAAGTTTCGCATCGTTACTACTTTCAATACATGGTTTCGTTACAATCTCTATCAATGGAACTCCCGCTCTATTGAAATCAAGTAATGTGGCTTCTCCTCTATGAACACTTTTGGAAGTATCTTCTTCGATATGAATTTCTTCTATAAAAATCTTTTTAGATTCTCCATCTACTTCTATTTCAACGTAACCATCACGTCCAATTGGTGTTCTACTTTGAGTAATTTGATAATTTTTTGGATTATCTGGATAAAAATAATTTTTACGATCAAAATGCATTTCTTTTGTAATATTACAATTTAGAATAATTGCAGTCTTAATTGCTAAGTTTACTACTTCTTCATTTAATGTTGGTAGTGTTCCCGGATAACCTAAGTCTACTACGTTCACTAAGGTATTTGCTCCACTTCCATATCCATTTACTGAATTTGAAAATATTTTAGTTGCTGTTTTCAGTTCTAAATGAACTTCAATGCCAACCGTTGGAATATATTTACTCATAGCTTTCACCTTCTAACATTTTTTCTATGAAGCTAGCAAATCCATACATATTGGCTTCATCAAAGGCAGATCCAATAATTTGAAATCCTATAGGAAGACCCTTATCATTTGTTCCCATCGGAATAGACATCGCAGGAAGTCCTGTCATATTTGCTGGGATTAATAAGATATCATCTGCGAAATCACTCATATTAGAATCAATATTAACTGCAGTTGTTGTTGTAGTTGGTCCTACTACAAAATCATATTTTTCAAATATTTTATCAAAACTCTTTTTCATCGCATAACGAATTTGCATTGCTTTATTATAATATGTTTTGGCATTTTCTCCACTCAATAGATAAGAACCTACCATAATACGTCTTTTTACTTCTTCTCCAAAACCAACTTCTCTTGTAGAAAGATATAAATCATTTATATCAGTTGGATTCTTTTTACGATATCCATAACGAATTCCATCAAATCTAGCTAAATTACTACTCGCTTCTCCCATACCAATAATTTGATATAAAGTTTCTGCATTTTCAATATAATCAATATCTACATAATCGATTATACAACCATTTTCTTCTAATAAAGAAATTACTTTCTTTAATCTATTTTTCACCTCAGGAGAAACTACATCACTTACAAAGTAATTTGGTATCGCAACTTTTTTACCTTTTATATCATTTCCAATGAAACGAGTAAAATCTTCATCATTAATAGATGCACTAGTTAAATCTCTTTCATCTCTTCCAACTAAGATATTTAAAATTTGAGCATTGTCAGTTACATTTCTAGTCATTGGACCTACTTGATCTAAAGACGATGCGAAAGCAATGACACCATACCTTGAAATTCTTCCATAAGTTGGTTTCATACCAACAATACCACAATAACTTGCAGGAATACGAATCGATCCACCAGTATCAGTTCCTAAAGCAAATAAGACATCATGATTTGATACTGTAACTCCACTACCTCCTGATGAACCACCTGCAATTTTAGATGAATCTTTTGGATTATGAGGTGCACCAAAGTAACTTGTTTTACTGGTTGATCCCATACCAAATTCATCCATATTGGTCTTCCCAATAATAATCATATTTTTATTCTTTATTTTTTCTACTACAGTAGCATCATAAATAGGAATAAAGTTGTCTAGTATATGAGATGCTGCAGTTGTTCTTAAATCTTTTGTTACAATATTATCTTTAATAGCAATGGGAAGTCCAAATAAAATATTATCTACTTCTTTGCTTTCTAATTCTTCTGCTTGTTTTAGTGCACTCTCTTTATTTAATGTAATATATGCATTTAATTCTTTACTTTTTTCGATTCTTTCAAATGACTCTAATACTAAATCTTTTGGAGTAATCTTTTTATTTTTTAATAATTCATGAATTTCTTTTAAATTCAACTCTAAATATTTACTCATTTATAACCACCGGTACTTCCACATAACTTCCACTTTTTTCAGGAACATTCTTTAACACATCATTCTTTATTAACATGTCTCCTGGTTCATCTTTTCTTAGAGTTATGTTTTCACTCCAAGGCGCGATTAAAATTTCGTCACTATCAATTTCAATCAAATTTATTTTTTCTACTTGATTTAATAGCTTTTTTAATTCTATTTGATACTTTTCTATTTCTTTTTCATCAACACGTATTTTCGCTAATTTTGATACATGTAAAACTTCTTCTTTTGTTAATCTATCCATAGGTATTCCTCCTCGTCATATCAACACTTATTTTATCAAAATATTACTATAAAGTCTATTGTTTGTCCTGATATTTTTCTGTTTTAGAAATATCATTTAACTTTCTAATTCTATTATCTGATGTTAACAGTCTCATTTGATGAATGGCGATTTCATTTAGTTTCTTTATTCTAGTAGTTTGAGAATATCCCTCTTCAATAAAATGAGCATTTAAATTTTCTAAATTCACTAAACAAACAAGTTCCGCAGCATTCGCATAGTCTCTCATGTTTCCACCTTTATCAGGATTTTCTTTATGCCATTTATCAGCTGTCATGTTAAACAATGCCATATTGATAACATCTGTTTCTAATGCATAAATTTCATTGATCTGCTGTCTTGTTAATTCATCTGGTATCAAATTATTTCGAATAGCATCAATATGAATATCATGGTTAATTTTCGTTAGTTCTCTTTTAAAATTCCAATTTAAACCTCTTTTTTCAAAAGTTTTCATTCTATCAAATTCTTTAAGCAAATATAATTTAAAAATAGAATTAATTGCAGATGCAAATTCAAAAGTAATATCTTTGTGAGCATAAGTACCCCCATATTTACCTTTTTTAACATATAAACCTTTTGCATTCGTTTCACTAATCCATTGTGAAACACTAGGGGTAAAAGTTAATAAACCAACTTGTTTTCTAAAGTGTTCAGATTCGAACACTTTAAAATCTTTGTTATATAGAGTCTCCCATGTAGATAAAAATTCCAAAGTACTCCTAGTTCTAAGCCAATTTCTAATTACATCTGCTGCTCTTGAATCTTTATTACAAAAAATAGCAAAATACGTAATATAAATATAATCATCATCATTGATTATAGACACTGTTATATCTACATTTTGAACTTTTATTATTTGATTTTCCATGTCGTCATCTCCTTTCTTTAGATACGATAACATATAGTACTTTTCTTGTAAAATCAAAGTTTCGGCGTTTTCAAGAGCATTATTTTTTGTACTAATTTATTTACCCTAGAGAATTTATTTAATTAGATATTCCTGTTCTCCTAAAATTTTAAAACCAACAAATTTCGTTAATTTATATTTTATTTTTTCCTTGCTAAACAGATTTCTTTTAAACTTGTCGAATTTGACAGGTTTAAAAAAAGAAACTCTAATCTTTTAGAATTTCTAATTACTTATTTTTCTAATTCTTCTTTGAACTCTTCTTCTGTCCATATCGGAATACCTAATTCTTTTGCTTTATCATATTTACTTCCAGGTTTATCTCCTACTACGACTACATCTGTTTTATTTGATACAGTTCCAGTTACTTTTCCACCATATTCTTCGATTAAAGCTTTCGCTTCATCTCTAGAATAAATGATTAAAGATCCAGTTAAGACAAAAGTCTTTCCACTAAAATTACTCTTATCTAACGTTTCTTTTCCTAAGTAATTCATGTTGATTCCTATTTCTTTTAACTTGCTTATCAAACTTAAGTTTTCTTCGTTCGAAAAGTATTCTATTATGGATACGGCTATAATATTTCCTATATCATAGATGGATACTAAATCTTCTACATTAGTATTCATTAAGTTATCTAGTGTTTTATAATGACTTGCTAAAATCTTAGCTGTTTTAATACCTACATTCGGTATACCAAAAGCAAATATTAATTTTTCTAAGGATTTTTCTTTGCTCAAGTTTATTTTTTCTAATAATTTTTCAATTGATTTTTCTCCAAAACCTTCTAAACTCATTAATTCTTTTTTGGAAACTTCTAATCCATAAATATCTACTATGTTTTTTATATATCCAAAATTATAAAAGTCTTCTATAATTCTATCTCCAAGTCCTTCAATGTTCATTGCATCTCTTGATGCATAATGTATTAATTGTTCTATTGTTCTAGCTGGACAGTTTTCATTAAAGCAATAATAATCTACTTGACCTTCTTTTTTCTTTAGTTCACTATTACACATTGGACAATGAGTAATCATTACAAAGTCTTTTTCATTTCCTGTTCGTCTTTCTTTTTTTACTTCAATTACTTCTGGTATGACATCTCCAGCTTTTCTAATTGATACAATATCTCCTATTTTTAAATCTTTATTTATTACATTATCTTCATTATGAAGAGTTGCTCTTGAGATGGTCGATCCCATTACAATCACTGGTTCAAGTACTGCATTTGGTGTAATTTGTCCGGTTCTTCCTACTGTAAAGATAATGTCTGTTAGTTTGGTTAATACTTCTTCAGCAGGAAATTTATAAGCAGTTGCCCACTTTGGATATTTATTAGTTGTACCTAATAATTTTTGATCACTGATTTTATTTACTTTAATAACGATTCCATCAATACCATAAACTAATGAGTCTCTTACATTTGTTTTATCGTTAACATATTCAATTACTTCTTCAATATTATGTACTAGTTTATTCTTAGGATTAACTTTAAATCCTAAGTTCTTCATAAATTCTAATGATTCACTATGAGTTTTTATTCCATAATCCTCTGGATTTGGTAGATGATAAATAAAAGAATCTAGTTTTCTTTCTGCCGCTATTTTTGAATCTAATTGTCTAACAGAACCAGCTGCAGCATTTCTAGTATTTTGAAGTAATGGTTGATTTAACTCACTTCTTTTTTTATTTAGTTCTTCTAATGTTTTTTTATTCATGTAGATTTCTCCACGTACTTCAATATCGATTGTTTCTTTTAATTTAAGAGGAATTGATTTTATTGTTTTTACGTTATGAGTAATATCTTCTCCAATTGTTCCATCGCCTCTTGTTGCACCACGAACTAAAATTCCTTTTTCATATGTTAAAGAAACACTTAATCCATCAATTTTAAGTTCACATACATATTCAGGATCTACTCCTGCCTTTTTTATTTTTTCATCAAATTCTCTTATTTCTTCATCAGAAAAAACATTTGATAAAGATATCATTGGTATTACATGCTCTACTTTTACAAAAGAATCAATTACATTTCCACCTGCATGTCTTGTAGGAGAATCTCCTCTTATCCATTCTGGATGTTCTTCTTCTATATTAAATAATTCTCTTAAATATTTATCATATTCTCCATCTGTAATAGTTGGTTCATCTAAAGTATGATAATTATAATCTGCTTCATTAATAATATCGATAAGTTCATTCATTCTTTCAATTGTTATGTTATTCATATTATCACCTCATCTATATTAATTATATATTATATCCATATATTTTAAAAGAAAAAAGCAAATCATTTCTGATTTACTTTTGTTTATTTTAATCCTGTGTTCCACTTCTTATTTCAACAGTTGCTGTATTTACAAAACTCTTATCAATTACAGTTTCTAATCTTATACTTTCATCTACAGCAATATCCGTTATATAAACATCTACTGTCCCTAATTCTTTTCCATTTTTACCAATTAATACTAGTTGTACCATTTGTCCTTCAAATGGTTTTACACCTATATTTTTAATATTAGCACTTAAAGTTATAATCATTTCCCCTTCTGTTGTTGTTACATCGTTTGCTCTTAAAATATATGTATCCTTTGCTACTTCTTTCTTGTTATTCATTACATTCGTGATAACAGTAGCACCTATTAATACTAATAGTAACAATCCGGATACTAAAATTATTCTCTTTGCTCTTTTATTTAACTTTTTAAATTTGGAAACGATTTTTAACCTCGGTTTTTTTACTTGTTCTTCCATAGCCATTACCCTTTCTACTCTAAATCTATTCTACGTAAATTATACTATATTATTTTTAGTATTTCAATTAGTTTTTCCATTAATAAAAATATTCTAACATCATGAATTGATATTAGAATATTTCATTTACTTTTGTTTTCCTATTATTCTTAATAATCTAATGAATAGATTAATAAAATCTAGATATAATTGAAAGGCTCCGAATACTGCACCTTTTTCTTCTCCCATTGTTAAAACCCATGTTTTTATCTTCTGTATATCATAGATAATAAATCCTAAGAATATTAAGATAAATAGAATAGAAAGGAATAAATCTACACCACTATTTCTTAATATAAATATATTTACAATTGATACGATTATCGCACCAATTAATACCATAAATAACATTGGTCCTAGTTTTGTAATATCTTTTTTTGTAAAATAACCATATGCTGCGAATAATAGAAATAAAAATGAAGTAATTCCAAATACCATTATAATAGATCCCATTTCATATATTAAAAATAATACTGAAAATGTTAATCCTGTGATAAAAGAATATAATAGGAAACATATTTTTGCTGTTATAGAACTCATTTTGGTAATTCTAACACTAAAGAATATTGCAATTCCAAGTTGAATTAAAATAATTGGTAAGATTCCTATTCCCATTATAAGATTATATACTAATTCTAAATTTAAAGATAATGAATATCCTGTTACAAAAGTTGTTAATAGTCCAATAAACATCCACATGTATACTTTTGAAAATACTAAATTATTATCATTCATATTACTATGATTCCTTCCATAACGGATTATTATACTCATTATTGTCTACTAATGCTTTAATTGATTTTCTAACACTGTCTGCTTCTTCTTTATAAGTTACTCCATACCAAGTTGCAGTTGTAGCTATTACTGATACATCTGCATATCCTTCTTTGATTGCATCTGAAAGGATATCTGGTATTAAGAATTCACAAATGTCTAACTTATCTTTATTTTCTTCAAAGAATACAGGTATCTTTTTTTCTATGTAATTAAATATAGAAGGTCTAAATAATAATAAGTTCATAGATACAGTATCATCATCACGTACTTCAAATTCTTTATCCCCATTTAATGGTCTTGCCATGATTTTATCATCTAATCTACCAACTTCACTTTCCACAAGATTCGTTAATTTTCCATCTTTGGTGAAACAAACTCCTCTTTTTACAAATCCATGTTCTGTTAGTGTGTTTTTAACTTGATAAGATACTATTCCATATTCTTGCTTATCACTATTTTCGACATTTACTAAGAAATCATATGCTTTGATAAAAGCATCTCTTCCATAAAAGTCATCAGCATTGATCATTGCAAAGTCTTCATTTATCTTATCTTTGCAACAAAGAATAGCGTGTGCTGTACCATATGGTTTTGTTCTACTTTCTGGTAATTCTACACATGTAATATTATCATTCTTTTGGAAACAATAATCTACTGGTATATATGGTTCTACTCTTTTACCAATCGTATCTTTAAATATCTGATAATTTTCTTCTTTGATTAAAAATACTACTTTTGTAAATCCTGCTTTAATCGCATCAAAGATAGAATAATCAATAATAAACTCTCCACTTGGACCCATTGGTTCGATTTGTTTTAATCCTCCAAATCTACTTCCCATGCCCCCCGCTAAAATTAACAACGTTATTTCTTTTCTCATAAATCTTCCCACTTTCTTTTGCTTGTTCTTCATTTCTTTTACTTCTTACTATATGATTTAGATTAGCTATACTATTTACTATTGTATCTCTACTACTAGAAACTATTATCTCCTCTTCATTATATATTTTAGCAGTATAATTAGTATCTTGTTTTTCTATCATAAGTCCTGTGTTTTCTTTTAATGTTATCATAATAGATGAGAATCCAGAAATAAATGACCATTCTTCTGGACCCATATATGTTAGTTCAGTTTGATAATATTTATATCCAATATACATTAAATTTTCCTCGTCAATGACAAAATAATATTTATACCCTAAATTTAATTCCTTTTCTATTTCTTGTCCTAAACTAAATACATTATTTCCCATACTACACCTCTTCTACTACTTTCATTATATCACTTACTTCTACTTTGATGTGTGTTTTCTTTGTATTCTACAATTTCTTTTTCTAATTTAATTAAAGCCTCAATTGCATTTGTGTCTTTAGTTTTCCATACGGTCTGAAATCCTTCATCATTACGTTTTTGTATTCTTGTTGTAATATATCCAATTTTACTTTCGATAATTAAATCTAACTGATTTTTTAATATATTACCAACCTGTTCAAAGTGCTGGAGGAACAATAACTCCTCTTTATTCATCTCTACTAAATTACCTGATTGACTTTTTATTCCAATGTACTCAGATTCTAATATTGGTTCTTCTTGCATAGTTACAGCTTCCTTTATTTTTTCTCCACTATAATGTATATAATAACTATATCCGTTTTCTACATTAGAATTTAGTATATCTAGTGATTTTGCTAGTTTCCTATCCATAACTATTTCTCCTTATACCTTTGTCAACTTCTTATGGTTTTTCATTAATTTCTTCACTCCATGTGGAAGCTTAAATGCAACACTTACTAAAGTATTTGTTACTTCTGTTATTCTTCCTGTTCCAAAGGTTTCATGATGAACATAATCTCCTACTTCAAAATCAATTTCTTCTTCTCTAAAGATTTCACTTTCTTCTAATTTCATTTCTTTCTTTGGAATATCTTCTTCTCTGTTAGCTGAAATTAAATCACTATTTATTTCTCCTAAGAATCTACTTGGTGGATTAATTTGATCTTTTCCATATAGAGTTCTTCTACGAGCATTGATTAAGTGTAAGTCTTTTTTCGCTCTTGTAATGGCAACATAACAAAGTCTTCTTTCTTCTTCTAATTCACTTATCTCCATTAAAGAATTCATATGAGGAAATATTCCTTCTTCCATTCCTACAACAAAGACATGGTCAAATTCAAGCCCTTTTACAGAGTGAATTGTCATTAAGCTTACTCTATTGTCATCATTTTTATATTCTTCTACATCACTAATTAAACTGATTTCTAATAAGAAGTCTTCTAAAGAGATTAATCCTTCTCTTTCTTCGAATGACTTAGTAATCGATTTAAACTCTTCTAAGTTTTCTAAACGAATTTCACTGTCTAAGGTGTTTTCAGTTACTAACTCTTGTCTCATACCAGATGCATCTAATACTTTATCAATTAATTCTGTTAAAGTTAATTCTTCTTTTAAAGTGATTAGCTGTTCTATCATCTGTTTAAATGGAAGTTCTTTTCCAGAAGATATTGCCTCAAATAAACTAATGTTTTCTTCATCTGCTTTATTACTTAAATTGTCTAGTGTCTTAAGACCGATTCCTCTTTTTGGTGTATTAATAATTCTTAATAAACTAATATTATCTTTTGTATTATGTATTAATCTTAAATACGCAATTAAGTCTTTAATTTCTTTTCTATTATAGAAGTAGAAACTACCTATAACGCGATAAGGAATATTTTCTTTCAAGAATTCTTCTTCAATCATACGAGATTGAGCATTGGTACGATATAGTACGGCAATGTTTTTGTAGTCTGTATTTCTATTAATTAGTTCTTTGGTCTTTCTTATAACATATTGGGCTTCATCTCTTTCGTTGAAAGAACGATAATATTTTATCTTTTCTCCCTCATCCTTCTCTGTCCAAAGATTTTTATCTTTTCTATTTTTATTGTTTTTAATCACATCATTCGCAGCATCTAATATATTCTTTGTAGAACGATAATTTTCTTCTAAAAGAATTACTTTAGTATTTTTATAATCTTTTTCGAAGTTTAAAATATTTTTGTAATTGGCACCTCTCCATCCATAGATCGATTGCGAATCATCTCCTACTACACAGATATTTTTATGCTTCGCACTGATTAACTTCGTTAAAATATATTGTGCTTCATTGGTATCTTGGTACTCATCTACTAAAACGTATTTGAATTTCTCTTGATACTTTTCTAATAGATTAGGATTTTCTTTAAAAAGTCTGATTGGTAATATTAATAAATCATCAAAGTCTACTGCATTGTTTTGTTTTAATTTTTTTTCATATCTTCGATATATTTCTACTACTATTTTTTCAAATTCACTCGCAGCATATCTTTCATAAATATCTGGAGCGATCAACTCGTTTTTACAACTACTAATTTTACTTCTAATGGATCTTGGATTATAAATCTTTGGATCATAATTTAATTCTTTTAATATCTTTTTTACTACAGTTAATGAATCATCACTATCCATAATCACAAAGTTTTTATCATAACCTAGTACTTCATAATTCTCTCTTACTAAACGAACTCCAAAACTATGAAATGTAGATATCTGCATATTAAGTGCAATATCACCTACTAGATTTATTACTCTTTCTTTCATTTCTTTGGCTGCTTTATTTGTAAAAGTGATTGCTAAAATATTAGAAGGATAGATATTTTTTTCATTTATTAAATAGGCTATCTTAGTAGTTAAAACTTTTGTTTTTCCACTACCTGCACCTGCTAGTATAAGAAGAGGTCCATCATTATATAACACTGCTTCTTGTTGTTTATCATTTAATTCATTTATATTCATCATTTACCTACTCCCTACTATCAATTATACCCTAAATTAAAATAGATGAAAAGAAGAAAAAACAGATCCATTGATCTGTTAATATTTTCTATATAATGATTCTAGTTCTGTAAATCCATTTTGTCTTTCTCTTTTTAATGGAATTAAATACTCTTCTTTTGTTTCCATTTGATATTCTTTTTTAGTTTTTAATAATTGTAATAAAGTTTTGTATTCCTCTATAGTAAACAAACTATCAAATAAAATTACATTTTCATTTGCATTACTTAATTCATTGGTATTTATATCCTTTATAATAGGAGTAACCTCTTCATAAATTGGAACCTGTTCTACTGTTTCTATATTTTTAATGATTGGTTCTAGTTCTATATATGGTTCAATAATCACTTCAGATACATAATCTGTTAATAACAATGGTGTATTGTAACCTACTGGTTTTTCTGAATAAATATATAACGGCGGTAATACCAATTCTATTTTACTTTGTTTCTTTTGATTCATTACTATATCACTATGAATGATTCTTGGAAACTCAATACTATTTATCTTGGTTTTTCTTTTTACGTTTACATACTTAATAGTTTCAACAACATGCGGATCTTGTCCTCTATTTTGATATAGCATAACAAGATGATGTATTGTAATAAAGATAATCCAAACTACAAATATAGTTGAAGATAAACCGATCAATGATAATGCTTCTCTATTTTGATAAACAGATTCTTGTGAAAGAATATCTAGTTTATTTGTTGTTATTACATTTAATATTAATATAAAAATATAATGAAGTAAACAATAAATGATACTATTGATTACTTTCAATACTTTTTCACTATTCTCACTTAATACTGTTTTCCATAGAATTATATTTGTAATAATAATTCCTAGGAAATAAGCTGCAAGATTTGGAAAATAGAAAAAGATAAATATGTTATTGATTAGGTTATCTATCATTTCTTTTATAGAAGAATTATAAACAAATAGTAATATTCCAATACATAAGATATAGATGATACCATAAATAATTTTACTTTTTAATGCATCCCTTTTATTCGTTGTTATAAACAAAATAGCTAATAATACAAATAATATAATAACTCCAATAAAGTAAGGTGAAGTTGATGTTACTTCAATTAGTGTCTTTACCTTATCTAGAAAATTTACTTGTCTCATCATCTTCACCCCCCTTTTATTTTATTCTTGTGTCGATGATATCAACTCTAATATATAAATTGTTTGTGTTGTGTTATCATGATTCGTACATGTAATTAATGTTAAGGTACTTTTCTTTGGATTTCTATAGATATTAACTGTTCCTACCTTAGGTTGTGTATAAATATTTACTAATTTATAAGTATACTTCATACCTTTAAAATAAACATTCGCAATATCTCCTTTTTCTAATCTATATAGATCATTAAAGAATGCTCTCCATCCTGTTCCAGAATGAGCTGCAATAATTAAATTACTTTTCTTTCTATCTGGAAATGTAGAGGAAGGTACAACATAGATATTCTTTTCCACATCGTTATCTTCTGCATCCATATGTAGAAATCCTTTTTTAAATGATATACTTGGAATCTCTAAGAATCCAATAAATTCATTTGTTACTGGTCCATTATCTTCTGGTTCTTCACTTTCATCATATTCTACATTGACAGTTGCTACTTCTTTATTTTTAAATATTCTTGCAGACATATAATCATATGCCATTTGTCTTTTCTCAGCTACATAATTATAGGAAAAAAGATATAATCCAATAAGTGCCATAATACTAGCTATTATGGCAACTTTATTTGGACTTAATTTATTTTGTTTGTTGTTTTTTACCATTGTAATAAACAAATCCCCATGTAGTAGCAATCATCATTATACCTAAAGTGGCAGTAATTATTCCACTTCTTGTCATTGTATCTGGTACAGTAACAACTGGTACATCTTTTCTTGTATTATAGAATCTGATTTGATGTGACATATTGTCTGCGTCAATTGTAAATTTGATTACTTCTTCGCTTAATATATAACCAGCTGGTGCACTAATTTCTCTTAAAGAATAAGTTCCTTCTGGTAAGTTTTCAATTACATGTGCTTTATCAGTAGATGTCCATGTAGCAACTACTACACCATCTGCATCTGTTAATTCTAGTTTTGCTCCTGGTAATGGATTATTTGTAGATCTATCTAACTTAATAATCGTTACTGCTGATGGTCTAATATTTAATACTATTTCAGAATTTACTTCTATTGTATCTGGAATAAGTATTAGTGTATTTTGATATGATGAATCTCCTGTTGAATATTCGTATGCTTTATTTACAGTTTGTGATGCAGTTGCTTTTACTGTAATATTTGTGTTTCCACTTTCAACATTTACAGCTGGAACACTTACAACGAATGTTTCTCCCGGTGCAAATTCTGTTTTTGCATTTCCTGAAGCATCTGTAATTACAGTACCTGCTGGTCCACTTGTGATTTCTACAGTATAGTTTCCATCAATGTTTGCTGCATTTCCTGTAATAGGCCCAGACACATAATATTGTTTATCACTTGATAAACTCATATTTGTATCTGATATTGTTAAATTCAATGTTGGTGCTGCTGGATATCCTTGTGCTGCAGCTGTTTTTGCACCATTTACTAAACTGATCATATATGGTCTTAATCCATATGGATCTGGATCTGTTGTCTTCCATGCTGTTGTTAAATTTTGAGATCCAGTCGTATCATCTAAATACCAATAGATTGCTCCT
>Ga0123353_10005717_pt1 | contig 16402 bp, 14 predicted proteins | sample TergutLab28metaG_3_FD_92763 | JGI IMG/M metagenome (GOLD analysis project Ga0123353, IMG submission 92763) | Labiotermes labralis P3 segment gut microbial communities from Petit-Saut dam, French Guiana - Lab288 P3 | ecosystem: Host-associated > Arthropoda: Insects > Digestive system > Gut ... | reverse complement strand
CTCACCTGTAGAATATCGTCGTCGTATGGCACAAGGGGCTCGCCAAGGCGGCGCAGCGCATCGACGCTGGCATTGCGCGCCAGTTTCGCGATGAACGCTTTTATGCTGCCACCCCTGATCTGTTTGCGCTTGAGCCACAGCTTGAAGAATACGTCTGCGGCCACTTCCTCGATGTCGCTTGCAGGCAAAGCGCCCTTCGACACTCCGCCGATGACTGCCGTCACATAATTCGTGTAACGGTCAATCACCTGGGAATACCAGAGTTCCTCGTCCTGTTCGAGCACGGCCATGATTGCGCTGTCGTCCATATTAAAAGGTTCCCTCCTCGCGTTGACTTTCCGGAAAGCCTAGGCACTTATCTATCCGCAGGAATGGGCGGATTGGTTTCAGGAGTTTTGAATTTTTTGCTGAGATGGCATACAGGTTCCTCTTAAAGGCTTGCTCGTTCATTATACACTCGAATGGACAAAGTATCAAGGGACAGTTCGTACGTTTTGAAAGGGCAGGCTGTCACTTAGACAAATTATTTTCAAAAAAATCTCTTGACATTGACCCGGCGTCAACTGGTATAATAGGTGCTGGAGGTGACATTTTGGATTTAATGCGAATCAACAACGTTGTTGAGAATTTCGGCATATCCAGCAGGACGCTGCGCTATTACGAGGAAATGGGGCTTCTGTGGAGCAGCCGCCCTGAAGACCGCACCCAGCGCCATTATGACAAAAGCGCGCTGGAGCGGCTCAAGCAAATTCTCGTGCTGCGCAAGCTACAAATCCCCATCAAAGACATTACAGCGATTTTTAACAGCGAAAGTACAGCGGCGCTCATCCAGGCTTTTGTGGATAAGTTAGAATCACTGGATAACGAAATCACGGCATTGTCGGAGCTTCGGCGGGTGGTGGATGAATTTCTTCACGAAATGCTCATCAACGGCATCAAAAAAATCTCTGCGATCACGCTGCTGTACGAAGAAACGGAAAAGCGGCTTGCCACGGTACAACAAGACGAAGCCCTTTCTTGTAAAAAACTGTCAGAAATCAGCCGGGATGCGCTGCGGCTGCACGATGTACGTATCCACCGTCTGCCGTCTATACGGGTGCTGACTTCGCGCCTGAAAACCGGACAAGCGACAGACCTGGGCGATGGGGATAACATGCAGAATTTATTCGCGGCGTATGGCTTTTTGCCTCAGCCGGGCTTGCGCAATTGCTTTTATCGAAAAGAGCTTGGCGACGAATGGGTGATGCTCATGCAAATCCCGCAGGACTACGAAAACGCAACGCCGTATCTTGACGAGAATCTACCGGGCGGATTGTTCGCGGTGGCGAGTTCGTTTTTTGAAGATATGGACGATACATTTTTGCTTTTGCGGGAGTGGATTGCCCAAAGCGAACACTTCGCGCTTGACACAGGCTGCGAAATGCTTGAGGAAATCCTGCCGTGGGACATTGCACACCGCTTGGGGAAGTACCAGCAGGATGTATTTATACCAATTAAAACTCAACTTAAAATGACTGGAGATTGAATCGTATGGCTGTTCTTTATGCCAATGATGGCAGGATTTTGACGCCGCCAAAGAATTTGGAACCACTGCTCAAAAACGCGTTTCCTGCTTTCTTTGCGTTAATCGGGCACATTCGCTTTTTCTATGTCGCGGATGAAATCTGGGACGGAAGGGCTTCGCTGGTATTCAATGCGGGCGGCGAAACGCTTGTCGCGTTCAAGCTTGATGATGGCGCTTTTGATGTGAATATTGCAGGCAAAGATTTTCGCATCATTGACGAAAAAATATTAAGCAGTGTCTACAGCGCAATAAAACAAGCCGCTTCCGACAGCCAGCGCCGCCCGGAAGATCAGCTTGCCGTGGACTTGAACGAGTACCCAAGCGGCATCCGCTGCGATTTGTGCCAACTGAATCGATTGAACAATGTAAATGACTTCTCGGGTTGCGAAAGGTTCCATGTCATGACCCGCCACTGCTATTTCGGCGTGGAAGATGACTGGGGCGAAACGGAATTTTCCACAAACACTTGCGCGGGGAAAGCGGACTGTTATACAAAAACGCTTGCCTGCCTAAAGAAAAAGAAGAAAAAAGGCATCCATAATTGCCTGGAATGCGGCGAATACCGCACATGCCGCGACTGCGGCGTCGGGCATGATCCCGGCGAATGCAACCTTGGCATCACAGCCGAGGAGGTGACCTGCCTGATCATTCCGTATTGTGAAGTTGAACGATTAAACTACATAAAGGAAGGAAAATAGATGAGCTTAACCAAAGAGCAACAGCGCCTGCAAAAGCAATTGCTGAAAGAGGGCAAAGCATTTGAGCGCCGTTTTAATAAAATGCCGGAGCAAACAAAAGCCGCCTGGATCAAACTGCTGGGTTTTATGCGTGAAAACTACGCCATGGATGAAATTTGGGACGGTAAGACTTTGACTTTTGTTGTGTGCGGACAGCCGTTTTGTGAAATCATGCTTGCGCCAAAGCAAATTGATTTTTCATTTCACGGCGAAAAAACGATGGCTATCAGTTCTGTGGATGAAATCATGGCGGCGATTTGTGCAAAGCGGCAGCCCGACCGCGTAATCCCAAGCGAGCATTTCACGCTTTCGCCCGGTGGTGGCCGTTGCGATTTGTGCCTGTTCAACCACAACACCGTCCAGCGGCAGGACAGGCGCGTGGAGATGTCTTTGGGCTTCGCAAAATGTTACGGAGATGCTTGCGATTTTACGTCAACCATATGCAATGGCGACCATTTGACCTCCCGAAAAGATTGCACCATTATTGACATTGGCAGATCTGCGCCTGGGTTAACCGCTGACGAAGTGACGCACATCCTATTTCCCTACTGGTACACGAAAAGCAAGCATTATGGAAAGAGGGACGAGGCATGAACAGACCAACAAAACCATATGAGCAAGTGAAAGCCATGCTAGGCGACGCAAGCCCCGCTTGGGAAAAACTCGTCGGCAACATTCGCTATCATTACGAGATCGACGAAATTTGGGCTGAGGGCAAGCCCACCCACAAGCACTACAACAATCTATTTTTTAAGCGCGGTGGAAAAGCCTTGATTTCTTTGCATTTGCGTGAGGGATATTTTCTCGCTTGCGTTGTGCTGGGCGCAAAAGAGCGTGAAAAATTTGAGCAGCGGCGTGCGCAGTTCAGCCAGGCAATGTGCGAAGAATACGACGCCTGCGATGTGCTGCACGACGGCCTGTGGCTTGGCTTTGAGATACGCGATGACGCGCTGGTTGATGATATTTTGCGCCTTCTGCCGCTCAAACGCAGACCCAACCGCAAAGTATTTCCCGAAAGCATAGAGCTATGCAGCAAGCTGGACATCGGCATGACTGGCGAAGAAATTACGCAAATCATTATGGAGGAAAAATAGATGGGGCAAGCCGTGGGCATGGGCATCGAGCCGCACAGCAGAACAGCCGACGATGTGACTTGGGCGTACTGCCCTATGTGGCCGGCCAGTATGGAAATTGAAAGCGAAAGCGCTTTACTTTCCTGCCGGATCATGGTATGATGATACGACAGTGGTTTTGCGAAGGCAAGCCAGTTCATTGATCGGAGGCAATCCCATCGATATCATCAACCTCGGCGTATTCGCCCACGTGGACGCAGGCAAGACCAGCACCGTGGAACGCATGCTTCACGCCAGCGGCGCCACCCGGCAGCTCGGCAGCGTGGACACCGGCACTGCCGCCACCGACAGCATGGACATCGAGCGCGAGCGCGGTATTTCTGTCCGCTCGGCTTCGGCGGTAATCAACCTGCCCGGCCTTCGGCTGAATATCATCGATACCCCCGGCCACATGGATTTCATGGCTGAGGTGCAGCGTGCGCTGCTGGCGGTGGACTGCGGCCTGTTGATCGTTTCCGCCGCCGAGGGCGTGCAGTCCCAAACGGAGCTGTTTTTCCGGGCAATGGAGCAGGCAAGGCTGCCAATAATCATATTTGTCAACAAAATCGACCGGGCCGGCGTTGACGTGCATAAAACTTTCACGGAGCTAACGACGCAATTATCATCCAACATGGTTGCGATCAATCGCGTAAAAACGCAGGGTACGCGTGATTGCGCCGTAGAGGACGCGGCATTCGACGACGACAGCATCCTGGCGCTGTGCTCCCTCGACGAAACCCTGGAAGACAGCTTTACGCGGGGGATACTCAATCAACAGCAACTGGAAGGCAGCCTGTTCGAGTTGTGCGCACAAGGGCGCGCTTATCCCCTGGTTTTCGGCTCGGCGGCCTGCGACGCCGGCATAGCCAAGCTGCTTGAAATAATCCTGCGCCTGCCGCGTGTTCCCGAAAACGCGGAGGGCCCCCTCAGCGGAAAAGTATACAAAATTGAGCATGATAAAACCATGGGCAAAGCGGCCCACGTCCGGCTGTTTTCGGGGCAGGTCCAGAACCGGGATACGCTCGCCCTGCTGGAAAGCCCACAGGCGGAAGCGAGGCATGAAAAAGTTACGCAGGTACGGCAATTTTTCGCCGGGACAAAGCTTGCCGACTGCGGCCGTTTTTCTGGCGGCGATATCGCTGTGCTATACGGGCTCGCGTCGGTAAAAGTCGGCGACATTGTGGGCGAAACCTGTGCGGCACGGCATAGTTCGCCGCTGAAGGCCATTCCGCTGTTCCACGTGCGCGTTACAGACGATAACCCGAACCCAACGCCGCTGCTGGCTGCCATCCGCGAGCTCGCCGAAGAAGACCCGCTGCTGGCCTGCGCGTGGGAACCCGACGCGCGGGAGCTGACCATCAGCATCATGGGCGAGGTGCAAATCGAGGTGCTGCGGCACCTGCTGGCCGCGCGCTATGGCATCCAGGCGGAATTCTCGCCGCCGACTGTCATCTATAAAGAAACCGCCTGCAACGCCGGGCAAGGCTATGAGCGCTACACCATGCCGAAGCCCTGCTGGGCGGTCATCGAATTAAGCTTCGAGCCGCTTCCGGCGGGCAGCGGCTATGTTTTTGAATCCATCGTGCAAAAATCGCAGATCCCGCAGCGCTATCAAAATCACATCGAAGCCGCCCTGCCCGAGGCCATGCAGCAGGGGCTTTACGGCTGGGAAGTTACGGATGTGAAGATCACGCTCAGCGGCGGGGGCTGGCATCACATCCATACCCACCCCCTCGATTTTTTCCTTGCGACACCCCTGGCTTTCATCAGCGGCATGCAAAACTGCGGCAGCCAGCTGCTGGAGCCGTTCTTGCGCCTGAACATCAAAGCGCCGGAAGAATGTTCTGGCAAGCTGATCGGCGAAATCATCCACATGCGCGGGGAAATCGCCGGCTCAAGCACGGCCAATGGCCAAACCGAACTGGAAGCCTGCGTTCCCCTGGCGGAAGCCATGGGTTTCCCCGCGCGGGTAAATGCGCTTTCCGGGGGCCAGGCGCAATATGCCTCGTGTTTCGATGGCTACCGCCCTTGCCCGCTGGAGCTCGGCAAAACGACAAAGCGCCGCGGCGTGGATCCCCTGGACCGGGCAAAGTGGATTTTGCACAAGCGGGGCGCGCTGTGAAGTCTTTATAGGCAATTTAGCCCGGCTTCCCGGTAGAAAACTCTGATCTTTTCCTTGCGCTCCATCAATTCATCAAAACGGCTGAGATACTCGTAGGGGTATTTCAGGCTGAACACGCGTTCCAGGTCATCTGAGCCGTGTTGCTTGAGCTTGGTCACGCCGCCCGCGCCGCAGGCCAGGATGCTGTGGCTTTCCTCCATCATGTCGATATTATAACGGCAAAAATGGCCCGGCAGGCTCCAGCCGATATTCTCGAGGTTACCAAGCGATCGGCTTTGCCGGTACATGTAATACGGCTGGTAGCCCGCCTGGGGCAGAAGACGGGAGGCAAAGGACAGGAATTCGCCTGCGTCGCCGTGTATTTCATTGAGCTTTGCCGCCCTTTTCAGGGCAAGCACATGCACGGTGATATTTTCTGGCCCGAGGGCGATGATTTGCTCGAGCGTACGCGCAAAGCCCTGCGGGGTATCGCCCGGCAGGCCCGCGATCAAGTCCATATTGATATTGCGAAAGCCCACTTGACGCACAAGCTCGAAGCAGCCAAGGGCCTGCCGCGCCGTGTGCCCGCGGCCTGCCTGCGCAAGCACCTGGTCGTCCAGGCTCTGCGGGTTGACGCTGATTCGATTGGCGCCGAATTGCTTGAGTATATGCAGCTTTTCTTCAGTGATGGTGTCAGGCCGCCCGGCTTCGACGGTGAATTCATCGCAATATTGCCAATCAAACGAAACCTGCATTGCTTGGCAAAGCAGCCGCAATTGCCCTGGGTTCAGGCTCGTTGGCGTGCCACCGCCAACATAAACCGACTGCATTTGCAGGCCAAGCTTTCCCGCGATTTCACCGGTGCGGGCCAATTCTTCGCAAAGCTTGCCCACATAGGCGGGGATGAGCTTTTGCGCGCTGGTCCTGTCAATCGTGTGCGAGACAAACGAGCAGTAGCTGCACCTGCTGGGGCAAAACGGGATGGAAATATACAGGCTGAACGAGCGCGGGCCGGTGAGGGCCAAAACTGGTTCTTCCGCTTGCGCGACTGCGATTGCCAAGTTTGTTTTTTCTTCGCTGACCCATAGGATATTTCGAAAATAGCGCTTTGCATATACAGGGCCATTGTCGCGGCGCAGGCGCAGCATGAGCTTGCTTGGCCGCACGCCGGTGAGCAAGCCCCAGGGCGGCGTGATTCCCGTGGCGCGGCGCAGCAGCGTAAAGAGCATCTGCGCCATGGTGAGTTCAGCATTTTCAGTTACAGCATGCGATAAGCTGAGCTTTTTCTTGCCTATCTGCAACGCAGCTAAAATATTGCCATTGTATATTCGCGTTATAACAACAAGGCTATGCTTTATTGTACGCAGGCGGCCTTTTGGGCTTTCGCGCTTGCTTAAACGGCGCAGGTTTTCCGCAGGGCAAAAAGCCCGGCAGAGGTTTTCCATTTCATAGTGATAGGGGTGGTTGAGGATGTATAAAATCATAGTTTTTAGATTTTGCTCTTTGGGGCAGTTGTAGTGTTATATTGGCGGCGGGTGGCGTTCTCGCCACCTGTTGCTTCAAGTGATCATGCAACTGCATGCCTCGCCCTTGCAAGCCACCAGCATCATCCCTTTACCCAGGCATTGTGCGCCCGTTCATGCGCAAGCGAGCTGGCAGGGCCATGGCCGGGCAAAACGGCGCAATCGCCTTCGATTTTATACAGGTTTTTGATCGAGGCCACAAGGGCGTCCCAGTCGCTGCCCACCAGGTCCGCGCGGCCAACTTCCTCGAAGAACAGCGTGTCGCCAGTGAACAATAACCGATCGGCTTCGCTGAGAAAGCACATACCGCCGGGGCTGTGGCCGGGCGCGGCAATCACCCGGAGCGTGGAAGCGCCGAAGGTAATCACGTCGCCGTCGCGCAGGAGCATATCCGGCTCGATGGGGTTTTTGTGGCGCGACACACGGTTCGGCAGGATGTCGATTTCGCCGCGCAGCAGCGGCGCGTCGCCTTCGCCGATGGCAGCCCGGGCCGCCGGGTAAAGCTCCTTGGCGTGGGCAACTCCCTGGATATGGTCGAAGTGCCCATGGGTGAGCAGGATAAAGCGCAGGTCGCCCCCGGCCTGCTCAACGGCCTCGCGCACGTTCCTGTTAAACGCGCAGCAGTCGATGAGCACAAGGGCGCCGGTGGCTTCGTCCTTTAAAATGTAGCTGTTGCTTTCGAGCAAGCCAACGGGGATGCATGTGTAAGTTAACATTTTTATTTACTCCATATATCAGTGTCCATTATGATTGTCACCGGGCCGTGGTTGGCCAGTTCCACCTGCATGGCCGCGCCGAACACGCCGGCCTGTACATTGCCTATGCCCTCTTTACGCAGGCAGGCGCAGAAATATTCATACAGCTCTTCAGCGATTTCGGGGGGAGCCGCCGGGGTAAAGGCCGGGCGGTTGCCTTTTTTAATGTCCGCGCAGAGGGTGAATTGCGAAATCGCGAGCACCGCCCCGTTCACATCGAGCAGCGACAGGTTCATCTTGCCGCCTTCGTCCTGCATTACGCGCAGGTTCGCGATTTTGCGGGCAAGGAGCCCGGCCTGCGTTTTTGTATCGCCCTGCGCGACACCGAGCAGCACGACAAAACCCGCATTTATTTCGCCGGTGATTGTGTTATCAACTGTGACGCTGGCATGGGTGACGCGCTGGATGACGGCTTTCATGTGAGTTCTCCTGTAGATTGCGCAAAGTAACAATCTTCTGTCCATTTTGCAGGATTTTCTTCAATGTAATCCAGGATATAACGCAATTCAATTTCGTTGCAAATGACACGGTATATCATGCATCCAGCCTGCACATATCTTCCACGCTCTCGCCTTTGACAATCACGCGGGATTCGCCTTCGTTGACCATAACCACCGGCGGCCTGGGCACACGGTTATAGTTAGAGGACATGGAGTAATTATACGCGCCGGTGGAAAGCACCGCGATAACATCCCCCGCCGCGACTGGCTGCAGCGCCGTGTGTTCCTGGACCAAATCGCCGCTTTCGCAGTAGCGCCCGGCGATGGTAACGACGTCGCTTCGCTGTTCACTGGCACGGTTTGCGCATAAAATCGTGTACTTCGCACCGTACATAATATATCGCGGGTTGTCGCCCATGCCGCCGTCCACGGCGACGTAAGTGCGGATGCCGGGAATTTCCTTGACATTACCCACGGTGTACAACGTAATGCCGGCAGGACCCGTGATGGAACGCCCGGGCTCCAGCAGCAAATATGGCTTTTGCAGGCCAAGCGCGGCGCACTGCGTTTCAAGCACGGCGGCGACATGCTCGAAGTACACGCCATAGGGCAGGGCCGCGTCGCTTTCAGTGTAGTGGATGCCGAAGCCGCCGCCCAGGTTAAAGTGCGTCAGTTCCACGCCGAGCTCGGCTTTGATTTGCGCCATGAAGTTCAACAATACTTCGGCGGCCAATTCAAACGGGGCGATGTCAAAAATTTGCGAGCCGATGTGGCAGTGGATGCCGACCAAGTCGAGATAGCCTGCCATGGCGGCGGCTTTGGCCGCCGCCATGGCCTCGCCGGTTTCCAGGGCAAAGCCAAACTTCGAGTCTATCTGCCCTGTCCGGATGAACTCGTGGGTATGCGCTTCCACCCCAGGCTTTACCCTGAGCATGATTTTAACCCGCTGCGCGGCGGCGCAAGCAAGCGCGTCGAGCTGCTCCAGTTCGCCGAGATTGTCCACGACAATATAGCCGACATGTTCGCGCAGGGCGAATTCCAGCTCGGCCCTTGACTTGTTGTTGCCATGGAAGTAAATGTTCCCGGCCGGGAAACCCGCTTGCAGGGCCGTGTGCAGCTCGCCCGCGGACACGACGTCCAGGCCGAAGCCCTCCTGCGCGGCGATGCGGCAGATTTCCTTGCACATAAAAGACTTCCCGGCGTAAAGCGGCATGCCGTAGCCATTGTAATTTTTATCAATAGAATCTTTATATGTCCTGCAATGCTTGCGGACCTGCGTTTCGTCCAGCACGAACAGCGGCGTGCCGTATTGCCGCGCGAGTTCGATGGTATCGGCCCCGCCGATGGCCAGGTGGCCGGCCTGGTTGACATTGAGGCAATCTGATGTAAACATGCGTTTCTCCCCACAATACAAATTAGGCTGTTATTATACAATATCGTGGAGAAAAATGCAAGTGCTTTTGATTGACAATTCGAAAAAGCGCTTGACAGGCCTTTTGCTTTCGGATACAATGAACATACTTTATCAACGGTCAGGAGCATCCATGCAAGTTATATTTATACGCCACGGCGAACCCGATTACAGCCATGTGACGCAGCGGGGCTTTGTCGGGCATGGCCTGGACATGGCGCAGCTGAGCGCTTACGGGGCTGAGCAGGCCCTGGCTGCCGCGCAAGACGAAAGGCTTGAGGGCGCGGAGCTGGTTTTGTCGTCGCCATACACGCGCGCGCTGCAAACGGCGGCGATCATATCGCGGCGGCGCGATATCGAGCTCAAAGTAGAAACGGACCTGCACGAATGGCTGCCGGATTTAAGCCATGCTTTTGCAAGCTATGAAGCAAAAACCAAATTGTTTGAACTATTTGCTGAAAATAAAGGCACATGCCCTGCGGAGTCGCCTGCCAGGTATGAAGAATATCAAAGCCTGTTTGACAGGGTTCATGCCTGCCTGCAGGGATACCAGGCGCACAGGAAGATAGCCGTCGTCAGCCACGCGCTGGTCATCGCCGCGTTTTGCTATCCGGCGCAAACCCCATGGGGCGGAATCGTGGAGGCCAACTTTACAAATGACCTGAAATGGCGGGGGTGGGTGTAGTTAAACGCAAGCGTAAATCCTACGCCGCCCTCATCCTCGCGGCATGCGTCTTCCTCGGGACCTGGTATTTTTACGACGCGAGCACAGGCCGCGCTACGCCACCCGGCCAAATCGCCGTGCATTTCATCGACGTCGGCCAGGGCGACTGCACGCTCATTGAAGCACAGGGGCAATTTATGCTCATCGACGGCGGGCAGCGCGGCAGCGAAGAGCGCGTGACCAAATACCTGCGCGCGCTGGGCGTGGAGCGGCTTGATTACGTTGTCGCCACGCACCCGCACAGCGATCATACCGGTGGCCTGGCTTACGGCGTGCTGGACGCCTTCCCCGTGGGGACGGTCATCGCGCCGCGGTTATCGCAGGAAAACACGCCCACCACGCAAACCTGGGAGGCTTTTCTTGAAGCGGTTTCCCGGCAGGTGGACCAAAACGGCGCGCGGGCTTTATATGCCAATCCCGGCGATATTTATGCCCTGGGCGACGCTGTGTTCACTATCCTGGGGCCATTGGGCGAAGACCTGCGCAACATGAACAATAATTCTGTGATTGTGCGCCTCGAATACGGCAGCACCGCCGCGCTGTTCACCGGCGACGCCGAGCGGGCCGCCGAAAGCGCCCTTGCCAGCACATACCATGGCTCGTTGAGGGCCGACCTGCTGCATGCCGGGCACCACGGGAGCAATACATCAAGCAACTTGAATTTCCTGCGCTATGTCGTGCCGCGCTTTGTGGTGATTCCCGTAGGCGCGGAAAACACCTACAACCACCCGGACCCCCGCGCCATGCAGCGTTTTCGCGAAGCGAACACGATAATATATCGGACAGATGTAGACGGAACTATTATTATGCGATCCAACGGCTTGGAATTTTGGAGGGACAGCTGATGCTGCATTTGATCCTGGGCCGCGCGGGCACGGGCAAAACCACTTGGCTGCATGAACAGCTCAAAGCTTTCGTGCATGCCGGGCAGCGTGAGCTGATCCTCCTTGTGCCGGAGCAGGATTCCTTCGCGCACGAGCGTGCCCTGTTGGAATTACTGGGCGCGAAAGACGCGCTGCACGTGGAGGTGCTCAGCTTCACCCGCTTGGCCAACAGCCTCTTCCGGGCCTGCGGCGGGCGCTGCGGCCGCGTGAGCCTGACCGACGCACAGCGCGCCCTTGCCATGTGCCTGGCCCTTGATACCGTGCGCGATAAGCTTGAGTTATTCGCCAAAGCGGGTGAGCGCATGATCCCCGCACTGCTGCGCCTGCGCCGGGAGCTAAGCATGTCCGGCACCGCCCCAAATGATTTTTTTGCGAAATCACAGGGGCTGGGGCAGGCAAAATTAATTGAGCTGGCCCGCATCATGCAGGCCTACGACGCGATTGTCGAGGCCCGCTTTGGCGGCCACTGCGACGCCATGCAGGGGCTGCTCGAGGCGCTTGGCACGCCACAGGGCCGCACGTTTCTCGCGGGCAAAATTATGGCGATTGACTCGTTCCTGGGCTTTACGCCCGCCGAGCTGCGCATCCTGGGCCGTGTGCTGGAGCACTGCGCCGATGTGTATGTGACGCTTTGTTTAGACCATTTGCATAGCGAAGCTGATATTTTCGCCCATACGCATAGAACGGCCGCAGCGCTGAAAAGCCTGGCGGAGCAGGCCGGCGCCAAAGTCGCCATGCCGCATATTTTAACCGAACGGCACCGCTTTTTGCATGAGAACCTTGCGCAGCTGGAAGATGCATTTTTCAGCCAGGAGAAACATGAAGCGCCCTGCGAAGCGATTCAGCTGTGCGCGTGCGAGGACATCGAGGCCGAGTGCGCGCTGGCTGCCGCGCGGATCAAAAAGCTGCTGAGAGAGGGCATGCGTTGTGGCAACATACGTTGCCGTGACATTGCCGTGCTCGCAAGAGATTCCGCCGCATATGCGCAGCCGCTGTACGCTGCCATGCGCCGCGTGGATATTCCGCTGTTCGAGGACCGCCGCCAGCCCGTGGCCTCGCAGCCGCTGATGCGCATGGTTGCCGCCGCGCTGGAAATCGCCGAGCACCATTTTAGCCTGGATGCCGTGATGCGCTGGCTGAAATCAGGCCTGACTGATTTAGGCGAAGAAGAGATTGCACTGCTGGAGGGTTACGCTTTGCTGTGGCGCGTAAGCGGCAGCGCATGGCTGCGCGAATGGACGGCGCACCCCCAGGGCCTTGGGCAGCCGGAAAACGAGCGCTCTGACTTGCAGCTGGGCCAATTGAATATGCTGAGACAGCGCGTGATAGCGCCGCTTGCATTATTTCGCGATGCAATGAGAGATTGCACGGGCATTTCGGGCGCGGCGGCAATTGACATGCTTTTGCAGGCGGCGCGTGTGCCTGCCGGCCTGAAGCAGTTGAGAAGTGAGCTCGAACAAAGCGGCAGGCCCGTTGAAGCGCTTGAGCTGTGCCGCGTATGGGATTTGCTGATGGAGCTGTTGGACCAAGTTGCCCAGGGGCTCGAAAGCCAGGCAATTGGGGCCGCGCGGTTTCGCGCATTGTTTGAACTGGCGTTGTCTTTCGAAACGCTGGGGCAGCTGCCGCAGGGCCTGGATGCCGTCACGTTCGGCTCAGCCGACCGAGTGCGCTTGCAGTCGCCCAAAGCTGTTTTCGTGCTGGGGATGAACGACGGGGTGTTCCCGCGCATACCCTCGCAGGACAGCCTGGTCTCTGACCGCGAACGTGCGATGCTCAACGAAACCGGGCCTGCCATGCTGGCCGGGCTTACCATGCAAGACACTGCGCCGCAGCAGCTGGCCATGGAGCGCATGATCGCCTACCGGGCATTCACGGCGGCACGGGAACACCTGCATGTCAGCTGGGCGCTGCGCACGGCCTCCGGCGACGAGCTGCGGCCATCAAGCTGGCTGCACTGGCTGCGGGAGCATTTTGCTGTGTTGCAGATAGACGATGCTCAATTTCTGCCGCCGCTTGAAAGGCTCGAAGGGGAAAGCGCGGGCTTTGCCCTGCTGTGCGAGGAGCACGCCAGGCAAAGCGGGCTCTATACTGCTTTGCGGGCATATTTCCAGGATAAACCCGGTTATGCCCCGCGCCTGGCAGCCCTGGAGCGCACCGTAAGCGAGCAGCCTGAATCGCTGCGCATCGCCGAGCCTGAAATCGCCCGCGCATTGTTCCGCAACGCGAATTACCTGTCGCCTTCCCGTGCCGAGAGCTACGCGCGCTGCCCGTTCCAGTATTATTGCCGTTACGGCTTGAAAGCCCGGCCCCGCAGGCCCGTGGACTTCGACCCGCTGCTGCGCGGCAACATATTGCACTATTTATTTGAGCAAATTTTTAGGTGTCACGAAATCGACGCGCTGTTAAGCATGAGCAAGGACGAACGGCACGCTGCTTTAAACGAGATATTAGACGGCTATGCAGCAGAGCACCTAAACGAAAATTTACCCGCCCGGGTAACGTATTTATTCAATCGCCTGCGTGAGATTGCATTGCAGGTGTTCGAGCGCATGGTTGCGCAGTTCGGCGCGAGCCGGTTCCGCCCGGCGGCCTGCGAGCTGCGCATCGACATGGACCAAAGCATAAAGCCATATGAAATTGCGCTGCCGGGCGGCGGCCCGCTGCGCATGGGCGGCATGGTCGACCGAATTGATTGTGCTGAAATCGACGGGCAGAAATATTTCCGCGTGGTGGATTATAAGTCCGGCGGCCGGGATTTTAGCCTTGGGGATATCTTCGACGGGCTGAATTTGCAGATGGCCGTGTACCTGTTTGCCCTGTGGGATGGCAATTTTGAACATGCGCTGCCTGCCGGGATTTATTACGAACAGGCGCGGGACCCTGTTCTCAGCACCGCGGAGCGAAATCGACCCACGGCGCAGGTCGAGCGGGAAAAACAAAGGAGCAGCCGCCCGTCGGGTTTTTTCGTGGAGGGCACGGAGGAAACGCAAGGCCTGCACACGCTGCCCCAGCCCAGTTTGGGCAAGCTGCGCCGGGCGCTGGATCATGTTTTAGCCGAAATGGCAAGAAACTTGCGCGCGGGCGACATTCCCGCGCTGCCCCTGCAGGACAGCGACGACCCGGCGCGTTCGATATGCGGCTGGTGCGACTATCAGGCCCTGTGCGGGCGCGAGCCGGGCGGCCGCGAGAAGCATGCCGCGCAGATGAAACACGGCGACGCGATTGCGTATTTAGACGAGAGGTACCCGGAGTAACATCATGTCATTCAAACCAACCCCCGAACAACGCCAGGCCATCGAATCCCGGGGCGGCTCGCTGCTGGTCAGCGCCGCCGCGGGCTCGGGCAAAACCGCCGTGCTCGTGCAGCGCGTGCTTCGCTATATTACTGACCCGGATAAGCCCTGCAATATAGACGAGCTGCTCATCGTCACTTTCACGCGCGCGGCAGCGGCGCAAATGCGCGAGCGCATCGGCCAGTCCCTGGCAAAGCGCCTGCGGGAGGAACCCGAAAATCATATATTGCGAAAACAGCAGCAGCTGCTGCCGCTGGCGCATATCTGCACGATAGACAGCTTTTGCCTGAGATTAATCAAAGAGCAGGGCGCGAGCCATGGCCTGCCGCAGGATGCACGGCTGCTCGACGACAGCGAGCGCCGCCTGCTGCGTGCCGAAGCCGCCGAGGAAACCCTGGAAGCGGCGTACCAGGCAGGCGGCGAGGCTTTCACGCGTTTGGGCCTGCTGCTGGAATTCGGCGGCGACGACACGAAGCTGGTGCGGCGCATGATGTCGGCGGCGGACGAGGCCCTCGCCTGTGCAGACCCACAGGCCTGGCTGGACTTTTTGCTGGAAGATAACACAGGCAACTGGGCTGAATTGCTGATTTCGCATGCGCATGGGAACCTTGAATATTGCAGGAAACTCGCAGCGCAAAACCTGGCCGAGCATGACTGCGATGTTTTTTGCTCAGATATAGCGCTGATAGAAGCACTGCTTGATCTCACTGGCTGGGATAATTTACGCAATGCGCTGCACGGCATTTCATACGCGCGCCTGCCAAAGGGCGTGCCCGAAAGCTGCAAAGCGCGCCGCGCCAATATCAAAGATATCATTAAGAAGCTGGCGAAGCTTTTTTGCGTGAGCATGGAGGAGCATGCGGAAGATATGCTTGCGCTGGCCCCGGTGGCCGAAGTTTTTGTCGGGCTTGTGCGGGATTTCATCGCGCGTTACAAAGAAAAAAAAGACGCCCGGCAGGCGGCGGATTTTAACGACCTGCTGCACTGGGCGCTCAAGCTTGCCCATGTAGCCAGCGGGCAGTTCCGCGAGATTTTGGTGGATGAATACCAGGACGTCAATGCCGCGCAGGGGCTGCTGTTCGAGGCGCTTTCACGCGGCGGCGAAAACTTGTTTCTCGTGGGCGACGTAAAGCAGAGCATTTACGGTTTCCGGCAGGCCAGCCCCGCGCTGTTCCTCGAAAAGCGCGAAGCCTATAAGCCATACGACAACATAAACTACCCTGCCTGCGTGATCCTGGGCCGCAATTTCCGTTCGAAGCGCGGCGTGACGGGCGCGGTCAATTTCGCCTTCCGGCAGCTGATGAGCGCCGCGGCCGCTGAAATAGAATACACGCAGGAAGAGGAGCTTGTATGCGGGCGGGAGGAGCTTTCGGTTTGCGACGCGGAATTGCACCTATTGCAATGCGAAGGCAATTCCGTGCAGGCCGAAGCCGATTACCTGGCCGGATGGATTGCCGGCGAAATCCAGCGAACAGGCCTGCGGCCCCGGGATTTCTGCATCCTGCTGCGGGCCGACAAAAAAAGCGGCATGGCCTATGCGCAGGCACTGCAGCAGGCAGGCATCGCGGCCTATGCCAGCGAAACCGAAAGCCTGTTCCAAAGCCGTGAAATCCAGCTGCTGCTGGCGCTGCTGCGCGTGGTCGACAACCCCGTGCAGGATATCCCCCTCGCGGCGCTGCTGCTGTCGCCTGTTGTGGGTTTCACTTGCGACGATTTGGCCCGCCTGCGGGCAGGGCACCGCGAAATGGCGGGGCTGTATCAGGTAATACGCGCCGCAAGCGAAGCCGGCGACACGCTGTGCGCCTCGTTCCTGGAACAGCTGGCGGAGTGGCGGCGCATGGCGGCTATATGCGCTGTG
>Ga0123353_10005716_pt1 | contig 16402 bp, 12 predicted proteins | sample TergutLab28metaG_3_FD_92763 | JGI IMG/M metagenome (GOLD analysis project Ga0123353, IMG submission 92763) | Labiotermes labralis P3 segment gut microbial communities from Petit-Saut dam, French Guiana - Lab288 P3 | ecosystem: Host-associated > Arthropoda: Insects > Digestive system > Gut ... | reverse complement strand
ATACTACTTGCGCGGGGTGACATCCTCAAGAGTCATTAGCTCGTTTTGTGATTTTGTCTTCCCGCTAATGTTTCTCTCTTTTTGAGACAAAATCAAAAACGCTTGACAGCGAAAATTCAGACAGTTCATCAGCGAAAATTCAGACAGTTCATCAGCCCTTCGCCCCGGCTGGCGTCGATTGCACCAATATGCTCAATCTATTGAATTTTCCCGCTCAATACGAATTGACGTAACTGCTGTTATTATGATAGTATGAGGATTGACTGATAACTGAGTGGGGGCACAGGCGCTAGTGAAAGCTTTGGGCAGCAACCATACCGACTGCGCGATACTGATATACGATGAAGCTGGCAATCAACTTGGCAGCTCTAAGGTTATCAGTCACGACAGAACCAACATGCGGGTCGAGGTGCGGGATCTTCCTGCAGAACTCAGCATCGGCAGCGTCTGCAGGCTGTTGATACTTACGTCGCCGGCGCCATGCGAATACTCCGGCAGAATAGCCGGCGAAGGCTCAAAAAAAATTATTGCGCTGTATCACGGCCGCGAGAAGGAAAGCCGTCAAGCCGCCAGATATAAGATAAACACAACTGCATTGATAGAGAACCTTATCTATAACGGCAAGGCATATCCGCTGCATACGCCTGTTGTTGTTGAACTTATCAATATAAGTAAAAGCGGAATGCGGGTTCGGGCGCCGTTTTATGCCTTTATCAAAGGCGACCGGTTCCAGCTTAGAATGAGGATCAGCGACACCGAGAAACTGTTGATCGCGGATGTGATCCATCACGCGGATAAAGATAATGCAGCGACCGAGTATGGATGCCATTTCCTCATCGGCAGCGAGAGGGCGGTGTAAATCAGGTGAGCGGAACCAGCAATACCGGCAATACCGGCAATAACGACAACAATCTAGTCGCGGTATCAAGCAATCTTCTGTTCGAAGGTATGCAAATAAACGAGGACATTTATGACGCCGACGCAACGTTGCTGATCGTCAAACGAGGCTCCACGTTGAACGCTGAGACGATCGAGAGGATTAGGAGCGTCAACGCCGGCAGGGAGACGATCCATGTATCGGGCAATACCTACAGAGCCCTCATTGAAAGGCGTGAGGTTATCGAACCGGTAAAGCTGCGGGAGATCGAAGAAGCCACTGGTTATGTGACGGCAAAAGACGAGACATACAAAATGCTCGACGTGCTGGCGCGCGATCAGGTCATTCAGCAGGAAGCGCTGCACTCGGTATCGGTCGAGCTCTCGAACCAGCTTCATGTAACCAGCCCGTCAACGATCCTTTCCCTGATAAACGCCCTTGCCCCCGTAGATGAGTACCTGCAGCGCCACTGTGTAGACGTGGGAATGCTCAACGGCCTCTTCGGGCGGTGGTTCAATATGCCAAAAGCGGACGTTGACAAGCTCGTCCTCATAGGGCTTCTGCATGATTGCGGAAAGGCTCTGGTCCCGCCTCAAGTCCTCAATGCGCCGCGTAAACTCACGGTAGCCGAGTTTGAGGTCATAAAAATGCACACCGTGTACAGCTACCAACTGCTTTCGGGATTCCCTGAACCGGTCAGGCTGGCGTCGCGCGGCCACCACGAAAAAGTGGGCGGAGCAGGTTATCCTGACAGGCTTCCGCACGAGAACATAACGTTCGAGGCACGAATCACGGCAGTTTCGGATATTTACGACGCTATGGTCTCGCAGCGGGCATATAAGAGACCCCGGAGCCCCTTTAGCATTATGGCTGTTCTCAATGAGCTGAGCGGCAAAGAGCTTGACGCAGGGTTGGTCAATGTGTTCAATACGAATATGCCTAAGGAGCTTATGAATAAGCAGGTTATGATGTCTGACGGAGTAGTTGCGGTCGTCCGCACGTTCTACCCGGAGGATATTGAGTACCCCTCGGTAGAAGTTAACGGCAGCATAATTAAAACAAGCAAAAACTGGTATTGCACATCGATGCATACAGAGTCCTAGCCAACCAGGTCGCGCCTTTCATAGAAAAATGTGCCGGCAAGGATGAGCAGCAGCCCGAATGCGCCGACGAGGCACAGCGTCGTAAGGTTCGTTTGCTCAACCGGCAGGACGGGGATATATCCCAACGGAGTTAGCTTGCCAAGCCATCCGGGAAGGTCGAGCATCCGTCCGATAAACTCTGTAAAGAACGAGAACCCGAAGTATGCCCAGATAACCCCGGTGTACTTTGGAAGGACGCCGATCAGCAACACAGCCGCGCCGATCATAACCCACAATGCGGGAACGAACACAAGATTTGCCTCCAGCAGGAAACTCAATGAAATCGGTTCCTCCAGAACAGCGGCAGAGGATGCGTAAAGCCCCAGCGCGCTCGCGATGGGGAGCAATACGCTTGCCCCCAGCGCGGGAATGACGTACCCGGCCAGGTATTTCTCGCGTGAGACGGGCCTTGCCAGAACTGCTTCGGCGCGCCCTTCCCGTTCTTCTACCCTCGGTCTCAGAGTTATTGTCAACAAGGGGACGATTGCAACCAGCGAAGCGATTACATTCACTGTTGCCGTGAACATTTCAAGTGTAGAAAAGTCATTGTTGGCGCTTATCACCATCTGGTAGAACTCGCTTTCCGCGACGAACATTTCGATATCCGCCAGAATCGTACCGTATGACGCGCCCAGGCAGAACATGATAACGAACCACCCGATTATAGAGTTGCGAAGCAGGCGGAAAGCCAGCCCGGATGACGTCCTGAGAAGACTCGACGCGCCGGGCTTTCCGGGCCTTGCGGAAATGAACCCCTGATCAAGGTCACGAATAGCGTTCAACGCGTATGCAGCAGCCGAAACAGCTGCGGCTTCAACCAACAATATGATAACCGGCCAGACTTTGTTTTCCACAAAAAGCTGCGAACGCTGAATCAGCCCAAGCGGGCTGAGCAGAGACAGCGCCTCGCTGCTGACGTCGCCCGCCGCGCGTATCACGAAGACGACGCAAAGAGTGATGAAAGAATATACCGTCGCACTGCGGGAAGAAGCTGAGAGCTGCGCAAACAATGCGGCGACAGCGGCGAAAAAGAGCCCGAAGGCGCCGAGCGCAGCGCCGTAGAGCATGGATGCGGCGAAGCCCATTGATTCCGTCTGCATCGCCGCGACCCCAAGCCCCGTAAGTATAGCGAGAATGGTGTTGACGATCAAAGCGGTGAACATCGCCGCATTGAGGATCGCGAGGCGTCCGGTCGGGAGCGAGCGGACAACCTCTGCGCGCCCTTTTTCTTCGTCAGCGCGCGTATGGCGGATAATCAGCAGAATATTCATCGCCGCGACCGTAATAGCTACCCAGATAAACATTGTATTACTATACATCGCGCCAATCGTGTAGTTGTCCGCGCCATATACAGGTCCCATCAGGGCAATCATACCCGGATTCTTCAACGTCTCCGCCAAAGCAACTCTGGCAGGCGGATCAAACATGTCAGCGATCCCTGAAGCAAGAGAGACGGAAAAGAGTACCAGCCCGGCTAGCCACAGAGCTGAAAAAACACGCTCGCGTCTGAAGATCAAGCGTACGATCCTTCCCGTGTTGTCAAAGTAACCGCGCACGATCATTCACCTCCGTCCTCTGTATAATGGCGCATGAACAGGTCTTCGAGCGATGGGGGGGCGCTCTCGAACCTTTTTATTCCAAAACCCGATATGAACTCAACGACTCTGCCGACTTCGCCCGAGTCAACATGGAATGACAGCCCGCCCTGGTGTTCAGAGATTTCGTGGACGCCGCCGAGTTCCGCAAGCCCCTCGATCGGCTTCGCGGTTTCGACATTCATCGTGACCCGCGTAAGGTGGCGCAGTTCATTCAGCGTGCCGGTTTCGACGATTTTGCCGTTTCGGATGATAGCCACTCTGTCGCAGAGCTGCTCGACTTCAGACATGATGTGGCTTGAAAGAAACACGCCCTTGCCCTGTTTCTTTTGCTCCAATATGCATTCCTGGAACACCTGACCCATGACCGGGTCGAGCCCGCTCGTCGGCTCATCGAGAATGAAAAGCTCGGCGTCCGAAGCGAACGCCGCGACGAGAGCCACCTTCTGCCGGTTTCCCTTGGAATAGGTCCGGCATTTTTTTGCCGGGTCGAGGTCAAACATTTTGAGCAGCCTGTCGCGTCGCTCTTTGTCTCCTTTTCCGCGCAGGTTGACGAACAAGTCGATGACCTCGCCGCCTGTAAGGTTCGGCCAGAGATTGACGTCGCCGGGCACATAAGCGATCCGTTTGTGGATTTCCACTGCCTCGCGCCATGCGTCCATGCCGAAAACCTTTGCGCCTCCGTCCGTCGCTTTCAGTATGCCGAGAAGCACCCGGATTGTTGTCGTTTTCCCGGCTCCGTTCGGACCGATATATCCGAAGACCTCGCCATTCTCCACGGCTAGCGAAACGCCGCTCAAAGCCGTCACTCTCCCGAACTTCTTCGTCAGACTCGTAACTTCCAGGTTGTAATCAGGCATTCTCCAAATCCACCCTTCCTCCAATGTATGTCATATTTGATTGCAAATACTTTATGACACTTTTCTCGTGATGTCAATTCTAATCACGGGTTTCCGCATGAAGTTACAATTCAGTGCAGCCGGGGCATTGCTGTAATTGCATTCCGTCAGCGAAACCACGGACGGTGGAGCGCGGTCATTAGGCGCATGGACGCGTCTATGACCGTAAGAATGCAATTACAGCAATGCCCCGGCTGCACTGAATTGTAACACCACGATAAAATAATTATTTAAATGTAGACAAAAGCCATTGAATGAATGAGCAGGATTAGATATAATGAATGCGGCGCATAAAAAATAAGATTTTTGGAGATCATATCATGCCGAAAATTCGTTTGATGATAATTGATGACTCTTTATTTTTCCGGACATTCCTTTCCCAAAAACTCTCAAGGGACCCTATGATTGAAATAGTGGGCATGTTCGGCGACCCCGTCGAAGCTTCAAAGAACATCCTAACGCTGCGGCCGGACGTCATTGCCTGCGACATGGAAATGCCGAAAATGCGCGGCAATGAATTCCTACGCTCCGTTCTGCCGCGGCATCCCAACGTTAAAGCGGTAGTAATAAGCTCCCTTTCAGGCAACGTGTTTGACGCGATGCAGGCAGGCGCGATCGACTTCATCGGAAAACCCGGCTCGCGCCCCGGCTTCGACGAAAACTCATTTGTCTCCGAGATAATACAAAAGATCAAAGTCGCGTCGACAGCCCATACTCACGCAAGCACGACACAAACGACGGCAAGGCCGATAACCAGGCCCTCAACGCCGCTTGCGCGGCCTACTATTACCGGAGCAACTTCAAAAAGCGTTATCGCTATCGGAGCGTCGACAGGCGGTACTGAAGCAATTATCGAGGTAGTCAAACGCTTCCCGGCAAACACGCCCGGAGTTGTGATAGTGCAGCATATGCCGCCTGTGTTCACGAGGATGTACTCGGAACGCGTCGATAAGATATGCGCCATGAAAGTACGCGAGGCGCAAAACGCCGACCGCGTCGAACGCGGGACGATCCTGATCGCGCCGGGCGGCGACCAGCAACTGTACTTGCGTCAGGACGCAAACGGATATTACGTTTACCTTGCGCTCGGAGAGAAAGTCAGCGGTCACTGCCCCTCCGTCGATGTGCTCTTTGACTCCGTTGCAAAGGTTGCGGGCAGAAACGCCGTCGGCGTAATTCTTACAGGAATGGGCGCGGACGGCGCCAGAGGGCTCACTGATATGAGAAAAGCGGGCGCACACACGATTGGCCAGGACGAGGATTCGTGCGTCGTTTATGGTATGCCAATGGAAGCCTTCAAGAGGGGGGGCGTTACAGAGCAGCTGCCCTTGTCAGCAATCGGAGACGCTGTACTCAGACGGTTCAGCGGAAGATGAAAACAATCGATGCGAAAAAATGGTTCCAGCGGATCAAAGTTCCGCGCGGCGTTATTATTGCGGTCTGCGTTCTTCCCGTAGTGTTAACGGCGCTTTTCTACGCGCTGCGCTCCTTCAGCGGCTTGATGAACTGGGCGGCGATGAGCATATCAGCGCCGATCCGCGGTTTTTTCGGAATGCTCAGCGCTATATATCCGTTCTCTATGATGGAGATATTCATCACAGCCGCATGTATCTGGCTGATATATTACTTCGTCAAGACCATCATGGTGACAGTCCGCAGGCGCGGAAAATGGAAAATACTGGGAATCAGGCTGTTGCCGATCGGGGTTGCCGTGCTGTATATTTGGGGTATGTTTTGCTGGCTGTGGAACTCCGGGTATCACGCTCCCGGCTTTGCGGAAAAAAACGGATTCTCCGGCAGCGGGGTATCTTCACAAGGCCTTGCTGAAGTCACGCAATATTTCGCTGAAAAAGCAAACGAGCTTTCGCAGCTCGTGGAGAGGGACGAAGACGGGAGATATATCGGGAACCGGCGTGAAATGTTTGCCGATTCCCTGGGTGTATATAAGAATGCCGCCGCTGAGTTTCCGGGTCTGGAAGGCAGGCTGTACAGGCCAAAACCTATGATTTACTCGTGGCTCATGAGCAGGACCGGATACGGGGGAGTGTACTTTGCGCTAACGGGCGAAGCAAATATAAACACGCAGTTGCCGCTGAGCTTGATGCCTGTGACAGTCGCTCATGAACATGCACACCAGCTTGGAGTATTTGCCGAGGACGAGGCGAGCTTCGTCGGGATACTTGCCTGCGTTACGTCAGGCAACATTGTCTTTGAGTATTCGGGATACCTCGGCGGCCTAATGCACCTGATGAACGCGCTCTCCAGGGACGATGCAGAAGCCTGGCGTGAAATATCGGGCAGCCTGTCGGAAGAGGTCAACCTGGACTGGCATGAGTACTATGAGTTCTGGCAGTCGCAGAAGCGGGTCGAGACAGGCATCGATTTTCTTGACAACATCCTCACCACAGTCACGGTTACGGTTAGCGACGCCGTCGATACGGTCTATGACGGATATCTGAAGTCGCATAACCAGGAGATGGGATTGAAATCCTACGGGGCGTGCGTCAACCTTCTGGTTGAGTACTTCGCATAACCTGCGCCGCGCCGAGCGCGGTTGCGAATACCGCTTCAGGCGGGACGCGGAAGTTCAGTTCGGTTATATCGGAAAAAGACGATAGAATCGGCGTAAGCTGCGGGAATGTCGCGAGCGTCCCGGTCATAACCACATCGCGGATCGTGTCGTTCTTCAAGGCAAAGACCGCAAGCATTCCAATCACCTCGAACACCATGTTTACTATCCCGAGCGCGAGATCGGATTCCGACGCCGTGCTTTTTATTTTACCAAAATTAGCCGCTGTGAGGTTAGGCGCCAGCAGCGGTATGTCTCCTCCGATAATATCTCGCACCAACAGGTCTACGTTTGCTAGGCTGCCGTTTTCGGCGAGAACCAGAATAGCGTCGATGTCGCTCTTTCCGATCATCTGCGAGGCGAGGCCTATGATAGTACCCCCGCCAATGCCGGAGCCGCCAACGCGTGTGACGCCATACTTGTCGATCCTGACCAGGGAGGTTCCCGTCCCCATGCTCACGACAAGCGCCTCGTCCAATCCGGACAGCAAGAGCGCGCCGCGCCCGATCGCGAGAAACTCATCTACCTTACAGGTTTTGACGCCATAGATCTGTTCCTCAATAAACGAAGCGCCAACTCCGGTCAGCGCAATCGCCGATACGCCGCCAAGCGCTGCATCTTTTTCACGCAGGAACCTTCCGATAGCGCCGTAAAGAGAAGTGACCTGGTCTTTGGCGCTGACCTGAAGCGTCCCGAACAACTCCCCGTCCTTCAGCCCGACGATCTTGGTCGTAGACCCGCCAACATCAACCCCTAATACTATACTCATTGAACTGCCCCTCCATTTTCACTCAAATTTAAGCACACGCGCCGGTTTTTGTCAATCGGAGAGAAAATTACACTGCTGTAATTTTTTACTGTTTATTTTTCCTAAACTAGTGTATAATGGCTCGGCAATCACTTTTCGGGACATAGAGAAGGGGGAGCTGACATGAGATTTTTCATTAGTGCGATACCGTTTTTTGACGGAGACATGGCTGTGCACGCGTACCGGATGATGACGCAGGACGGCGACAAGCTTTTGGGCGCTGCCGAAGATTTCCGGATGCTTGGCGGCGAACTGCTTGCGCCGGCTCTTGAGCTTGTCAAGAACATCGGGATTGAACCGTTTGCGGGACAGCATGATTTTTTCCTCGGGATCAGCAAGTACCAGCTCCTGATAGGGATGCCGCTGAACTTGAAGATACCTCCGAAAAACCTTGTCTGCGTCATCAACAGAGACACGCTGAAGGACAACGCGGCGTCAGCGAAGCTTGCGATACTGAAACGGGAAGGGTATCGCCTCGCTATTGACGGGCTACCGCGTGCGATCAGCCTGGATACTGCGGCAAAAGTATTTGATTTTGTCCTGATAAGCTGTGCCGCCGATAGTTTTGAAGACGACCTCAGGGAAATCAGACCATATATTTTTCAAATCAAACTGGTCATCACCGACGTGCCGGATATGGAAAGCTTCAAGAGGCATTCGGGAGCGCGCGGCGTTTTGCTGTCGGGCCACTTCTACAGCCAGCCGATCACGAAAGGCGCGTCCGAGATATCGCCGCTGAAAATCAACGCACTGCATCTCATGGGGCAGATCAATGACGAGAGTTTTGACCTTGGCGCCGCCGCGGATACGATTGAGCGCGACCCCGCGCTTTCCATATCGCTCCTTCGGTTTATTAACAAGATGAATCCCGACCGAAGCAGAAAAATAGACTCGATCCGCAATGCGGTCGCTATCCTTGGGCAGAGGGAAGTAAGAAAATGGGCGACGGTGGCGATTTCCATCGGTATCGGAGAGGACCGGCCGAGCGAGATAACAAGGCTGTCGCTGGTACGCGCAAAGTTCGCTGAAAACCTTGCCCAGGCTTTTGTTATGACGCACAAAACCGGCTCGCTGTTTATTGCCGGCTTATTCTCGCTTCTTGACGTGATACTGCAAATGCCGCTTCGAAGGGCGATAGACGAAGTCGCCGCCGATAGCGAGATAAGAGACGCGCTTCTAAATCGGGAGGGGCGTATCTACGAGGTGCTCTCGCTGATTTATGCATATGAAAGGGCTGACTGGCACAACGCGTCGATTATTATGGTGCGTAACGGAGTGGACATTGCGGAGCTTACGCAAGCGTTTCTGGATTCCTTGTACTGGTTCAGGCAGCTTCTTGACGCGATAGATGACGAGGCTGAAGACGAAATCGAAACGGATACGGAAACGGAAACGGAAACAGACAGCGTATGAGGATAATGGCAGTTGACTACGGAGACGCCCGCACAGGGCTTGCGATATCTGACATGTCCGCAACGCTGGCGGGAGAAGCCTGGGTGCTCCGGGAAAAAGACGCCCGGTCGGTCGCGAGGCAAATAGCTGCCGAGGCAGTCGCCCGCGGCGTTGGTTCAATAGTCGTCGGACATCCGAAAAACATGGACGGTACGATCGGCCCGAGAGCCGAGATGAGCGAGTGCCTGGCGGAGGAGATCAGGGGGCATTGCGGAGTCGAGGTCGTGCTGTGGGATGAGCGACTGACTACAATGAGCGCAAACCGCATACTGACGGAAACCGGCAACTTTGGAAAGAAACGCAAGAATACAGTTGACGCTGTAGCTGCGTCACTGATACTTGAGAGTTACTTGGGTTACCTTAACAAAGACGCGAAGCACAACTGATATACGGGGGAGCACCATCTTGAAGAGTAACTGGCATCAAAGCATCTCGATTCTTGTCGTTATCGTGTTTTCAATCGTAATAATCGGTCTGACGGTCTTTATGACCTTGAAAAATACTTCCGATATGTCTGCAATACTAGAGGAAAGCATAAAGTCGGAGCTTATTTCCACGTCAATCGCCGCAAGGGAAATCATCGACGTAGACAGGTTTGACTCGTACAACAGCATGGACGATGTACTAAATGATTTTGCCGCTTATCAGGAGACCCTTGGATGCCTTCGCGAACTGAAAAAGCAAATCGGGGTCAAGTACATATACGCGCTGAAACTCATCGATGGAGAGTACCGGTTCATTTTCGACACGGATGAGGAAGAGGATACGCTTTTTAGAAGCTATCCGATATCCAAGGTTCATGAGCAAGCTTTTTTGGGGCAGAACTATGCGGACGTCATGAATGTGTCTGATGAGTTTGGAGACTTCAACACAGGCGCTGTGCCGATTTGGAGAAACGGGCGAGTCATCGGCATCGTAAGTACCGATATAGAGGATAAGTTCTTTCAGGAAAGCAGGGCGGCTTCGGCCAGAAACGCGATCGTACTGATTGCGGCGCTGTTCGTTATAATGAGCGTGCTGACCATTATCGTCTGGTTCCTGTTGCGTAGTATCAGGAAAATGCAGGAAAAACTGTTCCAAATGGCGAACATCGACGTGCTCACCGGGCTGCCTAACCGCCAGTTTCTCATGACTTATCTCAAAGAAGCCGCAGAGAGGGCGCTGAACAATGACGAACCGTTTGCCTTTCTGCTGATCGACCTTGACAACTTCAAGCGGGTCAACGACTGTTCGGGACACGACGCGGGAGACGAGCTGCTGCGTCACATAGCGCAATATATGAGCAACATTCTTGAGCACTCGAAGCCATTCAGGCCGACTGCAGGACAGTTGAACATATCCGCCCGCGTAGGGGGCGACGAGTTCGTCCAGGTAGTGCCGGGCATTCGGACGGTAGAGGAAGCTGAAACTATCGCAAGGAAACTCCTTGACAATTTCACGTCGCAGAAGGTCGACAGGTATATTGAGAGATATCAGGTAGGGCTCAGTATCGGCATCGCCCTATTCCCGTATCATACGGAGAACTACAACGTTCTTATCAAATATGCGGACATGGCTATGTACTACGCGAAAAGAAACGGAAAAGGCGCCTATCAGGTCTACAGCGAAGATATGGTAATGTCTGACGTCGACGAAAAGGCCGACATACCTATTGACAGGAGACAATACAGGTTTTAATGAGGGGACGGGGGACAAAGGAGAATTACATTATGAAAAACCCGGTCATAACGGGTCTCTTGATCCTTTTATCAATCTCTTTGGCAATCACCGCAGCCGGCTGTTTCCGCACAGTTCCGCCTGAACCGGCGCCAAGGCCTACCCCGACAGGACCGTCCGCCACTCCGCCTCCAAGCCCGCAGCCGGAGCCGCCGGAGCCGGAACCCGAACCGGAACCGGAGCCTGATCTGCTTGAGTTGGGGGAGTACTACTTCATGTACGGCGACCCCTCGCAATTGGGGCTGCTATTCACCGAAGAAGGCTTGGTCATAAACACGGAGGGTTTTGAGGGGTCGTTCGAATCGGATGGGTCGACGGTCAGCATTTTCGTCGACGGCGAAAGCGATTCGAGCTTGAAGATCCTTGATGAGTATACCCTTGAAGACGTTGAGACAGGGGCGCTGTTTATACGCGAAGGCGGAGAGGGTTACGGCGGGCTTGAAGGCCTCCCGTCCGGACCCCGTTTATTCCTCACAGGTGTGTATTATTTCATTGATGGAGATCAGGAAGGGGATAGTATATTCTTCCAGGATGACGGCACAGTCATAGTGTACACTGCTGAGGACGTCGAACACGGAGAGTATACTCTCGATGGAAACGAGCTGGAGATCACTGTCGATGGTGAACCGGGAATGGTCCTTACGATTCTTGATCCCGCTGCACTTGAAGCAGCTGTAACGGGAGAGATATACGGGCTTGTAGGACTCTACGACCTCGAGTTGGTTCTGGACGCCCGCTACTATCAGTTCGGCGACGCGGATGATATGTGCTTCATGTTTCACGATGAGGAAGAGGTCATCATCGAGCTCATGGGGGAAGAAGTCTCAGTGGGTACATATACAGTCGAAGAACAGTTATTGGTGTTGGATTTCGACGGAGAAAAAACCGAGCTCATAATTCTAAATAACTATGTGCTCGGCGTTGCCGGTCAGGATGTGATGTTTGTAAGGCTGCCGGATTTGACTTGAAGAAACTCTACTTTCCGCCTATTATTCGGTCAAGGGTCTCAATGACTTTTTCGAAAGCCAATGGTTTCCCTATGTGGTCGTTCATGCCTGCTTCCAGGCATTTTTCTATATCTTCCTTAAAAGCGTTTGCGGTCATTGCAACTATCGGGATATCACGCGCGCGTATAGCGCCGGACTCGCGGATGTGCCTCGTCGCCGTGAAGCCGTCCATTTCCGGCATTTGGATGTCCATGAATATCAGGTCGTACTTAAAGGGATTCGACAGGAACGCGTTCACCGCTTCGATACCGTTTTCGGCGCAATCGACCTCAAGGTTTGTCGGCTCCAGAATCGCGAGCACTATCTCGCGGTTAATTTCCACGTCCTCTACCAGCAGGATGCAGTGCCCTGAAAAGTCCTTTTTGGAGTCTGTCTGGACGCCGAAGTCTTTATCTTCCGAGAACAGGCATTCATTAATGCAATCCGTAACTGCAGACACAAACAAAGGCTTAACGATATGCCTGGTCACGCCGACGCTGAGCGCCTGATCCTGTATACTTGTCCAGTGATTACTGGAAGCCATTAATACAACTGTGCTTTCCGGGCGCTTTTTATACATCAGGCGTGCAAGCTCTATGCCGTCCATTTCACCCGTAAGAGCCGCGTCAACAAAGCAAATGTTATGCGGGAGGCTTTCGGCGATCACTCTGAGCGCTTCGTGCCCATCGGAAACGATATCGCAAGTTATGCCGATAATCTTTGAAGTGTCCTCAAAAAACTTCCTGTCGCCGGGATCGCTTTCTACTACGAGCGCGCGGAGTTTTTCCCCCCTGAGGCAGGGCGCCTGATGCCTCTTTTGATCGTCTCTGATACATCCAAGCCTGACGGTGAATGAGAAAGAGGCGCCTTCACCGAGATCCGAGTCTACCCAGATCCTCCCGTTCATCATTTCCACTATGTTTTTGCAGATAACCAGCCCGAGCCCTGTGCCGCCGTACTTGCGCGATGTACTGGCTTCCGCCTGCTCAAAGGACGCAAACAGCCGTGACATCTGCTCCTTGCTTATACCTATGCCGGTATCTTTTATCACGACGAGCAGCGTGCAGAACCCCTCTTCTTCTGACTCCAGCTCCACATCCAGGTGTACTGAACCGTCGTTGGGAGTGAACTTGACCGCGTTTGAGAGGAGGTTCGTAATGACCTGGGCGAGCCTCTGGTCGTCGCCGATCAGAGTCCGCGGGATGTTGGGGTCGACATGAACGGTGAATTTCTGGTTTTTTTGTGCGATTCTGAAGTTGATTACGTCCACTACGCTTTGGAGGATCACGTCAAGAACGAACTCGGTCGCCGCGAGCGTGAACTTGTTCGCTTCGATTTTTGACACGTCGAGGATATCATTGATGATTCCGAGCAGATGTTTTGAAGCTTCCTGTATCTTGCTGAGGGAATAGTCTTTTTTCTCTATGTCGTTTGCGGCGGAACCGATCGTAGTCATTCCGATTATCGCGTTAAGCGGAGTGCGTATCTCGTGGCTCATATTTGAAAGGAAGTTGCTTTTTGCGACGCTGGCTTGTTCGGCTCTCTGCCGGGCTATCTGGATCTCTGTAACGTCGCTGGATGCGATGATGTACCCTGCCTCATAGCCGTTTTGATCGTAAAGGTAGTTTGCCGCTCCGATAAAGTAGTGTTCGCTGTCCTCCTGATACATGACCTCGGGTTCCCTGCCTTCGTGTAATGCGAAAACCGGGTCGTATATCGTACCGGGCGGATAAACGCTGACCTCGCTGTACGGATTCCCGATCGCGTCCTCCAAAGTGACTCCGGTCAGCTTCTGAGCATTGTCGTTCATATACACGACGTTCAGGTCCAAATCAGTGATAACAAGCGGTGAGTTGATGCTCTTTTCAAGGCTGTCCGCCATATCGTCGAACGAGTTGGCGAGCGCACCGAACTCGTCCCTGCGCTGCGAGTAGAGGCGGAATTGCCTCTCTCCCGCACGGAAGCGCGAGATACCGTCGACCAGTTGCTCGATGCTCCTTGTGATTGACGAAGCCAGAAGCGTTGCAACGAGAACGATCAGTATGAAAATGGCGGCGCTGGTTATGATCAGCTGGAAGATGTTGTCGCGGGACGTATCGGCAATAGCTACGTTCAGCTTAGTTTCCGTCTCCGTGGCGGGGGCGGTAAAATCTTCCATTCCCGCGCCTATGGTGACGAACGCAAATCCGCGCCTTGAGCCTCCTTGCTGTATAGGATCGTACTGGCCGGTATAATATGGGATCGATCCGGCTGTCGTGAGTTTGTACACACCGCTCCATAGGATATAGAACGAGCCGGAGCCGCCGTTATCTGTCAGATCCATCCACCCCGTGCATTGCGGCGCGTTATTTAGATAGCGGCCGTCAAGGCTGACAAAGCCGGCCTTGGTGAGCGCTCTGGCAGGAGTTTTGGCGCGCGACTGGTAGTCCAGAACAGCATTGCCGTCAGGATCGAAGACTTTGCCGCCATCCGGGCTTCTTAGCGTCCTTTCGCCGAATTGCGGCAGGGTCTCCCTGTCGTTGTGGTTTGCCGTGTAGAACATACCCCAACTTGTCCCGACAGAGGCGTTGTTCGGTTCATTCCATTCCCACCAGTTCACTCCAGTTGCAAGCCTGCTAAGGTTGTGCATCTCCCATGAACCGTTCGCCTCGAGCCATTCGGCTCCCCGGGAGGAGCTCCAGTAATAAAAAGGCGTGTCCCGGGCTGGTTGGGGACTGTTGTTTCCGTCGGGTATCGGGATGGTGTTTCGATCCTCGTCCCGGAGGAACTCTCCACTGGTGTAATCACGTTCAAGAAGGACTGTTCCCTCAAGCCACGGAACTTGCTGTTCTCCCGTTATCGGGCTGTATCCGACTATGGAATGATGGCGCGGGTGCACTATGTTGCGGCACTGGTAATCCCAGATAAAAGCGTAATTGCCGTCGATCGCGTCAGACATAACGGAATACCGTTCGAGCATCGGGGTGATATAGTCCACGAACTCCATAATATGGTCGTGATTCAGCGCCATAGTTGCATAGCCTATTTTTTTCCCGGACGCGTCCGTAACAGGCGCGGCCCAGCGCACGATCCCCTCAAAACGCTGGCCTACCGGGTTTTCGGGCCCGGCGAAAGCCTGCGTTTTTGCCCATTCTATGAACTGCTCAGTCGGCAGGTTGGCTTTTGAGACAAGCTCCTCGCGGCTGGGATGCGGAGCGCCGACCGGCGGGTTCTCAGGCAGGTTTGCCAGGACGCCGGGCGTCAGCACTCCAATGAACTTCGTGCCGACGTAAGCGCCGATAACGTCAGAGACATATATATCGCCGGGCTCCAGCTTCTGCAGCGCCTCCCAATAGTTCTCCGCTCTTACATATGTGTTTGACTTGTCTGAGACGTCAACAAGATTCGGGTTAAGAGGATAGTGGATCTTCGTAGTGTTTGGATTGACGTATTTGAACACTTCCTGCCCTTGCAGGTTTATGAAAGTGATCTCGTCATATAAAGGAGACAGCTGCCGGTAGTCATGGAAAAACTCCGGCGGCCTGTTGTTGAAGGCGCTTCCGAGTTGCACATCTTCATTTTCCCTGTTCGTCGAATGGTTTGGCGGCCCGTCGAAAACAAACGGGGAGACCTCGACCCAGCTCATTTTGTCGTCCGAGAGCGTCCATTCGCCCTGTTTCATAAGCAGGCTGTTTCTATTTTCGGAAAAAACTCTGTATGTATCTTCAGAAGGCATGAGTCCCGCAAGCAGTAGTATGTCCTGGTCGCGCTGGTACAGGAAGTCGGCGATTTCATGCGCTGTGTCTGTGGTCATCCTTTCGATGTTTTCTCTTGCGCCGTCATTCAACGCTGTAGTAGAGTCAGTGACCGCAATGTCTCTCAACTGGTAGCCAAGGGAAACGATTTGATTCCAGGCGAGTATTGTCAGCAGGATTATGGGGATGACCATCACGGCTACGAAAAGAAGGATAAGCTTCGCCCTCAGCTTAAAATTGAGTCTGATCATAAGCCTTTCAAAAAAGGTAATTCGGTTTGTTGAAACGTTTCTCACTTTATTTGTACACTCCATAAATAGGGATAAAGCATACCCCAAAGTATACCCCCTTAGCCCAATTATAACATAAAATCAGTAAAAAGCAACCCTAAATAGTACTTAAAAACCCACCAGATCGCGGATTAACTCGCCCAGAGAGTCCCCGATTAGTTCCAGGATCATGTCTATCACCGAATCATCTGTCGGATCGATTATCACGACAAACGCGATTTCCAGCACTGAAGCCCGTCTTTAGACACTAACACCATGAAAGTTTAGACTCAGATAAAGAGCAGACACCTAACGGAAGCCCAAACAACGGGCTTTTTTTATTTGAGAAAGTACT
>Ga0123353_10005715_pt1 | contig 16404 bp, 8 predicted proteins | sample TergutLab28metaG_3_FD_92763 | JGI IMG/M metagenome (GOLD analysis project Ga0123353, IMG submission 92763) | Labiotermes labralis P3 segment gut microbial communities from Petit-Saut dam, French Guiana - Lab288 P3 | ecosystem: Host-associated > Arthropoda: Insects > Digestive system > Gut ... | reverse complement strand
CTGGATCAGTTTTCAGTTGATCTTTCATTTCACGGCACACATCCAAACGATTGGCTCTCTGATCCTCCAAGAGCAAGCGAGGTACGAATTTTGCAGCAACTCGTTTCATGTGAAGTTCTTCTGTTAAAATTCGTTGACATGAACTCCATGAAACTCCAGTCAATGCTTCTAACTCGTCAATTGTTCGATGACAATCAAACATTATCACATCGTGAATTTTTTTAATGTTTTCGTCGGTTCTGCTAGTTGAAGGACGCCCAGATCGCGGTTGGTCTTCAAGTGACATGTCACCACGTTTGAACCGAGAAAACCATTCGTAAACCCTTGCCTGGCTCAAAGCTTCTTCTTTAAAAAGACTCTCAAAGCATCGTGACAGTTTCTGCTGCTGTTTTCCCCAAAAGGAAACAAAACTCGATGCAAACACGTTGTTCTTTTAAGTCTGCCATCGAAAAATCGACAAAAACAATGACAGACTCAAGAAAAAAATCACACGGACCCTACAGACCTTTCCTCAAGGACACTGCTTGGCCAATTGATGCGGAGGGCAGTCACGTACACGCACCAAGCGGGAGCAGACAGAAGTACCGCCCCTCTCCCCTCCATAAAAAAATTCTCGTTATTTTTTGGTCCCCCCTTGTAAGTAAGTGTGCCCTTGGGCACCTGACACCCAAGGTCATGAAATACTGGGTGGCTTTAACCCTTTAACATCTGGGTCAGTATTTAACTTTTTGCACTTGGTTTATGAAAAATGACAAGTGTTATTTGAGCAAAAGTTTTAAATTATGAAATGCATGGAATTTTGTGGAAAATAAACCAGTGATAATGCAGCATGGCTCAAAACTGCAGTAAATCTCCTTCTTGCCTAAATATTTTAAATGATTTTCTAGAGGTGACTTCCTATGTGTTATCACATATGCACATGTAGGTCGTTTAAAGGTTAATGATGTTAATTGGGGAGAAAAACAACAAAAGCACACACATGCACAGTACACTTTATTTTGTACTATGACCAACAAATGCACAATTATTTCACAAATTATCACAATCCTACTTGTTTCGACACTATCTTGTCATCCTCAGGGAGCTTGTAATCAATGCCTTGCCAAGTTATCCAAGTATTTCAAATGCAGCTGTTGGTAATACAATTTTACACTTAAGATGTTACACATAGGTTTTATGCAAGATCTCATACTATAACCATTGAAATCTTAATATTATAAAATCATTAAGACATTAAAATTGACCTATTTACAATAAGATGAGCTAAAATCTTTATGTCACTACAATTATCATCAAGTCAGTCTGTGTCATGGCTGTATATACAATCTTTATATTGATGCTACTGCCATGCTGGCCCAGTATGTACTGAGCCTGAGTGTGTGTCAAGCTGTGAGATGTGTTTTGTTGGTGTTGGTCACAGTACAAGATGATAAAATGTGCATGTACATGTATTAAAATAAAACATACAGTACACATTTTGAATTTTCAGTCATCATAAGTCATTAAGAATATGATAATACATTATATATGTACAGCATATAAAAGTATGTAATGCCATACCAGTACAGCACTATATGTTCACTCAAGATAAGGAACATGAATAATGTACCAGCACAGCACCCAGCCTCCAGGTTACAAAGTAACAAGATAGTGGTGTGGAATATTCAGTGGTTTACATGGGGAAAGAATAAGGTGCATGTATGTCACATGGCACAATAATACATAAAACACTGTAGCATGAACTGCTGTTGGGAAGAGCAGCTGCAACATAAATGGTAGAGGTCAGTTGAAACCTGATGGCACAAGGTGACGCGCGGTAGGGGAAGTGAAGGGGAAACATGCGAGTGGAGTGGGTAGCCAGTACCCTTCACACTAACTCGGAACATGGTGTATCCAGCATTAATACCGCTGATGCGCACACTTCGGCTGCCAGTAGTTGACTAAACTGACACCCCCACCAATTTAAATGGACTTGTCCGTTTCGCGGAAATACCAAATCTGGTTTCTGCACGTGTGCCATCACATTTCAAACGTGCTCTACCAATACAGCACCCAGCCATGAACAGACAGCACTTCAGTAAAATGTGTATACATGGTAAGCATCTGGAATGGGTTACCCTATACCAACTGCACTTATCATACAGCACTTAATAAAACAAGGATGATTATGTGAAATAAGGAGTTCTCATCACTGTGATCATGGAAACTACAGTCTTCTGGTATGTGGTGAACTAAGTAGAACTCGAGCAGGTTTTTCTCTGAGTACCTCAGTTTTACCTGTCAGTATCACTGCATCAATGCTCCACAGTTACACTGTATTCACCTACAATGCATGCCATTCAATCTTCATAAGGGCATTGTCAAATAAAACACTTCACAACACTTAACTTCACGTATATACATATCAATTTCATGGTGTCTCTTAAGTGACACCTTGAAATTTGATATGTATATACTCTATCAACTGAAACATCAGAACAATTCTACAGGGTCATAATTCAACTGACAACTATCAGCTGCTACTTTCTGTAGAACTCTTTATCAGGTTAAGATTGCCCCCACACACACAGCCAGTAGCAGCAAGAAGTGACAAATGATAACTGTCTTACAAAATAAGTACCCAGGTGTAACAGACCACATGACATGACATCCCAAGAGCCAAATTCATACAAGGATGATCATGAACAAGAAATTGGAAAAAGAAGGGAATCAAGATGCCCTCAGATGTGCCAATGTGTAATTTAATAGACAGATACCAATGTTCCACTGAAACTTGATGCTTTCATCATCAAGGCAAACCAGATTAATCTGAACATGGCAGCAATATGTTCCACTAAAGCTATGGTATCTATCTACCAAACTTGACAGCAACACATCTCAGAAGAAGACAATCTTATTGGTTAACACGTATTTGTATCTTGCATACTTTAATCTGTTACCATACCAATATTCCAAAGTCATAAGGCTGATACCAGTTAACTTCTCATCTATCATACAGTCACAGTGCATATGATTACCCCATGTTAAACCTGAAACAGAAAAGATTAAGCTACATTTGGCACTTTCGGGCTGACTACACTTTAACAACAGTGGATCAAGCATAATCAGCATCTTATTTAATGACCTTAATTAGAATTTCAATGTCTGGGTAAGAAATATTCATCCTCCACTTCAAGCTAATAAGCTGGGGCTAAGGAAATCCTTACAAAACTGGAGTGATGACAGTTTCAGATCTCACCCACTGTGAAATCAAATCAAATGCCAATCAGACATGGACAATGAGGGTGATGCCTATCTGCCCTTCGTTTAAGCCACGCAGTATACCGCAAAAGACCTCCCCTACTTTAAAAACAACCTCACCACACATGGTGCCGCCCATTTTCAGGAACAAAACCCTTGTAATATAGTCATCAGGGTACCTCAGTGGTTAAGAAAATTTTACTACTTAATCTAGAAAAAACTGAGTCACGCAGTTTGTTTCATGCAACAGCAGTTCCACATTACCATTTCACATGAGGTGTCTATGAATCCATTAATCGGTAACGTAACGCTGAACTAGGTCAACATGGACTAACCTAAGCTGCTTAGTACAGCTCGAAAGATTTCAGTAACTATGAAACACAACACATACGCTACACCAACCCACAACACAAACACAAAGTCCCTGGTTGAAGTCTCTACTAGCCTAATGTAAATGCGTATTTAACTGTGATTGTTCATGTTTACATTTCCAATATTTGACTTTACAGCACCGACACTGAATTTAAATGTCATTTAATGTCGTTTATTCTGAAATATCCTGTCCTTTTCCGAGACTTTCCAGAACACAACGACCGTTGAAACAAGGCCACGACTGCTCTTTTCCTGCATGTCATTATCATGTTATTACTTAAAGTAAAAGTGCAACTTTCCTACCCAAGTGCGGAGTGCCACGGAATCCCCTTCTATATGTCGGTGGGAGAAAAAAAATTTCCATTTACGTACACTTAGTTGGCATCATTGAAAAAAAAATGGCGTTCATTGCTCTTGTCTGAAAAATCATATTTTACAAGCATAATGCACATCTTCCACACACAGGCATTCGTTAATTGCCCCACAGATCATCTGTTCTAACCACAGCTCACTGAGATCCAAACCATCACCCCCGCCGTACTGAACCTATTTTTCAGGCGAAGGATGTTATTTTGTACTGTGTTTCCGGTTTCCAACTTAATCAGTTCGCGCTTCATTTAAATGTGAATAGTAAGGATTTGCATTTCAAACTCAAGTTACTAAAAGAAGGGAGAAGAAACGTGAGTTTTTTAACCCTTACCCTGCTAACGTGAAGAATAGGGTGAGGTCCTAATAATGCCAGCAAATGGCAGATGGGATCTAACTCGGCGTTTAAAGGGTTAACAATAAAGTTCTGTTCATTAGTACACCTTAACCTTACTTTACAAGTTTACCCCAATGAGATTAGGTTGTTGCGGAAGACTATAAAACCCACAGAATTTCCGTGTATGGTCTACTAGTAAATACAGAATAAATTAAGTGTAAAAACACGTCATGAAAGCAAAATTGATAACAAAATTAAAGATCAAAATCTTCTAAAATGTTTATTTTATCAATGGGTAGTGTTATATCCCAGGAAACTTAAAGCTTCAACAATGCTGTGATAATTCAAATCACACATTCATTCATCTAATTAACCAATTAAGAATGTTTCAAAATAACAGCTAGATAAACTAATGTATAGAATTGAGGTTCATCATGTAAATAGCACATTCCAATGTATATTGAGTCACAAAATTAAAATTTTGTTACGTACATCATATGGGTGTGAATTGTTGCTTGCTACTATACAGGAAGAGTATGAATTATGTGTCTGAAAGCACCGCTTTAGATGACGCCTGAATAGAATGCTAGTAATTCAGTATATTATATGTTGAGAAACTTTACAGTATATTCACTTTAGCTATTACTGTTATGTTAGAAATTTCACTTCCATCTAGCACCAATATTAAGAGTGAATGAAACATGGCATGGGCAGGAATAACTGTACCTTTTAGAAATCTAAGCGTTGTTGATGGAGGGACAAGGTGTGAATATAGAAACTTGGTGTGGAAACCTGCAAATGCCCAAACTGCAGGCCAAGAAAAAACAGAGGAAACATTACAAGTTACCTTCTGACATACCTGAAAAAAACTTGGAGCTGTGCAGAATGGACTTTCGTGCCAGTGGCAATATAGTGATTTGATGTGGACAAATATTTTCTCAAAATCACAGAAATGAAATGTGGTTCAAAGAAAAATATGTTGTTTGGTGGACAAAACTGATTCTTCATCTTGTCAAGTGAAGGGCTGTGTTATTTGCACGGTTGAAATTTGTGTTCTGCTACCAGGCTTAGTAAGATGGTCTTTAGGGAAATAGGTTGTGACAATGGGAGGTAGACAGAACTGGCTCAAGATCATTTGCAATAGTGAGCTTTTTTATTAGTTGTGTTGAAGCTTCAGGTTCTGCTACCACAAAAACAGTAATTGTGCTACAAATATAATCCTAATACATATTTATTTCTCACTAATCAGCAACAAAATATTTAGTTTGTTACAGTTAATGCCAGGTGAAGACAAGATGAACAATCTCCAGATGCCTAATAGCATTTTATCAGCTATAGAAGCAAGAAGGGGAGCGAAAAGTATGTAAAATTTCTGATTATAGTATTTCTTAGTTTCCATCATACACTGAATTTTAATTTAGACTTTTATTATTAATGTGCTGCTGCTGATAATACTACTACTACTGCTCTTTGAATTAAAATCAAAATTGCTGAAAAATAAGACAGTGACATTTCCAACCCACATTTGTTAGACAACTGGTTTCACTCTCTCTCTTCTGAGCCTGTAATGACTAACATTCTACCTGTTCTCGACAGGACATAACCTCAAAGTAGGCCAAAACCACTTCCTTCTAAATCCTTTCCAATTCATAACTAATTATCCCATCATGCAATAATACAAGAGTATTAACTACTGGTAGCATCAATGAATAAAGCAAGAATAAATAAATCAATAAATAAATAAAATGCAATGTGAACAAGAATGTGTGTACTAACATAATTTTCACAAAATAATATATATTACAGTCTGCCTACTATATATGAACAGCACTGAGTCCTCTCCTATTTAAAAATTCATTCCAGAGTGCAACACACACTTCTGAGTAAGTGTATTGATGTTATGGCTCACAGTCTGCAACTCATTACCAGCATTTATTCTGATGTTAGACAGTTGATGTCAATGGCATTCTAACCACGTACACATTGTTGCATATTATTGGTGTGCAAACTGGTCTCTCACATTATGGGATGAACTCAAAATTCTTTCCTCATGGCAGTACTACATTTAGTCTCGTGGTATGGTACAGATGTACCAATATTTCATCAATTTTAAAGTCACACATCCTGTTGTGTTCTTGTATGACTAGTTAATAAATAAAAAAAAAAAAAACAAACCACTGACATAACTAAAACTCTGGTATTTGTTGATGTAGCTACATCTTTCGACCTTGTAATGTCATCAAGATAACATTCAGCAACACCTAAACAAGAAAGATATAAAAATGCATTAGCTAAAAATGAGATTCAGCAGAAGCTGCTATATATAAACTAGGACTTACGATTTTTGTATGTGGTGATTTTAATATTAATTACCTTTCAGAGAATGATATGAGGAAGCAACATGATGCTACGTCAATCTTGTACAACCTAACTAGCAAAGTAGATTTCCCCATAAGAATTCAGAATAAATCCAGTACAGCAATTGATAGCATTTTTATAAGTACTCTTCATTTTAGTGACTTCATTATTAATCTGCTGGTTAATGGGCTCTCAGATCATGATGCCCAGCCTCTGACAATTAATGAAATAAATCTGGCAAAACAATCATGCCACACTAAAACTATTTGCGATATAAATAAAAACTCAATAATAGAATTCCAAAATAAATTAAGCTATGAATTATGGGATGTCTTTAACAATGATATTTTTAATGATGATATTTTATCTTAATCTTTTCTCAACTCTTATCTTCAAATATTAATATCTTAAAAAGACAGAGGGGGTTTGAAAACAGGGTGATGAGGAAAATATTTTGACCTGAGGAAGGGAAAATTTTATAAACAGGAGCTTCATAATTTGTAGATTGCATGTGCCTGAGGAAAAAAACAAAAAAAAAACAAATTTTAGTATGATCAAAACAAGCCAGATGGGATGGATTGGGATCTACAGATACCACACACACATAACAGAGATGAAAAATATATATACACACTCTTCAACTGCAAGATATGTCTTTGAAAACATACACACAGACAGGGCAACTAGTGTGGCAGAAAGTGGAGTAAATTCATTTGGCCAGTAGCACATTCTGCTGTCACTGAAGCTTGTATCACAAACATCATCTGAATGTCTATTGCAATGTAATGTCAACATCTGATAAACATGAGCACAGTTCAGCTTCCAAACACAATTTCACACACAGCTGTACCCCTTCATTCTGCATGCTTAGTGTGCACGTAACATAATTTTTGAAATATTGAAATAAGTACACTAAAATTCCAGAACACCCACACATGTACATGACTCTGTTGTTCAGTAAATACCCTATTCAAACTCTCATCCAGCCGTATGTCGTACACGTCAAAATTCAGATCATTTGGCATGTCATTTATGTCATTAGGTTGTGCAGCATGTATGCCTATGCCGCTAGCAGCAGTGCTGTACCTTTGTCATGCAGCTCAGAACTGTAACACTGAGTCACACAAAACTACAGTTACGCTGAGATCTAACACTTCTGAGAAGTGGTGCTGTGTTGCTGGGAGAGTAATTCCTGACGTTTTGTATGATCGCAGTGCCTCCATCTTCAAGGGTCACACTGTGCTACTAGCAGGCAGAATTGTCACTTCTGCAGCTCACACTTATGGTTACAAAACTGCCTGCAGCTACAGCGATGCAGCAGGGTGTCAGAGAATGTGTGGGTTAACTGACACAAATTACACTATTCTTAACAAAATTGTTATTTGATTCACAGAAAGGAGACTTGCAATGAAGCCAAACACCAACACTAAAGCTATATCAAAGGACAATAAAACAGGACGTTCAAATACACAGACCACATGTGAACTACTGATGCAAGAGAGAAACTGCCAAAAGAAATCAAAAATCGGAAAGCGCAAAATAGAAGCAAACACACAAAAACACTGTTCCTATAGTCTGTCACAACCAATTCTTTCACCAAACTCCACCACATCAACCAGACATACGCTGCGCAATTGGCAACCACCTCTCAAGATATTTCGTTACGATCAAAACACAAAAAATACAGCAGAGAACTTCATCCCAGACACAATGCCATCTACCAGCTTTGGGAGTGGTGAGGAAGTTAGTGGCAACACAGCAATAGCCACTGACAGTACAGGAGCACCTGCAGAAGAAGGACAGACTGATAATGAGACCATTAGTTGTAATGGTAACAATCAAGAGGACATCTCATTGACTCAGCAGTCCACTCAGGAATATGTTCCTAAAGAGACAACAGAAATGGAGGATGGCATATATGAAGAACCTGAGATAGATGAAACAAATGTAAAAGAAAACTGTACAATTCAAGAGGGTGAAAAGAACAAACCTGAAAATCATTCCGACCAGATGGCACAGAATTTTCATAATACTAGCAACAAAGACACTAGTCTTTTGAACGTCAGAGTCATGCTGGACAGGAACAGTTGCAAAAGGTATTTTATTGAACATTCAGAGGAGGAAGCTGATCAAAGCTCTGTGTCTACAATGCATATACAAAATAATGATATTCCAAGTGCAACAAAAGTAGACACTGGCACAGAAAAAGACAAGGAAGATTCAAAATTAAATATAATCAGCAAATCTGATGTCATTTCAGCTTCTGGCATAAACGTCCTGGTAAAAATGAATGAATCTTCACATTGTAAAGAGAAGGAAAAAACAAAACCCAGTTATGACCCTGTCATGTGTCAAATTCAGAGTTTAACAGTCAAGTATCCCCAGTACATGCGTTCCATCAGAACACTAATTGGGAGTGATGAAGATTCACCTCTACCACTTGATTTGTTCTTGAATGACTCACAGTTACCTTGGAACATGACTGGAGAAATGGAACAACTGACAGAAATACAAAAAGTATCACAGGAAACCAACCATAAAATTACAGAATACAAAACTGGGGACAACCAATGTGAGGAGAAGGGAAGTCTGAGTGGGCAGGTTCTTACATCACAGGCTGAAGCAGACAAAAATGATCATTCTTCATTGGTAAAAAAAGAGGACCAGCAGACTGTTAGCAGTTTTCAAAATAAATCACAGAAAGAATACGAAGAGTCAACATTTATGCCCAGTCTGGTACAAACTGACATTCTGCTCAACAAATCAGATGTGCATGTGGATAAAATAATGCAGAATCTAACCACGTCTGCATTGGTAGCAGAAAAGCCTTCAGAAATCTGCAATGTGGAAAGTATCAAGTTACAGGGATGTACAGATCAAGCAAACATGGTAACAGTGACACCAATCTGCACTGTGGAAAGTACCAAGACACAGCAAGGTATGGAACAAGCAGACACAGATACAATGACACTAATCTGCACTATGGGAAGTACCAAATTATGGCCAGGTACACATCAAGCAGACACAGAGGCAGTGATACCAATCTGCACTGTTCAAAGTACCAAATTACAGAAAAGTACAGAACAAGCAGACTCAGAAACAGTGACACCAATCTGCACTGTGCAAAGTACCAAATTAGAGAAAAGTACAGAAAAAGCAGACCTGGAAACAGTGACACCAATCTGCACTGTGCAAAGCACCGAATTACAGCGAGGTACAGAACAAGCAGACTCGGAAACAGTGACAGCAGTGAGTCTTCCTGACCCATATCCAAAGCTGAATATTCAATCAAAATCTATAAAAATGACAACAAACACGTGTGAGTTGAAAGAAGCACAAGATGTGGCAACTGCATCAGCAGTGCCTGAAGATAATGAAGAAAAAATGAAGGACCTACTGGTATCTCCAGCAACAGCAGGAAACAAGCGTACTGAGGAACATCTCATAAGAAATTATGAGGAAGCTTCTTCAGACACTGCATCACACTCTGCTGTGACAATTGGGATCGAAACAGGTCAGCCTGGAAGTGATCGAAACAAGAGTAATGAAAATGGCTACAAATGCCCTGTCGAAACTGTAACAGAAAGTATGCAAGTTGGTGAAAAAGCAGGAAACACAGGGCCACTATATGTTACATACCAATCTCCTATGAAAAAGAAATGTCTCCCAGAGCAAAATGAAATAAATCAGCCCAATATTGGTTTCAGAATGTCCGAAGACACATTCTCTAAATTCTCCATGGCAATGGAAACATCAAATGTAGGTTCGTGCCCCACTTCATCAAAAAACAAAATTGATATTCCTGGAATTGACAACCACTGCATCAATGAAAACTGTTCTGAACAGCCAGCAGAAAATACAGAAGGTATTAAAGATACTGCAAAAACAGGAAATACAGAACCCGTAAATACTTTACATTCACCTGCTTCTATAACCAAAAAGTTTCTCCCAAAACAAGATGAAATAAATCAGTCAGAAATTGATGTTAACAAACCCAAAGACATATTCCACAAATTTCCAATAGCAACAGCAACTTCGTCATGCTCCACTGTAGCACCAAACAATGAGACTGATCGTCCTGGAAATGATCTTAACAACCACTTCACCGACAAGTGTTCTAAACAGCCAGTGAAAAGTACCGATGAGAAGGATGGTGATGTAAAAACAGGAAATATGGAGCCACTAAGAATTGTACATCCATCCACTCCTACAAGAAAAGAATTTCACCCACAGCAAGATGCAATAAATCAGTGTACAATCGGATTTTACAACTCCCGAAACATATTCTGTAAATCTCCAACAGCAGCCACAGAAGCTCCAAATATTTTGGGACAATTAGGAAATGATTCACCGACCAAGGAATATAAACATGACACTGCTAGTCACGGTTACCTCTTGGATGATGATATTGGTTTGACAGGGTCTCAGCTCCTTCGCATTGAAGATCAATGTCAGTATAACATTCAAAGTGCAGAGGAAGAGTGTAATTATGCTTCCAGATGTGGTGAGGCCAGAGTTTCAGACACTGATATGCTCCCCACTCCAAAATGGTTGCAGAACATGCAGCAAAAGAGACAAAAGCTGAGGAGTATTATTGGGGACATCTCAAGACTTAAGTAAGTACAGATGCGCAACTAAGCTCCAAGGTTCAGGCAATTACTTCCGAAGCTGATGATTGTTCATTAACCCTTCTACATCAACCCCTGTGCACTATGCAGTCCTGAATTTCTCATGTCACTAGCCTTCATACACTCTACACTCTACAATTTCCCAGGTCACAGCCCTCTGTACAGGGTAGGGTCTTCAATTCCCCATGTGTTGCTGGCACTGTGCACTGTATTCAGTACATTTACTTTAAACTGAAAATCCTCCATACTGGACAGTAGTTGCAATTGAAACCCCAGCATCAGTGAAGGGCTCGGTAACTCTTTTGCTGCAAACTAATTTTGTCTTATTTACCTACAGCTAGTCTTCCAGAAGTAAAGCTTGCTACCATGTGGTCCAGTGTATATCCACTGTTGGTCTACCAAGCAATGCCTGCTGCCGTCTGGTCCAGTGGTCTGACCTCTCATCTGATATCCCACAACATTAAGATGAAATAATCAGAACCGTAGTTTTGTCCATTGTTTTGGGTGTGAAACTTGGTCTCTAATATTCAGAGGAACACAGAGGCTGAGGGTGTTCAAGTATAGGGTGTTAAGGAACAAACATGTGCCTGGGAGGGAAAAATAGCAGGAGGCTGGAGACAACTGCATATGAGGAGATCCACCGATACAGACTCATCATCAAATATCTTGAGGGGTGATCAAACAGAGGAAGAGATGGGCATGGCATGTAGCATGTATGGCAGAGAAAAGAAATGTGTACAGGTTTCTGGTTGGGAAACCTGAAAGGAAGAAACCACATGGTAGAAATAGGTGTACATGGGATCATACTTAAAATTACCTTTGATAGATACAGTGCAATGGCAAGGACTGAGTTAGTCTGACTCGCAACACAAATGGTAGATTCCTGTGATAATGGTAACGAAAGTCCACATGCACTAAAAATGGGGCAATTTCTTGACCAGGTGTACAGCAATCAGTTTCTCCATGGAGTTAGCCGACGAGACCTTTTTTGTCATATATTTCATTCATTTCAACACCACAGAACCATTTTATATACCTATAATATTTTAATGTATTTTTACAAATTTCATTGCACTTTACATTTTGGCACAATTATGCCAGTCTTGGGTGTGTTTATTGAAGTATAAAACTATCAGAATTGTCATAACCTATGAACACAATACATGAAAACAGCATACAACTGTGTGTATTTCAGCAGTTTTGCGCTATGCCATGCACGAAAATACAGATAAATTAATTAATAACTTCATATCCTGTGCCTTCAACTGACATACAGTAATACACACCAATTTAACACAGTAAAGGTTTCTTTTCATTAGATTCCAGTTATTTATAGCCTCATTTATGGTGTATATTAGTAATACTGATTCATTATTTCATCTTACAAATATCAGTTAACACTTCCTGTCAGCTTGTGTTTACTGCATTAATATAGTTCACTCAGCTGGTTGTCCATATGCACAGCAAAGTAGTAGGCACAAAGTCACAAATGACAGTTGTCAAATAAAATAAGGACACTGTACTTTTATATTAATCTTACACATCATGCTGTGCCATCGCCTGCCAAGTGTGTCTTCGTTCCCACAGTTTCGTTGAAAAAGCCGATTCAGTTCTTATATATGTAAATGTAGACAACTTCTTTTCCATTGGAGGGCAGACCTCTTCTCGTAAAGTTTGTTTTCTTCATTACTTAATTTTACACTCTGATGCCTATAATTCAGTGTGTGGTATGTATGAATATCTTCAGACCATTCTTTTATTAGTAATGCTACCCATAACGTACGTTCTTCATATCTGATGTGTATTGATCATACTGCATCTATAATTGCTTGTTATAGTTTGCTATGCGTCATGGTACGCAGGAGTCACCAGCCACAGAAAGCTGCAATGCCTGCTGTAGGACCAAACATCTAAACTTTCATATATTTTAAGCTTCCAGTCTTCTGGGATTTGACACTGTGTCACTGGGCAAGTAGTTCCTGACACTCTGAAGGAACATAGTGACTTTGTCCTCAAGGTCATGCAGTGTAAGACAGTCACATCCCAGATGACTGGTACGCTGTGATAACTTCATGTCTAACGTACGAGATGTCCGTTATATTTATTTTTATGGCAACAACAAACATTACAATTGTATGCTATTTTCAGTGCCCTGCTAACAAGAGTGAGGAAGGAGATGTGGCCACTCCCACGCAGCGCACCATCTGCCAGCACCTTGACATCAGGTTCACTGATGGGTATGTCCAAGAGCATGATGCCAAAAGGGGCGCACAATGCCTGCAACATGTAGATGCATTTGGGTGTAATGTGCTTGGAACCAAGAATTCCTACACAAAACATGAATATGATCCTGCCATATGCAGAATGAATAATTATATACCACCTTCAGTCCTGTCAATCCCTATCCAAAACCCCTTTTGAGCCCCTTACAACATTTAACTCCACAAGATATATTTACATCTTCTATTACTTTTAATTTTACCATTTTTCTAATTACTTTTTGCAAACGATTTTGTGCCAGGGAAAAATTCACAAACCTGCACTTGATTTCCATCGAGGCTGTTTCTAGAGAAGTTCAAAGTCATCACGCTGCAAAACAGGAGCAGAAAATCAAAATGGGGTCTCTACTTTTCACATACACTAGTGCAAGCACACACACATAGAAAAGGTTCAAATGCTTTACACTAGTGCTCAAAGCAGCTTTCTTTCAGAGATCCTTAAGATTTTTAATGCTACCACAGACAAATGTTTACCAACACTGAATAAAATCTCCACATAATAAGCAAACACAAATATAAGTTCAAGAAAAGCTCCTGTGCCATTAAGGTCACAATTTCCATACACAACCTTTTATACAAGAAATAAGAGTTTGTTTCCCAAAAGAAAAGTTTTACCACACTGTTACATACACTTAGTGGTCCTATCTCTATATGTTAAAAACCACAATATGTGTTTTGCATTTTGCAAATTACGTTAAATAATTCTTTTATGTAAGTAAAGTAGCAATAACAAATTTGGGGAGGATTCATTGGGACAAATGTGACAAATTTCTACTAGCCACTGTATGACAACACAAGGGAATCTCATGCTGTACTCACTGTTGTCATAACTATTGCTTACATGGGGGGAGCGTTACACAGTGTACGTTATGTGTTCAGTCACACAGTATAGGTTACATGTTGAGTCAAGCAGTATATCTGATGTGTTGAGTGGCAGGGTAGACATTCTATGTCAAGTCACATGGCGTGTGTTCTGTGTTAATGTGTGTTATATGTTCTGTGTTGATTTGTGTATTATATGTTCTTTGTTGAGTCATATGGCACACATTACATTGAGCCATACACATTGAAATGGCCTGTGCTATATTCGATTTTCCAATTAATAAAATGATGGCCTGTGTAGTAGCAAAAAAAAAAAAATTGAAAACAGTTTACTGCAATACAGAGTGTTGTCTTCTAAGGTTCCTGCGCACAGCAGCTGTTCCAATGGATGCAGGCTTTCTACACGATTAAGCAGCTATGCTCAGGGATATGAGAAAGACACACCCCAATAACACAGGCTTGATCAGTCAGTTCATCATTAAGTTTGTTCACAGGAAATCTTGTATTGCCTCCACTAACTTGTAATCATAATGTTCCCTTGTTTGAAGCATTAATGTCTAATTTCCTGTTCCTACAAAGTATGAATAAAGTTAAATACAATCAAGAATTCACCCACCATTTCATTGTACTCCATAATATGTCTTTTGATGGCTGAAGTATCCACCCATGTTATGAAGTCCTCCAAATTCCTGTTGATGCAAACACAAAGACTGTGTACATGTGTTGACAGGCTTCATACAAAAGATAAAAGTACACAAACAGGAATCAACATTACAGTCCTCTAAGATGTGACACTGCATAGATTGCTAGACAGGTAGCAATGTGGACAAGTAGTTTCCGATATTTTGATTAAAATTGGTGCCTTGGAAATGTTGGGAACTACGCACCCATCTGTATCACATTTCAGAAGCCTCCAGCAACACTGCTGGAAAATCTCAGAATATCAGGGACAGCAATGTTCTGGTGAGACCAGCCACCCGTATCTTCAATATTCCGTCACACCCAGACAACTACCTTAATATTTGACACCATGCAAACCTCAAAGCTCAAACATGAGCTACTCAAGAACTCCTCTTCATGGAGTAATCACACAGACTTCTACAATCTTCCTATGTACGGCTGACCAACCAATTGTCTACAGGTTTTAGCATGTCACTTCCAAAGGTAAAGAAATTGGAAGGGAGAAACTGAACCTGAGTGTTCACCACATTATGTGGGGCAAAGTCACCTGCTAGACAGATCATATGCTTTTCCTCACACAGACACTGAAGCAAACAGTATTCAGTGATACCAACATAGGACAAACATAAATAGGGCTACATACATGCAGTGCTATGTCACAGTAACATTACAGTGAATAGATGAAATTAGCTTCATGTTTTGTGGGATGTAACACTAAACAGTGTGGTAGGAATTTGGTAAATTTATGCTTGCTATAAACTGAACACATAACAAATGATGACCAGTGAGAAGTGACAGACGTAGTAACGGAGATATTTTTGACAGTGCCTATATCTTTTTACTGCACGGTTAGCCTGGAGAAAGCAGACACTAACATGTCAAGGTCAGAGCTGTTGTTGTCAGCTGAGAACAGTAGATTGGTATGTCCCTACCACAGAATGTTGTGTCACACCACATAAGGTTACAATATTAATATTCACCAACATAAATCCGAACTAGTGAATTTGGTTTAGATAAGCTAATATTATTTTCTGAATACCTTTCCACTTACAAGACAACTTACACTCCACCCCCCATGAGAGTACAACAATTCTGTGCCCCGTTGAGAGACTGCTTTTGGCAACAGCATGACCAGAATAATAAACACGACCATACGCATGGCACATGGAAGGATAACACACATGATAATAATCCTCACCCTGAAAATTATGTGAATGCAAGCATGCTTTCACCAGCAAAACTTTAACATGTAACGAACATGTTGGTAGATGTAATGAGTGTACATGAGCCAAAGGAAACCAATTCCAAAACCATATAAAAT
>Ga0123353_10005714_pt1 | contig 16408 bp, 9 predicted proteins | sample TergutLab28metaG_3_FD_92763 | JGI IMG/M metagenome (GOLD analysis project Ga0123353, IMG submission 92763) | Labiotermes labralis P3 segment gut microbial communities from Petit-Saut dam, French Guiana - Lab288 P3 | ecosystem: Host-associated > Arthropoda: Insects > Digestive system > Gut ... | reverse complement strand
GGTGGGCAGGCCGGTGTCGGCGTGCAGGGGTATGGACACCCCGCCGATGTCCCAGCGGTCGCAGGTGGCGAAGAGCGGAAGGAGGCCGATCGAGGCGTGCTCGGCGGCGTGCAGGGCGCCGGGCAGCTCCTCGGGGTGGATCCGGGCGGCGTCCAGCTGGTCGTCGGTGACCGTCCACCAGACGGCCCGGGTACGCAGGGTCCGCGGCGGGAGGTCCAGCTTGGTCTCGCCCATGACCTCGCCGGTGATGAGCCGGCGGCGCAGGTAGGACACGACCTGGTGGGTCACCTCGACCGACCCGAAGTGGATCCGGGCGTCGCCCCACGGCTCCTCCAGCTCGTCGGCGAGGACCCGCACGTCGGTGGTGTCGCGGGCCATCGTCGAGTAGGGCGGGTCGGCGCGCTCGACCAGGGCGACCGAGTCCTCCAGGTCGAGCTGCCGGACGACGTAGGTGCGGCCCTGGTGGAGGTGGACCGCGCCGTCGTGGACGGTGGTGTGGGCGGCGCCCTCGTCGACGGTGCCGAGCAGGCGGCCGGTCCCGGCCTCGACGACCTGGACGGGGGTACCGCCCTCGCCGCGGATGTCGGTGAGGTCGGCGGCCCGCTCCCGCCGGGTCCAGAACCAGCCGGACGCCCGGCGCCGGAGCAGCCCGCGCTGCTCGAGCTGCGGCACCAGCGAGGTCGCCTCGGGACCGAACAGGTCCAGGTCGGCCTCGGTGAGCGGCAGCTCCGCGGCGGCCGCGCACAGGTGCGGGGCGAGGACGTACGGGTTGTCCGGGTCGAGCACCGTGGACTCCACGGGCCGCTCGAAGATCGCCTCGGGGTGGTGGACGAGGTACGTGTCCAGCGGGTCGTCACGGCCGACCATGATCGCCAGCGCGCCCCGGCCGGTGCGGCCCGCACGGCCGGCCTGCTGCCACAGGGAGGCGCGGGTGCCGGGGTAGCCGGCCAGCAGGACGGCGTCGAGCCCGCTGACGTCCACGCCCAGTTCCAGGGCGGAGGTGGAGGCGAGGCCGAGCAGGCGGCCGGAGTGCAGGTCGCGTTCCAGGGCGCGGCGCTCCTCGGCGAGGTAGCCGCCGCGGTAGGCCGCGACGCGGCGGGGGAGGGAGGGGTCGATCTCGGCCAGTCGTTCCTGGGCGATGAGGGCGACGAGTTCCGCGCCGCGCCGGGACCGGACGAAGGCCACGGTGCGGACGCCCTGCAGGACCAGGTCGGTCAGGAGTTCGGCGGACTCCGCGGTGGCGGTGCGCCGCACGGGGGCGCCGTGCTCGCCGGACATCTCGGTGAGCGGCGGCTCCCACAGCGCGAAGGCCACCTCGCCGCTCGGGGAGGTGTCCTCGGTGACCTCGGCGACCGGCACCCCGGTCAGCCGGCCGGCGGCGCGCGCGGGGTCGGCGGCGGTCGCGGAGGCCAGCAGGAAGACCGGGTGCGCGCCGTATCGGGCGCAGACCCGCCGCAGCCGCCGCAGCACCTGGGCGACGTGCGAGCCGAAGACGCCGCGGTAGGTGTGGCACTCGTCGATGACGACATAGCGCAGGCTGCGCAGGAAGGAGGACCAGCGGGCGTGCCCGGGCAGGATGCCGCGGTGCAGCATGTCCGGGTTGGTCAGCACGTAGGTGGCGTACTGGCGGACCCACTCGCGTTCCTCGAACGGGGTGTCGCCGTCGTACACGGCCGGCCGTACGGCCTGGCCCAGGGGTGCGGCCAGCGCCGCCACGGCCCGGCGCTGGTCGGCGGCCAGGGCCTTGGTCGGCGCCAGGTACAGCGCGGTCGCGCCGCGCCCGCCGGTGGCGGAGCCGCCGCGGGCCCGTGCGCCCGGTTCCGCGCCGTCCATCAGGGCGCTGAGGACCGGCGCGAGGTACGCCAGCGACTTCCCGGACGCCGTGCCGGTGGCGACGACCACCGACTCGCCGCGGACCGCGTGGGCGGCCGCGCGGGCCTGGTGTTCCCACGGACGGTCGATCCCGGCCGTCCGGATCGCCTCCACGACATCCACCCGGATGCCCTCGGGCCAGGATGCATGCCTGCCGACCCGCGGGGGCAGGTGCTCCGTATGGGTGATGCGTACGGCACGGTCGTCCCCCGCGGAGAGCCGCTCCAGAGCGGTCCGGGGAGACGGGCGTCCGTGCGCCGACTGCGGAAGATGATCCTGGGCCATCGGCACTCAGTGTGTCACCGGCGTGACGGACAATCGCAGTAAGGCGTCGTGCTGGCCCACCGCGAAGTGATTGAATGCCATCGCGGCTGCCGATCCTTCCCCTACCTTTCGGTGAGGAAGGCCCCTACAACCGTTACCTTCGGTGGGTAGCCCCAGGGGGGCGCCGCGTCGATGCAAGGTGCTGGAGGATCCGTGGACCTGTCCCTGTCGACCCGAACCGTCGGCGATCGCACGATCGTCGAGGTCGGCGGCGAGATTGATGTGTACACCGCGCCCAAGCTGCGCGAGCAGCTGGTGGAGCTCGTGAACGACGGGAGTTACCACCTGGTCGTGGACATGGAGGGAGTCGACTTCCTCGATTCGACCGGCCTGGGTGTGCTCGTCGGCGGGCTCAAGCGGGTGCGCGCTCATGAGGGATCGCTGCGTCTGGTGTGCAACCAGGAGCGCATCCTGAAGATTTTCCGCATCACCGGCCTGACCAAGGTGTTCCCGATCCACACCTCGGTCGACGAGGCCGTCGCCGCGACCGACTGAACCTTCGACCCAGACGAGGGGCACCGGACGGGTTCGCCGTCCGGGCCCCTGTGTTGCCCACCCAAAGGAACCGAGGGGGAGGCCCGGCCATGCCCACCGTAGAACTGCTCTTCAGCGCCCAGCCCGAGCACGTGCGCACCGCGCGGCTCGTAGCGGCTGCAGTGGCGCGCCGGGCGGGGGTGGACGAGGCGGCACTGGACGAGGTGCGGCTGGCCGTGGGCGAGGCGTGCAGCCGCGCCGTCGGCCTGCACCGCATCAGCGGCGTCGAGGACCCGGTACGGGTGCGGCTCACCGAGGAGGAGAAGAAGTTCTCCATCGAGGTGGCCGACGAGGTGCCCGGCACCCCCTCCGGCTCCGCGCCCGACACCGGCGCCGACGAGCCGGCCGACGACGAGGGCGAGATGGGCCTCGCGGTCATCAGCGGCCTCGTCGACGACTTCGAGGTCATCGACGGCGACAAGGGCGGCATCATCCGGATGAGCTGGCCCACGGTCTCCGTCTAGCCGCTCCGTCCGGCCGCTCCGGCCGCTCCGTCCGGCCGACCTTCCGGCCGTTCTTCCAGCCGCTCCCCACCGCACGTCGCGCACCGCGCCGACCTCTGCGCCGCCGGCCCCCGCGGGCCGCGCCGCGCCAGGTCAGGCGCGGTGCCGGCCGCCCTCACGGGCCGCGTTCCGCCCGTCGCGCGGAAACGCCGCCCGTCATTTACCGTGGGAATTCCCTACGGGCACCCTTTTGTGATCTTCTGCTGCTCCCTACAATCCGTCCATCTTTGCTCAGCTCGCCTGAGCGTTGCGGCTTGATCAGCCGTAGGAGCCGCACGCCCATGCGCCAAACGTCAAGGAGGACGAATGGCGGGGCAACTCACCCCTCAATCTCTCGCTGCCGCGCCGGTATTGACCGGCGGAAACCAGGCACTCGTATGGATCATCGCGGTGGTCGCACTGGCCGCTCTCGGGGTCGCCGCGGTGCTGGTACGTCAAGTGCTCGCGTCGGACGAGGGTACCGACTCCATGAAGAAGATCGCTGCTGCCGTGCAGGAAGGCGCCAACGCCTACCTCGCACGGCAGTTCCGTACGCTGGGGATCTTCGCCGTGGCAGCGTTCTTCCTGCTCATGCTGCTGCCGGCGGACACCACCTCGCAGCGCATCGGGCGGTCGATCTTCTTTCTGGTGGGCGCCGTCTTCTCGGCGGTCACCGGCTATATCGGAATGTGGCTCGCGGTCCGCAGCAATGTGCGGGTCGCGGCCGCCGCGCGGGCGGCGACACCGGAATCCGGTGAACCGTCGAAAGATCTCACCGAGGTCTCCCACCACGCGATGAAGATCGCTTTTCGCACCGGCGGCGTGGTCGGAATGTTCACCGTCGGGCTCGGGCTGCTCGGCGCTTCCGTGGTCGTCCTGATCTACAAGGCGGACGCGCCCAAGGTGCTGGAGGGATTCGGGTTCGGCGCGGCCCTCCTGGCGATGTTCATGAGGGTCGGCGGCGGGATCTTCACCAAGGCCGCCGACGTGGGCGCCGACCTCGTCGGCAAGGTCGAGCAGGGCATCCCCGAGGACGACCCGCGCAACGCCGCCACCATCGCGGACAACGTCGGCGACAACGTCGGGGACTGCGCGGGCATGGCGGCCGACCTGTTCGAGTCCTACGCGGTCACCCTGGTGGCCGCCCTGATCCTCGGCAAGGTCACCTTCGGCGACTCCGGGCTGGTGTTCCCGCTGCTCATACCGGCGATCGGGGTGCTCACCGCGATGGTCGGCATCTTCGCCGTGGCTCCCCGCCGCTCCGACCGGAGCGGCATGACCGCCATCAACCGCGGCTTCTTCATCTCCGCGGTGATCTCGCTGGCCGGCGTCGCCATCGCCGTCTTCTCCTACCTGCCCTCCTCCTACTCCGACCTCAAGGGCGTCGGCCCCGACATCTCCTCGCACGCCGGTGATCCGCGGGTCCTCGCCCTGGTCGCGGTCGCCATCGGCATCGTGCTGGCCGCGCTGATCCAGCAGCTCACCGGCTACTTCACCGAGACCACCCGGCGCCCGGTGCGCGACATCGGCAAGACGTCGCTGACCGGGCCGGCCACCGTGGTGCTCTCCGGCATCGCGCTGGGCCTGGAGTCCGCGGTGTACTCGGCGGTGCTGATCGCCCTCGCGGTCTACGGGGCGTTCCTGCTCGGCGGCACCTCGATCTTCCTCGCGCTGTTCGCGGTGGCGCTGGCCGGCACCGGCCTGCTCACCACGGTCGGCGTGATCGTGGCCATGGACACCTTCGGGCCGGTCTCCGACAACGCCCAGGGCATCGCCGAGATGTCCGGCGACGTCCACGGCGAGGGCGCCCAGGTCCTCACCGACCTGGACGCGGTCGGCAACACCACCAAGGCCATCACCAAGGGCATCGCGATCGCCACCGCGGTGCTCGCGGCGACGGCCCTGTTCGGGTCGTTCAAGGAGGCCGTCGACACCGCGGTCGCCAAGGCCCATACGGGCCCGGCCGACGATCGCTGGCTGTCCCTGGACATCTCCCAGCCGAACAACCTCGTCGGGCTGCTGCTCGGCGCGGCCGTGGTCTTCCTCTTCTCCGGACTGGCGATCAACGCCGTGTCGCGGTCCGCGGGCGCGGTGGTCTACGAGGTGCGCCGCCAGTTCCGCACCCACCCGGGGATCATGGACGGCACCGAAGTGCCCGAGTACGGGCGCGTGGTGGACATCTGCACCAAGGACGCGCTGCGCGAGCTGGCCACGCCGGGACTGCTCGCCGTGCTGGCCCCCGTCGCGGTGGGCTTCGCCCTCGGTATCGGCTCGCTCGCCTCGTACCTGGCGGGCGCGATCGGCGCCGGCACCCTGATGGCGGTGTTCCTCGCCAACTCCGGCGGCGCCTGGGACAACGCCAAGAAGCTCGTCGAGGACGGCCATCACGGCGGCAAGGGCAGCGAGGCCCATGCCGCGACCGTCATCGGCGACACCGTCGGCGACCCGTTCAAGGACACCGCGGGCCCGGCGATCAACCCGCTGCTGAAGGTGATGAACCTGGTGGCGCTGCTGATCGCGCCGGCCATCGTCAAGTTCAACTACGGCGTCGACGCCAACCTCGCCGTGCGGATCCCGGTGGCCATCGTGGCCCTGGCGGTCATCATCGGCGCGGTCTACGTCTCCAAGCGCCGCGGCATCGCGATGGACGACCAGGGGAAGGACGGTGACCAGTCTCCCGCGGACCACGGATCGACCGTGGCCGCCTGACAGCACCGTCGCGATTCCCCCGATTCCCGGCCTCTGACGTCCCCTTCACCTGCGTGTTCGGCACGCTGCCCGCGGGCGCCCGGTGTTCACCGGGCGCCCGTGGCGCGCCGGCGCGCGGATCCGTTGCGAGGCCGCCGCCCGGTTCTTGCGACGAACGGCTTGAATAGCGGAGGAAAGAGGACGATCCGGGTTCCGGATTCGCGGTGCGTACGGGGTACCCGTGTATGTTCCGGGGCGGTAAGGCCACGGAAGGGACCCATCCGGTGAAGGTGAACACGAAGTTCCTGACCGCGCTGTCCGGAGCGGTACTGCTCCTGGCGGTCGCCGGGTGCAGCAGTGACGACTCGGGCAAGAAGCTGAACGACTGGGCCAAGGGCGTCTGCGATCAGGCGGCCGCCCCGGCCAAGCAGATCGACGACGCGAACACCGCCATCAGCAAGGTGAACAGCGGCGGCAGCCCGGCGGACGTCCAGAAGGCCGACTCGGCGGCCTTCCAGCAGCTGTCCAGCGCCTACGCGTCGCTGGCCGGGATCTTCCAGAAGGCCGGGGCCGCGCCCAACGGCGACGAGGGGACGACCTTCCAGCAGAACGCCGTCACCACCCTCAACCACCTGTCGGCGCAGTACGAGAGCCTGAAGAAGCAGGTCGACGCGCTCAACACCAGCGACCAGAACAAGTTCGCCGACGGCCTGAAGAGCGTCTCCGACTCCCTGACCAAGACCACCGCGGACGTCCAGAGCTCCATCACCACCCTCAGCCAGGGCGACGCCGGCAAGGCGCTCGCCGCCCAGCCGGGCTGCCAGCGGGTGTCGAGCACCGCGTCGCCGACCGGGTCGCCCACGGCCTCCTGACCGCTCGCGCGCTCTCCGGCCGGCGTTCCGCGAGAATGAGCCGTGTGAGTACGCCGCGCAACGCCGCCCCCCGTCCCGTTCCCGCCAGCGCCCCGTCGCTGCGCGCCGACCTGCTCGCCGCCGACTTCACCGCCGACGGCTGCCTCGACCTGCTCGGGGCGGTCGCCTACGCGGCGCTGTCCCGGGCCGAGACCGTGCCCGCGCTGCGCGCCACCCGCGGCGCCGGCCCGCTGGAGAGCCTCGTCCGGCTGTTCCTGCTCCAGCAGCCCGTCCCGTACGACCGGGCCCGCGCCGCCCTGCCCGGCATCGAGCAGTACGCGGCCGACGGCTGGGTGGTGCGCGACGGGGACGAGGTGCGGGCGACCGTCGACGTCCGCCCCTACGCGGGCGACGGCGGCGAGGACTGGTGGATCGTCTCCGACCTGGGCTGCGCCGTGGGCGGCGCGGGCGGCATCGGCAGCGCACCCGGCGTGGACCGCGCCGACCTGGTGCTCGGCGTCGGCGGCGCGTCCACCACGCTCGCCGGGCTGACCGTCGCCACGTCCGTGGACCGCGCGCTGGACCTCGGCACCGGCTCCGGCATCCAGGCCCTGCACGCCTCCCGGCACGCCGCCCGGGTCACCGCCACCGACCTCAACCCGCGCGCCCTGGAGTTCGCCCGGCTGACGCTGGCCCTGTCCGGGGCGCGCGAGCCGGATCTGCGGCAGGGCAGCCTCTTCGAGCCGGTCGCGGACGAGCGGTTCGACCTGATCGTGTCGAACCCGCCCTTCGTGATCTCACCCGGCGGCCGCTTCACCTACCGCGACGGCGGAATGGCCGGGGACGACCTGTGCCGCACGCTGGTCCAGCAGTCCGCCGGCCACCTGACCGACGGCGGCTGGTGCCAGCTGCTGGCGAACTGGCAGCACATCGAGGGCGAGGACTGGCGCGAGCGGCTCGCCGGCTGGGTGCCGGCCGGCTGCGACGCGTGGATCGTGCAGCGCGAGGTGCAGGACGTGGCGCAGTACGCCGAGCTGTGGCTGCGCGACGCCGGGGACCACCGCGCCGACCCCGCCGCCTACGCCGCGCACTACGACGCGTGGCTGGAGGAGTTCGAGCGCGGCAAGGTCAACGGCGTCGGCTTCGGCTGGATCACCCTGCGCAGGTCGGGGTCCGCGGACCCGGTGGTGGTCGCGGAGGAGTGGCCGCACCCGGTGGAGCAGCCGCTGGGCGCGCACATCGCGGACTGGTTCGTGCGGCAGGACTTCCTGCGCTCGCATGACGACGCGGCGCTGCTGGCGTCCCGCTTCACCCTCGCGCCGGACGTCGTCCAGGAGCAGGTGGGGCTGCCGGGCGCGGAGGACCCGGAGCACGTGGTGCTGCGGTCGGCCCGCGGGATGCGGCGCGCCACCAAGGTCGACACGGTCGGTGCGGGCTTCGCCGGGGTGTGCGACGGGACGCTGCCGGCCGGCCGCATCGTGGACGCGATCGCCCAGCTGCTGGGCGAGGACCCGGTGGTGCTGCGCGACCGCACGCCCGAGTCGATCCGGCTGCTGGTCGGGCAGGGCTTCCTGGAGCCGGTCGCCGACTGAGGCACCGCGAGGGCGGCGCCGACCGAGGCGCCGCGGGGCGGCCGCTCCTCAGTGGATGTTGCGGACGACCGTCCACAGCGCGGCCAGGCCGAGCACCGCGTACTGCGCCCGCGGGCTGAGCACCGGCCGCCAGCGCCGTCCCCGCAGCCCCTCCACCAGCCACCGCACGCACATCCCCAGCATGACCGGCGAGGCGATCAGCAGCAGGGCGTTCTCGTGGAAGGCGCGCACGGGGTCGCCGTGCAGCAGGTCGTAGGCGAGGCGGGTGCCGCCGCACGCCGGGCAGAGCAGTCCGGTGACCCAGTTGAACGGGCAGCGCGGCAGCCAGTGCCCGCTCTGGTGCGGGTCGGTGTTGTAGAGGTACGCCGAGGCCGCCACGGCCGCGGCGAGGGCACCGAGCGGCGCGACCGCCGGATGGTGCCGCAGCCCGCTGGGCCGGCGCACCGCGGGGGGCGCGCCGGCCGGAACGTGCCGCAGGTGGTCAGCCACGCAGGACACGGCCCTGGGCGTCGGTCTGGTTGTTGCCGGCGAGCAGCATGATGCCGTCGATCAGCGCCCAGATCCCGCAGCCGCCGCAGGTGAAGAGCTGCCCGAGGGCTATGCCGGTGTGGCCGGTGTAGAAGCGGCCGACGCCGAAGCCGCCGAGGAGCAGCTGCAGGACACCCGCGGTGACCTTCGACTTCTCGGAGTAGGGTCGCCCGTAGGGGTCGACGCCGTACGGCGCGTTCGGGTCCCCGGTGTAGGTGCCGGGCGGAGGCGGCGGATAGGCGCCACCCTGCGGGTAGCCGTACCCGGGCTGTCCGCCCTGCGGGTAGCCGTAGCCCGGCTGCTGCTGGCCGTACGGATTCTGGCCATAAGGATTCTGGTCGGACAAGGCCGTCCCCCTGCGCTTGAAGTGCGTGTGCGGTCTTTGCTGGCGGACATCCTTGCAGTCCCCGCCCGCCCCTGTCCCCTCCGGGGGCCGGGCGCCCGGCGGGCCGTACGTCCTGGCCCGGGCCACCGGCGCGCCCCCCGGCGCACTACCGCAAAGCCCCCGGGCGCGGCCGTGGCACCTGCATTTCCGGGCACGATGGGCTGAGGAGACGTAGCCTTCTTGAGGACCCCGGCAGTGTGGATAGAACGTACATCGGGTTACCGTTCGAGTGGCGTTGCGGACTTTTCCCGTTTGACACGGGGCCACGAGGTACGGTCACACTCCGCAGCGACACCCCTTCGACCCGGAGAGAAGAGCGAAGTTGTCCCCGACCCGCGAGACCGCACCAGGCGGCCGCCGACTCGTCATCGTCGAGTCGCCTGCCAAGGCGAAGACGATCAAGGGCTATCTCGGCCCGGGATACGTCGTCGAGGCCAGCGTCGGGCACATCCGCGACCTCCCCAACGGGGCCGCCGAAGTGCCGGCGGAGTACAAGGGCCAGCCGTGGGCGCGGCTCGGCGTCAATGTGGACAGCGATTTCCAGCCGATCTACGTCGTCAACGCCGACAAGAAGGCACAGGTCAAGAAGCTCAAGGATCTCCTGAAGGAGTCCGACGAACTATTCCTCGCCACCGATGAGGACCGCGAGGGCGAGGCCATCGCCTGGCATTTGCAGGAAATCCTCAAGCCCAAGGTGCCGGTGCACCGGATGGTGTTCCACGAGATCACCAAGGACGCCATCCAGGAAGCCGTGCGCAATCCGCGCGAGCTGAACCAGCGCCTCGTCGACGCGCAGGAGACCCGCCGCATCCTCGACCGGCTGTACGGCTACGAGGTCTCGCCGGTGCTGTGGAAGAAGGTCATGCCGCGGCTGTCGGCCGGCCGCGTCCAGTCCGTCGCCACCCGGCTCGTCGTCGAGCGGGAGCGCGAGCGGATCGCGTTCCGCTCCGCCGAGTACTGGGACCTGATCGGCACCTTCGGCACCGGCCGCGCCGGCGACGCCTCCGACCCGTCGACGCTCACCGCCCGCCTGGTCGCGGTCGACGGCCGCCGGGTCGCCCAGGGCCGCGACTTCGACGCCTCGACCGGCCAGCTCAAGGCCGGCGCCAACGTCCTGCAGCTCGACGAGAGCGCCGCCCGCGCGCTGGCCGCCGCGCTCGCCGACACGCAGTTCTCGGTGCGCAGCGTCGAGTCCAAGCCCTACCGCCGCTCGCCGTACGCGCCGTTCCGCACCACCACCCTCCAGCAGGAGGCGTCGCGCAAGCTCGGCTTCGGCGCGAAGGCGACCATGCAGGTGGCCCAGAAGCTGTACGAGAACGGCTTCATCACCTACATGCGTACCGACTCCACCACGCTGTCGGAGACCGCGGTCCGCGCCGCCCGCGCCCAGGTCACCCAGCTGTACGGCGCGGAGTTCCTGCCGGACAAGCCGCGCGTGTACACCGGCAAGGTCAAGAACGCGCAGGAGGCGCACGAGGCGATCCGCCCCTCCGGCGACCGCTTCCGCACCCCCGCGGAGACCGGCCTGACCGGCGACCAGTTCCGGCTCTACGAGCTGATCTGGATGCGGACCGTCGCGTCGCAGATGAAGGACGCCGTCGGGCAGTCCGTCACCGTCCGGGTCGGCGGTGCCTCCGCGGACGGCCGGGACGCCGAGTTCTCCGCGTCCGGCAAGATCATCACCTTCCACGGCTTCCTCAAGGCCTACGTCGAGGGCGCCGACGACCCCAACGCGGAGCTGGACGACCGCGAGCGCCGGCTGCCGCAGGTCAGCGAGGGCGACCCGCTGACCGCCACCGGGATCACCGCCGACGGCCACGCCACCAAGCCGCCCGCCCGCTACACCGAGGCCTCGCTGGTCAAGGAGCTGGAGGAGCGGGAGATCGGCCGCCCGTCGACGTACGCGACGATCCTGGGCACGATCCTGGACCGCGGCTACGTCTTCAAGAAGGGCACCGCGCTCGTCCCGACGTTCCTGTCGTTCGCGGTGGTCAACCTGCTGGAGAAGCACTTCGGCCGGCTGGTCGACTACGACTTCACCGCGTCCATGGAGGACGACCTCGACCGCATCGCCCGCGGCGAGGCCCAGGCCGTGCCGTGGCTGCGCCGCTTCTACTTCGGCTCCGACGAGGGCGAGACCGACGCGGTGCCGTCCGCGGCCAACGCGGGCAACGGCGACGGCGACCACCTCGGCGGCCTCAAGGAACTCGTCGAGGACCTGGGCGCGATCGACGCCCGCGAGATCTCCTCCTTCCCCGTCGGCGACGGCATCGTGCTGCGCGTCGGGCGCTACGGCCCCTACGTGGAGAAGGGCGAGCGCGGCGAGGAGGAGCACCGCCGCGCGGACGTCCCCGACGACCTGCCGCCGGACGAGATGACGGTGGAGTACGCGCAGGAGCTGTTCGCCAAGCCCAGCGGCGACTTCGAACTCGGCAACGACCCCGCCACCGGGCGGCCGATCGTCGCCAAGGACGGACGCTACGGCCCGTACGTCACCGAGGTGCTGCCCGAGGACACCCCGAAGACCGGCAAGAACGCGATCAAGCCGCGCACCGCCTCCCTCTTCAAGTCGATGTCCCTGGACACCGTCACCCTGGAGGACGCGCTGCGGCTGATGTCGCTGCCGCGTGTCGTCGGCACCGACGCCGAGGGCGTCGAGATCACCGCGCAGAACGGCCGCTACGGCCCCTACCTGAAGAAGGGCACGGACTCGCGCTCCCTGGAGAACGAGGAGCAGCTCTTCACGATCACCCTCGACGAGGCGCTGGCCATCTACGCCCAGCCGAAGGTGCGCGGGCGGGCCGCGGCCAAGCCGCCGCTCAAGGAGCTGGGCACCGACCCGGTCAGCGAGCGCCCGGTCGTCGTCAAGGACGGCCGCTTCGGCCCGTACGTCACCGACGGCGAGACCAACGCGACGCTGCGCCGTGACGACGACGTGGAGACGATCACGCCGGAGCGCGGCTACGAGCTGCTGGCCGAGAAGCGGGCCAAGGGGCCGGTGAAGAAGAAGGCCGCCGCGAAGAAGGCGCCGGCGAAGAAGGCCGCGGCCAAGAAGACGGCGGCCAAGAAGGCGGCACCCGCCGCGAAGAAGACGGCGGCCAAGAAGACGACGGCGAAGAAGGCCGCACCTTCGGAGTAGGTGGCGCGGCCCTCCCGGTGACGGCGGGGCCGCACCCGGGCGGTGCTGACCCGCCGCCAGGCGCGCCGGCGTGGGACTCGGCGCGCCCCTCACCCCGCCCTCCCCGGAAGGGCCGAACCGACATGAGTGGCCGCGCTGGAGGCGGCTAGGCTGTCAGGATGACGCGATCCGAGCAGCCGGCGCAGCCCGCGGACGTCACCGACACGTTCGCCACCGACCTCGCGGCGGACTCACGTGAACGAGCGGTGGGTGCGCTGCTGAAGATCCCCGCGCTGCGCAGGCTGTGGAATGCCCAGTTGACCGGAGCGGTCGCCGACCGCCTCGGCCTGCTCGTGCTGCTCCTGCTCACCGTGCAGGCCGTCGCGGCGTCCCACTCGTTCGGGGGCGGCTACCGGGGCGTGGCCTTCGCTGCCTCGGCGGTGTTCGCCGCCCGCCTGGTCGCGACCCTGATCTTCGGCGCCGTACTGCTCGGCCCGCTGTCCTCGCTGACCGCCGAGGGCGGCCCGCTGGACCGGCGCTGGACGATGATCGGCGCCGACGGCCTGCGCCTCGCGCTGTTCATCGTGGCCCCGCTGTGGATCACCTGGGTGCCGAACTCCGCGCACATCTGGCTGCTCGTCACCGCGTTCGTCGCCGGCGTCGCCGACCGCTTGTGGGTGGTGGCCAAGGACGGCGCCGCGCCGCTGCTGCTGCCGGCCGGCGAGTCCTCGGTGCGGCCCGCGCCCGACCACCTGGCCACCCTGCACCGGCTGGACCTGCGCACCAGCTTCGTGGCGTTGCCGCTGGCCGCCGCCGCGCTGGTCGTGGTGACCATGGTCAACACCCTCATCGCGCTCGGCGCCCACTGGTTCCACCTGCACCAGGTGGCGCTGTCCTCGTACGTGGCGGCCGGCCTGTTCTCCTCGTCGATCGCGATCCTCTACCTGCTCGAACTGCCGTCCGGCACCGCCGCCCGGCCGCGCTCCCCGCTGGAGGGGCTGCGGCTGCCCAAGGGCCCGGCGGGCACCGAGCGCGGCAGGACCGGCGCGCTGCCGCTGCTGGTCCTGGCCACCGCCGCGGTCGCCGGCGCGATCGGCGCCGCCGTGGCGCTCGCCGTGCTGCGCGCCGCCGGACTCCACTTCGGCCCGGTGGGCTTCGGCCTGCTCGTGCTGGCGCTCACCGCGGGCACCGTCATCGGCATCAGGGTCGCGCCCAGGACCCTGCCGGGCCTGTCCCGCCGCCGGCTGCTCGCCATGACGATCGGCCTCACCGGCATCGCCCTGCTGCTCACCGGCATCGTCGCCGACCAGGCGAGCGTGCTGCTGATCGCGCTGCTCGCCGGCGTCAGCGCCGGACTGACCGCCAACATCGGCCATGTGCTCATCGAGCAGGAGGCCGAGGAGCCGCGCAGGGCCCGCACCGTCGAGCACCTGCAGGCCGTCGCCCGCGCGGTCGTCGCCGTCGCGGCCATCGCCGCACCGCTGGTGGCCGGCGCGATCGGGCCGCACCGCATCCACCACGGGCACTTCACCTTCGACCACGAGGGCGCCGCGTACACGCTCATCCTCGTCGGCGCGCTGCTGCTGCCGGTCGCCGCGCTGGTCCTCGGCAAGACCGACGACCGCACCGGCGTGCCGCTCCGCCGCGACCTGCGCGAGGCGCTGCGCGGCGCGGAACCGGCCGTCGCGCCCGCGGCCACGGGCTTCTTCATCGCGATAGAGGGCGGCGACGGCGCGGGCAAGTCCACGCAGGTCGAGGCGCTCGCCGAGTGGATCCGCAGCAAGGGCCACGAGGTCGTCGTCACCCGCGAGCCCGGTGCCACCGCGGTCGGCAAGCGGCTGCGGTCCATCCTGCTCGACGTCTCGGACGCCGGGATCTCGCACCGCGCCGAGGCGCTGCTGTACGCGGCGGACCGCGCCGAGCACGTCGACACCGTGGTGCGGCCCGCGCTCGCGCGCGGCGCGGTCGTCATCTCCGACCGCTACATCGACTCCTCGGTCGCCTACCAGGGCGCCGGCCGCGACCTGGCGCCGACCGAGATCGCCCGCATCTCGCGCTGGGCCACCGACGGGCTCGTCCCGCACCTGACCGTCCTGCTCGACGTCGCGCCGGAGACCGCGCGGGAACGCTTCACCGAGGCGCCGGACCGCCTGGAGTCCGAGCCGGCCGAGTTCCACCAGCGGGTCCGCGCCGGCTTCCTCACCCTGGCCGCCGCCGACCCGGCGCGCTACCTCGTCATCGACGCGGGGCAGGCACCCGAGGACGTCACCACCGTCGTACGGCACCGGCTCGACGAGCTCCTGCCGCTCTCCGAGAAGGAGATCGAGGCCCGCGCCGAGGCCGAGCGCAAGGCCGCCGAGGAGGCCGCCCGGCTCGCCGCCGAGGAAGCGGCCCGCAAGGCGGAGGAGGAGCGGCTCGAACGCGAGCGGCAGGCGCAGCTGGAGAAGCTGCGGCGCGAGGAGGAGGAGCGCAGGCTCGCGGCCGAGGAGGCCGCGCGGCGCGAGATCGCCGAGCGCAAGGCCGCGCAGGAGGCGGAGGCCGCGCGGCTGCGCGCGGAGGAGGCCGCCCGCGTCGAGGCGGAGGCCGCCGCCAAGCGCGAGGCCGAGGCCGCGGCCCACGCCGCCGAGCAGGAGCGGCTGCGGCGGCTCGCCGAGGAGCAGGCGCGGCTGCGCGCCGAGGCGGAGGAGCGGCGCCGCGAGAAGCAGCGCAAGGCCGAGGAGGCGCTGCTGCGCGCCGAGGCCGCGCGGGCGGCCGCGGCGGCCGCTGCTGCTGAGGCGGCTGCCGCGGAGACGACGGTGCTGCCGCAGATTGCTCCCGAGGGGGAGGGGTCCGGATCCTCCGGGGCCTCTGGATCTTCCGGGGCGCCCGGGTCCTCTGGGTCCTCCGGATCCTCCGAAGAGTCGAAGGGCGGTTCGTCGCAGGAGCCGACGCAGGGCGGGGCCGAGGGCGACGACGACGGTCCTGCCGAGCGCAGCACCGAGGACACGACGGTCCTCACCCCGGTCGCCGCGGCGGGCGAGGCGTCCGACGCTCCTGGGGCGTCGGAGACGACGACGGTGATGACGCCGCTGCCCGGGCGGGTGGACGAGGGTTCGGACGCATCCGGTGCTTCGGCCGCCTCGGACGCTTCGGCTGCGGGCGACGGGTCCGGGTCCCAAGCCGGCTCGGGCTCCGCGGAGAGCACGGACGGGTCCGAGACCACGACGATGATGCCGCCGGTGCCGGGGACGGCGCGGGACGCCGATCCCGCGGACCGGGTGCCGCCGTGGCTGTTCCGGCCCGAGGCGTCGGACACGGAGCGGACGCGCGAGCTGCCCGCGCCGGGGGCCTCCGTGACACAGGCGCCGTCCGGGCGCCGGCCCAGGCCGGAATGGGCCGAGGCGACGCCGCTCGACGACTTGCCGTCGCTGGCCGATGAGTTGTTGGGGCCGCACGAGGAGGGGGAGCCTCCGGCTGGGGGGCGCCGCTGAGGGTTCCCCTGCGGGGGGCTTCTCGGTGGTCAGGCTGCGCCCGGGGCTTTTTCGGGGTACCTTCGCGGTCCCCGAGTGCGCGGGTTCTTCCGGGGTGCCCCGGGGGCCGTGCTGGCGTGCGCTGGTCTCGTAGTGGCTGAGCGCGCCGTTCCCCGCGCCCCTCGGCAACTGGGGTGCCTCCTTGGGGGCTTTGCCGTCGAACGGCATCGTTCCGCCTGGTCGCGCCGTTCCCCGCGCCCCTTGCGGGGTCCGGGGTGCCACCTGGGCGCCGTTGCCGGCGTGTGGTGCGTTGTGGCTTGTCGCGCGGTTCCTCGCGCCCCTGCGGCATCCGGGGTGCCCCCGGGGGTGCGTACCCGTCCAACGGTTCGTGGTGGCTTGTCGCGCAGTTCCTCGCGCCCCTTGCGGTGCGCGTTCGGTGGGTGGGGTCGGTGCCGCCACGGGAGTATCTCCTCGGAACTGTGCGTGCGGCTACTTTCGTGAAGTGGGCCGGGGGGATGCACAGTTCCTGCGGGGACACTCCCGTACCGTCCCCTTCGGCCGGTCCCCGGGCGCGGGTGGGTGGCT
>Ga0123353_10005712_pt1 | contig 16410 bp, 9 predicted proteins | sample TergutLab28metaG_3_FD_92763 | JGI IMG/M metagenome (GOLD analysis project Ga0123353, IMG submission 92763) | Labiotermes labralis P3 segment gut microbial communities from Petit-Saut dam, French Guiana - Lab288 P3 | ecosystem: Host-associated > Arthropoda: Insects > Digestive system > Gut ... | reverse complement strand
ATTGGAACTAACCAACTAGCTTTATAGGACCCTGAAGGTGGTATATGACTTCATGTTCTGTGGAGTTTTACTGTGACTCCACTGTATATTTTCATGATATGGCATAATTTAAACTTCTCTCTACATAATAGGCCTATACAAGGTGAAAAGTAATTACACACACACACACTTGACATAGTGTGGCAAGCCATAATTGTTACACAACATGTCCTGGTGTATGTACCGTATATTCTCAAATCTAATCCGCACTAGATTTTGCCGATTTCTTAAACGCAAAAAAAGTTAGTTCACAGTTCTAATCCGCACGTATGGGAGGACGATGGTGAAGATAAAGATGATAGTGACTGGGTGATGGATAACGATTCAGTTATGAGTAATGATGGCGAGTCTGATGAATAATAAATTATAAATATTAAATAATATATTATATAATATTAGAAATAATAAATAAAATAATAAGTTATTGTATCCTATTGTTCTTATGGCACGTACAGCGGCTCTTATCATTTTTCCAAAATCCAGCTCACGACCGCGAATCTAATCCACACGCGATCCTAATCTGCATCTGATTTTTTAGCCCCCTGAAACTGTAAAAAGTGTGTGGATTAGATTGGAGAATATACAGTGTTTACCAAGAGGAGTGTTACTGTCAGATTGCACAAGATATGAAACCATCAAACACAGAGCAGCCTTTAGTTACATGCACATTACATATAGAGAACAATCAACTGGAAACAGATGCGTTCTTTGAGAAGTGGTATGGGTTTAACTTTTTGTCAAGAAGTAGGTCAGTGGCCCTCATCTGGGATAGTCCCAATTCTCATGTGATATCATGTGAGCACCATGACTGATGTTTTGCAGCTGCAGTTATGGCTTCTTCATTGGTTGACATCTTTGCGGTCTCTGTGCACCTAGATTGACAAGTGCCATAGGTGTTACATTTCATATCTTAGAGGGACTCTACTGCAGTCATTGACACACATTAGTGTTAGGAGTGTGACTTCTGTGCATCAGTACCAGCATGGCTATTAGAGGCATGGAGCATTATTACAATTCAAACAAATGAATGTACATTATTGCATTACAATCACAATAATATTACAACACACAAGCTCATATGTTTTGGGCCTCATTGTCCCATCACATAGGAGCTTGTGTGTTGTTGTAATATTGTTGTGATTGTAATAAAATTACGCGCATTCGTGGTTTCATGTAATAATCGAATTATAATGCACAGAATGGAGAATGTGAAGCATGGAAGGAGTCTGTCATGTGTGTGTTCTGTTATCATTCAGTCACAGCTGAGCTATGCACTGCACCGTGTGTCTTGAGTACACCTTGCAGTGCACTTTACTGTCATGACATAACCTTGTTGAGAAGTGTGTTGCCCTATTTTATTGTGACATGTATGTCAAAAAGTAAATGTCTGACTCCATATGTTGTATAACATTATTATCATATTTCTTTGGAAAGCTTGCATGTGAATTTCTTTCCTTTGTGTTATGTTGGATTAATGGATTAAAAGCTATCACTTATTTCGGGAATAGTTTGCTTAGAAATTAAAAATAATTGATTGTTGGCACATAAGGTCAGTTGTCAAAGGTTTCTTTTTTCTAACTATGATTTTTATCACTCTTGATTTTTTCGAGTGTATACCACAGTGGTTCTCATTAACCCAGTGTTCACCATATCAAAAATAGAAGAAATGCCATGACTTCAGATTGTGAGACCAGGTAGTGAATGTATGTACAAATCTAATATTTCATATTGCTTGTTTTTCAGGTTAAAGTGGTGAAGTTCAGCTACATGTGGACCATCAACAACTTCAGCTTTTGTCGTGAGGAAATGGGTGAAGTTCTCAAGTCATCCACATTCTCTGCTGGGGCCAATGATAAGCTTAAATGGTAAGAGTATGAATGGTGACTATTGGCTTTAGAAAAATATCTGGGAAACTGAAAATTATGCTGTTGAACTCATTCATAAAAATATATAGAGTTGAATATTTGTCTCCTCTGAAATGTTAGTACTTGTCTACCAGACTACACAGTGTCATCCCAGAAGACAGTAGGACAGTCACCACCACCACCACAGATACCTCATACACCATAAACATAGTCACCCCAGTTGCCAGACACTGTGCCTGTGGTAGCATACAAACATGGGGACCAGAGTTGTAAACTCAGAGCTGGATGGAGGTAGATTTGATAGTAGCCTGGATAGGCCTAGAACCAGTGTGGATATGTTTTCAGAGGAAAAAATCTCTTATTGCTGCGTGGAATACATGTTCATACATTAACTGTCCAAGAAATTGTGTGTTTTGTCTTAAGATCATTACTAATTGAAATTTATATAATTTGTAAAATGTAGAAATTTTCAGGGCAGTACAGTAGAATTCAAGTGATAATAATGATTCATGATTTGTATAAAAAAAATCTTTCTTGTGAAGGTGACAAGTATTTTGTTGGAGAATTTTAACAACCATAGAAACCCTGTTAAATTTTTCCTTATCTTTGAATGGAAAGAAAAAAGGAAAACAAACTTTATATGCGTCAAGATCTTGGCAAAAAGTTCAGAATGTCCATTAAAAGCAATCAAAACCTGGGTTATAGCTACAATCCGGAATCAGAATCACAGTTGTCACTATCTAGATCCCTACAGTTATTGTGTCCAAAGAAGGCTAGAAGAGCTCATATAAATGTCAAAAGCATATTTCTTATTTTTCTAACTGCATTGAAACTGGGCATGGCAGATTTGTCCATCATTGTCAGACTGTCAGTCAGCAATGTTTTACAGACGTGCTGTGGTGTCTGTAATGAAAGGCTGTCTGAGAAACATTGAAGTGAAGATTGGTGGAAATCATTTCCTTTATGGACTTTGTCGATCATCCCATATTTGTAATAAAACATTGTGTTTTAGGGACAGTACTAGTCCCCCATCTTCAAAGATTCAGACCTACTTCTTTGGGCCCAATGCTCTGAACCTATGGGCCAGAAATTGAGAGAAGCTTCACCTTCTTAGCCTGAGGATGGGAACTGATCCTTTGTCTGAAACAGAGATTTTAAAATTTAGCACAGTACATGAAATGACTCCCAATGTGATACACTGATATCAGAACCCTGTAGAATTGGGAGGTTAGCTTTGTGCATTCTCCCATATTACCCTTTCTGTGAGACAGCTCGTGGCCAAGAATGAAATGCTCGCTCAGAGGAAAGGGATATAGCAGAATTCACAGCAGATATTTAGTTTCAGGTTATCAGACAATAACTACAGTGACCTGAGTTTTTTTTATTAACTGCTGTCAGAGAATGTCCTTGTAAGTTATTTTCATTTTGTCATGAGAAGACATATCTTTTTCAATTATCATAGACCCAGTCATGGGTTTTCCTTCAGAACCCATTGCTGTGGACCACTTACACAGCACCTTGTTCAATTCCACTAATTTAGCCTATTTCAGTGTCTGGTCTCAAGAACTTCCCTATAACTCAAGATAAAGTGACAGAATCAGTATGTACACTAAAAGTTACAGACACTGACCTTCAGGTCTTGGGACCTACAATCCTGAAGTGCCGAATTTATCAGCAGTACAGGATTAAAGGAATTCCACTGTACATTCTCACCACTTCTGGTAACCACCTTATAGAGGCCCTATATTTTATTTATCTTATCTGGCATACCATGCATTAACGTTTAAAGTTTTATTCATAAATGCATTTTCATAGAACATCAGTACTGTTAATTTTGGGAAGAAATATGTCTATGCATATGAAATGGAGCTTCATCTGAGAAATATATGGCACGAGTCAACTCCACATTCATGAATTGAATGCAGAAACCAGTTTTAAAGACATATTTCTGGCATTTTTGGTCATGTGATCGCAAAGCGTGAACTACGGTCTTTTACGGCTGAAGATTAGGGTGTGTCTTCACTTCACTTGCTGATGATCTGGGAATGCCAGTCTTGTGTGGAATGTGTCATTGCCTTTTGTGGTGAATGTTCTAGACTTTTCCCAATTTTCTGTACTTTCTCCTTGGTAAGCACATATTTCGTAACAGCTTTCTTGTCCAACCATGACCCAGAAAATTTTTCAGTGAAATTTTTTCTGGCGTTATATAACAGAACTATTATTCAAACAAAGTCTTCAACAGTATGTTCGTCTCTATGCACTCATATCATAACCACCATACCTAGTATTTCATCTTTGTTTCTTCACAAACAGCCAAAACTGAGCATACACCCATGTGTGTATGAATGTTTTTGGTGTTTAGGGTCGACCATATGTAATCTGGTGTAGGCTTGTATTCAGAAAGTTATAGAAGCCTTATAATCTCCAAGAAGATGCACAATACAAGTTGGGTCAGAACAGCTTATCTTTATTTGGGGAATCTGTTTGGCATGTAACTACTTTTTCCATCAGTCCCAGACAGTGTATTTACCACCACTCAAATAGTTGGGATTCAGTTTAACCTACCAACATACATGGCTTTCACTGATTTTGATAAGGACTCTGATTAGAGTCATACGAAAATGCTGTTTGGTCTGTAGGATCAACATTGTCTTCTTAAAGTTCAGTAAATGTGTTAAGAGAAATTTATTAGAACAGATATAATTATATGCCTGGGTACATGATATTTTATCAGAATAAAGTTTTAAGAATATGGAAATTGAAGTCAGCACAGAGATTAAGTTAGGTGGAAAACAGTTCATAATCTTTTGTGCTATTTACTACCATTCAACAATAGAAGAAGATTTGTGGAAGTTATTTTTGTCCCACATAATCTTATTGAACCCTTTAATATAAAAATGCTGATAGAAAAAACCATGGCACTTAATGAGAAATATCATGTTCCATGCAAAATCGAATTATGCAACAGATTTCTTATTTTAACTGCTTGATGGAAATATTAAAATACTCAGTCTGAAGCAACATTGAAGGAAAAGGAGACACATTTAAAATGTTATAAAGTGATAGTAGTTTCCACACTTACACTTGTGAAACATGGGTTAAGAAGCCTAGGAATGTCAACAAAATTCAACTGCCAAAAATTAAATTATTGAGATGTATTAAAGTTTCTATCAGATTCAACAGATGACAACATTTTTTGACGTTTTGTTGACCGTGCATCTCAGTATTTAACCAACTTGATGCACAAAATTTATTGTGAAACAAATTTTGTGCATCAAGTTGGTTAAATACTGAGATAAATGAAAACATGTTTGTGTGAAAGAACCTAAATATTCATTCACCACATAGAAGAAACATATAATTATAGTGAAGAATGGTCCATTTGAACAGACTTTGTGTGGCAACAAACACCCAAAATTCATAACTTTCATACAAACCAGGACATAAATATATATGGAGACTATGATAGAGTCTAATCCATGTGTGGCAGAGGAAGAGTTTATCCATATCTTAGATACAGAGGCTGTGTAACTACTAGAAATGTAGTTTGCCTAAATATTAGAAGCCTCACAGCCATGATAGTAATATTTAAAAATTAATTTCCTTTCTCTGTGAAAACTAAATGTTGCCATTACAAACACTTACTGGTTAATGCTGTGTAAGGAAATGATCTTTTCTTAAATTCACATTAGATATGTAAATTGTACAGTGTTGAAAAAATGCACAGCTTTTCTATGAAGGGTTAATATGGCCATCCCAATTTTAAATTAGCCTTGACCAAAATGTAAGTATGTTAGGTTCAGTCTAATTTAAGGGCTGTGAAATGCTACTGGAACTCCTATTGCAATGCGCAGTTTCTGTCATGATAATTCAGCTAATCAGAGCCACACCCTTGTCATTATACACCCCACCTGTGTTCCATAGCATTCTAAAGACACCCGTTACTTTACACACACACTAACACACGTGGTACAGTACTCCACTACCTTCCATAGGGTACAGATGCATCTTATAATTTATACAAATTATTCTCCAGAGTACACATTCTGATATGTGTTAAAAACAGAGTACATCTATAAATAATCCAAGAATAACTTCTAGGTAAATACTTTACTACAACAGCTCTTGATATGACCTCTTCAGGAGTATCATTTATATCTCCATATTTAAAAAACAGGAGGATTAAATCTAAATTTTAATAACTGATTGTTGTTTTATACAGCTGTACAGATTATAATTGTAGTAATAATTCACATCCTTTAAATAGAGCTGTTTATGGTTTTGACAAGCATTACATCAGGCACCTACATGAAATTATGTAAAATCTTGTATTCAATGTAAAGAGTGAGATCTCATTTTATTATTAATTTCTTGTAATTAGTTTTCTCAAAGTGACTTATGTTATGATACCTGATGATGGCCTTATTTACACTGAAATATGTTGTGACTTGTCAGTAAACAACTGACAATATTTATGTTGTGATGAATGACTTGTATGCTGTTTTGTAACACATTATAGGATGGGTGACAGTTCTGCAGTGTTCTGCTCAGGAAAGACTTCTTATTTACCTGAAGTGGTTTGTACTTCAGAGTGCACATGTGTGATGGTAGGTTTATGTTTTATATTTTCTTCCAGGTGTTTGCGGGTGAATCCAAAGGGTCTGGATGAAGAAAGCAAAGACTACCTCTCATTGTACCTGCTTCTAGTCTCCTGTAACAAGTCAGAAGTCAGGGCCAAGTTCAAATTTTCAATACTTAATGCCAAAAGAGAAGAAACCAAAGCAATGGGTAAGGGTATATAATAATATTCTACTACTTGTTAATTTTCTACTAGTTCTGACCTTTTCAGTCAGTATTGTTGTGCTGACCTTAACCTTATGTGACTCTCACATGGCATATGTAAATCTGGAGCAATACACTGTGTACCTGTAATTGTGTCCCCAACCATGACAGCTGTCGCGGGAGTGTTATTGCTTAGGAAGCCTTGTATAGCCTTGTATCCAACATTAATTTAAAGTCTGTTTTTCCGCTGCAGTTTATCTTGCCTTAGTTCATAGAAGAGTTTAGAAGTGCTCACCTCCAGCTTGTCAGCAGGCATCACACCTCGTGAAAGTATTTCTAGGCACACAGCAGAGCTCTTGTCAATAAATAGTAGCAATTTTTCTTTGACTGTTAACTTTCAGTTCATGCAAAGACTGTGGATTGTTTGTGTAAGATCTTTCACTGTCCTTCATAACAGTAGCTGTGCTAATTCAGATCTGGAGGTTTAAGATGCCATAATTTTTTAAGGAATGATGTCACAACTGTACACAGTGGTAGGAAGATATTCTCTCTTTGAAAATCACAGGCCCTGTGATTTTGCGCACCCTCATTACACACCCTACCCCAACTCTTGAGTCATACAGTTGAACATCATGAACTGCATGGGGATTTTCGGAACACCAATATCTGTTAGTGTGTCCATTATCATTCCTACTTAACATAAACCATGTCCCCGCCAATACAAACATGAGGTTTGAATCAAGAAATCCATTGGCTACCATTTCCTGAAATCACCTGCAGTGCCAGCTTCCTGCTTACCAGTCTTGAGGAAACAGCTGTACAGTTGCAGTTGTACGGGTTTAATTTTATGTGGGCATAGTTTTGAAAGCTTTATAGTTGTGTGAGATAAGGATTTTGGCACTTCACATTGAGCAGCCAACAGGTGCAAAAGACTTTCTGGGGCTTATTCATGGGTCATTGTCATATCCATTTTCTCTTCTTTTAAAAATGAATTTTCATATAGTCCTCTTTGTTCAGCACCAAACTTATCTTCCAGAATTTTTCCACTGTCTTGTATATTTTCTTTACATGGGACTGTTGACGTGAGATTTTTTTTTGGTAAAATATTTGGCACCATCTTTTTTTACACGGTGCATAAAATGCAGAAGCATTGCACATGAATATTGTTCAACAGATTACATTTTACAGGTGCAGTGAGAGCATCTGAGGTCCACATGTAATAATAGTATGTACTGTGGAGTAATAAAATGTAAAATGCTTGTTCCTGCTTCTCAGTTATGAGTTGCAAAAATACAGCCACGTTGTCTGCAAATAGGCCCACACATACTGAGCTGTATTTACCTATGCAAAGGGAAATGATTAGATGTGTTCTCTGTATAATTAAACACCTGGTTGGGATTGGTGAGGTAACATGGATCTTAATGTAATGGAATAATTGAAACCATCACTACAATATGCAGATCATTAGTGTCACTCATTTTACTTTCACTAAGTATAAAAAGAAATGTTCAAAAAATTATAATCGGAGTGTAGCAAATGATAGAAATTTATATAGACAGTAACAAACGCAGCCATTTACATGCACATTTATTTAAAAGCTTTGAAACAATCCATTATGTCCGAATTGAATCAGGCCCAGTAATATCTTAACAGAAAGGAGTATGAGGCAATGTTAGGTATTATGTACATGGATAAAATTGTAGGTAAATGCAAATTCAACTGTAAAGGGAATTCAGCCAGTAGGATGCATTTTCTAGCATGTAAATTGTTATGAAATGCATATTTGTAAGAAGTAATGCAAAATAATCATGAATGTAGTTTACATTAGGTTTTTATGCCGATGCAGGTAACAAGTTGCCCAAGAAGCAGCTAAGCTGGATAGGAGACTGTACCACAAACACCTCATGAGCCCGAAATTATTTACACCTAATCCCATGTAGGGGTGACACCAAAGGTAGAAAGTATTCACTTTGCATCTTGGCATATCATATTTCATGGTTTTATGCAGTTTCTCCAGGTAAATTCTGGGGCACCATTTTGAAATAAGCAGCACACGTTCCGTCCAAATCATTACCTGTCACTATGATCGTCATAATTCTGTCATCCAATTCAACAGTGTATAGGCTACAGTCACTGCAGTTCAAACTGTGTCGGTGAATAACCCAAGAAAAATAGTTGTGTGTAGCTTTGACTCTACTAGGCATAATTCATCCCTCAGTTTCTGTTATGTGAATCTTTTACTGGCATGTGCTACACAGACTGTCTAATTCCCACATGAGTTATGAGCTCTGTACCACAACTACCTTTAAAATTTTATAAATTTCTACAGACTATGTGCACACACACGCACACACACACACATATACGCACACACTTCTGTTTGCATATCTGAATATTAAACATCTCTGTAGTGGTTGCCATGGTTGATAACCTGTTGTTATGCCAGGAGAAAGACATATTTTGTGATGCTGGCCCCACTTACTATTCTCAGCAGCACATTATACCTGGCAAATCTCACTGTTTCTGCACAGCATTGATTCCAGTTTTAAATAGATGGAAACAGGACACCATGTCTCATTCCTGTTTAAACAGCACTTGCCTCTGTGGTCCTTGGTATAATGTTATAAATTTACCCCAAATCAATATTATGACATTACTACACTAGAAGTGCAGCTAGAAAATTACGTAAGGCTTGAGAGAACTCCTTTCACCTATCCCGCTGCTACTGAAGTGACACAGTGTCATTGGCTGCAGTAGTCGCATGACATTTCACAACTAAGCGTGGAGCCAGGATAGGTGAAGTTTGAAGGATTGTTTTAACTTTTTCAGGCACTTTCAAAATTTATATTTTACTGATCTTCATACACAAAAGTAAAACGCCTGCAGTTTTCTACATGTAATCAAAAATTAAATTTGTTTGAAGAGCTATGCAGCATACCTCACTTGATATGGCTTGGAGTTATACATGTGAGGGGCATTAAATCACACTTCATTTTTCAGTTTTTATTCTGAAATTATTCTGCAATGCATTTAAGATTTTCAGCTAAAATTCTGCAGTGTATAAGGTGTTTTCAATTAATGAAACCTAACTGAGGATGGCATACAGTTAGTGAAACAGCAGTGGCATTAAAGGTGTGTCTGTCTTTCAACTAAGCATTGTATATGTGTTTGTGTATTTTGAGAACCAAATGTATAATTGATGTTGTGAAATTTCATTTTTACAATACTGGTGTTGCTGTGAGTCTTCCAGGCAAATGTGTTGAGAATCTTTGCACTGGACTGACAACATTATTGCTGAATCATCTGACCCAAAATTGAGTTTTTACAATTTAAACAATGTTATTCTAGAGAGCCAGCGTGCATACCGATTCGTGCAAGGCAAAGACTGGGGTTTCAAAAAATTCATCCGCCGAGACTTCCTGTTGGATGAAGCAAATGGTCTTCTGCCCGATGACAAGCTCACAATATTTTGTGAGGTAAGATAACCTTTAATTATTATAAGGTAGCTTTCATTCTTCTTCAGTTAGCAACATCTCTGTTACCTGGATTCTGTAAATCATAGTCAATATAGTGACTAAGCTAAGGGCTGGACAAGCAAGGAACTGTGGCTCTGGGGCCCATCAAGCTTCCTACTCATTGGTACTAGGTACTTTCCCAGGGCAATAGCAGTCAGGATGTAAAGCTGACCACTGACCTTGTTCTCTTTCTTAGGTCAACAATTATTGAAATTATAACTCCTCTTCTTATGGCTTCATGGTATGCACAGGGACTGCTTTATTTTGTTATTTACAGTCTGATGTGTGATTATTAATTTACTCAAAATGTCATGTGATGAGGTTTACATAATATTTATGTTCTAATCCATCCTGTCTTTCATCAGTGACTGGAGTACTGTTTATTAAATTATTATGTTCTACTAAACACAGCTGAAACCATTTTTATGGGGGGAAAGTGAAACACATGGCACACAAGATGAAAGTCAATCTTAGGTGTAGTTGGGTAATTCTTGTATTCTTTTTTTGTAAATGTTCCACCATGTTTTAAACATGTATTGGGAACATAAACCTTAACATTTTTATGTCATATAACTGCCAAACTGATTTTAAAGACTTATAAAATGAAATTCAAGATGAATGATATACAGTGTAGTCTGTATATCACTACCAATCAATAGTTGACAATTTAACATGGAAGAAAAAATATTTAACTCTACTTATTCAGTAATTCTCATTATAACATTTTTAAAAAATGTTTGATCATCAGGCAGTCTAAGTAATTGTGATATTCAAACAACAACAACAAGTCAACATCATGATTTTGTGATTTATTCGATGTAATTCCATCTATCGATTTACTACCTTGTGATGTAACTCTCACCTAAATCATTCATTCAATTCACCCACACTTTACAAACCAAGCACATCATATTATTTATTTACTTTGTAATTTTTCAAGTACACAGGTGATGTACAGATGTATATCACATGTGTACTGTGTATTTATGTTCCTTAGCATAACAGAATAGTCTCAGCTTGTGTCACCACACTATCTCACAACTTCCCTCTGTTCTCACTGCTGCAACCCAAGCCATAGGTGCTGAGATTTCCCTCATTGTTGAGGGAATGGCAGGTGGTTTTTGTGAAGAGCCAGGTCTTCTGGGATATGATTTCATGTGTATTGGTATATAGCTGTTGATATTTCAGGGGAGCTTGCTGCTGACATTGTCAGGGTAGTCCAAGAGGTTTGGACCCTGTTAAATTAAATCTCGCTTGATTTGTATATTGTAAGGAGTTCGACATGTTAATATGCATCTGTACTGTGTTTAGTTTGAAGGAATTGCACATTACCATTATAACTGCAGCCCTTGTCACTCATGAAGAATGTAATTATAATATTTAGTTTTGTTTGCAACTTTTAGCTACAAGTATTTGCTATTTTCATTTCCTTCGGAGGCTGTATACATACTTTTTGAAGGAAATGAATAATGCTTAATTAATTTTAGAACCAATAAATGTAATTTGTTATTTATAAGAATAAGAAATTCCAGCAAACAGTTAAGTGATAAGGGTTAAATGTATTGAAAAATACAGCATTCATAGCAGTAACTAAATTTGTCACATACTTAGAGCGTAGTCTGCGTACCTTATGGAGTTACAACATAATATAGCTATAATAGAGGAATTGTCATGTGGCAAACGTAATAACAAAGAGGAAGTGAGAGAAAGGGAAGTTGTGGTGGAAATGTAAACTAACCAGTAAACAAATGAAAAAATGAGTTACTGATCGCTAATTTTTAATAGCTGGGGCAACCAAATGAACATAAAATTACCCCTCTCCATAAATATCTCACTTTGAAGGCATTGAGGGCTCTGAGCATGCTTGAGGAGAGCATGAGAGCTTTTAGTAGACATTAACTATACATCACGCACCATTTAAGAGAAGTCTTCCCAGTTACTGTGTGTATAAAGTTGCGTGGATTGCCTAGTAGTATGTTGGAACTAATGTAACAGAGAGGAGTAACAGGTTTTGAGTGTGTGTTGGTATGTCCATTTTGTGTTTACAGATGGAAGACCATCATGGCTTCTTGTTTTTATTTATTTTATTTTATTGTTGCCTGTTAGCCTCGACATGTGGGGTGCAAGACACGTGTTGTTGTAGTAGATATATACGGTGATATCTTTATGGGGTTTTTAGCATACTGACATGACTGTTGAATTTTATTCAGGTGAGCGTAGTAGCAGATAGTGTAAACATCTCGGGACAGTCAAACGCGATACAGTTCAAAGTGCCAGAGTGCCGTCTCTCTGACGACCTTGGCTTGCTGTTTGAGAACCAGAAGTTCAGCGATGTGACTTTGTCAGTCAGTGGACGGGAGTTCCAGGCACATAAAGCGATACTAGCAGGTGAGACAGAGTCATGGATCTTGGGCCTGCAGTGAGGATGAATTGTCTAAATAATTTTTAGTTCTGTCTGTCTCAGGATAGGATCAAGTGGTAGGCTTATGTGAGCATGGTAATCAAACTTCAGAGGGTCATTTGTCAATGAACTGAGGTATCAACTTTCCTAGAAAGGTCCTGCTTCATGGACTTGGTATTGTTTCATTTCAGCTGTTTCCATGTTGCCTATTTTGCAGTTTCTGTACCATTATGCTAACAATAACATCAACATAATTGTCAAAGAAGAGAAGATAAAATGCCTATAACTATACCTATACCTATACATGTGTTCAAGCTGGTGCATTCCAGTGTACTGAACATTGGCCATGTGATCATCAATCAGTTGTGTGTAAACTGATAGCAGATACGTGTTGCATAAAAATTGTTAGAATATTTGTATATGAGTGGTATCAAAATTATTGTCTTCTGAACATAATTGCATTTGCCATGGGCTTTGAAATTTTTTCTAATCACTTTGTGTTAAAAAGACAATTTCATATATAACTGTGTCAAATTTTGTTTCTTCCAGCTCGGAGCCCTGTGTTTGCAGCCATGTTTGAGCACGAGATGGAAGAAAGAAAACATAACAGGGTTGAGATAACAGATGTAGATCATGAGGTTCTGCGTGAAATGCTACGTTTTATATACACCGGAAAAGCGGCCAACCTTGAAAAGATGGCAGATGATTTGCTTGCTGCTGCCGACAAGGTGAGACTGACCATGTCATACCAGTCTGTTATATGTATGGTTGTTGGATAGTTAAACTGTTACCAATACATTCAAATGGAATCCTATTTGATCACCTTCTTTGAATCATATGTTTCCATCGCATCCAAGTGCAGATTTATTTTGCGTAAGTAAAATCACTGTGTGTTTGTGAGTGAGACAGATGTCATTTTTGTGGTGCCATTTCATAACCCTGTTGAAATACCTGAAATCTCCAATTTATTTTTCTTATACACCAGGAACTCTTGCATTTCTGCTAGTCTTTTATTCTTATCTATGTTTATTTAAACAACTGGCTTTGCAGTAAGTGTATTCTGAACAGCTAAAATACATTAAGATGTTTGCTTCACTTCACGTGTTTAAGGAGTTCTAGTGTTGTAAACAAAAAAAAACTTTTGATCTTTTATTGCCAGAGTTTATACTATGTGAGCAGTTAACGTGTACTGCATACTGCTTAGCAATTTCACATCAAATTACATGACAAAAAATACTTGCATTATTACTTCAATTATTAACCAACAATTGTACTTACATAAATTCCACATAAAAACACTTAAAACCACTCTGACATGTTTCATCTTTTTTATATCACCATCAGGGAGTTATGTTTCTCCTTGCTAAACATGGTGTTGTGGCAGCATGCTGCCACAACACCATGTTTACAGAAACAAATTAAATTGTGAATGTTATAATATAACTTTAGCAAGGAGAAACATAACTCCCTGATGATGATATAAAAAAGACTGAAACATGTCAGAGTGGTTTTAAGTGTTTTTATGTGGAATTTATGTAAGCACAATTGTTGGTTAATAATTGAAGTGATTCTATGAAATGCATGGTGCAACAATAATGTTTGTACTTGCATTATTATTTGTTTTTATGTAATTGTGTGCATGTTCGACATCTGGAGAAACTAATTGTTGTGGTGTTGAGTCGGTTAGTTTTTGAGCTATGGAACCTCAAACATTTTCCTCCAGTTTGTGTTATTAATGTCCAGAAGAGAAACATAAAAAATTTAACTCTTTGTTGTTCATTTCTTAAGGGCACTTAGAGAGAGCCTGTGGTTATTTAATGTTTTCTGGCATACGTGTTGAAGGTTTTCACCAGTAAAGCAGCAGAAATGGGTGTCACTGTAGTTGATGTGTGGTATTATCATCTACAATACAGATGTTGTTTTAAAGACCATGTTAGACATTCAGAGTTCATGTGCTTTTTCTTGCAGTATGCACTAGAAAGGTTAAAAGTCATGTGTGAAGAGGCACTGTGCACAAACCTGTCAATAGAGAATGCAGCAGACATCTTGATTCTGGCAGACCTGCACAGTGCAGACCAGCTCAAGGCGCAGTCTATTGACTTCATTAACACGTGAGTAATTTAGGAATTGTAGATGGAAGATTTGTTTCCATTTCTCTGTACCTTGAAGACAAACTTTTTTCATTTTAATTATGGGTGTGTGAACGCTTCAAAATTAGAATTAATTACATGCTTTGGAGTTCACATTTTTTCTCTTTAGAAGTTAGCACAGATGAGAAGCCTGGCTATAAAATGAGTTTCATTAAGATTTTATTTTAATTGAATTGTTAAGGTAAGCCTTATTTGTGATTAAATATATGCAAAAAGACACACACACACAGTTCACTCAGTTCTGTGAAAATGGACATGTGGGAAATTACTGAGGTTTTCCCTTACCCTAACTGAGGTTTTTGCGTGCTTTTTCCTCAGTTGTAAGGCAAATGCCAGGGTATTACTCGCAAAGACGGGGCACGGCCCACACTCTTTCCAATTAGGAGATAATTTTTACATGGTTAGTTCATCGTTAATTTTAGTTCAACCACTCTGGATTCGAATCCCAGAAAGCCGTCCAACCAAAGTTGTTAATTGTGTTGTTCTGTGTATTGTTTGTGTGTAAATGTGTACTGTACTACTGCCACTGGGTGTCAACCCAATTGCGGTTAATATGTCAGTATATCGGCAAATTTAATATATCTATAGAACATCCTATCAGAATGAAACTTCTCACAGAAATAATAATTAAGGTACAGTTGTCACTCAGCATACCACAAAGGGATATGGCATATCTCTACTCATTCTTTACCTGGACAGTAGATAGAGCTGAGTAGTCAGCTTCACACTGTGGCTGCTTTACCCCCAAGGAAGGGACTATGGTACCCATTGATAGATGGCTCGGTGGGTCCCGTAGCTGGTCTGGCTGCTATGGAAAAGGGAGAAATCCCTAGCTCCTGCTGGGAATTGAACCATGATTCCTCAGCCATTTGGCTTGCATGCTAGTTACTATATCCCTGCAAGTACCAACTGTTGAGCATACATTGCCATTACTGCCATGCAGTACATTGTGCTCAGTTCTGTGTTTTGGGAGCTGTGACTGCATTGAAAGTACAAATCATAATGATAAACACACTATTAAAATACGAATTTGTGTGACAGACATTTTTGTTATCCAATATCAAAAAGTAATGCTGGAAACAGTACTGTTACATAAATTTTGAGGTGTGCCAGATATGAATGTGGAGTGATCTTTTGAGGTGATATTAAGAAGTAATTTAACACATGGCATACAATATTGATGATAATATTAAACTCTATGTGTCATTTGTGTTGTTCATTTTTACGCGTGTTTGCAAAATTGCAAAAAGCGACTTTTAGCCTCATCGTGTCTGTCTGCACCAAATAGCTCAGCTACTACTGGAAGGATTTTCATGAAATTTGATATTTGAGTATTTCTTAAAAAGTCTTCCAAGGAAATCCAAGTTTCCTTAAAATTGGACAAGAATAATGCCCCTTTTTATGTGAAGAGTAATATACAATTTTGGTCATATTCTGTTCTTTTTAAAATGAGAAATTTTTCAGACAGAAATTGTACAGAAAATCAAACATGCATTTTATATTCAATAACTTTTTTTTTTTTAATTTTTGAGATTATATGGGAAAATATAATAGAGCAACAGGCCACATATGAGAATAATGAGAACATGGGACATGCGCATAACATGCTGGATTACTAAAGCTACAAACACACACTCACAATATGTAATACTTATTGT
>Ga0123353_10005709_pt1 | contig 16412 bp, 20 predicted proteins | sample TergutLab28metaG_3_FD_92763 | JGI IMG/M metagenome (GOLD analysis project Ga0123353, IMG submission 92763) | Labiotermes labralis P3 segment gut microbial communities from Petit-Saut dam, French Guiana - Lab288 P3 | ecosystem: Host-associated > Arthropoda: Insects > Digestive system > Gut ... | reverse complement strand
CGCTTGGGTTTTGCTACCGATATATATAATGAGAGCAAAAAAGCCGCCTGTATGAACAAAAAGTGTTTTGAAAACTCTTTTCTCCCTGCGCTGCCCGATGAATATGCCGACATCCTTACCGAAGAAACCCAAACCGACCCCGCTACTACTACCCCCGAAACTCCACAGCCGAGTTTCTTGGAAAGTCTGAAAATCCTTTTTTCTAACAAAAACAATAAAAATCAACCCACTATGAAAAACCTTTTTCCATTTCTCTGTCTGGCTGCCTGCCTTACAGACGAGCACCCTTACAGCAAAGAAAAGGGAGTAACGCTCACCGATGAGCAAGTTACCGCCCTTGAAAAAGTTCTGAAAGAGTTTTCCGATTTAAAAGCCGAGTGTGAGGCATCTAAAAAGGAAGATGAAACTGCCCAAACTGCACATTCACTTTTGCAAAAACGTTACAACGACCTCAAAACCATTGTAGATGCACTTCCGGGAGTTACCCTCAATGTGGACGGCAACGATCCTCATACTACCACCGCTGAAACCTTTGCCGACTGGCAGAAGAAAAATAAATACTATCAAGAAATCAGCGATACGCTTTAATCATCTCATTACCTAATCATCTCATCATCTAATTATAAAACATTATGGCAGAATTAACTATCGAACAGATTTTAGAAGAATACGGACGTTACTACGAAGACGCGGGGCAAAACCTTTCCCGCCTGAAACGCGCCTTTATGCAACCATGCGAAACACTGCAATACGCTACCGCCATTCCTACCAATGACACCATTTTCAAATTGGCAAACCCTTTGTTTCAACCGGTGCTACAAGCCTTCCAACGTGATTTTACCCCACGCGGAGCGGTTAAATTCGTACCCAACCCCATAGAACTCCACCCCATTAAAATTGACTACAAATTTTATCCGACCGACATTGAAAGCAGTTGGCTCGGCTTTTTGGGCGGAGACTCAAGCCGCACACTCGAAAACTGGCCAATTACCAAGTATATGCTGGAAGAGTTTCTTATGAATCAAGCCATTGAAGATAAGGAATTAAACGGCGTTTATAAAGGGATCTGGAAAGACCCGACCACAGGGACAGCCGGACTTTCCATTAACTGCATGGACGGACTAAAAAAAGCCCTCAAAGAGGGTGCAAAACACTCAGAATATCCTATCAATGTGATAGAAGGCGTTGGCGAACTTGATGAAACTTCCATCTTTGACCAATTAGAGTTATACGATAAAAAAATATCGGAACTCTACACCGGCAAAAGACTTATCCACTTCGTTGCTCAAAAATGGGTGCGGGCGTTTAAGTCCGCCAAACGCGCCAACGGCTACTATTTTATTGACGGTCCAAGCAAAATCAATGCCGAAATTGATTTTACAGAACACGTTGTAGTGGGATTACCCTCTATGAACGGCACGAATGACATCTTTACCACCATGAGAGAAAACATCCTGCATTTGCGCAAACGCGACCTGAACAAGATGCACGTGGATATTCAAAAGGTGGACAGAGAAATCAAGTTTTTAATTCACTGGTGGGAAGCGGTCGGCTTTGCCTGCAATGCTATGGTATGGACGTCAAAGGAAACCGTTGCCGTTCAACAACCCGAACCCGAACCCAATCCCGAAGGATAAAATATTAACCTTTAATCATTAACCTCTAATCACATAAAAACATGGCAAGCGAAGAATTAATTTGTTCCTTAGAAATGGAAGACCTGAACATGGCAGCGAGTTGCGGCAACAACATGAGCGGGGTAAAAAATGTTTATATCGCCTTTAAAGAAGATGTCGCCACTTTCCCAAGACTCCCGATGGTACGAGAAAGTTACGATGACTTCGCAATTCTGGAAGGCACTATTACGATGAAAAACTCTAAACGTTTTCACCACATCTTTTGCAGCAGAGACTTGGGAGAACTCAAGTATGTGCTGCAGGGACCTACCGGCGCACGTTCCCTCAAAGCCACCCTCGAAATCTACCACCCCGGCTTTAAGTCCAAACTCTTGGGCTTGGTATCTTCAACAATGAACAGCGAATTGGTAATCTTGGCAAGATTAAACAATGGCGATGTTCACCTGCTCGGAGATAGAAATCGTGGCGTTGAGTACGGAGAAAACGCCGAACTCTCAAGCGGAAAAGCAGTTACCGACAACAACGGCGGAACGCTCAACTTTGTCTTTGACACCCCTACCGCACAAATCTACATCGGTAATAACATTGATGCTATTACCGGTACAAGCAGCGGAATAGGATAAAAACTACAGACATGATACTTTGGGGAAACCCCTTGTGTTACTATTTTTCATTATTTAATTTATTTGGTTGGAAGCCGCTCGCAAGGGCGGCTTTCTTTTTAATAATAAAGCAAGATAAACAACGTTAGAAAATATAAATCATAACAAAAAAATATGAGTACTGAAATTCAGAGAATACCCAAAGGAGAAATAACGCTCAGTGATGTACAGGAAAAAATCATTTCCATCCAAAGCAAAAATGCACTTTTAGACAGTGATGTGGCATGGCTGTATGGAGTGGAAACAAAGGATATAAACAGGGCTGTTAAAAACAATCCTAATAAATTTCCTGATGGGTATATTTTGCCTGTATCAGAAACCGAAAAATTGGAACTGGTGAAAAATTTTCACCGGTTCGGAAATCTTAAACATTCTACTGTTTTTCCCAAAGCCTTTACGGAAAGAGGTTTGTATATGCTTGCTACCATTTTGAAGAGCGAAAAAGCAACCGACACCACCATTGCCATAGTAGAGGCGTTTGCCAAAATGCGCGAACTCTCCGGTATGGTTGCAGAACTTGTTGAAACACCGGATGATACACAAAAACAGGCGGCTGTAATGCAGAAAAGTAGTGAAATCTTGACGGATATAGTTACAAAGGAATTAAAAACCACAGGTACTGAAACTACTTTTGAATTTAACTTGCTGTCGGCTATAAAAATCAAACATACCATTAAAAGAGAAGTAAAATAATTATTCAAACTGTGTGTGTGGTAACCGTTGCAATTCCTAACGCAGTTTTTTCCGTCCTACATCCTTTCCCCTACTCCTTTTATTTTCGTCCTAAAAAAACAAAATGGAGGAGATCAACACATGGCTGCAAAGCCAAACTAAAGATTATTTTCAAGGTGTAGAACTGTTTGAGAAACACCATAAAAACAAAATGCTTGCTCGGCATTTTCGCAACGGCAGACCTGCCACACACGCAAAAAAATTAGAGTACGAACTAAAGAAACTTACCGGTATTTCGTTAAGTGTTCTTTTCGGGGCAACCATCACGCAGGAGAAACCCGACTGTGTTACTCTTGCCATGCTGCCGGAAATTATCCGACAGGCAAAAAACGCCGTTTACGAACTCTTTACAGCCATATCCACGATGCACCGCCAACTTTTTGAGTTGGGCGAAAGCAACAGCGAGGACGTTGTAAAACAGCGCAAAGGATTGATAGAACAACGCCTGCCGCTCATCCAACGCTACGAGCAAATCTTTCTGCTCAAAGAACAGTACTTTGCATCCGGCGTTGTTCCAGTGGAGTTACCGCTGCTGCTACAGCAACAGGAAGAAACTGTTGTGCCAACGCCGCCTCACTGTACCACCTGCGATTTAGAGTTTCTTTCCGGCGTTGAACTCATGAAAAAGAAACAGGCGGTAATGGTTGCCATCGGCAAAATTCAAAACCGCCTGCAGTATCAAAGCCTTACAAAGGGAGACCCTAATCCTATGCCGGAATCTCCTCTGAAAGAAAAATTGGAGGCAAAACTAAATTCCCTGAAAGAAGATTACAAAAAGATTTTACAACTGATTGACCAAAAGAAATGAGCCTGATAGATTTTTCTTCCCTTGCCGACCGTTCAGGAAAAAAGCAGCAGCAGCCCGAACTGTTTCCCTACGATCACTATTTTCCCGAATCGGTATCCTTTGTGGGTGAGCCTTGGGAAATTTTAAGCAAGCACATCGGCAAGCTGGAAACAGGAGCAGTGGTTAATTTCTGGACGTTTGGGCGTTATGCCATGCACGATATCATCAACTACGTGTGCCGGCAAATCGGCGCTTGCAGCGTGAGCGCCTGCACGTGGGCAATTACCGAAAAGGCTGTAAGCCAAGTACTGGCACGTATCAAGGACGGACTTATTACGGACTTTCGCCTGTGGATAGACCCGCGTGTAAAAGTCCGCAATCCCATCCCCTTGCAAATGTGCCAAGCCAATTTTCCTGTGGTAATTGCTCCGGTACACGCCAAACTGTGCCTCTTTGCCAACGAGAAGTGGAAAATTTCCGTTTCCGGCAGCCTTAACTTTACCACCAACCCGCAGCCTGAACGCGGAATAATTCAAGCCATAGAAAGTATTTACAATCGAGATTTAGAGATTATCAATGAACAGTTTAACAGAGCAGCAGTGCAATGAGATTTACCTCTTGGGCAGGATCGGTTTTTCCTTTCGGGAGATAGCCGCCAATTTTGGTTTCGACCCCGTTGAAGTCGCCCGACAGTTTCGCGAAGAAAAGGGCGAAATTTACCAAAATTGGTACAGGGGCTATTTGGGCGCACAGGCAGAAATTAGAAAAACCGTATTGGATGCCGCCCTAAACTCCTCTCAACCTGCCATTTTACAAATGTTAAAATACTTCCGCCAAGCAGACGAAGATAACTTAGAAGCCTTTGAAATTTAATGAACAATAAATCAATGAGTTTAATTTCAGGAAAAAGAAGTATCGGACAGTTGCGTGAAGATGACTTTGCCGCTATTTCTCAATACTATTCTACCGGCGAAAGCACCGCCCTGACTGAGAAACAGCAGGAGATTTTAGAGCGTCTGCGCACGGCACACGCCATCCTGCGAAAGTACCCAAGAAAAAGCGTTGCCGCGCTTAAACTGCAGGCGCGTTATCCCGATTTAAGCCGCGAACAGGCTTTCGTGGACATCCGCAACGCCTGCCACCTTTGGAATAAATACGATCCAATAGACAGGGATTTTTTGGAAGGGTGGTTTTTAGACTGGCTGATGAAAGAGATTGCCAACCCTGCCTGCAGCGACACCGCACGTGCCAAGAATATGAGCACCCTGCAAAAATATCTTGCCCTGCATCCGCCTGTCAAGATAGACCCCAAACTCATGGAGAGCAATCAAATCTTCATCCAATTCAACGTGAACGGCAAAACGTTATCCCTTTCCGAAGATTTGATTGCCAAACTCCCCATGGAGATGCGCCGTCAATTTATGGATATTTCCAATGACGAAATTGGAGAAGATACCGCTTACGAGATAATCAACAGTTAGATGGAAATAAAACTCAGTGGCAACCGCGCCCAACTTCCCGGCTTCCTGCTGCAACCCAAGTGTCATGTTTCGGTAGAGGGGCGCGGAACAGGCAAATCGGCAGACATCGGCTTTTGGCTCGACAGGCTCATCCGCTTCATGCCAAAATCCGTCATCGCGCTTACCGGAAAAACCTACGGACAGTTGCTCACGCGCACCCTGCCGAGTTCCCTGAAAATATTAAACCAACTTGGCTATCAAAAAGATGCCAACTATGTAATTGGGAAAAAACCACCCCCCTTTTTTGACAGTTCCTACGAGGAGATTAACAAATACGATAATTTCATTTCCTGCAGTAATGGTGTTCGCATTGCCCTTATTTCTCAAAGTGAGCCGGGCAGTGGGAGGGGTTGCAACGTGGACTATGAAATTGCCGATGAAACACTTACACTCAACAAAGAGCAGTACGACCAAGAGATTGTACCCACCAACAGAGGAAACTTGGAGTTTTTTGGCAGCAAATCCCAAAAGCCTGTTTATCTCCATCACGGCTTCAAATACTCTACCTCCATGCCTCCTACCCGCGATGGACGGTGGGTGCTGGAGTTTGCCGACTACTACGAAAAAGAAGCCGGCATTAGATTGTTTGAGATTTGGAACAGAATCGTAAAAATGCAGTTGGAGTTGCTGGATATTGACAATCCAACCCTTTTCGCACAGGCTTGGAATGAAATAGCCCGCCTGAAAAGCCGCATACGCCCCTTTGTATCCTCTTCAGGCGTACTTTTCACCCTGAGCAATGCTTTTGACAATCTCGACTTTTTGGGGCTATCCTACATCAAGAAAAACCGCCAGACCCTCCCGCAGTTGATTTTTTTGATTGAAATCATGAACTTTCTCTTTGACAAGGTGGAAGACTGTTTTTACAGCATTCAGGATGAAAAACACGTGTATCATAATGGATTGGACGATGCCCGACTGCTTGGCTTTGCCAAAGAGAATGATTTTGACCTCGCACGGCTGCAAATTAAAGGGTGCGCCTTTGACAGAGACTGCAACGCCGATTTGCCTTTGGAGATTGCGCCCGATTGGGGTAGCAGTATCTCCTTGTTTTGTGTTTGTCAGGAACGGCAGTTTGATTTTATTTCCGGAACCGTTTCACAACAGAGGTGCCAAAACTTCATCAACGAGTTTTTTGTCAAACCCGACGAAAACAGCAATGTGTTGATTAAAGACCTCTGCGAACAGTTTACAGGCTATTACAGCGCACATCAGCACAAGAAAGTACATTATTACCGCGACAAGTACGGCGACAGCAGAAACCCCAATATCATCAATTCCATGAGTTATAACCAACTTGCCATATCTTGCCTGAGGAAAGCAGGCTGGGAAGTGATAGAACACACCCACAAGGGCATGGAACCGCCCCAAAGCGACAAATTTCTGCTGTGGGGGCTTATTTTAAGGCAGGAAAGAAAAGAGTTGCCTTTGGTACGTTTTAATGGAGAAAAGTGCCGCTACACGCTTATTTCGATGAATAACGCCATGATTAAAGATGTGGACGGACAACTCAAAAAAGATAAAAACTCCGAGCGTAAAAGTTCGGGCGTTTTACCCGAAGAAGCCACCCACTTTTCAGATGCCGCCGACAAAATCATGTGGACTAAATTCGGCAACGCCATCAAAACGCAAAAAGAGCGTTTTATTCCTGTAAGGATAGGCACATAAATAAAATCGGTACTGCTTCGCAGTGATATTTAGTGTGGACGGCGGCGCGAGCGGCGCAGGCTAAATTTTTGACTATTAAAATTTTAATTATCGGAATATCAACAAGTTACAAATATTTTTTCTAAAATAAAATTATTGTTAAGTTTCTATATGATGTTGATTTACAAAGATATATAATGTGTAACGTGTAACGAATAACGCCGTAACGTGTAACTATTTTTTACATTTATTTAGGTATTGTAAATGTAGCAAATATTTGTAGCAAATACAGTGTAAAATAATGAGTTAAAACGCTATATTACAACTGTTTACGTTTTGCAAAAAACACCCAAAATCCTTCCAAAAATTCGTTAAAAAATTGACAATAAACCACTTAAAAAATCTAAACACTCATAATGTATTGATACACAGTCAAATAAAATTCAAAAAAAAGTATAAAAACACTTGACAATTAAAAAAAATAGTTTATCTTTGTTACAGAAACAAAGAGGGAAACACCAACCCCCCACCACCAAAACAAATATTTTTATAGCGTTCTTTGAAATTTTGGCAAGCAAAGCAGCACACCAAAAAGCACACCCACAGGGTAATAATATAAAAATGCAACACTCAAAAAAACTTCACAGAGGCGCGAGCCTCACAATTTACTAACAATTTTAAATCTTTTAAACAATGAAAAAAGACCAAAAAAACCCAACCGCTGCCACCGCAGCCCAAACCGTTAAAAACGATAACGGAACACCAAACCAACCCACCACAGCCGCCCAAACGGTAGAAACACCCCAAAGCGACACAGTAACCCCGACCGCCGAAACGGAAACAACGCCCGAAACGGTAACAGTAAACACCGCAGCGGAAACCCTACCCACACCGACACAAGCCCCCAAAGTAGAAACGATTGAAGAGTTTAACAAACGTCTTGAAAATGAACTTTCACGCCTGAACCACAAAAAAACATTAGCGCGAAACAGGGAAAAATTTATTGACAGTATGGGGAGTTTACAACTCTACATTGACCAACTTAAAAACGAAGATGAATTTGAAACCAAAAGCGGCAAAATTACCTTTCAGGTTTTAACCTCCGATAATTACAACCGCGCTAATTTTACAGACGCTTTTTCTATCTCAAACACCGCCCTAATTAGCAAATTTTGCTATATGCTACAAAACGAAATGCAACAAAAAATTGCCTCTCTCGAACTCGAACTTTTAAGCGCATAACACTAAAAACATTAACAAACAAAAGGCGGGGGCAGCACTGATAAAGCCCCCCACCTTTTTAAAAAAGTCTCAATTATTTACAATAACTAAAACACGCGAAAGTATGAAAAAATTTGAAAAAACCACCGAAACCCAAAACACAGAAACCCAAAACGTTGAAATAAAAAACCGTCAAATGCAATTTAACCGCCTTTTGAACGCAAGCCACGAGGCGCGACAAATTAAAACAGTTTTAATAGAAAAAGCCCCATCGCAAGCAATGGCGGCATATTACGCCACTCTCCCATTAAACCACTTTCTTTTAAACTTTGTTTATAAAACAGAGGGCATAACGGACTTTAAAAAGTTTGGCGAATGGAAACAGACAGGGGCAAGCGTTAAAAAAGGCGAAAAAGCGTTCCCGATATGGGGGCAGCCCGTTGGCGCACAGAAAGAAGAAAGAGCCGAAGAAAAGGGCGAAACCTACCAAGCCACCGACGAAGAAAACCGCCGCTTTCCGATATGTTACGTATTCAGTAACTTGCAAGTTAGAACCGCAGCCGTAGCAGCAGAAGGGGGGGCAGTATGTTAGTATATAGAATTTGCAAACAATTCAGCCACTTGTTAGAGTTTGGCAGAACATACACAGGCGCGGAATTTGCCGCCCTGATACAGACCACGAGCAGAAAATATATTGATTATCTGCATAACACAAAACTAATCTTTGAACGTACAGAAAACGGCATAGCGTTAGACTTTTAATTGATAAAACACAAGAGGGGCTAACTGTACCCCACACAGTTAGCCCCTCTTTTTTGCTGCCCCCTCGTTTCATATTTCCTTAAAAAAAATCGTTGGTTATAACTTTTTTAGATAGGGCGAGAGGCGGCAAACGGTTATATTAGTATCGTTTTTTTGCAAAAAAACGATACTAAAAAATTAAACATCAAATATTTAACACTTACAAAAAATACACTAAATTTTCTCACTTATGAACACTCCAAATTTATTTCAAGTTGCAGAGGTGCAACTCACCTACAAAAACCACGCAGACCTGATGAAACGCCCCCAAATTGCATTTGATACAGACCTCGTTAATCTCATTCGTGAATTGGACGAAATGAAACTCTACATTGACTATAAAGAGGTTTTTTACGCCGTCTATCTAAACCAAAACTACAGGGTGTTATCCGTCGGCAAAGTATCTGAAGGAACAACAACAAACTGCCTGATAAACACACGCCAAATCTTACAGAGCGCACTCCTCCAGAACGCGACAGGGATAATGATCTGCCACAACCACCCAAGTGGCGACGTTCACCCATCACGCGAAGATATAGCCTGCACAAGCCGAATTAAAGAAGCGGCGAAACTGCTCGATATTCAACTGCTCGACAGTTTTGTAATATCATCATTCAATTACTACTCCTTTGTTGAAAATGGGCTGCTTTAGCCCATTTTTTCGTGCTGCCTGCTTGCTTTTTTCGCCGCGCCGCCTGCGGCGGCGAAGGGGTAAAAAATACCGAAAAAGTGGTCGCTGTTCGTTTCCTGTGTGATATACACACCCATTTTGTACACAAAATCTTTTTCACCATTTTTTTTAACGGTTCTATACAATTCCTGCTAAAGCGAGAATTGGTTCTTTCTTTCGGAAACTGAGCGTTGTCGAAGTTGTCCCACTCTTTCCCTATGCTCATCCTACCTTTGCCATAAAAAACTCCTATGAGCAACACTATTAAACGTTCCGCCGCTCTTCGCCAAATGGAAATACGCGAAACCTCGCAGGGAAAACCCAACTACTTTTCCATTCAGTTTTACAAAAAAGATGGGGAATTGGTAAGCCTTCTCCGTGCCAAAGTTACCGGACTTCGTGCCGATATGACCGCCAACCGCTTGCGTGGCATCCAAGCCGTTGATGAAAGCGGTAATCCTGTCGGGCATATCTACTCCGTATCCATTGACAACATCAGAACTTTAAATAATCAACAAGTTGTAATTTAGATGGATATAGTTTTTAACAATTCCGGAACTCCGTTGCTGTTTTTGGGCAACAAGTCCTATGGGCAAACGGTACAATGTACCCAACAGGTAAAGGAACACCTCCTAAGTACATTTGTACACAACCACATAGAGTACGCCTGCTGGGGAGACGATAACCGCTACCCCGAACGTGCCAACGACATCATCGGCAAAACAGGCGTACTTTCCACAGGCTTGAACTACAAGTGCCGCTGCTGCTACGGTCAGGGGGTACTCCCTGCAAAACTCACCGGAACAGATGAAAACAGCAAGGCAATCTACGAACCGGTAAACAACCGCGAAGTGTTAAACTACCTGCGTGGGTACTCGTTTCGCAATTACCACACTACAGCATTCAGAGACCTCATAAAACTCGGTAACTGTTTTCCTGTATTTGTTTTTGACCAAACGGGCGAAAAAATCTTGCGTGTGGATAGCATCAACGCCCGACACTGTCGCCTGAGTACAGACAAAACAAAACTTGTCCTTTTCGGAAACTTTGCTCAAACCTATCCCGATGACAGCGCACCTGTTCTGCTTGTACTCGACGAGAACGCCCCCGCTTTGCACCTGCAAATCCTCAAAGAGCAGGGCAAACTCAAAGGGAGTTACATCGCTTTCCCACGCATCCGCAATTACTTTTCTAACAACGATTTTTACGCCCTACCCGATTGGGATACCGCATGGCGTTCCGGCTGGATAGAAGTAGCGCACAAAATCCCAACGTTTCTAAAAAAAGCCTACAAAAACGCCATGTCTCTGATGTGGCACATCCAAATCCCCGATACCTTTTGGGAAGCCAGATTTCCAAAAGAAAAATATGAATCCTCCAAACTCCGCGAAGATGCCATTAACAAGTATTTAGATGATTTTGAGGAAAATCTGACTTCTGAGGAAAACCCCGCCAAATCGCTCATCACCGGCTTTTCGCTCAACGAAAACGGCAAGGCAGAGGAAAAATGGATAATTGAGCGATTGGAAAACAGTATCAAGGCGGAAGACCGTCTTTCCACATCTGCCGCCGCCAACAGCGAGATACTGTTTTCGCTCATGGTTAATCCTTCGGTTCTCGGCGCAGGGCTTCCGGGAGGTCCCTACAGCGGAAACGCCGGAAGCGGCTCAAACATTCGTGAGGGGCTGCTCGTTTCGCTTATACTCAACTACATAGAAAAACAACAGGTGTTAGATCCCATAGAACTTATGTTTGAGTTTAACGGTATCCACGACTTAGAACTCGTTTACCGCAATATTATCCTAACCACCCTCGACACCGGTAAATCCACCGAAGAAAAATTAGCATAGCCAAACAACTCTCTTTAAATCTTTAAATTTTTAAATCTTTAAATTTCCAATGACTCCAAAACTCTTTAAACCCGAATACAACACAAAGGCAGAAGAATTTAAAAAGTTTCTTCCTGTTAACGTCAATTTTTCATTTCGCAGCATTGCGCCGGCGATTGCCCTGTGTGAGCGCAAATATATTATCCCCCTGCTTGGCGATGCGCTTTTCGGCAAACTCGTTCATTATTACACCACCTCTGAACAAAAAAAGAAAGCACCCCTGAAAGAACTCCTTACCCTTTGTCAGTTTGCACTGATTCGGCTTGCGTTTTGGCAAGAATATGATATTCTTTCGGTTACCCTTTCCGACAAGGGCGCTGCCGACAACGCCGGAGAAAACCGCCTTTATCGCTACCAGACCGAAGCCCTCAAAGAAAACCTCAAGAATGAGGGCTTTGACCAATTAGATGTCGTTTTGGAGTTTTGCGAACAAAACATTGCCACCTTACCCGAATTTGCTCAAAGTCCCTGCCACCACGCAAGCGAAAACACATTTATCAAAAACACCAAAGAATTTAACGCTATCTACCACATTAACTCCTCACGTTTAGTGTTTTTGAAAATGAAATACTTTGTAACCTCAGTGGAGGAGTTGCAACTCCCACACCACTTGGGCGACTGTTTCTGTGCCGAGCTGCTTGGGGCAGATCCGGCTGTTGAAAAGTACGCCCGTATCCTTTCCGGGATTAAAAAATTTGTTGTGTTCATGGCTATCGCAGAAGGGATTGCAGAACTGCACCAAATGCCCACAGACAAGGGGCTTATCTTTCAATCTGCAAACGCCATTCGTATTTCGGAAGAACAATACGCTCCTGTGCCGGCAGAAGAATTAGAGCGTGTTCGCAAAGAATACGCCCAAAAAGCCGAACGCTACATCAGCAGCGTAATAGACACGCTCAAAGCCCATTCCACCGACTATCCCGCCTATATTGCATTTGCCGGAAACAACGCCCCACAAACCAAACATATCCGCCGCGACAACACCAACAAAAAAATATTTATTGCATAAATATTTTTAATTTAAAAATTTAAACTTTAAAAATTTAACCCTCGCACATATACCACTTTAATTTTCAATTCTCAATTCTTAATTATCATGGATTATCCCTACCAAACCCTAACCGTCATTTCCGCAATCCTCAATTTTTGTCTTGGTGGCACAACCATCTGGAGCATCATCCGCTTTTTGGGAGAAAAAAAACTCCGGGCGTTAGAAATGAAAGAAAAACAGAGTACGCTCGAAAGCCAACAATTCAGAGCATTAACAGAACAGATTGAGTATCAGAAGCAACTCATTCAAGAGTTTATTGCCAACGAGCGCGAGCGTGATGAACTCAGCGACAAGCAGCGCGAACTCATCCTTACCATCAAACGCCAATCTCATCAAATTGAGAGCGATAAAATAGAGTTAGAGCGGCAGTTAGCCCTCTCACGTGCCTACGAATGTAAACGCAATGATTGTGAGTTGAGAATCAGTTAATAAAACGTTACAACGTTACAAGTTACGACGTTACAAGTAAAAATTGTAACGAGTAACGAGTAACGAAAAACCACCACTATGCAAGAACCTAACCACACCCACGCCACCCCGCAGGCATTTTGTGATTACATGCAGAATTTGACAACCCTGCATCTTTCCTTAGCGCACACGCCGGAAGAGCCGCACTATTTTCGCGGCGAATTGGAGGAGTTTTACACAGGCTTGCGCAACAGGGTGAATTTTCCGGCGCTTATTCAAGAGGGTAGCGAAATTCACTTTACCTCAGACCAAGCCTGTAACAGTTTCAAAGAGCGCGGAAGTTCCTTTATGATTGTGCAAGATTACCAAGATGATAACGACTACGACGCCATTTACGCTGCCTTTGACCTCTGCGAGACCATCGGCGATGAAATTATCCGCAGGATAAACCGCGACAAATACGACCCCGCCTGTATGATTATAAAGGATTTCCTGTTAGAAGATGTTTCCGCCGTTCAGATTCAAAACATGCGGGAACGCTATGTGGGAGTGCGCTATACCATTAGCCACAAAACTCCTTTTTGGCATGAACCAAACCCAACGCAATGGAAATGAAAAGCATAAGCAGATACCTCATAAGAAAAAGATTCCTCGCGTTGCTCGGAATGACCGTGTATATCGCATTTCAAGAGAGCAGAAAACGAGGCGGTGCAAGGGATGAGCAAACAGGTAGCAATTCCCACCGCCTCGTTTTCTGCCCCACCACTACACAACGCCGGGTCATTCCGAATGACGCGAAGCGGAATGAGGAATCTAAAACCAATCTAAACCAAAAAAATGAATGAAATTAAAATAGTTACTGACCAAAAAGAGAGTTTGTTTTATGCACCGGAAACGTTTAATGAGATGAGCCGCGAGCAGTTTATTCTTACAGCAGAAAAAATACTCCATGCCGCTGCCGCAGACGTTGAAGATGATAATTTTTTCCTTGCCATGACAGCAATTGAAAAGAAATATTGGAATAAACTGCACTTTTTCCAACGCTACAGCATAAAGCAACTCTTTGATTTTACTACGCTTACTCCGCCGCCTATTACCAAACAACTCTTGCCTTATATTGAAACCGGAGGGCAGCAGTTCATTGGCTACCAACCCGGATTTTCAAATACCACGTGGCACGAGTTTATATTTGCCGACCAATACATTATAAGCGGAAAATACAAAGAGGCAGCCGCTTGTCTCTATCGTCCCCAACGCAGTAACTATACAGGCGAAACCGACCGGCGCGTTCCCTTTACCATCTACGGCACACACAGCAGATTACCCTATTTTTACAATATCCCCGAAGCCGTACTGTTTGCCTTTGTGCTCAACTACAAAGCCCTGCGCAAACACAACCTCGAAGAAAAATATCCTTTTGTCTTTTCCAATTCAAAATCCCACTCCCAAACAAATCCAAATTCTCGGTTGGTGAGCGAAGTCGAACCACAATTCTCTTGGGTCTCCATTCACCGAGACCTCATGGGCGACCACTTCTACGATGAAACCAAATTTTACAACCTCAATGTCCACGTAATCCTGAACCGATTGAATACGGTTATCCGAGATAATAGAAAGAAAAAATGACGTTACACGTTACGGCGTTACACGTTACAGAATAATCGTAACGTGTAACGATTGTAATGAAATATACATAATACTTATATCGTTTGAAACGAAACACAATATAATTATGAATACACATAAAAATTTAGACGTTTGGAAAAAATCCATTGAAATGGTAACAAAAATTTATTCATTAACTCGTAGTTTCCCTAAAGAAGAATTATACGGTTTAACAAATCAAATGAGAAGAGCGGCAGTATCTGTCCCCTCAAACATTGCCGAAGGTGCTGGCAGAAACACAAGTAAAGAGTTATTACAGTTTCTGTATTACGGAACAGGTTCATTATCAGAATTAGAAACACAGTTGATCATTTCTTACAATTTAGGATACTTGAACGATGAACAAAAACAAGATACAGAAATAATGCTTACCGACTTGTTTAGAATGTTTTCAAAACTTATTCAATCCTTGAAGAACAAAGCGTAACCACTGTAACGTGTAACGCTGTAACGTGTAACGAAAAAACGAAATTCCATGTCCCACAGCACAACTACTACCCTTGACGGCAAAATTATTACCGCTGAAGAATTTTATGCGCAGGCTCGCAAATGGGCAGTCATTGTACGCAACATGGCAATAGCAAATGCCACTCGCTTTAATAAAGGTAAAACCAAGCAAAGCCACACCTATAGAACCGGCAAGAAAGCAGGAAAGAGCGAGCAAAAACTTAAAGATAGTATCCGTTACACCATTGCCCAAGATTGCGGAGTGCCGGAAAGCGTTGGTTTTAAAATCCCCATTCATGGAATTTTTAGAGAATGGGCAGTGGGTTACGGACAGCCGCGTGTTGCAGGCAAGTACGTTAGCGCAAACAGCCGCGTAAAACGCACAATGGAAGATTGGGTGGACAAACCTATAGAAAAGCACACCCAAAAACTATTTGATTTAGCAGCTGAATATTGGGGAGACCAAGTAGTAGTTAGTTCGTTTGGGGCGAAAAAAGTGTAGAGAACGATTTTTGTTGATACTTTTTTCTTGTTGAAAATAAGTATATTAACATTTTTTTTGCACCATTCACGACATTTTCACGCCATTTGTATTGGGTTCTTTCTACATGTGAATCAAATTTATTATTTTTGCGACGTTTTTAAAGAATAATATATATGAATTATTTTTATAAAATTATTCAATATTTATATATTTCTGCAGTAAACTGTTTTTCTTACTGCATCGTACTGTATGATTTTACAAGAGATTCCTTTCGATCATTTCATCATTCACATTTTTTTGATCATTTTGTTTTTGTTCATAGAACGATATGGCAATTACACAAAAATAATTTCGAAGCGTAAGGTCTCTACCTTTTTCGTGTGCTCATTGGTAGAGACTATAGTAGAATGTTAATCATACACAAAAAAACAATGGTTGTGCATTTTTATGATAAGAACTACCACAAGCACACATAATCAAAACAAAATAATATTATAAGATTAATTATGAAAAAAATAATAGCAATTTTATTATCCGTGTGGTGCATATCTTCTTATGCGCAAAATGGTTTTCCTATTGACAATGCAATTTGGAATGAAGAATATCGAATTTCCCCTTGGGGTTTCCATCAATATGGAATGAAAGGAGAAACTATTATTAATGATACGCTTTATCAAAATTTGTATAGTCTTAGTGATACGACATTAGACTGCATAGATGAACAATCTCTGCCTTATGGTTTTATAAGACAGGAGGGACAAAAGGTTTTTTTTAAACCTTATTACTGGAAT
>Ga0123353_10005708_pt1 | contig 16413 bp, 15 predicted proteins | sample TergutLab28metaG_3_FD_92763 | JGI IMG/M metagenome (GOLD analysis project Ga0123353, IMG submission 92763) | Labiotermes labralis P3 segment gut microbial communities from Petit-Saut dam, French Guiana - Lab288 P3 | ecosystem: Host-associated > Arthropoda: Insects > Digestive system > Gut ... | reverse complement strand
TATCGCGGCATAGGATTTCCGGGGTGAGAGGGGAAGGGTTAAAAACAATGCCGCCTATTTTACCTATCTTTCCCAATCGCGCAACTGGGGTTGCGCGCACCCGGTAGTGGTCGGGGTTTTATGCGTTGTGTCCCAGTGTCCCACGTTTATTCGTGCGACTCATCTCCCAAAATGTTGAAGTTCTCACACAGGAACATGTACGCTAAAATGCCGCCAGTAACAAGCCCGACTGTTACCAGAATCTCTGTAATCGCTGGAATGTACATACTGCCGGTCTCCGAAATCATCCCGGTGATCACGACGTTCATTCGGTTCAAAATCACACCGAAAACGGTCAGAAAACCGTAAACAATGATCCAAATTCGATAGTTCACTAGCGACGAAAACACAATGAACAGCGGTACGATGAGTCCGATACCGATTTCCACTTGGAACGCATAACTTTCGAAACTGCCGTCCCAGAGGAGCGACAGTTTATCGTGATAGGCGAGGTCGGCGAACCGCAAAATGAGGTAGACAAACATCACACATCCGCCAATGCGGGCAAGGGTTCGCAACACCGGCAATGGTGCCAAGTGTTTGTACGAAAAGTACGCCAACACCGACTCGACTGCAATCATTGCCGGTCCTACGTAAAACGAGGAGAGAAGGAAGAACAGGAAAATGTATGGGCTGAACCAAAGTTCGTGCAATTTGCTTTCCATCATCAGATAGAGGGCACCGAGCGACGATTGGTGCAACGTCGGCAATACCACTCCGAGAATGAGAAGGAAGGGCATGACCATCACGAAAAACTTGTGGAAGATTTTGAACACCTTCTCGGTGATGATTTCGCACAGTTCCAATGTTTGGACAACGGTGTAGAGCGAAATGCACACGAAAACTTCAAAGAGAACGGACTCGTATCCCCAATGGACGAAGGGCATCCAAAAATTCCACCAACGCCCGATTTCAACGAACAGACTGACGACGACGAGGATGTACCCGATCAGCGAGGTCAAGAGCGTTGCCCTCGCAATCGGTTTGAGTTTATCGTTGTGCAAAATGCAGACGATCAGGGCGGTGCCGTATCCGCCGCCAGCGAGGGCAACGCCGCAGAGCACATCGAAGCCGATCCAGAGCCCCCAGGGCCACTGATCTTTCAGGTTGGTCACGGGACCCAATCCCGCAGCAAGCCGGAAGATCACGATGGCAACCGCCGCCGCTGTGAGAGCGAGTAACACCAATCGGATGGGGGTCACTCGGAACGACCATTGGTCGAACGCGAGTTTGACGGCACACCAACTTTCGAGAGAAAAGCGAAACAAACCTTGCTTGGAGGAATCAACAGGAATGGACATACGGTCGAAAAATTTCGGAACCCACAGGAATTACCCAGATTATAGCATAGAAATTGGTTGGTGTCTATATTAGACGTGTTCGGAAATCTCTTGGGGACCACCCTGCCTCTCCAAAGGAGGAGAAAAGAAACGTGCAGGTTGCGTGCGGCGTTTCAGTAAAAAAGAGCGAACGGGCGTTATTCCCAGTCCAGAATAACTTTTCCCGTCTGTCCCGTGCTCATTAGTTCAAAGGCTTCGGCAAAGTCGGTATACGGAAAATGGTGCGTAATCATCGGCTTGACATTCAGACCACTCTGAATCATTGCACACATCTTGTACCAAGTTTCAAACATTTCCCGCCCGTAAATCCCCTTGATGAAAAGCCCCTTGAAAATAACCTTGTGCCAATCAATCGTCGCATCGTTCGGCAAAATACCCAACAAGGCGATGCTCGCCCCGGCTTTGCAGAAGTTAATCATGTCGTTAAATGCGGCGGCATTGCCCGACATTTCCAATCCCACGTCGAACCCCTCGGTCATGCCGACTTCGTCCATGACATCTTTGAGACTCCGCTTGGTTACGTTGATCGCATGCATCGCCCCGAGTTTTTGTGCCAGTTCGAGTCGGTAATCTTTGGGGTCGGTAATCACAATGTTCCGGGCACCGACGTGTTTGCAGATTGCGGCGGCAAGAATCCCAATGGGACCGGCACCGGTTATGAGCACATCTTCGCCGATGAGGTTAAACGACAGTGCTGTATGCACTGCATTGCCGAGCGGGTCAAGAATCGCGGCTTCGTCATCAGTAATGCCCGGTGGTATCGGAAAAACGTTGACTCCTGGCATCACGAGATACTCCGCAAAACAACCGGGCACATTCACGCCGATGCCCTTCGTGTTGATACAAAGATGCCGCGTTCCCGCCCGACAGTTTCGGCAATGTCCGCAAACGATGTGTCCCTCACCAGAAACCCTTTGCCCCACCTTGAGACCATCGCTTACGGCACTGCCTATTTCGACCACCTCGCCAACAAATTCATGTCCGACCTGCATCGGCACCGGGATCGTCGCCTGCGACCACTCGTCCCAGAGGTAGATGTGCAGATCGGTACCGCAAATCGCGGTCTTCTTGATTTTGATTAAAACTTCCGTCGATCCAATCGTGGGCTTCGGAATCTCTTCGAGCCAAAGCCCACGCTCACGGTGTTTTTTGACGAGTGCTTGCATTGCTTTTGGTTATCTTTCGCCTACTTTCCAATAACGCGAGCCATTTCCAGCACTTTGCAGGAGTAGCCCCACTCATTGTCGTACCAACTGACGATCTTCGCAAAGTTGGAGTCCAAAATGATGCTTGCCTTAGAATCGTAAATCGAAGTCAAGGGACAGCCTCGGAAATCGGTTGCAACGACATCTTCGTCAGTGTAGCCGAGGATACCTTTCAACTCTCCTTCGGAAGCCGATTTCATTGCCGCATCAATCGCATCCTTTGAAGCCGGCTTGTCGAGAACAACGGTCAAATCAACGACCGAAACGTCAGAAGTCGGAATGCGGAATGCCATTCCGGTCAGTTTGCCGTTCAAATGAGGCAACACTTTACCGACCGCCTTTGCCGCACCGGTGGAGGACGGAATGATGTTTTCCAGAATGCCCCGACCGCCACGCCAGTCTTTTGACGAGGGACCATCGACCGTTTTTTGCGTTGCCGTTGCGGCGTGAACAGTCGTCATTAACCCCTTGACGATACCGAACTTTTCGTCCAGCACTTTGGCAACCGGTGCGAGGCAGTTGGTCGTGCAGGAAGCGTTGGAAATGATGGTTTGTCCGGCGTAGGATTTGCAATTTACGCCATAGACGAACATCGGGGTATCATCTTTCGACGGGGCGGACATGATGACTTTCTTCGCACCGGCTTGGATGTGTTTGTCGGCTCCTTTGTCGCCGGTTTTTTCGAGGAAAATACCGGTCGATTCGACGACGACATCGGCACCGACATCCCCCCATTTCAGGGCGGCGGGGTCTTTTTCGGCGGTTAATCGAATTTTTTTGCCGCCGATGACGAGATTGTTGCCGTCCACGCCAATGTCGCCTTTGAAACGTCCGTGAACCGAATCGTATTTGAGCATGTAAGCGAGGTAGCCGGGTTCCAACAGGTCGTTGATTCCGACGATTTCAATATCGTTCCCAAAATCAGCGACAGCAGCGCGAAAGACCATACGTCCGATACGACCGAAGCCGTTGATTCCAACTTTAATTGCCATGAGGTGATATTCTCCTTGATTAAGGATGAAGTAAAAGGTTAATGTTGACTGGGCATCATTGTATCCGATTCCCGGTGCCGATTCAACGGGGGGCGGCAGGAGAACAGCAAAGTTGCAGAAACACGGTCATCCCCCGCGCAGGCGGGGATATGTACTACAACATGTCAATGATGTTCCATTTTCGCCTTTTCTGTCCCATTGAATTCCGTGCATTTCTACTGAAATGTTCTTGCGAACAGTTGGTAACATGGTAGAATAGTGGCACGGAGGAACTAATTCATGCAATCAACCCGTTTTAACGTCATTGTCCAGAGAGAAGGAAATTGGCACGTCGCCAAATGTCTCGACAATTCGGTCGCCTCACAAGGTAAAACTGTTGAAGAATCCCTCGCCAACTTGATAGAGTCCCTCGAATTGTACTATGAAGATGAACCTTTGTACGATGTGCCGACACCGGCAATGCTTACATCGATGGAGGTCGCCGTCTAATGGGTTCACATTATCCCCTACTGTCCGCTCACCAGTGACTATGCAATACCACCGCTGGACATTCATGCTATTTTTCCTGACCGCATGCTGGCTTGGCATGCAAGCGGTCCATGAATTCGGTCACGCTCTCGCGGCATGGGGTAGCGGAGCAACGGTTGAACGTGTAGTCCTACTACCCATTTCCAGAACCGATACCCGCAATGTCGAATATCCACTGTTCGTCTATGGTGCCGGTGCCATGTTCGGGGTGGTATTTCCCATACTGTTATGGTTGATCGCCTGCTGGTATCGGTGGAGAGCAGCGTATCAGTGCCGTTTTTTTGCTGGCTTCTGTTTGGTTGCCAATGGTACGTATATCGGTTGTGACTTTTCCATAACAGGTCCAACCGATGCCGGATTGCTCATTGAGTATGGGGCAAACCGACTGGCTCTCATCCTGTTCGGAGTGCTATGCGCTTCCGGCGGTCTGTTCCTTTGGCACGGACAGTCGCGGTTCTTTTTTCCGAAACCATGTTGAAAAATTTTCCCCCTTCGGTACAATAAACACATGTCCCAACAATTCCTTTCACGAATCAGTATCCGTCCTGACGTTTGCTTCGGCAAACCTTAACGTTGGAGATTTACCATGAAACACATCGTTCCGATCACCGTTTTTTTGCTTGCCATAGCCTTACTGCTTTCCATAGCGTTTGTCCAATCGCAGGATGTTACGCAGAGTTTGACTCCCGAACAGCGGCAGCAAATTCAGGCGAAACTGCCGGACTTGCGAAATGAAATTCAGCCACTCACGCCTGCACAACGAGCCGACCGGGTAAGGGAATTTTTCGAGGAAATCCAAGACCTCACGTCGGCACAACGTCAAGGGCTGACGACCATCATCCTGGGGCAAGCCGGTAATCAACCGAGTGAACCTCGACCGAACAACCCCCAACTGAACAACGCTCCACAAAACAACGCTCCACAAAACAACGTTGCCGATCCAGACAATCCGTTCAATCATTCGCTGACGGCGTTAACCGATTTCGGTACGGAAACCTACTTGGGAAGAAAGGGGGGACTCTATCCCGACGGATCGAATGAGCGCCCCGCCACTCACACTGCCGAAGGACTGCGAATCGCCCAAGCCATCAAGCCATTAGACACCGCTGGCAACGTCGATGAGGCAAACGGCAGAATCGTTTGGCTTTCGATAGGGATGTCCAACACGGGACAAGCAACGAATGGGTTCTTTGAATTGATGCTCAATTATGTTGACAAGAATCCGAAACTCGCATTGGTGAACGGTGCCTTCGGCGGGCAAGCGATCAACCAGATTAGCAACTCGTCGGGGGGATATTGGAACAACATCATCGAACAGCGTTTGAAACCGCAGGGGCTAACGCCGGAACAAGTCCAAATCGTTTGGTTCAAGCAAGCGGAAATGGGACCGACTAACACGGACTTCGAGGAGTATACTTCGGAACTGAAAACGAAGTACGCTTCTGTGATGCGTATTCTCAAACAGAAATATCCGAATTTGAAACTCGTGTATCTCAGTCCGCGAACGTATGCCGGCTATGCAACGACGCGGCTCAATCCCGAACCGTTTGCCTGGTACACCGGCTGGACGATCAAATTTTTGATTGAAGAGCAGATCGCGGGCAACCCGGAGTTGCGCTATAAGGGGGATGATGCTCCTGTTGCGTGGCTTTCGTGGGGACCTTATTTATGGGCGAACGGCGAACATCCCAATGCCAATGGACTGTTTTACTTGAAGACCGATTATTCGTCGGACGGCACGCATCCCGACAACAGAGGCGTGCAAAAGATCGGCAGGGAAATGTTCCGCTTTTTCACGACCGACGAAACGACGGTGCCGTGGTTTGTGCGTTAACTAAGGTGGTGCATCATTTTAATAACCTGCTCTGATGCCGTGAACTTGCACCCTTGAAAAATTTCGTTTACCCGCTATCCTTTGGGTATGGACATGTTCCGGCTACGACATTCGGATCAGCAGACGGTTGCCGTCCTGTTGGCAGTCCTCGCGGTGCTGTTGTGTTGGCATACCACGCGGGGAAAGCAAGAAACGTTTGAACCGAAGCAGTACCAATTCCGTGTTGACCTGAATACGGCAACGCTCGGAGAGTTGCAGACCCTGCCCGGCATTGGTCCGAAGTTGTCCGAAAGTATTATTCAGTACAGAGATGAAAATGCCCCAATCCTTGATTTCGATGACATCATCAACGTCCGAGGAATCGGCGTAAAAAGGCTCGCTACCATGAAACCCTACTTTACCGACAGAAAGAACTTTACCGACTGAAAGAACAATGAATGTAGACCCCAGTGCAATCATCGTCGTGCTTTTTGCGATCATCATGACTGTTTCGCAAATCATCAAGAGCATCCGGGAGAATGCGGAAGCCGCCAAACGCCAACAACCGGATACGGACGACGATGAAGTTGTCATTGTTCGTCCGACCAAGCCCATCAAGCAACAACAGAAGCCACCCCAACAACGTCATGTTGCCGCGAGTCAACCGTCAAAGGGAGGGCTTCGGAGTGTCTTTGATGAGCCAATGAAAGAACCTACCCGGAAAAAAGCGTTGGTCAAAGCATTAGCACCGCAGGGTGAAGGACACCGTTTCGTTGCCGACCCCGGTACGTTGGACACCACAAACATTATTGCTCCGAGCATTGATCCGACGGTAAAGGCGGATTTGGGTAGTATGACAGGCATCTACGATCAACAGAGTGCGGCAGCGCGAGCGGCGACACGGAAAACAGCACCGACGGTAGAATTAAACCTTTTCAACATCTTGCAACGCCCCGAAGGAATCTGTCAGGCAGTCATCCTGGCGGAAATTATGAACCGACCAGCGTGGATTGACACGGATCGATGAGGATGGGGTGTTCTCCATGTTTCCGTTGACAGAGAAGCCAAATTTCGCTACAATCCAGTAATTCAGTTGTCAACCCCATCATTTTACACCCCATCAATTTACAGGAGGTTTCCTATGTTTCGCACCGTTGTGTTTGCCTTTCTTCTTGTTGCGTTCCCTCTTTTCATCGGCACTGCCCATGCACTGATGACGTTGCATCCGCTGGAATCGCCGAACAAGGATTTCAAAGTCGTTATTGCCGTCGGACCGACCAGCCAAACTTCGGCGGCGGTGTTCTACAAGGGAGAACTGAAACTGACTCTAAACTCTCTCGGTTTATTGCTCGACAGCGGCGAGCCGATTCCTACGCGCTTGGTATCCAGAGAATACACCGAAGCGATGATGGCGAAAAGAGAACAGATGCCCCCCAGCCGATACCAGGGGCTCAGGGATCCGTTCGGAAATCTTGGTGGGGGAAGCCGCGATGGTGCGGCACCCTACAATGAGACGCATGTCGAGTACATCGGCTTTATGAAAATCGTCTTCCGTGCCTATGACACTGGCATTGCTTTCCGTTACGAATTTATGCCGAAGGCAGGAGAAACACTCACAATCGAGAAGGAACTCACCTCGTTCAGGTTTTCGGATGATTATTTCTGCCAATCGGCACAGCAAGATTCCGAACGAGTGCCGTTGAGTCGACTCATCGCGGCGGTTGAGAGTCCGCTCACCGTCGAAATGTCGAATGACGTTTCGTTCGTCGTAGGGGAGACACCGCCCGGTGATTTTGCCCCGCTGAAACTCCGATTCGGCACCAAATGGGAGAGTTCCTTCGACAATTTGTATGACCGCGAAGGAGCGATCAATAGAACCGGCAAACCGACCTCCGTTGTTGCAATACTGGATCGAGCCGTTGTCATTCACGGAGCTGACCAGTCACCGTGGCGTTATGTGGGATTGAGCGGTAACGAAACGGAGATGATAAAAAGTTTGGGGAGGTAGTGCTTAATGAAATGTCAAAAATGCGATAAACCGGCAACGCAGCACATTGTGATTCTGACGGGTCCCGATGCCCAAGAACTCCATCTTTGTGCGGAACACGCCAGGGAGTATCTCACGCAGTCAACCGCGCAAGGGGCTCCCGTGGGGAGTTTGGTTTCGGCTCTTTCCAAAGGATTGCCCAAGCAGATGTCGCTCAACAAAGCCGCCGAGGAACTTCGGGAACTCGATCAGCAAACATGTCCCATTTGCGGCATCAGTTTTCACGATTTCCGGAGTCGCGGATACCTCGGTTGTCCTCACGACTACGATTTTTTCAACAAGCAGATTGATGCGTTCATTCTGAACATTCACGGAGCCCACGAACACACGGGCAAGGTGCCGGAGCGCAGACCCGGTAATGTTCAGGAGCGGATGCTCCTCATCAAATTCCGTCGGGACTTGGATGATGCCGTCCAATATGAGGACTACGAACGGGCAACGAAACTTCGTGATAAAATCAAGGAACTCGAGAGATAAAAAGGGCACGGGGTTAGCGATAATATCCTCGCATCCCACCGCCGCGTAACACTGGTCCAGAGAAACGGGTTACCGTCCCGGCTCCCAGCAATGAGAAACCCATGATTCGCTCAGCCGGCGCAAATATCCTCGCTAATGATCCGTCGAGAGCGAGAAAACGATCTTCAACTACGAATACCCGGTCCCCCGGTAAAAGTTGATAGTTGGTGCTAGGCATTCCATAGGCGGTGATGTCCACCCAGTCCACCGGCAAAATGACCGGCTTGTTTGAATTTCCTACCGGGCGTGCCACCCATATCCGCCTAGACGAGTTCGCCAGCAACCCATCGGTGTTTGCAATGGCATCCAGCACATTCTCATTGCCGGTATAGGGAAATTTCAACACGCGTTCCCCCATTGCCGATGACTGGAAAATCACGTAATATCCTTTGCTGTTGTATGAAAATATATCGACAGCCACTTGCGGATGATCCAAATGCTTGGAAAGATGAAGTTCAATAGCATCTCTGCACTCATCAAGGGTAAGACCGCTGACATATACTCGACCGTACGAGCCGAGGGTGATGAACCCGTCAGGACCGATCGTGTGATTTCCAGCGATCTGTTGCATATCTCCCATCCTTTGCAGTCGGACAGAAACGGTGGGACTGATCAGTGTTCCCGATAGGGGTACCGGTTGAGAAGCCTGTGAATCAGTATGTTGCTCATCCGTATTTTGGCGCAATCGACCACCCCAAAAGTCTCTGGCGGAGATGCCTTCTGTTGTATTGTTCGTTCCATCCAAGTGCCGTCTAATTGCATCTTGTGCCTCTTCAACGGACAATCCGGCAACCTTGACAGAACCGTAACCGCTTCCAAGATGGACAACGCCGCCCGGTTCAACCGCAAAAAAACCGGTTATCGGAACATCTGGTGGTGTTCCGATAACGTCGACCATAATCACATCGAACACCCGCAACAGATAAGGGGCTTTCGGTGCTAAATGAATCGCCTCAACGTTGATAATATCAGGCGGCTCCAAATAATAGAAAGGTAATGACGATTTCGCCATTTCTTTCGGAACATCTCGAAAAATTGGTGTACCAGCAGGTTTCGGATCAAAAAATGCCGTGTGCGAAACGCAACCGGAAAACAAAAGAAGCAAGATAGACAAAGCACATACTCCACACAAAGAGAAGCGATGTTTGCTACGAATTCCGAGGACAAAAGCAATGCTGCCTGTTTTACGCAAATGCCCTCCCCCACTGCCTATTTCAACGTTGTTCATATACACTCTCTTTTTTTATGTTTTATTACACTGAAACACGACAATAAACAGACATTTCCCTTTGTGCCTCCTTTGTGATCCTTGTAGTTGGAAATTTGCCACAAAGGACACAAGGAATTCACAAAGAAAAAAAGCACTGTATTGGCGTATTGGCGTTTCGCAATAATACCCGTAATCGGCTTTCGCAATCGCTACAATCAGTAAAATCGTTAAATTTCCGCCATTTTAACAAATTTCACACGAAATAGCCGATGACTCTATTCCGTTTCCGGGTTGACTGGGAAGACAAGGAATGCCGCAGGCAGTTGCCTTTTTCGGGAACACGGAGGCGACATCTGATACCAAATTGCTATTCCCTCCCCCCGCACATTACACTATACTAAACGTGTATGCAGAAAACCGTGCTTTCGTTCATCCTCTGTTTTTCGCTCTGCGGTTCGCTTCTCGCCCAACAAATGCTACCGGGGCAGCAGCAGAGGCAGAGTATGTCCGGCGGACGTATCTATCAATGCCTCTTCGATTTACTCAGTGATGCGGAAGACCGCGACGGTTTCCCCGATCACTGGACGCGAAAAAGAGGCATTGAAAATGGCATTCTCTTTCCCGACCACACCGTTATTGGCAATGTCGAAGAGTCCAATCCCTTTGGCAATTATGCCCTCCGTATGAACATCGAAGGAGGTGCCGCCGCCGTGTTTTCGCCCGCCATTCCCGTGCGACCCGGGATGAGTTACACCGTATCGGCATTCGTCGAAACAACCAGCCTCGTCTTCAACGAGGTCTCCGTTCTCACCCTCTTTTACGGCAATGATGCTACCCGACCGATCCGCACCATCGAGTCGAAGAAAATTCGTATTACCAACGGTTGGCAACAACTTGTCATCGGTCCCATCCCGGCGGATATGCCGAATGTTCGATCCATTGCCGTTGGTCTCGTCGTGATGCCGACCAACCGGCAAGACTATGGGGCACGAGTCCATTTCACCAACGTCGAAATTCGAGAGATGCCGGCCATTGCTCTCGAAATGGCAAACGACCATCATTTGTTCTTCACGACCCGGGAACTGCATGTCCGGTGTCATGTTCGTGGACTTGATCCGGCACAGGATTCCGTTGAGTTCATTCTCGAAGGTCCCTTTGGAAATGTAATCCGTCAACGTCCAGCCGACATGATGATCGGTAATCACCATGCTAATCGATTCGTCATAACGCCGCAAAATGCTCTCGATGTCCTTCACGGCACGGCAACGTGGGAGAATTTGCCGATAGGGTCGTTCGGCTTTTTTCGAATTCGTGTTGCCACCCCAGACTCGTACATCCGTTCTCTCCGTTTGCCTGCCGACCAAGTTTTCGAGGATCCGTTGAGTCAGATCGAGCCGCTGACCTTTGTCGTGATGCCACCGGGGGCTTTTCAGCCTGGCGGAGAGTTCGGTTGGACACTCGACGGTTGGTCCCCCGATGAAATTGCTCGATCATTACCAACGCTTGCCCAATCGGGGTTGTCGCACTTAAAACTCCCGGTCTGGCTTTCGCCGAATGCTACGCCGCAGGAGCGGGATGCACTGCTTCGCCTCTGCAACGCCTTTTCGCAACAGCAGGTACGGTTGATAGGACTGCTGACTCCCGTGCCGGAGAAGATATTGTCGAACATTCGCTTCGATCAAATCAATGCGGCATCAATCATGGGAACCGATGTAAAACTTTGGGGGGACAGTTTACAACCAACGCTACGGACACTGTCGCTCCTCATCAAGGATTGGCAGTGGACTTCGGATACCGATCAAAGTTTGATCGATCTTTTCTTTGAACCCGACGGTAGCATGTCCGCTGCCGGTATTGACCGCCTTCGGGCATTCCAAAAGTTGTTCGATCAGGATCAATTCGGCTTCGGCATCGGCTTAACATGGAACTGGTATCAAGAGGTGCTGGACAATGAATTTCCGTTTCCGAACTTTTTTCTCAACTTTCCGATAGACGCTTCGGTCATTCCCGAGACGGCGGCACTGACGCTTGCCGGAATGACTGCCGCACCATTCCGGCGGAGTGTTTCGGTTGCTCCGCTTTCTGCCGATGATTACTCGCTGGAAACCCGGATCATCAATTTTGTGCAGAGCCTTGTTTACTTGAAGGCTGCTGGTGTCGATACCATCTCGCTGACGGCACCGAAGGATGATCAGATCGGCATTCTGCGGCAAAATGGTACGCCGAACGAACTGTATCTACCCTGGCGGACGACGGCAACGCTTCTCTCCGGTGCCCGGTTCATCGGGAGCATTACGTTGCCTAATCGGAGCCAGAACTATGTCTTTGAATTAAGCGGCGGACGATGCGTGATGGTCGTCTGGAATGACTGGGCAACCGCCGATGACCCCGTGCTCGAAACACTCTATTTGGGACGCGAACCGATCACGTATGACGTTTGGGGGCGGTACGACATTCCCGAACAACAAGGCAACGAACAAACGATAGAGGTTACGGATACGCCCCTCTTTGTAACGGGATTGAATCTCGATGTCGCCAAGTTCCGGTTGAGTCTGCAAACGCATGTCAAGACGATTTCTGCGAGACCGAATCAAAAGCACGACATTTCGTTTTCATATCGCAATGACTCGGCATTTCCCGTTTCGTATCAAGTTACACCGCAGGGATCGCGGGCGGGAGATTGGATGATCACCCCGGCATCGCAAACGGCAAACTTGGAGGGGGGACTCACTCACGAGGGATCGTTTGAGTTGACATTGCAACCGCGTGCCGACACGGGACGACGAGAGTTTCGATACAATGTCCGAATGACGGGCACCGAAACGGTGGACTTTGCCGTCTATGACGAAATGATGATCGGCAATCCCGATGTCTTCATGGAATTTACGACTCGATTGAAGGAGAATGGAGACATTGAAATGATCCAAGCGTTCATCAACAACAGCGAGACACCTTATACGTACAATTTTCGGTTGACGGTACAAGGTCGTGCGATGCAGCCGTCGATGGTCATTCGGCAAGGCTTTGGACGAGCGGAGCATGTTTATACTATTCCGCGTGGTCAGGCGTTGATAGACTCCGGCGTTACGGAAATGATGCTTCGAGCAGAGCCCAGAAACAACGGAGGAATACTGGGCGAACCGATGGTGTATACAATACCGTTAATACCGTTGTAACACCTCACAGAGTCCGTTGCGAAGTACAAAGCATCCCATTGGGAATGCTTGTTGGGAATGCTTGCCATCCTGCCCCCCCTATTTTTCAAGGCAGAATAGCCGGACGATCTATTCTATAACGTCCGAGGTTCGTTGTTGCCGGAAAACGACCAGATTGCGGAAGGGTACGGAATAAACAGATTGCTTTTCACGGTGTTTATGCTAAACTAGCCTTGAGTAGTATCGGCAGTGAAGCCGGGCGGTTAAAGATCATTCATGTTCACGTTTTTTTGCACAACTTGTGAGGCGAAACTCGTTGCCAAAGACGATAAACTGATCGGTAAAATTGTGCCCTGTCCTAAATGCGGCAGTATGGTACTCGTCCAAAAACCTGACGATGAGCCCACTCCGCAGGTCGTTCCGCAGAAATCGACGCTTCCCAAACGCTTTCCCGATGTACTGTCCCACGAGACCGCCTCCGGTATCATCGGACACACATCCGGCGCAAACCTCCACGCCGAAGATTTTCTGGTGGTCGTTCCCCCCGAGACCAACGTTTCCGAAACGGAAGTCAAAGCCAGAAAAGTTTTGGTTGGGGTTCTCATCGGTTTGGCGATCATTCTGCTTGTTGCTATCGGTTTTCTGATGGTGTATCAAGGATCGGAGTCTCCGCAACCGGAACTCCAACCGCCGGAACCGCCGCCGATCATCCATGTGCCGATCATCCATGAGCCAATTGACCCGCAACCGATTGAAGTTGAACCAGCAGAAGAAATCGAGATTGTGCCGCCGCCAGTCGAAGTACCGCCGGAAAACCCGCCGACCGAACCCGAACCGAACATACCGGCGGGCTTACGCCCCCCGCTCTTGGGTCATCCAGATAATCCACTGTCCGCTTTTGAAGAGCGAATGCCCGGCTTTGTCGATCTTTCTGTGCCGAACATCGACATCGACGCAAAACTCGCCTTGCCGATAGGCGAATTGCACTTCGACCAGTCAAGTTTGATCGAATTCGTCCGAACAATCTCCCGAATGACAGAGATTCCTATGACGTTGAACATCGACGCATTGAAATCGTATGCTTTGTCTGTCCAAACGCCGGTCAGCGGTCAGTTTAGCAACGCCACCGCCGGGGAAATCTTGACGGGAACACTCGCAACTGTTGGCTTGCAATGGATCGCGGTGGATCGGCAAATACTGATTGCTCCGAAAGAGACCGGCGACGAAGCGGACTTAACCTTCGATGTATCCGACTTGGTCGAGAAGACCGACGATTTGGCTCCCGAAGTGCTCGCCGAAATAGTGCAAAGACTCGTTGCTCCCGAAGCAAACGTCACGGTCTTGCCCAATGACCGATTGACCGTTGTGCAAAACGAAAACACTCAAAAGAATCCGACGCGGCAAAGGGATGACGTTCTGCGGTTGTTGGAGCAACTCCGCGCTGTTCGGCAACTGCCGCCGAAGACGGATTGGATCGGCGAAACATTGGCACCCGAAGCCTTCGGTTGGGATCGGGTGATGCAAACAATGACGCTCAATCACTATCGCTCTGTTCCGTTCACTCGCATTATCGCACAGTTGGAAGAAACGACGGGTTTGACGCTTATCGTTGATCATCAATCGCTCCATCGGGCATTGACTCCCTTTTCGTCGGTGCAAGCAACAGTGCAGTGCGACCAGGGAACGGTCAATGATGTGTTGGAATTATCACTCGCTTCGGTGGAATTGGCTGCGCTTACATACAGGATTGTTGACCATCACACGCTTGAGATTACGACGATGGAGTCGGCTCGCCAGCCGGACAAGATGGTGATGGAAGTCCATCGATATGAACTGCAAATGGACGAAACGCCGGAAGATATTGTCCGGGCACTGCGTTCGGCAGTGTTTCCCGATTCGTGGTCCGACGGCGACATTGTGATCGACTCCCCATCGAGTTGCCTGTTTGTTCGGCAGAGTCAACCGGCGCAACGACAGATACGGTTGTTTTTGTCAACGCCGTAGACGTGTCAACGCCGTAGACGTATAGGCGAAAACAACCATTGACTTTTCATTGCCGCCACTATAAAATTCAACGAACCCATTTGAAAAGAGAGGAGAAATCTCAATGTCGAACATCCGTGGAAACTCACGTCGTAATTTTCTGAAACAGTCGGCTCTGCTCAGTGGAACCGCCATCGTCGGTGCGCAAATGATGCCCGTTCACGCGGCAGAAGCAGGACCGATAAAAATCGGTCTGATCGGCTGCGGTGGACGCGGACGCGGTGCCGCCGTCGATAGTTTGACGCACGGTCAAAACGTCAAACTGGTTGCCGTTGCGGATATTTTCAAAGCAAAAGCCGATGCCAGTGCGGGGATGCTCCGGGAACATTTCAAAGAACAAGTCGGGCTGGTCGATTTGCCGGAAGAGCATTGCTTCGGCGGCTTCGATGCCTACAAGTCGGTGATCCCGCTCTGCGATGTCGTGTTGCTTTGCACGCCGCAGCATTTTCGTCCAATGATGCTCAAAGCGGCAGTCGAAGCAGGCAAGCACATCTTCTGCGAAAAGCCGGTGGCAGTCGATGCACCGGGAGTTCGTAGCGTCATGGAATCGGCAGCATTGGCAAAAGAAAAAGGGCTGAACATCACAACGGGATTGGTGAATCGGTACTCGTCGCGTGTCCAGGACGTGGTGAAGCGTATCCATGACGGTCAGATCGGAACGGTGGTCACGGCTCGTGCCAACCGATTGGGCGGTCCGCTCTGGACAATACCGCGGCAAGAGGGGGACACCGAAATGATGTACCAAATGCGGAACTGGGTCAACTTCAATTGGATGGCAGGGGAGTTCATCAACGATGTCACGGTGCATCAACTGGACGTTGCGTTGTGGTGCATTGGTGATGAATTGACACCGGTGAACGCCTACGGACTTGGCGGTCGGATTGCCCGAACGCAACCGGACGATGGCGATATGTACGACACGATGTCGGTCGTCTATGAATATGCCGATGGAAGACCGCTGTACGCTTTCAGCCGTCAGATTACCGGTTGTTTCAACAATGCGGCGGTACATGTTTCGGGATCGAAGGGAGGCGCGGAAATTAGCAACGTCGGTCTTGGTCGCGTTGCCATTTTCGGAGAGAATCCTTACGATGCTCCAAACATCGCAACCGCTGTGGACACGTATCGCACACAGCATGCAACGTTGTACAATGCGATTCGCAGCGGCGGCAAGGAGTATGTCAACCATTTGCCTCACACCGCAAAGGCAACGATGGCGGCGATCCTCGGTCGCATGGCATCGTACACCGGACAGAAGATGACGTGGGAGGCGGCACTCAATTCGCAGGAATCGTTCACGATGAGCGATTATTCTTGGGATGCCGTACCGCCAACGCTTCCCGATGCAGAAGGGCGATACAAACTTGCCATACCGGGAAGGTGAAATTTTCTAGCAGATGCTATCTAGTTTCTGTAAATTTTACGATGATTCCCTTGGCGTTCCCAGTTTGTTCCTTGTCTACGTCGCTTGGCAACGTTCTTGTGAGTGCGTTTTCGTGTTGTTTTTGATGGGATCACTCGCGTT